>Ga0247794_10000091_pt1 | contig 11291 bp, 9 predicted proteins | sample UWRJS046202B6_FD_181720 | JGI IMG/M metagenome (GOLD analysis project Ga0247794, IMG submission 181720) | Soil microbial communities from Arlington Agricultural Research Station in Wisconsin, United States - UWRJ-S046-202B-6 | ecosystem: Environmental > Terrestrial > Soil > Agricultural land... | reverse complement strand
GAAGGGCTCGAGGTCACCTTCGAGGCCGGCGACTACGAGCAGCTCGACCTCGGCGGCCGCTTCGACGCCTGCCTGCTCTACGACGCGCTTCACCACAGCGAGCGGCCGGAGCTCGTCCTCGCGGCGGCCAAGCGTGCGCTGAAACCGGGCGGCCGGCTGCTGCTCGCCGAGCCGAACTGGAAGCAACGCTTCCAGGGCCGCGGCGCGGCTGACACCTATGGAACGACCGAGCTCGGCTACAGCCCGCGTCACCTGAAGAAGCTCCTCCGCGACGCGGGCTTCACCGACATCCGCCGCTTCCACAACAACCGCAAGCGGCTCTTCTCGAACGCGCCCGCCGACACGGCCTCGCACTTCGCCGAGCCGTTCGTCTACCGGCTGCTTGCGCCCTTCTGGACGCAGATCTGGCTGCGCGCCCGGGCCGGCTAGCCGGCTGCTGCCTTCGCCTGGTTCAGCAGCCCGGACGGAATCGCGTTCAGCGGGTCGAGCTCCACCGCCCGCTCGAGCGGCGGGATCGCTCGGTCCCAGGCTCGCTGGTCGGCCTCGAAACTGCCGAGCTCGTACCAGGTGCGCCAGTTGAGCGGCTGGAGCCGAACGGCGTCGGCATAGCGTCGACGAGCCCCCTGGATGTCGCCCAGCTGCTCGAGCGCCGCGGCCTGGACGAAGAGAGGATCGAGCGCCAGCGGATCGAGTGAACGGGCGTTGCCCGCTTCCCGGTAGGCGCGCACCGGCCGGCCTTCCGCGATCGCCGTCCGCGCCGAGTCGGTATCACGCTCCGCGAACCAGGGCGTCAGCAGCGACAGCGCCACCGCGATCGCCGCCGCAGCGGGAAGGGGCGACCACACGAGTCGCGGCTCATCCCGTATCACCTCAGGGCCGCCCAGCAACGCGCCGACCGTGAGCACGAACGGCGCCGTCACGGCGACGAAGTCCCAGTCGAAGTCGACGAGCGAGTGCACCACGTAGGCCGCGGCGAGCACGGCTAGCGCCACCGCCGCGGGGTCGCGCCCGCCCAGCCGCCGAACCACTCCGACTGCAGCCGCGCCGACCGCCATCAGTGCGAAGAAGAAGCCGGCGAGGCCGGTCTCGGTCAAGAATTGCAGCGGCACGTTGTGCGGCTCGGTGACGACGATGTTGTTCGTTCGCAGCATCCGGTGCGTGAGCTCGAAGCTGCCTGCGCCCGTGCCGCGCCACGGCTGCCGCTCCCACGCCCGCCAGGCCTCCTTCCACCACAGCCATCGGCTCGACGAGCTCGCGCTCACGAGATGCTGCGGCCCGCCCTGCTGTGAGGGGTTGGTCGGCTGCGCCGTGAAGTCCTTGAACCAGCCCTCGGGCTTCGACTCCACAGCCAGGACGACGACGCAGACCGCCGCACCCACGCAGAGGACGCCGAGCGCGACCTGGCCGAATAGCCGCCGCCGGGCCGCCGTCAACGGCCGCCGTTCCTCCGACAGCGAGCCGAGGTAGGCGAGCGCGCCCACCGCGATCCCCGCGAGCACGAACACCGCCGCGAACCAGGCGCCGTCGTGAACGCGCAGCGAATGCTCTGCGCCGTCGGTGGTCAGCCCCGGCCGCGTGAAGGCCCAAGCAGCCACGCCGATCCCGGCGCCGCCACCGAGCAGCAGCGCAGCGGCGCTCTCGACCCGCGGCCGACCGAACACGAGCCAGAGCGCGATCGCGACGCTGGCCGCGAGCACGCCGCCGCGCGAGTAGGTCAGCAGCAGGCCGACGACGAGCGCATAGATGTAAACCACGCCCGCGGTGCGCAGCCAGTGCCGGTGCTCACGCCGCGCCGCGAGCCAGATTGCGAGCGGCAGCGCCATCGCGAACAGCAGCCCGAGCGCGTTCCAGTAGCCGATCGGCGCGCTGAGCCGCGCAATGCGGCCCGAGCCCCCGAGCGCCGGGATCGCCTTCCCGAGCAGCGCCCACCCGAGCGGCAGCGCCAGCACGCCGGCAAGCACGTACGCCCACTGGCGCAGCCAGGGCCCGAGCCAGAGGCCGATCACCGCGAGCGCGACGTAGACGAGCCCGCGGTTCAGGTAGGCCCAGGAGCGGTCGGCCTCGATCGACCACAGCACCGAGATCCCGTTCCAGGCGACGAAAGCAAGCAGGAACCCCAGCGCCACGAGCGCCTCCCGCGAGAGCTCCGGCCTGGGCAGCCCGACCAGTGCGCCCGCCACAATCAACGCCGAGATTAGGAGCGCCGCGATGCCGATCCATGTCAACCGACCGCCGGAAGAGCCGGCGGAAAAGAGCGCCGAGATCGCCGCCAGGACCCCGCCAGCGCCGAGCAGCAGCCAAGCCGCCCAGCGATCCAGCGCCCTGAGCATCGCCGCGGGAGGCTAACATCGGGCCAGACCGAACGTCTCCGTTTACAAAGTGCTTACCGGGGGCACACCTCCGCCTCACCGGAAGCGGGAAGACTGCCGTCGGTAACCGCCACCTTGGAATGCGTAAGCGTCTAGCCGTCATCGCTGTCGTCCTGGTCGCCCTCTTGGCCGGCCTTGCCGGAGGCACGGCTGCTCCCGCCCAGGCCAAGGGGAAGGCGTGCTGGGAGCGCGTCATCGACGACTGGCTGAACGGGAAGCCGCTCAACAAGTACTCGCCCAAGTGCCTGCAGGCGGCGCTGAAGAACGTCCCCGAGGATCTGCGCGACTACTCCGACATCACCGACGTGATCTCGGCGGCCCTCCAGAACAAGCTTCGCGGCGGCGGGGGTGGAACGAACGGCGGGACGACCTCCGGCAGCGGTTCCTCGAGCGGGAGCGGCAACGAGAACGGCGACAACACGCCGCGCAAGCTGCAGAACGTTCCCGATCGCTCGTACTACCGCCGCGCGATCGACAACCTCGGCACGACCAGCGCCGACTCGCTGCCGATCCCGCTGCTCGTGCTCGCTGGCCTCGGCACCGCGCTGCTGCTGACAGCGGCCGGCCTCGCCGCGCGCAAGCGCCTCAAGGCTCGCGACCGACCGCCGGCGACCTAGGTCGAACGCTCAGGCCGCGGGCGGGAGGTCCTCGTCCTCGTAGATCCGCTCGCCGCGGTGCAGCCGCCGCGCGATCTCGTACGTCTGGCGCTGCGACCGCGCGGTCGAGGCGTGCGCGGCCAGGTAGCGCGCAGCCGCGAGCAGCGGAAGGCCGGATTCCTCGGTCCCGTCGAGCAGCTCGTGCTGGCGCACGGCCGCCTCGACGCACTGGATCGTGTGGAAGTTCCGGTCCTCACGAAGCAGGGAGGAGCCGAGCTCGGCCACGAGCCGGTCGGCGTCCCCGCCCGCGCCGAGGTATGACGCGACCAGCTGCCCGGCCTCGTCGACCTGCTGCTGGCGGTCGTACAGGTCGCGTAGCTCCGCGAGCAGCGCGTCGGGCTCGCCGGCTTGCGGCTTCGGCAACCGGGTGGCCGGCACGTTCAGGAAGCGGTCGAGGTAGACGCTCATGGCGGCGTCCAGCACCCCGCGCACGAGCTCCGGCGACGCGGAGCGGCGCAGGCCCTGCTCGACCGCGTTGGCGAAGGTGAACGTGTGCAGCGCGGTGTCCCAGTCCCCGAACTCGTTGCTCGTCGGGAAGCGGGCGATGCGCGTGGCCGCGGCGAACGAGACCGCCGAGGCGAGCTCGACCTCGCGCGCGCCGTCGTGCAGCGCGGCGAGCAGCGCCTCGAGGATCTCGCCGGGCTCGGCGGAGAGCAGCGTCTCGACGAGTGCGTCGCGCCCGTCCCAGTCCCGCCGCTCGGCGGCGAGCGCCTCGGGCAGCCGCGCGAACGCGTCCTCCAGCAACGCGACGAGGTCGATGGGGTTGCGCCAGGCGTTCGCCTCCTCCATCCGCTCGGCGAAGGCGAGCTGCGCGGGCAGCGCGGCGAGCACCGCCTCGGCCCGCTCCCAGCCGGCTGCGTCGAGGGCCTCGAGCGCCTTGTTCACGAAGTCGAGCGTGTGGCCGCCGTCCAGGTAGCGGTGGTCCGTGGCGGCCGCGAAGAGCATGTCCGCGAGCTCGGCCTGCGACGCGCCCGCACGCACCGCGGATACGAGCGCGCGCTCGGCGCCCTCGGCGTCGCGCACCTCGATGAAGCCGCGGAACCAGCGCGCGAGGCGCGCGGGCTCGACCTCTTCGCCGGGCAGCGGCTGCAGCGGGAAGCGCGGCTCCATTCCGGCCGAGTCTGCGCCGACGTCCGACAGGCCGTGGTAGAGGGCGGCCGCGCGGTCATCCGGCGCGAGCCTAGGCACGAGGTTCATCAGGCAGCTGAGCGTGGTCAGGCCACGGAACCAGCCGCCGCCGCGGCGCCGCACGCCGAAGTCGAGGCCGGCCCGAAAAGGGTCCGCGCCGGTTGGGTCAGCCTCCGTCAGGACGATCGCCGCCTTCGCGACCACGAGCGAGATGTCGCGCTCGAGCCCGACCTGCAAGCGCGCGCGCTGGTGGTCGACGGGATCGCGACGCGGCGTCACGTCCACGTAGATCTCCCCGCCGTCGAGCTCGACCGGGAAGCGGCGCAGCTCGTCGGCCCACTGGTCGAACGTGCCGCCGCTGCAGAGGTCGAAGCGCGCGTGGTGCCAGTGGCAGGTGAGGATCCCGTCCGCGACCGACCCGCGGTGGAGCGGGAAGCCCATGTGCGGGCAGCGGTTGTCGATGGCGTGAACCTCGCCGCCTTCGTGCAGCAGGCAGATCGTGTGGCCTTCGACGCCGACGACGAGCCGGCCCTTCTCCTCGAGGTCCTGCAACGACGCCGCCCGCAGGCGCTGCGGTGCATCAACAACCGTCATTCGGATCGCCTCCACCAGTAGCGGGGACCTTGCCGCACACACCCTAGAACCTCAACTATGGTTCAAGTCAAGTGGCCGCTGAGCTGTTCATCGGAGAAGTCGCAGCCCGCAGTGGCGTCGCGCCCTCGGCACTCCGCTTCTACGAGCGGCGCGGGCTCATCACGGCGAGCCGGACCGACGGGAACCAGCGCCGCTACGAACGCGCCGTGCTGCGACGGCTCGCGTTCATCCAGGCCGGACGAGCCGCCGGGATCTCGCTCGCGGCGATCCAGGCGTCGCTCGACAGCCTGCCCACCCGGCGCATCCCGGACCGGGAGGACTGGGAGCGCCTGTCGAACAGCTGGCGGGCCGACCTCGACGTCCGCATCGCGACGCTGGAGGCGCTTCGCGACCGGCTCACGACCTGCATCGGCTGCGGCTGCCTCTCGATCGACCGCTGCGACCTGCTGAACCCGGACGACGAGGCCGCCGCCGAGGGCGCCGGCGCCCACTACCTCACGGCGGAAGGCCCTCGCGGCTAGGGCAGCACCGGGCTCACAGCAGCAAGCCCATCTCGATCGCGTCCCAGAGCTCGCCGCTCGCTCGCCGATAATGCTTGACTCGGCGACCCTCGTCGATGAAACCGAACTTCCGGTAGAGGGCGATCCCCGCAGCGTTGTGCGGAAAGACGCTCAGGCTCAGCTTGTGCAGGCCGCGCTCGCGTGACCACTCGATCGCGGCCGCGAGGAGCGCCGAGCCGACGCCGTGTCCCCGCCACTCACGCGCAACCGCCATCCCGATCTCGCCGAACCCGAACCGGCTCACGTGGACGTCGAGGGACCCGACGAGCTCGCCGTCCGCAACGGCGACGACCGTTCCCTCGAGCCACCACTTCGCTGCCCACACCTCGATGTCCACGGGAGGCTCGGTCGCGATTCCGTCCCGCTCCTCGGCGACCGCTGCGAACAGCTCCGCGAGCCCACGGCGGTCCTCCTCGACCGCCGCACGGATCTCGACCTGCTCGGCGATCAGGCGCCCGGGCTCGGAAGCGCGACGTGCTCCTCGCGCTCCGCGGCCTCGATCTGGATGTGCGGCAGCCACTCGAGCCAGGTCGGGAGGTACCAGTTCCACTTGCCGAGCAAGACCATGGCGGCCGGCAGCAGCACCGAGCGGATGATCGTCGCGTCGATCAGTAGCGCGACAGCGATACCGAAGCCCATCTGCTGGAACATCACGAGGTCGCCCATCGCGAAGCCGCTGAAGACCGCGACGATGATCAGCGCCGCGCCGGTGATCAGCCTCGCGGTCGAGGAGACGCCCCACTCGACGGCTTCCCGGGTCGAGCCGCTCATGTCGTACCGCTCCTTGATCCGGCTGAGCAGGAAGACCTGGTAGTCCATCGAGAGCCCGAACAGCACGGAGAAGAGGAAGAGCGGCACCCAGGCGTCGATCGCGTCCACGCGCTGGAAGCCGAACAGGCCGCTGCCGATCCCGTGGAGGAAGACGAGCACGACGAGGCCGTACGCCGCCCCGACCGAGAGCAGGTTCAGCGCCATCGACGTCGCGGCAACGACGATCGAGCGGAACGCGATGGTCAGCAGGATGAAGCTGAGCCCGAGCACGAACGCGAACACCGGCGGCAGCCACGCGTTCATCGCGTCGATGTAGTCGACGTTGTCGGCCGTATCGCCGCCCACGAGCACCTGGGCGTCCGTCCCCAGGAAGGCCTCCGGGATGGTCGTCGAGCGCAGGTGGCGGATCGCGTCGAGCGCCTGCTCGCCCGTCTTGTCGCCGCCGACCTCGACGCCGATCGCCGCAACACCGTTCCCGAAGCGAAGGTCGCTGCGCCCGAAGGCGGAGTCGCGCGCCAGATCCGCCCGCAACCTTGCGATCGCCGCCCGCACCTGCGGTGAGTGCATGTCGCCGCTGATCGTGATCAGCGCCGGGCTCGAGCTGGCCTGCGGGAAGTCGCGCTCGAGCGCCTCGAATCCCTGCTTGGCCCCGAGCCTGTCGGGGAGCGTGCTCACGCCGCTCGCACCGAGCTTCAAGCCGATCGTCGGAATCGCCAGTGCGAGCAGCAACGCCGAGAAGGTCACGAGGTAGATCACGGGCCGCCGCATCACGGCGCGCACCACCCCACCCCAGAACCGCCCCTCCCCGCCGCTGCCGATGCTGCGCCCCACGTATGGCAGCCGCAGCGCGTTGACGCGGTCGCCGAGCAGCCCGAGCAGCGCAGGCAACAGGGTCAGCGCCGCGAGCACGGAGACGATCCCGACCGCGATCGCCGCCACGGCGAGGCTCTTCATGATGTTCGAGGGCACGAGCAGCATGCCGGTCAGCGCGATCACGAACACCGAGCCGCTGAACAGCACGGCGCGGCTCGCCGTCGCGCTCGCGGCGGCGATGGAGTCGAGCTCGGCCAGGCCGCCGGCCCGCTCCTCCCGGTAGCGGGAGACGACGAACAGCGAGTAGTCGATCCCGAGCGCGAGGCCCATTCCCGTGAGCATGTTCACGAAGAAGACCGAGAGCGAGAACGCGGCCGCGATTGGAGCGCAAAGCCCGAGCGCCACGACGATCGCGACGAATGCCATCCCGAGCGGGATCACCCCGGCGACGACTGCCCCGAAGACGAGCAGCAAGATGATCAATGCGGCCGGTAGCCCGAACTTCAGCTCGCCCGACTCGAGGTCGTGCTGCGAGACCTCGTTGAAGTCGTGGTCGAGCGTCCCCTCGCCGGTCATCGCGACCTGAAAGCCGTCCTGCCCGTCGGCGCGCTCGATGACAGGGAGCAGCTTGTCGACGTCCGCCTTCCGCTGGATCCCGATCAGCACCGCGTGGTCGTCCTTCGAGACGGCGAGCACCCGCTCGCGGAAGACGACGCCGGTGGCCCGGGCCTGCGCGAGCAGCCGCGCCCCGAACTGCCGGAAGGCCGGCTCGCGTGCGGTCAGCGTCGCCGAGCGCACGACAACCAGCTCGTCAACCGCGTTCTTGTCCGCCGGGAAGCGCGAGAAGAACAGCCGCTCCGCCCGCGTCGACTCCGGGCTCCCGGTGACGTGTCCCTCCGTCGTCAGGTTCCCGGGCAGCAGCGTGGCGGCGAGCGCCAGCGCCACGACGATCGCCCCGACCCAGGCGAGGATCGCCCGCCACGGATGACGGCTCGACGCCCGCCCCAGGCGCTCGGTCACACCCACGCAAGCAGTATGCGCAACGCCGCGCTGCCGTTGGCAAATCGACGTCACTAGATATTTGTCATGATCGCCCCCGGTCGAATGCGCTAGGCGTTCGTCCGCAGCCCTCCGGCCAAAATCTAAGGGGTGTGTTTCGGGGAGGCGGTCTTCGGGCCGCGTCCCCGCCTCTCTCAGACGGGTCAGGCCAACTCGACGCTGTCGCCGACGCGGACCCGGCCGGGCTGCGCGACTGCCGCATGGACTCCGAACGGCAGCGGCTCGGTCGTCTCGATGACTCCGCGATAAACCGCGAGCGCTTTCAGCGTGTCGACGTCGGGCGCACCCGTGTCGGGGTTCTGCGTCGTCACCGCACAGCGGCCGACGTTCCCATTCGGCACGACGACCGCCTCGCCGAGCCGGACGCGACGGCCGAGCCACTCGTCTTCCTCGTGCTCGCCGAGCCCGTCGATGCCGAAGTTCATGCGGAAGCGCCGCTCGTCGACCTCGTCCACGCCGAGGATCCGCGCAAGCGCGTGCAGAGAACCGGTCCCGAGCAGCGTCGCGGCGCCGCCGCGCAGGCGATCCGGCGCCGGCCCGGAAGCCCAGACGAGCCGAAGGTCGCGGCCGGCGAAGTCGGAGATCGCTTCGCTCCACGGTCCGTCGACGACGCGGGCCTCAACGGTTGCACCCCAGAACCGCGCGCCCAGCGAGCCGTTGAAGCCGACTTCGTCGGAGACCGTCGTGCCATCGGGAAACGCGAGCGTCAACAGGCCCGCTTCGCGGTCGTGGCGCGGGACGATCTGCTGGAGGACGCCGAGCCCCTTGCTGTTCACGAGCCGGTCGTTCTCGTCCACGAGGAAGAACTCCCGATCTCCGGTGATCCCGGCCTCGGTCAGCTCGCAGTGGTCGAGCTGCCGGACTGCGAGGCCCTTGACCGGGCAGTGAGAGATCCAGGCGACGCGGAGAGGCACCCGGCCAAAGCTACCCCGGCTTTCCCTCAGGCGGGGCGGGCTCGTCCTCGTACACCCGCTCGCCGCGGTGAAGGCGACGCGCGATGTCATACGTCTGATGCTGCGACCGCGGCGTGGGCGCGTGCGCGGCGAGGTAGCGCGCAGCAGCGATCAGCGGGAGGCCTTCCTCACCGGTCCCCCGCAGCAGCTCATGCTGGCGCACGCCCGCCTCCACGCACTGGATCGTGTGGAAGTCCCGGTCCTCGCGGAGTAGGCAGCCGACGAGCGCGGCCACCAGCTGGTCGGGAACCCCGCCCGCGCCGAGATAGGACGCGACGAGCTGGCCCGCCTCTTCCACGGACTGCTGGCGATCGAGGAGCACGGGCAGCTCGGCCAGCAGCGCGTCCGGGTCGGCGCCCTCGTCCGGGACGGGCAGGCGCGCAGCCGGCACGTTCAGGAAGCGGTCGAGGTGGACGCTGATCGCCGCGTCCAAGGCGCCGCGCAGCAGCGCGCGCGAGGGCAGGCGGCGCAGGCCCTGCTCCACCGCGTTCGCGAAGGAGAACGTGTGCAGCGCCGTGTCCCAGTCCTGGAACTCGTTGCTCGTCGGGAAGCGGGCGATCCGCGTCGCAGCCGCGAAGCTCACCGCCGAGCCGACATCCACCGCGCCCGCGCCTTCGTGCAGCGCGACCAGCACCGCCTCCACGATCTCCGACGCCTCCTCGCTGGTGAGGACGACGTCGACGAGCTCGTTCCGGCCACCCCACTCCCCGGTGGGTGCGGGCGTCGGAAGTCGCTCGAACGCATCCTCGAGCAGCGCGACGAGGTCGGCCGGGTAGCGCCACGCGCTCGCCTCCTCCATCCGCTCCGCGAATGCGAGCTGCGGCGGGAGGGCCGTCAGCACCGCCTCTGCCCGGTGCCACCCCGCCGTGTCCAGCGCCTCGCACGCCTTGTTCACGAAGTCGAGCGTGTGGCCGCCGTCGAGGTAGCGGTGATCGGTCGCGGCCGTGAAGAGCACGTCCGCGAGGTCCTCCGGCGCGCCGCCCGCCCGCACCGCGGAGACGAGCACCCGCTCGGCGCCCTCGGCGTCCCGGACCTCGATGCACTGGCGGAACCAGCGGCCGAGCCGCACCGGCCCAGCCGACACCAGGCCCGAGAGCGGGTCGAGCGGGAACCGGGGCAGCTCGCCGGCCGAGTCGGCGGCGACGTCGGCGACGCCGTGGTAGAGGGCGGCCGCGCGCTCGTTCACGTCGACCCGCGGAGCCAGGTTCATCAGGCACGTGAGCGTGGTGAGCCCGCGGAACCAGCCGCCGCCGCGGCGCAGTGCGCCGAACTCGAGGCCTGCGCAGAACGGCTGCACGCACCTCGGGTCGTGGTCGACCAGCGCGACCGTCGACTTCGCCAGCACGAGCGGGATGTCGTGCCGCAGCCCGTCGTAGAGCCGCTGCCGCTGATGGCCGACCGGATCCTCCGGCGGCGTCAGGTCGACGAAGACGTCGTCTCCTTCGACCTCGACCGGGAAGCAGCGCAGGTCGTCGGCCCACTGGTCGAGCGTGCCGCCGCTGCAAAGGTCGAAGCGCGCGTGGTGCCAGTGGCACGTGATGATGCCGTCCTCCACCGACCCGCGGTGCAGCGGGAACCCCATGTGCGGGCAACGGTTGTCGACCGCGTGCACCTCGCCGCCCTCGGCGATCAGGCAAACCGTGTTTCCGTCGAGGGCGACGACCAGCCGCCCCGCCGCCTCGACCTCGGCAACCGAGGCCGCGCGCACGCGACGAGGGGTCTCGACCGCCACGAGTCAACCCTACGCCCGTCATAGGCTTGTCGTATGGCGGAGGTGCGGCTTGATCCGTGGGGCGAAGGCGACCTCCCGCTCCTGCGCAGGCTCATGGGCGACCCCGCCATGACCGAGCACCTCGGCGGCCCCGAAAGCGAGGAGAAGCTCGTCAAGCGCCAGGCCCGCTACGAACGCGTGGGCGAGCCCGGCGCCGGCCGGATGTTCAAGCTCGTCGACGCAGGCACGGGCGAGGCCATGGGCTCCGTCGGCTACTGGGAGAAGGACTGGGGCGGCGGAACCGTCTACGAGACCGGCTGGTCGGTCCTGCCCGAGTTCCAGGGACGTGGCGTGGCGGTCGCGGGAACGCGCCTGGTGATCGACGCGGCCCGCGACGAGCGCAGGCACCGGTACCTGCACGCGTTCCCGTCGGTCGAGAACGCTCCGTCGAACGCCATCTGCCGCAAGCTCGGGTTCGAGCTGATGGGCGAGTTCGACTTCGAGTACCCGCCCGGCCGTCCGATGCGCTGCAACGACTGGCGCCTGGAGCTCGGCTAGAGCCAGATACGCGCCGTGAAGCCGTCCGGCGCCGCGAAGAACTCCAGCCGCCACGTCAGCTGGCGCGCGACCCACAGGCCGCGGCCGACGCCCAGTCGGGGAGCGAGGTAGCCCGCTGT
>Ga0247794_10000088_pt1 | contig 11385 bp, 11 predicted proteins | sample UWRJS046202B6_FD_181720 | JGI IMG/M metagenome (GOLD analysis project Ga0247794, IMG submission 181720) | Soil microbial communities from Arlington Agricultural Research Station in Wisconsin, United States - UWRJ-S046-202B-6 | ecosystem: Environmental > Terrestrial > Soil > Agricultural land... | reverse complement strand
TCGTAAACCCGCTAGTCGACCTGATCTGGCTCGCGGGCCTCGTGTTCCTACTCGGCTCGCTGATCACGATGTGGCCGGACGAGCAGGAACAGCGGCGCCTGGCGCGTCGCGGCGCGCCGGTCCCCGTTACTCCGTGACGACGTACTCGAACGACGCCCAGGCGAGCAGCGCAAAGATCGCGTCGTACAGCGCGAGGAAGCCGAGGTACCTCCCAGAGCTGTCCACCACGCTCGCGCCAACGCCGCCGATCACGATCGGCAGCGCGAGCGGGAGGAAGAGCAGCGGCAACAGGAGCTCCCGCGCACGACCGGCCGCGGCCATCGCGGCGAGGAGCGTCCCGACCGCGCAGATGCCGAGGTCGGCGAGCAGCACGCCGGCGACGGTCGACCAGCCCACCGGCGAGAAGAAGAGCGCGAAGGCGGGCAGCGCGACCAGCTCGGCTACGGCGAGGAACGCGAACGTGGCGATGCCTTTCGCCAGCCAGATCGCGCTCCGGTCGACCGGCGCGAGCACCAGGCCGTCGAGCAGCCCCTGCTCGCGTTCCGCCACGAACGCGCGGCTGAGGCCCAACAGCGCGGTAAAGAGGATCGCGACCCAGAGCAGGCCGAGCTCCGCCAGCCGCGAGGAGCCGTCTGGCAGCGCGAAATGGAAGACGACGAGGATCGCGAGCACGAACAGCAGCATCGCCGGCAGGGTGTCGCGGGCCCGGAGTTCGAGCCGCAGGTCTTTCCGCGCCAGCACGGCGGCATCGGCGAAGTACCGCGTCATGCGAGCGCGAGCCTCCCGCTGGCAAGCGGTCCTACCCGCTCGGGGTCGTGCGTCGCGACGAGAATCGTCCGCCGCTCGCGCATTCCGGCGAGCTCGCGGTCGAGCAGCTCGGCGCCCTCTGTGTCGAGGCCGCTGAAGGGCTCGTCGAGGATCAACAGCTCGGGTCGGTGCAGCAGCGAGCGGCAGAGCGCCAGCCGCTGGAGCTGGCCCCGCGAGAGCTTCGCCGCGCGAACCCGCCGCGAGTCCCAGAGCCCGAAGCGCTCGAGCAGCATTCCGATTCGCTCGCGGCGCTCGGGCACACGGTAGAGGCGCCCGTAGAGATCGAGATTCTCGAGCGCCGTCAGCTCGCGGTAGACGAGCGGCTCATGCCCGAGGAACCCGATCGCCGCGCGCCCCGGCTCGACCTCGAGCGTCCCGCCACTCGGCACCGCCAACCCCACGCAGAGGCGCAGCAGCGTCGTCTTGCCGGCGCCGTTCGGGCCCGTGACGACGAGAAACCCGCCGCGCTCGAGCTCGAAGTCGAGCCCGCGCAGTACCCGCTTGTCGCCGTAAGCCTTCTCGAGCCCGGCGGCTCGAATCACAGGACGTCCAGGAGGACGAACACGAAGAACGTGACCGAGATCACGCCGTTCATCGTGAAGAACGCGGTGTCGAGCCGCCGCATGTCGCCTGGACGGACGAGCGAGTGCTCGTACGCGAGCAACCCCGCAACCGCGGCCACGCCCAGCCAGTAGAAGAGGCCGACGTCGAGGCCGACCCCCGCCACGCTGAGCAGCGCAACCGTCCCGAGGTGGCAAAGCCGCGCGCCCCAGAACGCGCCTCGCTCGCCGAAGCGCACCGCGACCGACTGCAGCCCCTGCTCGCGGTCGATCTCCTGGTCGAGCAGCGCGTAGAAGAGGTCGAAGCCGGCGACCCAGAGCGCGACCGCGCCGCCCAAGACCCAGGATTGCCACGGCAGCGTCCCCGTGATCGCCGCCCACGCGCCCACCGGGGCGAGTCCGTCCACTGCGCCGAGCCAGAGGTGGCAGAGCCAGGTCCAGCGCTTCAGGTACGGGTAGATCACGAACCCTGCGACCGGGATCGGCCACAGCCAGTGCACGAGCGGGTCGAGCTGGAAGACGGCCACCAGAAAAACCGCCAGCGAAGCGACGCAGAAGGCGGCGACCGCAGCGGGCGACAGCAGCCCTGCGGGAAGCTCGCGCCCGGCCGTGCGCGGGTTGCGCGCGTCGAGGCCCGCGTCGATCAGCCGGTTCAGCCCCATCGCGAGCGAGCGCGCTCCGACCATCGCAACCGTGATCCAGAGCAGGTCGTGCGCCGACGGCACCCTGTCCACCGCGAGGAACGCGCCGACGTACGCGAACGGCAGCGCGAAGATCGTGTGCTCGAACTTGACAAGCGAGTAGAACCGCGCGGGGTAGGCGAGCGCAGTCATGACTGTCTGTGCGCGGTCGGCTCGCCCTCGAGCAGCGAAACCGCGTGCTCGAGCGCCGGGCGCAGAACCTCGAAGCCGTCACGGCAACCGCCAGGCGAGCCGGGCAGGTTCACGATCAGCGCGCTCCCGCGGATCCCCGCTCTCCCGCGTGAGAGCAACGCATGTGGCGTCTTCGCGAGCGAGTCGGCGCGCAGCGCCTCCGCGATTCCAGGTGCCTCCCGTTCGAGCACCTCGCCCGTCGCCTCAGGGGTGACGTCGCGTGGCCCGAGGCCGGTCCCGCCGGTCGTCAGCACCACCGCCGCGTCTTCCGCCAGCTCCGCGATCGCCTCGGCGATCGCCTCTCGCTCGTCGGGCACGACGCGCCGCTCGACCTCGTAGCCCTCCTCGGCGAGCAGCGCCTCGAGCAGGTCGCCGCTCGTGTCCTCGCGCGTTCCGTTCGAGACGCCGTCCGAGACGGTGAGCACCGCCGCCTTCACGACTTCGTCTTCTCCAGCAGCCGCACCTCGGCGACCTCCATCGACGAGTCGATCGCCTTGGCCATGTCGTAGACCGTCAACGCTGCGACGGACGCGGCTACGAGAGCCTCCATCTCGACTCCGGTCTGCGCGGTCGTCTCGGCCGAGGCCGTGATCTCGACCTCGTCGCCGACCTCGATCTCGACCGCGACGTGGGTGAGCGGAAGCGGGTGGCACAGGGGAATGAGGTCGCTCGTCCGCTTTGCGGCCATGATCCCGGCGAGCTTCGCGGTCGTGAGCGCATCCCCCTTCGGCAGCGAGCGCAGCTGCGCGGCGGTCTCCGGCGCCACGCGCAGCACCGCCCGTGCGACGGCGCGTCGGCGCGAGGACGGCTTCCCCCCGACATCGACCATCCGCACCTCGCCGGACTCGTCCACATGCGAAAGCTCGTTCACTAGCGCGAAAGGTATCGCCGGCCGAGCCGCCACAGCCCGCGTCGATGCGCCCAGGCGCTCGCCAGCTTTCGCGGCAGGCCCTCGCCGTAGAGCAGCTCGAGCACGCCCGCAAAGCCCTCGACGACGCCCTGGTCGTACGGGTACCACCACGGCACCGGGACGCGGCCGCGGTCGAGATCGGCGTACTTCACCCGTGAAAGCTCGTAGAGGCCGTGCTTGGAGTGGGTGCGGCCGAAGCCGGACTCCTTTGTGCCGCCCCACGAGGCCTGGCCGGTCCCGTACGAGTACGCAACGTCGTTCGTCCAGACCGAGCCCGCCTGCAGGCGGCACGCCACCCGCTGCGCCCGCTCGAGATCACGCGTCCAGACGCTGGCACCGAGCCCGAACGACGAGTCGTTCGCGAGCCGGACGGCCTCGTCCTCGTCGCGGAAGGACTCGATCGTGACCACCGGCCCGAAGATCTCCTCCTGCTCGATGCGCGCCTCGCGGTCGACGCCGCCCAGCACCGTGGGCTCGTAGAACCAGCCTGGCAAACCGACGTCGGCGCGGCGGCCGCCGATCCGCAGCTCGGCTCCACGTCCGACCGCATCCGCGATGAGTTCCTCGACGTGCGTGCGCCGCTCCTCGGCGATCAGCGGCCCGACCTGCGTCTCGAGCTCGTCGCCGCGCCCGACGCGCAGCTGCCGCGTCCGCCGGACCAGCTCCTCGACGAACGCCTCGTGGAGGGGCCGCGCCACGTAGATCCGTTCGACGCCCGAGCAAACCTGGCCGCAGTTCGAGAACGACCCCCAGAGCGCCCCGGCAACCGCGCGGTCGAGGTCGGCGTCCTCGAAGACGAGCATCGGGTCCTTGCCGCCGAGCTCGAGCGTCACCGGGCGCAGCCGCTCGCCGGCCGCCGCGGCCACGGCCCTCCCGACGGCCGCGGAGCCGGTGAAGACGACCTTCGAGATCCCTGGAGCGCGCACGAGCGCCTCGCCCGTCTCCGCCCCGCCCTGCACGACGCGCACGAGCCCCTCAGGCGCGCCGGCCTCCCGAAAGATCCGCTCCACCCACGCGCCGCACAGCGGCGTCAGCTCCGACGGCTTGAGCACAACCGCGCTGCCCGCGGCAACCGCGAAGGCCACCTGCGTCAGAGGGATCCCGAGCGGAAAGTTCCAGGGCGTGATCGCGCCGATCACACCGAGCGGCTCGTAGAGCAGCCAACCGCGCTTGTGCCGCAGCAGCGGCTGTGTGAACCGCAGACGCTCGGGCCGGAGCACACGCGGCGCATTCGATGCCGCCCAGACGAAGTTGTCGAGCGAGACGAACAACTCCGCCGTGTACGACTCGACGAGAGGCTTCCCCGTCTCGGCCGTGACCGTCGCCGTGAGCACGTCGGCGCGCGCCAGCACCTCCTGCGCGACCGCCCCGAGCAGTTCGCGCCTCTCGGCAAACGACGACTGAGACCAGCGATCGGCCGCCACGCGCGCCTCGGCCACCGCCTCGGAGACCTCCTCCGGAGGCGAGACCGGCACCACGCCCAGCTCCTCCAGGGTGGCCGGATCGACCGAGCGCAGCGCCTCGACCTGCGTGTCGCGGCCCATCGCGAGATCCTAGACCGGCGCGGGTAAGGACGGCGTTAGCTCGAGCCGACGCGCGCGGCGCAGCGGTCGAGGTCACTCAGCTGCGCATCGATCCAGCCGGTGACGTCGTGCTCGCGCACGTGGGCGCGGATCGCCTCCAGCCGCCTGCGCCGCTCGTCGGACGCCATCGTCAGCGCTTCGTGAATCGCCTGTGCCTGGCCGGCGACGTCGAACGGGTTCACCGTCAGCGCCCACTCGCCGAGCTCGGCGTGCGCGCCGGCGTTCTCGGAGAGGATCAGCACCCCGTCGTGCTCGTTGACGAGCGGCCCCTCCTTCGCGATCAGGTTCATGCCGTCGAAGATCGCGTTCACGAAGAGCACGTCGAACTGCTTGTAGGCGGCGACCGAGCGGATGAAGTTGTCCTGGATCACGAGCTCGATCGGCAGCCACCCCTCTTGCTGGAACCGGTCGTTCACGCGCCGCGCCTCACGTTGGATCGCGCCGAGGTACTCGGCGTACTCCGGGATGTCCTGCCGTGACGGGTCCAGCAGCGCGAGCATCCCGACCCGCGTGTGCCGCTCGGGGTGCGCGTCGAGATAGAGCTCGAAGGCGCGGAAACCGCGGACGATGTTCTTCGACGGGTCGGTGCGGTCGACACGGAGCACGAGTTGCTCCGGCCGCCGCTCGACGAGCTCGCGCTCCGCGGCCCTGACGTCATCGCTGCCGGCCAGGTCGTCGAACTCGTCCGGGTCGACCGAGATCGGGTGCACGGTGATCAGCGAGCGGCGGCCGTGGTGGTCGACCACGCCGTCGACGAAGTTCGCGTCCGCGCCGGCGACGTCGCTCGCCGCACGCATGAAGTTCAGGCGCCACTGATGCGTGTGGAACCCGATCACGTCGTTCGCGAGCACGCCTTCGTGGATCTCGCGCCGGATCGTGTCCGGGAGGACGTGCCAGTAGTCGGTCTGCGGCCAGGGAATATGGACGAAGTGAGCGAGCAGCGCATCGGGAGCGCGCTCGCGCACGAGGCGGGGCGCGAGGTAGAGGTGGTAGTCGTGGAAGAAGACGGCAGCTTCGGGCTGCTCTTCCAGCTCCTCGAGCACGGCCTCCGCAAAGCCCTCGTTCACGCGCGCGTAGCCCTCGTGCCAGGCGTTCCGCAGGGCGATGTCCACCGACGGCGTGTACGCGAGCTGCCAGAGGTAGTGCTGCAGGAACCAGAGCATCGGGTTCGCGATCACGTTGTAGAACCAGTCGTAGGCCGTCAGGTCGTGCGCGACGAGGCGCAGGCGGAACACCGAGCCGTCGCGCGAGCGCTCTTCGACCGCGTGCTCGCCGCTTTCGGCGGCGACGGCCCGGTCCTCCTCGCTCATCGCGCTCGCGATCCACGTCACGTCGTGGTGCTCGACCAGGCTTCGCAGGGCCGTCACCAGTCCCCCGCCGCCGCGCCGCGCAACGCGGTAGTCCCCGTCGCGCTGGTACGTCACGGGGCCGCGGTTGGAAACGACGATCAGACTGCGACGATCCGCCATGCCCGGCGCCACCCTACCCCGGACCGGCCTCGTGAGACGGTTACGAAGCGACGACGGCCGCCGTGACCTCGGCGCCCGCCGTGTCGTTGCCATCGAGCTTGTTCAGGAGGACGAGCCAGTCGCGCAGGAGCCGAGGCATGAGGAAGTTCCGGCGAACGTACTCCTTGCCCCGCAGCGCGCGCTGCCTCGCAGCGGCGGGGTCGTTCAGGATCTCGATGCACGCGGACGCGCACTCCTCGGGGACGTTCGGGTCGACCAGCCAGCCGGTCTCGCCGTCCTGGATCTGCGCCACGATCCCGCCGACGCGGCTCGCGACGACCGGCCGCGTCTTCCAAAGCGCTTCCGTGACGGTGAGGCCGAAGCCCTCCTTCGTCGACTTTTGGACGACCGCGTCCGAGTGCACCTGGAAGGCGTTCACCTCGACCGACCCGATGTTGTTCAGGTTGGAGAGGATGTACACCTCGGGGTCACCCGCGGCGTAGGTGACGGTGCGGTTGTAGTAGTCCCAACCCTCCGGGTCGTCGTGCGCCATCGAGCCGACGAGCGCCAGCTGGACGTCCGGGTGCTCGGCCTTGACCAGCCGGTAGGCGTCGATCACGCCCAGCGGGTCTTTCCATGGATCGAAGCGCGAGACCTGCGTGATCAGCGGCCGTTCCACGTCGATCCCGAACTGATCGACGATGTAGGCGGCGTCCTCAGGAGAGAGCGCCATGTTCTTCGGCGTCAGCGGGTCGATCGCCGGAGGCCAGATGAACGCCGGCGGCATTCCGCCCGCGCGCGGCACGTACTCCTGCATGTGAAAGATCGCCGCGTCGTAGCGGGCGAGCCACGGCAGCAGGAAGTCGAGCACCTCGGGGTTCGGCTGCGAGAGGTCGATGTGGCAGCGCCAGATCCAGTGCGCGGAGCTGTCGGGGAAGTGCTCGATCATGCCCGCCGGCTGCGGGTCGTGGATCAGCACGAAGTCGTAGTCGTCCGCGAGCTCCTCCGCATTCACGGTCTGGAACCGGCGGTACACCTCCTGCTGGGTAGCGGTCAGCCCCAGCGGGTCGCCCTGGAGCGCGTTGTGGATTCCCTTGGTGACCGCGAAGAACTCCTCCGCCCCCGCGATGATCCGCCACTCGGCATCGAGCCCCGCGTCCCGCATCAGCGGCACGAGCGCATAGTTGATCTCAGCCACACCGCCGCCGAACGCCGTCGCGGAGACGTGCACGAGCCGCTTTCCGCGCAGGGGCTCGGCGAGTCGCCGGATCTCCTCCATCAGCCCGCGCGTGGCGATGGTCGCGTAGTCCGCGAGCGACTTCTGGCCGACGTTGACGAGCTGAAGCATCGCGGCCAGCGAGGATATCGCTGAGGCTGGTCGGAACCTAGGCGTCGAGCAGCTTCACGAAGCGGAGCCGCGAGCCCCCGCCTTCGCGCTTCCCGATCTCGACCTCGTCGGTGAGCGCGCGAATGATCGCGATCCCAAGACCGCCTTCAGCGAGGTCGCCCTCGACGTCCACGGTGTCGTCACGCGTCTCGAAGCCGGAGCCGGCGTCGCCGACCTCGACCGCCAGCCGGTCCCCGTGGAGCTCGTACACGATGTCAACACTGCCGGTCCCGTCCTGATAGGCGTGCTTCACCGAGTTCGTGCAGGCCTCGGTCAACGCGAGCTTGAGGTCGTGCAGCGTCTCGTCCGAGAGCGGGCGAACGCCGGCGATCGCCGTCAGTGCCAGCCTTCCCAGCGTGATGTACTCCGGCCGGGCGGGAATCGTGAGACGAATCGAGCGGCCCTCGTCCCTCATGTCAGGTTCGTGCCCGCCGAGCGCGTGCGTCTAACCAGGGGGGATTTGCGTGCCCGCCGTAGAAGGTCACGGGTTCGATCCTAGATGGTCAGCTCGACTCGGAGCGCTCGCCGAGGCGGACCGGGAGCACAAGGCGTGCGTCGCCGCGTTCGACGGTGAAGCGTGCAACCTGGCCCGGCCGCAGGCTCGTGACAATTCGCGCAATGTCTTCCGACCCGGTGACGCGACGGCCGTTGATCGACACGATCACGTCGCCGCTGCGCGGGAAGTCGACCCCGAACGCGCTGGCGGTCTTGCGGCCCGGGCGGAGCCCGGACTTCGCTGCGGGGCTGCCGTCGAGGACGTCGGTCACTACCGCACCGCGCTGAACGCCGTAGCCGAACCGGCGCGCGAGGGCGGGCGTGAGGTCGGTCGTCTCGACTCCCACGTAGGCGTACGAGACCGAACCGTTCGCGATCAGCTGCTGCATCGAGCGCTTCGCGGAGTTGATCGGCACCGCAAAACCGACTCCTTCGGCCTCGCCGCTCGTGCTGTTGATCTGCGCGTTGATCCCGATCACACGGCCGCGCGCGTCGAAGAGCGGCCCGCCCGAGTTGCCGTGGTTGATCGGCGCGTCGGTCTGAATCGCGTCGACGAGGTTGAAGCTCGAGGTCAGCGAGTCGACCGAGCGGTGCACCGCCGAGACCACGCCGACGGCAAGGGAGTTCTCGTTGCCGAAGGGACTACCGATTGCAGCAACGGGCTCGCCGACGACTGCGGCGGCCGAGTTGCCCAGCGGCACCGGGGCAAGCGGATGCGCCGACGGATCGACCTTGACGAGCCCGACGTCGTCGAAGACGTCCCAGCCGACGATCTTCGCCTCCGCCCGGTCGCGGTCCTGGAACTCAATGAACACGCTGTCAGCCGGCTGCGCCACCGGCGTGTCGCCCGCGGTCGTGATCACGTGCGAGTTAGTGAGGATGTAGCCCTGCGGCGAGACGACGAAGCCCGAGCCTTGACGCGTGGAGCCAGAATCGTTGCCGTAGACCGAGACGATCGTGACCACGCCCGGCGAGCGGCGTGCGTAGATCGAGCTCGGGCTGAAGCCGTTGCCCGGAAGTGGCGTCGCGCCCGGCTTCACTGCGGCTGTTGCGGCTGTGGGCCCAGGTTGCACCGGTGAGGCACGAAAGACGGTCGTCGTGGAGCTCGAGTCGGTCCAGCCGGTCAGCTGACCCACGCCGACCGCGACCACGCCGCCGAGCACGGCGCACCCGAGGACAATTGCTGCAAGAGGGCCGATTCGCACGGCGCTCGCACTGTAGCTAGGAGGTTGCGGAGCCCGTGATTTCCCGTGAAATCGCCGGCGGCGAGTGGCTCCCGCCCGGCAGGACGAGCGAAAACACGGTCCGTCCGGGCTCGGAATCGACCTCGACCGAGCCGTCCATCAGCTCGGCAAGCTCCTTTGCGATCGCGAGCCCGAGGCCGCTGCCGGAGGCGCGCGCGCCGCCGAGGCGAAAGAACCGTTCGAACAGCTGGTCGCGCTGTTCGCGCGGGATTCCGGGGCCTCCATCCTGGACCTCGAGCACCGCCACGTCACCACGGCGCCGAGCGCGCACTTCCACCGCGGTCTCCGGCGGCGTGTGCAGGAGCGCGTTCTCGACCAGTATCCGGCCGAGCTGGAGCGCGCGCAGCTCGTCGGCCTCCGCGAAGACGGTGTCATCGACGTTTCCGATCAGCGTGTGCCGGGTCGACGCCGCCACCGGGCCGAACTCCTCGACGAGATCGCCCGCCAGCGCCCCGAGGTCGACAGGCTCGCGGTCGACCGAGAGCCGCCCGGCGTCGAGCCGTGTCAGGTCGAGCAGGTCCGAGGCGAGCTTCGTCAGGCGTTCGACCTGCTCGCGCATCGAGCCGAGGAACTCTCGTCTCGTCGCCTCGTCCAGCTCCTCGTCGTCGAGCAACTCGAGGAAGCCGCCGAGCGAGAAGAGCGGCGTGCGCAGCTCGTGGGAGGCGTTCGCGACGAAAGCCCTGCGAGCGTCGTCGAGGTGCGCGAGGCGCACGCGCATGCGGTCGAACGCCGACGCAAGCGCGGCCAGCTCGTCGCCCCGCGTGTCGACGACCGGCTCGTCGAAGCGGCCGCTCGCGATGCGATCGGCGGCGCGTTCGAGGCGCTTGATCCGGCGGGCGAACATGCGCGCGCCTGCGTAGCCCAGGAGCACCGCGATGATGAGCGCCACGCCGGCCGCGAGCAGGACGCGCCGCTCGACGAGCCGGATGCTCGAGAGGTCAACGGTATCGCTCACGAGCAGCGCGTACTTGCCACGGAGTACCGGCACCGCCGCCTCCGCAAAAACGTCCTCGCCGTCGGTCACGTGCCCGTGTGCCGCCGCGCGCGTGTCCAGCGCCTGGGTGGCAACGGGATCGGCTAGCAGCCGGTCCGCGAGCTCACCGGAGAAATCGAAGGGAGTGACCTTCGCCCGCGGCGCGAGTCGTTGCAGCAGCGCGACCTGGGCGCCGCCGTTCTCCTCCGATTTCGTCGCCGCGAAGTCCGTGTTGAACGGCGTCGCATCGTCGACCTCCGGCCGGATCTTCGCAACGATCCGCTCCATCTGGGCGACGCGCGTGTTGATGGCGCGATCCCTCAGTGACGGCACCACGCTCAGGTAGACGATTCCGAGCACCACGGCCACCACCAGGAGGAGCGCCAGGCTCAGCTGTACGCCGACGCTGCGGAAGAAGCCTCTCACGGGCGAAAGCGATAGCCGACGCCGCGAACGGTGAGGATGTACTCCGGTTCGCTGGGATCCTGCTCGAGCTTCTCGCGCAGGTGCCGCACGTGGACGTCGATCGTGCGCGGCTCGCGGTAGTCGGAACCGCCCCAGAGCGCCTGCAGGAGCATCTCGCGCGTGAAGACGCGCCCCGGGCTGGCGGCCATCGCGCGCAGCAGCTCGAACTCGACATACGTGAGCTGCACCACCCGCCCCGCCACCTCTACGTCGCGCCGGCCGAGGTCGATGCGCAGGCCGTCCCGCTCGATGATCTCCTCCTCGTCCTGCGCCGCGCTCGGAATGGCCGCCCGCCGCAGCAAGGCGCGCACCCGGCTGCGGAACTCCCGAATCGAGAACGGCTTCGTGATGTAGTCGTCTGCGCCGAGCTCGAGGCCGAGCACCTTGTCGAGCTCGTCGTCGCGGGCGGTGAGCATGATGATCGGAACGCTGCTCGATGCGCGGAGGCGCTTGCACACCTCGAGCCCGTCCACCTTCGGCAGCATCAGGTCGAGCACGACCAGATCGACGCGCTCTTCCGCGAACCGCGCCAGCGCCTCCTCGCCGTCTCGCGCCTGGACCACGCGAAAACCATCGCGTTCGAGCGGATAGGCGAGGAGCTTCTGAACCGCGTCCTCGTCGTCGACGAGCAGGCTGGTTGA
>Ga0247794_10000086_pt1 | contig 11414 bp, 8 predicted proteins | sample UWRJS046202B6_FD_181720 | JGI IMG/M metagenome (GOLD analysis project Ga0247794, IMG submission 181720) | Soil microbial communities from Arlington Agricultural Research Station in Wisconsin, United States - UWRJ-S046-202B-6 | ecosystem: Environmental > Terrestrial > Soil > Agricultural land... | reverse complement strand
GGAGTGGGAGGCCGCTGCGCGCGGTGCCGACGACCGTCTGTGGCCGTGGGGCGACGAGCTGCCGGACCAGTCTCGGGCGACGTTCGCCGCGGGGATCGGCTCGCCGTCGGAGGCAGGCCTGCATCCAGGAGGCGCATCGCCCTTCGGCGCGCTCGACATGGCGGGAAACGTCTGGGAGTGGACGAGTGGGGACGCCGTGCGTGGCGGCTCGTACCTGAGCGGGCCGGACGAGCTCCGCTGCTCGTACCGCCTCCCGGTCGACCCGGCGGCCAAGGATCCGTACGTCGGCTTCCGCGTCGTCGCGGTCGAGCCCGTGAGCGACTTCGACTGGGTCGACGTCCCGGGCGGCGACTACCCGATCGGACGCGAGCCGGAGAGCGAGCACGACGTCGTCTCCGTCGATGCCTTCGAGCTCGGACGCACGCCCGTCACGAATCTGCAGTACGCGGACTTCGTCAGGGACGGTGGCGCCGAGCGGCCGCCGCACTGGCCCGCCCCGGGCGACCATCCCGTCACGTTCGTCGACTGGCACGACGCCGCCGCCTTCTGTGCCTGGGCGGGAGGACGGCTGCCGACCGAGGCGGAGTGGGAAAAGGCCGCGCGCGGTACGGACGGACGGCGGTTCCCCTGGGGCGACGAGGAGGACGCGAGCCGGGCCGCCATCGGCTCGGGCCTCAAGTGGGGCGGCACGTCGTCCGTCGGTGCACATCCGAGCGGCGCAAGCCCGTACGGTCTCGAGGACATGGCGGGAAACGTCTGGGAGTGGACGTCGACCGAGACGGGCGACGGGGAGCGGATCCTCCGCGGCGGCTCGTACGCGAGCCCGGGGCTGCCATGGGCCCGCTGTGCGATGCGCAGCTGGAGCAGGCCGGAGCGCCGGCAGGCGCATGTCGGACTTCGCGTCGCGAGGGACGCGCATGGGCGTTGACGCGGATCGCCTCCGCGACCTGACCCTCGCGCTGGTCGAGGTCGAGAGCCCCACGGGCGACACCGCCGAGGTCGCCCGACTGTACGCGCGGCGGCTGGAGGAGATCGGGCTCGAGGTCGAGCTGCTCGACGACCCGTTCCCCGCAACCCCGATCGTCGTCGGCCGCCTGCGGGGCGGTGAGCCCGGGCCGACGATCGTGCTCAACGGCCACCTCGACACCGTGCCGATCCCGCACGAACCGCCGCGGGTGGAGGGCGGGCGGGTGTGGGGCCGCGGGAGCGCCGACATGAAGGGCCCCGTCGCCGCGGCGACCGAGGCGGTGCGCGTCGTCGCCGAGTCGGGCCGCTCCTTCCCCGGCGAGCTCGTCGTCGTGGCGATCGGCCTCCACGAGGCGCCGGGCGGGCGGGGAGAGGACCTGACGTGGCTCCTCGGGGAGCACGGATTCACGGCCGACTACGCGATCGTCTGCGAGCTGGCGGGCGATCGCCTCGTCGCCGCGCACATGGGACAGGCGACTGTGGAAATCGAGATCCGGCGCGACGGCATGCCGACCCACGAGCTGCAGACCGCGGCCGGAACGCCGAACCCGATCCTCGTCGCCGCGCGGGTGATCGAGGCGGTGCGGAAGCAGAACGAGGAGCTCGCGGCGACCGAGCACCCGTGGGTCGGCGCGGAGACCTACTTCTTCGGCGAGGTGCACGGCGGCGACTTCTACAACCGGCACCCGGCGACGTGCCGACTCGTCGGGACGCGGCGCTGGGCCCCGGGCAACACGCTCGGTGCGGCACAGGCGGAGTACGACGAGCTCGTCGCGCCGATCGCCGCGGAGTCGGGCTGCACGATCGACGTCCGTCTCGAGCTCGTGCGCGACGCCTATTCCATCGACCCCGAGCACCCGCTCGCCGTCGCGCTCCGCGGCGGCTACGAGGAGGTGACGGGTGAGCCGCTCGAGGCGACCGGGATGAAGGTCGTTGCCGACGGAGCCGTCTTCCAGGCCGTCGGGGGGATTCCGACTGTCTACCACGGCCCCCGCGGAGAGGGAGCGCACGCGGACGTCGAGTCGATCGCCGTCGAGGAGCTCGCCCGCTCGGCGCGGATCTACCTCGCGACGCTCGAGCGCCTGTGGGCGGGCGCCTGACGCGTTGAGCGCCGCCGCGTACGACGAGCTCCGGCGTTCGTTCCGCTGGGAGCTTCCGCCGACGCTCAACCTCGGGGTGGAGGTGGCCGACCTGCAGCCTCGAGACGACCCGGCGATCCTCGTCACCGACGGGCGGGCGGTCACGCGCACGGTCACGTTCGGCGAGCTCTCGGACGACTCGAACCGGCTCGCGAACGCGCTCCGCCGTGCCGGGGTCGAGCCCGGCGACCGCATCGGGATCATCCTCCCGCAACGCCCCGAGACGGCCGTCGCCCACGTCGCGGCCGCCAAGCTGGGTGCGATCGCGGTGCCGCTCAGCGTCCTCTTCGGGCCAGACGGTCTCGAGACGCGGCTCCGCGACGCCGACGTCCGAGTCGTGCTCGGCGAGGCCGAGCCGCTCGACCGCATTGCGGGGCTCGGGCTCGACGTCCCGCTCGTCGACGTCGACCGCGACCTGGCCTCGCTGTTGGCCGACGCCTCACCGCGGTTCGAGGCAGTCCGGACGAGGCCCGACACGCCGGCCCTGCTCGTCTACACCTCGGGCACGACCGGCCCGCCGAAGGGGGCGCTGCACGCGCATCGCGTGCTCGCCGGGCACCTGCCGGGCTTCGGGCTCTCGCACGACTTCTTCCCGCAGGACGGCGACCGGATCTGGACGCCCGCGGACTGGGCGTGGATCGGCGGCCTCTACGACGTGCTGATGCCCGCACTCCGCCACGGGATCGCCGTCGTCGCGTACCGGGGCGGCAGGTTCGATCCGGAGCGGGCGTTCGACCTGATGGCCCACGTCGGAGTGCGGAACGTGTTCATGCCGGCGACCGCGCTCAGGCTGATGCGCAGCCACGACCCCGGCACGCCCGTCTCCCTGAGGACGGTGGCCAGCGGCGGCGAGACGGTCGGCGCCGAGACTGCCGCGTGGTGCGGCGAGCGCCTCGGCGCCCGACTCAACGAGTTCTACGGGCAGACCGAGGCGAACCTTCTCGTCGGCAACTGCGCCGCGTGGGAGGCGCGCCCCGGTTCGATGGGACTGCCCTATCCCGGCCATGACGTGCGGGTGGTCGACGGTGAGGTGTGCGTCCGCGTGGAAGGCGACCCCGTGGTGTTCCTCGGCTACTGGCGAAACGAGGAGGCGACGGCGGCGAAGGTCCGGGACGGTTGGCTCTTCACCGGGGACCAGGCGGAGCAGGACGCCGACGGCTACCTCCGGTTCGTCGGGCGCGACGACGACCTGATCTCGAGCGCCGGCCACCGGATCGGCCCCGGCCCGGTCGAGGAGTGCCTGATCCGCCACCCGGCGGTCGCGCTCGCCGCGGTGATCGGGTCGCCCGACGCCGCGCGCGGCGAGGTCGTGAAGGCCTACGTCGTCGTCGCGCCGGGCGTCGTGCCGAGCGACGAGCTGGCAGGAGAGCTCCGATCGTTCGTGCGCGAGCGCCTCTCGGCGTACGAGTACCCGCGCGCCGTCGCGTTCGTCGACGACCTCCCGCTGACCGTGACCGGGAAGATCCGGCGCGGTGAGCTCCGCCGCCTCGACCGGGAACCGCTGCCCGCATGAGCCTCATGCCATCGCGCGAGCTCGGAGAGCGGTGGCCGAGCCTCATCCCGGTCGGCGGTCACCCGGCGGTCGACATGCCGCCGCACGTCGTCGACGCGACGGCTCGGGCGGCCGAGCGGGCGCCGTACGCGCCGACGAGGGGCCTGCTCGCCCTCCGCGAGGCGATCGCGGCAGAGCACGGCGTCGATCCCGACCGGAACGTGATCGTGACGTCGGGCGGGATGCAGGCGCTCTACCTCGCGGCCCGGGCCTTCGGCGCAAGGGCGGTCGCGCACGCGCCGTCGTTCTTCTTCCCGCAGCTCGTCGACGCGGCGGGCGGGACGTGCGCCGTCGCCTACGACTGGGACGAGTACGCCGAGCTCGTCGGCCCCGAGACGACACTTGCGATCGTCAACACGCCCGTCAATCCCACGGGATATGCCTTCCGCGAGAGCGACCTCGACGCGATCGCCGATGCCCTTCACGATTCGGACGCGCTGCTCCTCTCGGACGAGGCGTACGTCGGCCTCCTGTGGGACAGCCACGTACATCGCTCCCCTGCCGAGCATCCTGCGCTTCGCGAGCGGACGCTCGTCCTCCGCAGCTTCTCGAAGACGTACGCGATGGCCGCGTGGCGTGTCGGTTACGCCGTCGGGCCGGAGGCGGCGATCGGGGCACTCGCGCGCGAGCTGCAGTGGCAGGCGCTTGCGATCGACGGCGTCGCGCAGTCGGCGGCGCTCGCGGTGCTGACTGGGCCCCGAGACTGGCTGGACGTCGCGTTCGCCGACCTCGCCGAGATGCGGCCGCGGGCGATCGCAGCGGCGAACGAGGCAGGCCTGCGCGCGGAGCTTCCCGAGGGCTGTGCCTTCGTCTGGGCTGCGGTCGACGGCGACGAGGACGAGTGGAGCGATCGCCTCGCGCGCGAGCATCGGATTCCCGCCCTGCCCGGGCGGCACTTCCATGCGCGGACGCCGCACCTGCGGATCCCGTTCGGCGGGCGGTCGGATGCGCGCGAGGCGCTTCTCCGCGCTTTCAGCGAAGTACGCCTGCCGGCGTCGCACCGGTGACCCGGCCTTCGCGGACCACCGCCTCGCCCGCGACCCACACGCCGACCACGCCGTCGGGGCTCCGCTTCGGGTCCTCGTACGTCGCCGTGTCGACGTAGCGCGCGCCGTCGAGGAGGACGAGATCGGCGCGCTTGCCGACCGCGATGCGACCGCGGTCTTGCAGCCCGAGGAGATCGGCGGCGCGTGCGGTCAGCCGAGCGACCGCCTCGTCGACGGGGATCAGCCCATCGCGCAGGGCGAAGCGTCCGAGGAAACGGGGCGCCGTGCCGTAGAGCCGCGGGTGCGGATGCTCGCCGAAGATGCCGTCGGAGCCGACGAGCTGGCGTGGATGGGCCGCGACCTTCCGCACGGCGTCGTCGCCGGCGTAGTGGATGATCATCGGTGCGCCGAGCTCGGTCTCGAGGAGCAGGTCGAGCACCGTCTCCACCGGGTCGCCGCCTCGCTCGGCAATGGTGCGGCCGGCGACGACCACGTTCTCCGGGCCAAGTGTGCCGAGCTGGTTCTCCCAGCCGGCCAACCCGTGCGCGACGTCGTCGGCGATCCGGCGTCTCGTCTCGGGGCTCCGCGCGCGACGGAGCGTGGCCTCCGCGCCGCCCTCCTGGGCCCACGGCGGCAGCAGGCCGGCGAGCAGCGTCGATCCCGCGCCGTACGGGTACTGGTCGAACGTCGCGCCGGCGGAGTCGACGAGCTCGAGCAGCGGGTCGAGCAGAGACTCGTCGGCGAGGCACTTCAGGTGAGAGACGTGCAACTGCGCGCCGGAGCGCTGCGAGACCTCGATCATCTCCCTGACGGCGTCGATCACACCGTGGCCCTCGTTGCGGACGTGGGGGACGAGTGGTGCGCCGAACTCGGCCGCGACTCGCGCCATCGCGACGAGCTCCTCCGTCTCCGCGAAGACGCCCGGTAGGTAGACGAGCCCGAACGAGAGCATGCGCGCGCCGGCTTCGAAAGCGAGCCGCACCTCCCCGCACATCGCCTCGACGTCCGCCTCACAGAACTCGCGGATCGCGCCGTGCGGCGCCGAGGGCACCAGTGTGGAAGCCGTCGCCGGGAGCGCGTCGAGGTACTCCGCGAACGTCGTCCAGGTCCAGCGGGGCGGGCCGTCCCCCTCGAGCGCGCGAAGGTACTCCCGCCGCGACTCCCGATCGCGCACCGGTGCGGGTGCGAGCCCGTCCGGGCAGATCACCTCGGTCGTGAAGCCCTGGAGGATCTTCGGCGTGAGCACTGGGTCGCGGAACGGCTCGAGCGCCGAGTGCGCGTGGAGGTCGACGAAGCCCGGGCACAGCATCAGGCCGGCGGCGTCGACCACGTCGCCCTCGACCCGATCCCCGATCGCTGCGATGCGGCCGCCGTCGATCCCGACGTCGGCATGGAACGGCGCGCCGTCGCCCGGGTACACCGCGGCGCCGCGGAAGACGAGCACGTCTAGAGAACGGCGAGCATGCCGCCGTCCACGTAGAGGATCTGCCCGTTGACGTAGTCGGATGCCGCCGAGGCCAGGAAGACGACAGCGCCGCCGAGCTCCTCGACCCGTCCCCAGCGACCGGCCGGGACACGCTGCTCGAGCCACTCGACGAACGCGGGGCTCTCCTGGAGGTCGCGGTTCATCTCCGTGCGGAAGTAGCCGGGGCCGATGCCGTTCGCCTGGATCCCGTGTCGGCCCCAGTCGGCGCACATGGCCCGGGTGAGCTGCCGCAGGCCGCCCTTCGAGGCGGTGTAGGGGCCGATCGTCTCGCGGCCGACCTCGCTCGTGACCGAGCAGGTGTTGACGATCTTGCCGCTCCCGCGCTCGATCATCTGCGGCGCCACCGCTCGCGCGACGAGGAACGCGCTCGTCAGGTTCGCGTCGAGCATGCGCCGCCACTCGGCGAGGTCGACCTCCTCGAGCCGGCGCCGGAGCTGCACGCCGGCGTTGTTGACGAGCACGTCGATGCGCCCGAGCCGCGCGACGCCGTCGGCGACGGCATCCTCGTCCGTCACGTCGAACGGCGCCGCGACCGCGCCGTCCCAGAGGACTGCCTCGCACGCCTCCGCAGTCCTTCCGTTGATCGCGACGCGGGCCCCGGCGTCCGCGAGCGCGCGGGCCATGGCGAGACCGAGCCCACGCGTCGAGCCCGTCACGAGGGCGGTCTTCCCCGACAGGTCGAAGACGCCCCTCATCCGGTTACGGGAAGCACCACGCGTGACGGGTACGCAGCCGTGTGGAGGATCGTCTGGCAGGCGACCTGCATGCGCGTGCCGGTGCCGACGTCCTCTCCCGTATTGAGGTTCCGCGAAAAGCGCGGAAAGCTCGAGCTCGTCACGTCGAGGCGCACCCGGTGGCCGCGGCGGAAGACGTTGGCGACCGGATAGAGCCGGATCCGGTATTCCGCGACCTCGCCGGGCTCGAGCAGCTCGACCGACTCGCCCTCCACGCTCCCGCGGTAGCGCGCGCGGATGATCCCCTCGGTGAGGAAGATCGAGCGACCGTCCGGGTAGACGTCACACAGCCGCACGAGGAAATCGGTGTCTCTTGCCGACGAGGCGGCGAAGAGCGTCATCTCGACCGGGCCGACCACCTCGAGGTCGGCATCGAGCACCTCGCTCGTGTAGACGAGGACGTCGTCGCGCCGCTCGAGCACGCGCTGGTCGAGCGGTCCCGGCCGGATCGGCGTCTCGGCCCCCTGGGTCATCGTCAGCACCGAGTTGACCCCGCCGATGGTCGGCACGGGGTCGGCCGGGTCGTAGTCGTAGCGGTCGGCCGGCTCGCCGGACTGCGGCTCCGAGCGCGCGAGTGTCCCGCCCCGACCCAGGTAGAACGGCGTGAACGTCGTACGCGCGAGGGGCCACTCGCGCTCCGCGCGCCACTCGTTCGCGCCGAGCACGAAGAGCTCGAGCGGCGGCCGCTCGTCCCAGCCGGAGCCCTCCTCGCGGAGGAAGCGGTCGTAGAAGGCGAGCTCGTGATCGCGGATCACCGTGAGCGCAGGGGAGAGGTCGATGTCGCCGCGGAACGTCTCGACCTCCTCCTCGTGCGACCACGGCCCCATCAGGACGCGGTTCGGAACGCGGTCGCCGATCGTCGCGAACGAGCGCAGGTGCGAGCCCGAATAGGGATCGAACCAGCCGCCCTGCTGGAAGATCGGCACCTCGACCTTCTCCGGGCGGTGGCGGAACTGCTGCCAGTAATCGTCGTTCACCTGGTGCTCCCACCACAGGCGCCAGTAGTCGACCCTCCGCCCGATCGTGCGCTCGTCGAGCTCGATCAGCGGGAGATGGCCAAAGACGCGGTCGTTCAGGACGATGTCACGGGCGCTCGGGCCGGTGATCAGCGAGATCGCGCTCGACCAGAGGGCCGCCGCGCCGAGCGTGAGCGCGAGCTGGAACGCGCCGCCCGTCCAGTACCCGTCCCAGAAGTAGTCGTCGTGGATGACGTGCGGCGCGGCGCACGCGAGGTTCGGGTGACCGAGATGGAGCAGCTGCCACTGGACGAGGCCGCCGTAGCTCCGGCCCCACGTTCCGATCCGGCCGTTCGACCAGGGCTGCGCCGCCGCCCACGTGAGCGTGTCGTGCGCGTCGCGGCCGTCGTGCTCCCAGGCCGTGAACCTGCCCTCGGACTCGTACCGGCCGCGGACGTCGACGACGACCGCGGCGTAGCCCCGTTGCGCGAACCAGACGCCCCAGCCGATGAACCGCTCGCGGGTCGACTCGTATGGCGTCCACTGGACGATCGCCGGCAGGCTGCGGCCCCCCAACGGCAGGTAGACGTCGGCCGAGAGCGAGATCCCGTCGGCGAGCGGAACACGCTGGTCGTGGAGAAGGCGGACGTCGCGCAGCGGCTCGGCGGGGCTCGGGCTCACGCGTCGCGCCGGGGCTCAGGCGGCCGCGTCGATCGCGGTGCCGGCGAAATGGCAGGCGGCGAGATGGCTCGAGCCATGCGAGGCAAGCGGGGGCTCGACCTCCGCGCAGACCGGCTGCGCGATGGGGCAGCGCGTGCGGAACCGGCATCCGGACGGCGGGTCGATCGGGCTCGGCACATCGCCGGTCAGGACGATGCGGTCCCGCTTGCGGCCGGGCTCGGGCTCCGGGTTCGCCGAGAGCAGCGCCTGTGTGTAGGGGTGGAGGGGCCGCGCGAAGAGATCGTCCGAGGTTGCGAGCTCGACGATCCTGCCGAGGTACATCACGGCGACGCGGTCGGAGATGTACCCGACGACCGCCAGGTCGTGCGCGACGAAGAGATACGTGAGGTCGAACTCCTGCTTCAGCTCGACGAGGAGGTTGAGCACCTGCGACTGGATCGACACGTCCAGCGCGGAGACAGGCTCGTCCGCGACGATGAACCTCGGCTGCAGCACGAGCGAGCGCGCCAGGCCGATGCGCTGACGCTGCCCGCCCGAGAACTGGTGCGGGTACCGGTCGGCGGCCTCGCGCGGGAGACCGACACGCTCCAGCATGTCGAGCACGGTCGCCTCGCGCGTCGCCCGGCTGCCGAAGCCGTGGATCTTGAGCCCCTCGCCAACGAGTTGCTTCACGGTCATCCGGGGGTCGAGCGAGCCCACCGAGTCCTGGAAGACGATCTGCATGTGGCGCCGCGCGGCCTTCAGCTCGGCTCGCCCGAACGCGGTCACGTCCGCGCCGTCGAACCGGATCGTCCCCGAGGTCGGCTCGAGCAGCCGCAGGAGCGTCCGTCCCAGGGTGGACTTGCCGCAGCCCGACTCGCCGACCAGCCCGACCGTCTCGCCGCGGTAGACGTCGAGGTCGACGCCGTCGACGGCTTTCAACTGGCCGACGGTCCGCTTGAGGAAGCCTTTCTTGACGGGGAAGTGCTTCGTCACCCCGCGTGCCTCGAGGAGGACGTCGCCCGCCGAGGGCTTCGCCGCTGTGCTCATCGCGCCACCCCGCTGTAGCCCGTGACCCGGCGGCCGTCCTTGCAGAGCCAGCACGCGGACTCCTGCGGCGGCACCGGGAGGAGCCGCGGGTCGTCGTTCCGGCAACGCTCGAACGCGTAGTCGCACCGCGGCGCGAAGCGGCAGCCTGCCTGCCACTCGAGCGGGCTCGGCACCATCCCGCGAATCGCCGCGAGCGGTTGCGTGTAGCGCATCCCCACGCGGGGAATCGAGCGAAGGAGGGCCTCGGTGTAGGGATGCTGTGGCTCGGCGAACACCTCGGCCACCGGGCCGCGCTCGACGATGCGCCCCGCGTACATGACCGCAACCTCGTCGACCATCTCCGCGACCACGCCCAGGTCGTGCGTGATCAGCAGGATGGCCATGCCGAGCCGCTCCCGCAGGTCCTTCATCAGCTCGAGGATCTGCGCCTGCACGGTGACGTCCAGCGCAGTCGTCGGCTCGTCGGCGATCAGGAGCTTCGGGTTGCAGGCGAGCGCCATCGCGATCATCACGCGCTGACGCATGCCGCCGGACAGCTGGTGCGGGAAGTCGTCGACGCGCCGCTCCGCCGACGGGATGCCGACGAGACGCATCATCTCGACCGCCCGCGCGGTCGCGTCCCGCTTCCCGACGCCCTGGTGCAGTTGCACGGCCTCCGCGATCTGATTGCCCACAGTGAACACGGGGTTCAGCGAGGTCATCGGCTCCTGGAAGATCATCGAGATCTCGTTGCCCCGGATCGCGCTCATCGCGCCCTCGCTCAGCTGCGTGAGGTCGCGTCCCTCGAACCGGATTCGCGAGCCGGCCTCGATCCGTCCTGGCCGCTCGACGAGGCGCATGATCGACAGGGCCGTCACCGACTTTCCGCTGCCGGACTCACCGACGACGCCGAGCGTGCCTCCCGCGGCGAGCTGGAGGTCGACGCCGTCCACGGCGCGGAGCAGCCCGCCCGCCGTCGCGAAGCCCGTACGAAGGCCCTCGACCTCGAGCAGCGTCTCGGTCACGTCGCGCGCGCCGCCTTGCCGCCCCCACGTCGGCCCCGCTTCGCGGCGGCGGCGGCCGGTGGCCGGACCGCGATGTGGCTCTCGAGCTGGCCGATCATCACGTCCGGGTCTCGGGTCTGGAGCGCCTCGAGCAGCTCGCGGTGCTCGGCCACCATCGTCCCGAGGCTCTGGTTGCGGCCGTAGCGGAGGAAGTAGCCGCGGATGCGCGGGAAGATGGTGCGCCAGACCTGCACCGTGTGCGGCTGCCCGGAGCTCGAGATGACGACGTCGTGGAAGCGGAGGTCGGCCTCGACCATCTTCTCGAGGTCACCCGCCTTCGCGGCTTGCTCCATCACCCAGATCTGCTTGCCGAGCTCGGCGAAGTCGGCATCCGTCATCCGCGTCGCCGCGTGGACGAAGCTGTGGCGCTCGAGCGTCAGCCGGATCGGTATCAGGACCTCCTGTACCTCCTCGTCGGAGACGCCGAGCACGACGGCCCCGCGGTAGGGGAAGGACATCACGAGCCCCTCGTTCTCGAGCTGCCGCAAGGCCTCACGGACAGGGCCCCGGCTCGTGCCGAGCTCTTCCGAGAGGCTCGTCTCGATCAGGCGCTCGCCGGGCTGGTAGCGCCCGGCGACGATCGCGCTGCGGAGCGCTTCGACGACCTGCTGCCCGCGCGGCGGCGTCTTCGTCCGTGGCGCGACGACGCTCGGGCTCTCGCTCGGCTCGACGCTCACGATCCCGGCGTCCACGTCCAGCCCGGATATTGTCGACAATCCATAGATCGTTGACAATCTCGCATAGTTGCGGAGTCTAGCCCGTCCGGTCGGCGTCGTCGACCAGGGGCAGTGTGGCAGCGCCGGCGGCCGGTGGCCGCGGGCGAGACGCCTTCTCGAGCGCCT
>Ga0247794_10000076_pt1 | contig 11884 bp, 13 predicted proteins | sample UWRJS046202B6_FD_181720 | JGI IMG/M metagenome (GOLD analysis project Ga0247794, IMG submission 181720) | Soil microbial communities from Arlington Agricultural Research Station in Wisconsin, United States - UWRJ-S046-202B-6 | ecosystem: Environmental > Terrestrial > Soil > Agricultural land... | reverse complement strand
GGAGGAGGAAGCGGCGTGAAGAACTCCGACCTGCTGCTCGCCGCCAACACCCTCTGGGTCGTGGTCGCGGCCGTGCTCGTGATGTTCATGCAGGCCGGCTTCGCCTTCCTCGAGGCGGGCCTGACGCGGATGAAGAACGCCGCGCACATCGCCGGCAAGAACGTCCTCATCTTCGGCGTCTGCTCGCTCGTCTACTGGGCGGTCGGCTTCGGGATCGCCTTCGGCGACGGCAACCGCTTCACGGGGACGAGCGGCTTCGCGCCCTCGGTGGACTCCATGCTCGCGATCGGCAAGGCGCCCTACTCCTTCTTCACCACCGTCCCCGGCGCGGCCGGCTACCTGTTCGAGGTCGTCTTCGCCGGCGTCTCGCTCGCGATCGTCTGGGGCGCGATGGCCGAGCGCGCCAAGGTCTGGGTCTACTTCGTCTTCGGCGCGCTGTTCACGTTGATCTACTCCGTCACGTCGCACTGGGTCTGGGGCGGCGGCTGGCTGTTCGGGCTCGGGATGCAGGACTTCGCGGGCTCGACCGTCGTCCACTACCAGGGCGCGCTGGCCGCGCTGGCCGGCGCTCTGCTGCTCGGCCCTCGGATCGGCAAGTTCGAGGGCGGCCGCGGAAACCCGATCCCCGGCCACAACATCCCCTACGCCGTGCTGGGAACGATCATCCTCTGGTTCGGCTGGTTCGGCTTCAATCCGGGCTCGACGCTCGGCGTCGTCACCGGCGACCGGGTCGGCTTCTTCGCCTACGTCGCGCTCATCACGAACCTCGCGGCCGCAGCCGGTGCGGTCAGCGGTGCGGTCACGGCCTGGCTGGTGCTGCGCAAGCCGGACATCTCGATGATGCTGAACGGCGTTCTCGCGGCGCTCGTGGCCGTCACCGCTGCGAGCGGGTTCGTGGCACCGTGGGCCGCGGTCGTGATCGGCCTCGTCTCCGGCGTAATCGCAGTCGTCGGCGTGCTCGCAGTCGAGCGAATCGGCATCGACGACCCCATCGGCGCCGTCGCCGTCCACGGCGTCTCGGGTGTCTGGGGCACGCTCGCGACCGGCCTCTTCGCCGTCCCAGCGCTGGCGGCGACGCTGAACACCGGCCGGGGCGGCTTCGTCTACACCGGCTCGCTGCACCAGGTCTGGGTACAGCTGCTCGGGCTCGCCGCGGTCGGCGCGTTCACCTTCAGCGCGTCGTTCGCCTGCCTCTGGACGATGAAGCGCCTCTGGGGGATCCGAGTCGAGGAGGAGACCGAGACCGCCGGCCTCGACGTCAGCGAGCACGGCATGTGGGGCTACCCCGAGTTCTACATCCCGGTTCCCGGCGGCTACGGCACTGAGTCGCATGGTCACCTGCTCGGCCAAGCACACCAGCACCGTCCGCAAGTCCCGCCACAGTCGGTCGAGGAGGCTGCATGACGAACGACAAGAAGTGCACCTGCGAGAAGCCGCTTCTGCACGAGCGCTCCGACCGGAAGGGTGCGAGCCAGAGCTGGTGCGGCCGCTGCAAGCGCCCGCTCGCGCTGCGCCCGGCCGGCTTCCGCAGCGCGTTTGCCTGAGCCGGCAGGCGATAGGGTTCCCCCGTGGAGCCTGCTGAGTTCAGGCGCGCGAGCCACGCCGTCTGGGAAGCGATGGCGCCCGGCTGGGAGCGGGAGTACAGCTGGTTCGAAGAGCACGCCCGGCCCGTTACCGAGCGGATGGTCGAGGCACTAGGGGTCGAGCCCGGAGCGACAGTCCTCGAGCTGGCGGCCGGAACCGGAATCGTCGGCCTGACGGCGGTGCAGGCGCTCGGCGGCGAGACGCAGCTGATCCTGAGCGACTTCTCTCCCGCGATGGTCGAGGCAGCGCGGCGCCGAGGGTCCGAGCTCGAGCTCGAGAACGTCGACTACCGCGTCCTCGATGCCGAGGCGCTGGACCTGCCGGACGAGTCCGTGGACGGGGTTCTCTGCCGCTGGGGCTACATGCTGATGGCCGATCCCGCCAGGGCGCTCGCCGAGACGCGGCGGGTGCTCCAGCCGGGTGGGCGTCTCTCGGCTGCGGTCTTCGCGAGCCCACAACAGAACCCTTGGGCGGCGCTGCCGATGCAGATCCTCGTCGAGGGCGGCCACGTCCCGCCGCCGGCTCCCGGGCAGCCGGGAATCCTCTCGCTCGCCGATCCCGAGCGGTTGCGCGGGCTGCTCGCCGACGCCGGGCTCGAGGACGTCGAGATCGACGCCGTGGCATTCGCCTATCCGTTCGATAGCGAAGAGGACTACTGGCGGTTCCTCACCGACATGGCAGGCGCCATCTCGATGGTGCTCTCACGCCTCGACGAGGACGTCCTGGCCGGCGTGCGAGAAGAGCTGGGCCGTCGTCTGGAGCCGTTCCGTGGCGCCGACGGAATTGAGCTCGGGGCCGTCTCGCTCGTGGTCTCGGCCGCACGCGGTTAGGTGCCTCGCTACCAGTTCGTCGACTGCCGCTGGGAGCTCGGCTCGCCCGGTCGCGGGCGTGAGCTGTACCTCGAGGGACACATCCCGGGGGCGTCGTTCCTCGACGTCGACGATGACCTCGCCGCGCCGCCCGGGCCACGCGGACGGCATCCCCTTCCCGACGCCGACGACTTCGCACGCGCGGCGTCCAGAGCCGGAATCGGCGACGGGGTCTTCGTCGTCGCCTACGGGAACATGGGCGGTGCGGAACGGCTCTGGTGGCTGCTGCGCCACTTCGGCCACGACGACTGCGCCGTGTTGGAGCTCGAAGCCTGGCGCGGCCCGCTCCGCGCGGGTGAGGAGGAGATCGAACCGGCCGACTTCACGCCGCGACTGCGCGAGAGTGACTCGATCGATGCAGGCGAGCTGGCCGAGCGGCTCGAGGAGCTCGTGGTCGTCGACGCACGCAGGCCGGAGCGCTTCCGCGGCGAGGAGAACCCGATCGACCGGGTGCCGGGTCGCGTCCCGGGCGCGCGCAACGCGCCGTGGGACGAGCCGCTCCCGCAGCTGCCCGAGGGCGAGCTGGTCGCCTACTGCGGCTCCGGCGTCACGGCCTGCGTCACCCTCCACCGCCTCTGGCTCTCGGGCCGCGAAGGACGGCTCTACCCGGGCTCCTGGAGCGAGTGGGAGCAGCTCGACCTGGCGGTCACGCGAGGCTGAAGCTCACCGTCACGGTCGCCTGGACCTCCTGCTTGCCCGGCTCCACCGGTGTCGGTGTGTCGGAAAGCGCGCGCATCTCGAACGGCACCGGCTCGGGGCTCGCAGGCGACTCCTCGATCCGCAGCACCCGTCCGAGGCTTGCACCGGCCTCGCCAGCGAGCGTGGCAGCCTTCAGCCGCGCGTCGTCGAACGCCTCCTTCAAGGCGCTTCGGTAGAGCGCGTCGCGGTCGCCGCGCTCGAAGCTCGGCCCCGAGGTCTCGCTCGCACCTGCCGCCACGGCGGCGTCGATCAGCCGACCGGCGGCGCGGACGTCCTGCACGTGTACCTGCACGGAGGAGTGCGCCGTGAAGCCCTCCTGCTCGCCGTGCTCGTTCCAGCGCGGCCCGACCGAGACGTCCTGGGTCTGGAGGTCAGCCTTGTTCACGCCGCCCGAGCGAAGCGCCTGGACGATGCGGGCCGCCTTGGTCGCGTTGGCGGCGAGCGCCGCCTGCGCCGTGGCCGCGTTGCTAGACACACCGGCGGAGAAGCCGGCCCGGTTCGGCACGGCCTGGACGCTCGCCGTTCCGGTCACGGTGACGCTGCGGGTGTCTGGCGCGGAGCCGCGCGCGGTGTCGGGGCGGCCGACCCCGGCGAACGCCACCGCCGCCGCCAGCGCGCCTGCGACAAGCGTCAACTGCACGAGTCTCATCGGGTCCTCCCGGTTCGGATTGCGCGGGAGGTACGCCGCCGGCCTACGCCGACGTCACGTCAGCCGGTCGCGGCTGTGGATGCGGAGTCGCCGAACGCGGTCAGGTAGGGCTGCCAGCGGTTCGGGATCTTCGGCGTGGCGAGGTGGATGAAGAGCACCGGCGCGGGCGCACGGGGCGGCCTGCGCAGCGTCATCTCGACCTCGTCGGGCAGACGGTTGCCTTTACGCATGTTGCAGGGCGCGCACGAGGTGACGACGTTCTCCCAGACCGACCCGCCGCCGCGGCTGCGCGGCACGACGTGGTCGAGCGTCAGGCGGCCGGTGGTGGTGCCGCAGTACATGCAGCGCCAGCCGTCGCGGGCGAACAGCGCACGCCGCGAGATCTTTCGCTGCAGCGTCCGCGGCACGCGGACGTACTGGACGAGCCTGATCACGTGCGGCCACGGGAAGGCTCCTGTCGCGGATCTGAGAGGCTGCTCGAGCTCCTCGATCACCTCGGCTTTGCCCTTGAACACGAGCACGTGCGCGCGGCGAACGGTGGTGACGTTCAGCGGCTCGTAGCTGGCGTTGAGTACAAGAACTTGCTGCACCACCGCAAGAATTTACCAACCAGCATGCAGGACTCCGCCGGAGGCCGAGTGCTCTGCGCGGGTTAGCCCGTCGGGCGTTTCACCGTGACATGGCACGTTCAACGGCTTCGGCTTCTTCTGGAGACAGCGCGATCGAAGCCTGGCCGCGGTCGAGCTCCTTCATGTAGATCCGCGCGTAGTCGCGGCCCTGGATCGCGGTCACGACCACCCCTGTCCGCGCCGAGTCGAGCACCGCCAGCGAGGCCGACTGGTGCCCGCCCGTGTTCTCGTAGGCGTCGTAGCGGACGATCGACGTGTTCGTGACGGAGCCGTCCACGCGCCGGTCGACGCGCACCAGGCCGGCGGCGATCTCATCCACCGCGCGGTGCAGGTCGTCGATCCGCCCCTGCAGCGAGACGGCGAAGTCGACGAGGTCGTTCTTGCCTTCGCCCAGGAGCACCGCCTGGCCCTCCCGCAGCCGCCGCATCCGGCCGAGCACCCACAAGGCCGCGGCCAGGGCGACGACCGCGACTGCCGCAGCCGCGATCGCAATCCAGGCGGCGGTCGAGCTGGAGACGCTCACGCGCTACGCGACGGAGAAGATGACCGAGTAGTCCGCCGAGTTGTTGTCCGTCTTCGTCTCGCCCTGGACGGGCTGCACCTCGACCTTCACGGTCGCGGTGGAGCCGAAGTTCACGGCCGGGAAGCCCGAGAAGCTGACCGTCTTCTGCTCGCCCGGGCTGATGAAGCCGATCCTCGCCGTCTTCTTGATGTCGGGACCGTTCGCCTGCTGGATCGTGAGCGTCACCGGAATGCTCGCCTCCTGGGAGTCACCCGAGTTCTCGATCGTGACCTGGAAGCTCATGTTCGTGCGGACGGTGACCGTGTTCGTGCTCGTCGTGCTCAGCTCCTGGCCCTGTGGGAACACCTTCGTCGAGACGAGGTTCGTGCCGCGGAGACCGCCCTGGCTCGGCGTCACGGAGCCGCCGCGGATCCTCGCGATGACGGTCGCCATCGCATCCGGGGTCACGAGGTCGGCGCTCTGGAGGAAGTTGGACTCGGGCACGAGCGGCCCGCCGTTCTCGTTCGTGCCGGTCACGCCCTGGCGCTTCAGCACCACGGCCGAGGGGTCCTTGAACGAGTCGTCGTAGATCACGTCGCTGGCCAGCAGGCGCTGCATCTGGCCGGCCAGCACCGTGCCGGCCCGCGTCGCGTCCGTGACGTTCTTGGTCGCGGCGAGCGCGCTGGCGAGGCCCGTCAGGCCGCTCACGCGGTACTGGAGCGACTGGATCAGCGCGTTGTGCTCGTCACGCAGCGTCCCGGGAGGCGTGATCTCGCGGGCGCGCTGAACGTCGAGCTGCTGCTGGCGCGCGAGGCCGGCGATCCGCTGCTCGACCTGCGCCTCCTTCAAGCCCTGCGCGACCAGGGCCTGGCTCAGCTGCCGGCCGATCTGCTGCGACGAGCCGGTCACGTCGGAGACGTTGGTCATGTAGCTCTTGTAGGTCTTCTCCTTGCTCGCCTCCTGGCAACTCTGCACCCAGAGCACGAGCAAGACGACGATCAGGATCGCGAAAGCGATCAGGCCGATCAGGCGCAGGAGCGGAGTGAGGTTCGTCGGGCCGCGCGGCGGGCGCTGCGGCCCGCGCCGCGGGACGACCCGTTCGGTCCGCGATGCCTCCTGCGTCGGCGGCTCGTCTTCGAAGAAGTCGAAGTCGATGTCGGTGTCGTGTTCGCTCATGGCGCCCGCTGGTCCGGCTGGCCCGGCTTTGCAGGAAAAAGTCGGCTCACTCTACCGAGTTCGTCGGCCGTGGCAGGAGTCTCGGCGTCGAGCCGAAAACGAGCAATCCGTGGCAGAACCAGCAGTTGCGCTGTCTTCGAGCGAGCTCGTCGCCGAGCGCTACCGACCCCTGCGCCCGCTCGGCAGCGGCGGCTCGGGCTCGGTCTGGCTCGCGCGCGACGAGCAGAACGGCCTCGACGTCGCTCTCAAGATCGTCCCGCGCGAGGGCAAGGCCGCCTCGCGCGCCGAGCGCGAGGCGCTCGCGGCGGCGCGCCTGCGCCACGAACGCTGTCTGCGCGCCTACGGCTTCGACCGCGACCCGCGCAACGTCTACATCTCGTACGAGTACGTGCCCGGCCAGACGATGCGGCAGGCGATGCGGGCCGGCCGGCTCGATGACGCAGCCGCGATCGAGACCGCCGCGCAGGTGCTCGAGGGGCTGGCGCACGCGCACGAGCGCGGGATCACCCACCGGGACGTGAAGCCCTCGAACGTGCTGCTCGCGGAAGGCGGCGGCATCTCGGTGCGGCTGCTCGACTTCGGGCTCGCCCAGCTCGCCGAGGAGGAGCCGCTGACGGCCACCGGAGACGTGCCCGGCACGCTCGCCTACGTCCCGCCGGAACGGCTCGTGCACGGCGAATCCGGCGGCCCGCCGGCGGACGTCTGGGCCGTGGGCGCGATGCTCTGGGAGTCGCTCGCAGGCTGGCACCCGTTCTGGAACGGCTCGCTGCTGGAGACCGCGAAGCGAATCGAGAGCGGCGCGCCGCCGCTCGCGCAAGCGCGGCCCGACCTGCCGAAGCCGCTCTGCTCGCTGGTCGACCGCATGCTGGCGCTCGACCCGACTGCCCGCCCGTCCGCCGCGCTGCTGGCACACGAGCTGCGCGACGCGTTCGCCGAGCGGCAGCGGCGCCGCAAGACTCGCCCGACGATCCCGGCGCTGAACGTGCCGCTGCGGCTCGCGGCTCCGGCGGCCGCAGCGCTCTTCGCCGGGTGGACCGTGGCCGAGGTGCCGTTCTACCCGACGCTGTTCGCGCCGTTGCTCGCGCTGCTCGCGGGAGCGCTGACCCTTGTCCGGCCGCGGCTCGGGCTCGCCTTCGCGCTCGCGGTACCCGTTCTGCCGCTGGGAAACGTCTCGTCGGGGCTGGCGCTCGTCTACGCCGCCGTCGCCTGCGCCTGGCTTGCGCTCTCCTGGCGCGCGCCGCGGCAGGGGCTGTTCCTCGCGCTGGGGCCGCTGCTGGCGCCGGTGCTCGCCCTCGGCTTTCTCCCGCTGGCCGCACAGGGAATCGGCAGTCGCGCCAGGCGCGCCCTCCAGGTCGCTGCGGCGGTGCTCCTGGCGGCGGTGGTCGCCGGCTTGCGGCACGTATCCCTGCCGTTCACGGGCGCGGCGGCGCCGAAGGGACTCGGGATCACGGGCAGCGAAGACGCCTTCGCGGTCGTGGAGGCGCTCGTCCGCGGTCTGCAGGCGCATCCGGCGCTCCTGCTCGAAGCGGGCGTCCTCGCCGCGGCCGCGGTGGCCATCCCCTACGCACGTGAGCGCGGCCTGTGGGCGATCGCCGGTCTCGGCGCAGGCCTGATGGCCTGCGCGCTCCTCCCGATGGCGGCCGTTGCGGCGGCTCCGCTGGTCATCGCCGCCTGGGGCACCTGCATCGGTCTGGCACTCCAGGCCCGGCGTTAGCATTCCGGCAGGGGGCATACCCCGCCCAGATGAGTGTCCTGCGCAACATCGAGCACAAGATCGAGGGCCTGTTCGAAGGAGTCTTCGGGCGCGCTTTCCGCACCCACGTGCAACCGGTCGAGCTTGCGCGCAAGCTCGTCAAAGAGATGGAGGACCACAAGGTGATCTCCGTCTCACGCGTGTACGCGCCGAACGAGTACACGGTCTACCTCGGTCCCTCCGACCGCGAGCAGTTTGCGAGCTACGAGGAGTCGCTTCGTACCGAGCTGCAGGACTACATCGCAGAGAACGCGCGCCGTGAACGCTACGAGCTGCTCTCGCCGCCGGAAGTGAAGTTCGAGACCGACGACGACCTCGAGATGGGCGAGTTCGGAATCGCGACGCGCATGGTGCAGGGCCCCGTCCCGCAGCCGGGCGCGCCGGAGCCGGCCGCCCCGCCCGGCGCGACGATGGTCTACCGCAAGCCGGTCGAGACGGAGGCCGTCTCGGCCGAGGAGCTCGGGCTCGCGCGCGAGATCGTCAGCCTCACAGTGGACGACACGAAGCACGAGCTCGACGGCGGGCGCGCGGTGATCGGCCGCTCGAAGGACTGCGACATCCAGCTCGCCGACCCGAACGTCTCGCGCAAGCACGCCGAGGTGCGGCAGGAGGGCGCCGCGTACTGGGCCGTCGACCTCGACTCGACGAACGGGATGGAGGTGAACGGGCGCCGCCAGAAGCGGGCGAAGCTGCGGCAGGGCGATCGGATCACGCTCGGCTCGACAGAGCTCGTCTTCAGGCGGGAAACCGAGCCGGAGGCCTGATGTTCTACTCCGTCGCCGTCGAGGAGGCGCTGCTGGTGCTGAAGCTCGCCTTTCTCGTCCTGCTCTACCTCTTCATCTGGAGGATCGTCCGCTCGGCTGCGCGGGACGTCCGCATGCCGCAGGAGAGCTTCATCCTGGCGCCCTCGCAGGCAGCCGAGTTGGCCGCGCTCCGTGATTCGGGACGGTTGGTGGTCGTGACGAGCCCGGCGCTTTCCGAGGGCGACGAGCTGACCCTGAACTCCTCGGCGCTGCTGCTCGGCCGCGGCTCCGACAACGACGTGAATCTCGCGCGGGACGAATTCGCGTCGTCCAAGCACGCGCGCGTGGAGCCGCGCCGCGACGGCGTCTGGGTCGAGGACGTCGGGTCGACGAACGGCACCTACCTGAACGGCATTCGGCTCACGCAGGCGAAGAGGCTGGCGCCGGGCGACGTCGTCCGGATCGGCGAGACCGAGTTGAGGTACGAAACATGAGCCGAAGCATGACCCGCCTGGCCCAGGTCGCGAGCCTCACCGACACCGGGAGGCGGCGGCGGCACAACGAGGACGCCTACGTCTGCGAGCCGCCGCTGTTCGCGGTCGCCGACGGAATGGGCGGCGCGCAGGCGGGTGAGCTCGCCTCCAACCTCGCCGCGGCGGCATTGCGCGACGAAGGCTCATGCGGCGGCGGAGAGGAGCGCGTCGACGAGCTGATCCAGGAGGCCAATCGGCGCGTCTACGAGCGGCAGACGCAGGACTCGTCGGCCACGGGGATGGGAACGACGATGACGGTCGCGCTCGTCGAGGACGGCCACGTCGCCATCGGCCACGTCGGCGACTCGCGCGCGTACCTGATCCGCGACCGCCGGCTCGAGCAGCTGACCGAGGACCACTCGTTGGTCGCCGAGCTCGTCCGCAGCGGCAAGCTCTCGCCGGAGGAGGCGGAGGGGCATCCGCAGCGTTCGGTGATCACCCGCGCGCTCGGCACCGATCCCGACGTCGACGTCGACACCTTCTCCGTCGAGACAAAACCGGGAGACCTCTTTCTGCTCTGCTCGGACGGTCTCACGGCGATGGTCGACGACGAGACGATCCTGCGCGAGGTGGAGCGGAACCGCGAGGACCTGACCGCGGCCTCGAAGGCGCTCGTGAAGGCCGCGAACAAGGGCGGCGGCGACGACAACATCACCGTCGTCTTCTTCGAGATCGGAGCGGGCGGCGAGACCGGCGACACCGCGCGCATGGTGACGCTGCCGCCGATCGAGGGCGACGATGAAGCGACCCTCGATGAGCACGACGGCGTGCCGGCGGTCAGCGTCGACGAGCCCGCGCGGCCGCGGGAGCGGCACACCGGCCGCGGCGTGCTCTTCGCCCTGCTGGCACTCGTGCTCGTGGTGGGCATCTGCGGCTTCGCGGCCTGGGGCCTCTGGCGCTCGCACTTCGTCGGCGCCGAGCCGGACGGCCATGTCGCGGTCTACCAGGGCGTCCCGTGGAACATCGTCGGCAACGTCAAGCTCTACCGAGCGGTCTACGTGAGCCCGCTGCTGACGGCGCAGCTGAGCCAGGCAGAGCGGAAGAAGCTCTTCGACCACACGCTGCGCAGCGACGGCTCCGCACGCGCCGAGGTGCGCCGCTACGAAGAGCAGATCGGGGCCAGGTGACCTACCGGAACCGAGAGCTCGCGAACCTCGTCGTCGTCGGCATCCTCACCGCGCTCGGCTTCGCGAGCGTCTACATCGCTCGCCAGGACATCGTGTCGACCGCGTCACTGTCGTACGCCGGGTTCTTCTTCGCGCTCTACCTCGCCGCCCACCTGGTCGCGCGACTGACCGTCCCGTACGCCGACCCGTACCTGCTCCCGATGGCCGCGCTGCTGACCGCGATCGGCCTGACCGAGATCTACCGGCTGAATCCGACCGATGCGTTCCGCCAGGGGCTCTGGATCGTGGTCGCGCTCTGCGCCTTCGTGCTCACGCTCTTCCTGCTGCAGCACGACTACCGGCGGCTCGAGAGCTACAAGTACCTCTTCGGGCTGAGCGCAATTGCCCTCCTCGTCCTGCCCGCGCTGCCGGTCCTCGGCACGAGCGTGAACGGCGCGCGGCTGTGGGTGCACGTCGGCTCGTTGCAATTCCAGCCCGGCGAGCTCGCAAAGGTCTTCCTGATCGTCTTCCTCGCCGGCTACCTCCGCGAGAAGCGCGAGGTGCTCGCCCAGGGCCGGCTGAAGGACTTCGGCCCGCTGCTCCTGATCTGGGGCGGCGCGATGCTCGTCCTGGTCGAGACCAACGACCTCGGCTCGGCGCTTCTCTACTTCGGGATCTTCCTCGCGATGCTCTACGTGGCGACCGGCCGCTTCCTCTACGTGGGGCTCGGTATCGGGCTCTTCCTCGCGGGCGCGTTCGCCGTCTACCACTACGTCGAGCACGTCCGCGAGCGGATCACGATCTGGCTGCATCCCTGGACCGACCACGCGGTCTACTGCGCGATCAACGGGAAGCTGCTGCCGCGGCAGGACTGCGCGAGCTACCAGCTCGTGAAGTCGCTCTACTCGGTCTCGCACGGGAGCTGGTTCGGCACCGGCCTCGGCAAGGGCACGTTCCGAACGACCGGCGGCGGCGAGCTGATCCCGTACCTGAACACGGACTTCATCTACTCGGCCCTCGCACAGGAGCTCGGGCTCGTGGGCGTGGCGGCGCTGCTGCTCGTGTACATGCTCTTCGTCTCACGCGGCTTCAAGATCGCGATGCTCGCCGACGACGGCTTCTCGAAGCTGCTGGCGATCGGGCTCACCTTCGCCTTCGCCCTGCAGACGTTCATCATCGTCGGCGGGATCCTGCGGCTGATCCCGCTGACCGGCATCACGCTGCCGTTCATCTCGTACGGAGGCTCGAGCGTGGTCGCCAACTTCGTCCTGCTCGCGGGCCTCATGCTGGTCTCCAACCGGGCGAACGCGGAGCGCGAGTGAACAGGCAGATCGCCAGGCTCGGTCTCGTCGGCGTCGCCCTGGTCGCGGCGCTGATCGTCGCCACGACCTACTGGCAGACCTGGGCCAGCGCCGGCCTGGCCGACCGGCAGGACAACGAGATCCAGCGTGTCGCGCAGTTCTCGATCAAGCGCGGGCTGATCCGCGCGTCCGACGGCACGATCCTCGCCTCGAACCGGATCAAGAAGGTCGGCGGGCAGAAGCTGTACCTGCGCCGCTACCCGCAGGGCGGCCTCTTCTCGCACGTCGTCGGCTACTCGACGCAGTCGCGCGCGCGAGCCGGGCTGGAGTCGTCGATGAA
>Ga0247794_10000056_pt1 | contig 12674 bp, 12 predicted proteins | sample UWRJS046202B6_FD_181720 | JGI IMG/M metagenome (GOLD analysis project Ga0247794, IMG submission 181720) | Soil microbial communities from Arlington Agricultural Research Station in Wisconsin, United States - UWRJ-S046-202B-6 | ecosystem: Environmental > Terrestrial > Soil > Agricultural land... | reverse complement strand
GAGGTCGGCAAGTTAAAAAGATCCCCTGCACACAGTGCGCCCGGGAGCGATGGGTTCGAACGCTACAGCAACCTGACTCCGACAAACCGAAGAACCCGGTCTGCGTCAAGTGCAAGAAGAACAAGAACCGCACTCCGAAGACGACGTTCTTCGTGCGGACCAAGCCTCGGAAGCCGTGGTTCAAGAAGGGCCGCAAGCGGCAGAAGAGCGCCCATTGAAGCTCCTCCTCGGCTGGCTTGCGATCCTCGTGGCATTCCGCTATGCCTACCGCCTCGCCACTCGCACCAGGGCGGAGCAGCGTGCATCCTGTGATTGCCGAGGGTGTCAGGATGCCTGAGTCTGTTTCGCGTGGAACACGCCTACTCACTCTCACCCTAGCCCTGATCGCTTTGGCTCTACTGGTTTGGCTCAAGGTGGGAGCAATGCAGGAATGCTCTCGGGTTATGCCTCTTTGGGCCTGTCTAATCCGCTAATGTCGTGTTACGATTCTACACATGGCTGAGAACGTTTCACGTCGAACAGTCCCAAAGGATTCAAAGGATTCGCCACCCAAGCCACGGGGCGTCCCAAAGGGCTACATTCAGGCCAAGACGATCCAGAAGGAAGAAGCCAAGGCCATACTACGGGAGCGCGTGATAGCCCGTCTCCTGCCCATTGTGGACGCCACGATAGATTCAGCCACAGGCATCAGACACTTCATGCTCCGAAATCCTGACGATGGGACGTTTAAGCGTCTGACCGACGCAGCGGAGATAGATGCAGCCCTGGCCCATCCTGACGCCAAGGAGGGGTCTAGTTTCTGGATCTACGTCAAAGATCCCCAGACTCCTGCCGCCGCCGACCTCCTGAACCGAGCCATCGGGAAGCCTGTCGAGGAGGTGCAGGTTGAGCACTCAGGCGAGGTAGGGCTGATTGACAGACTGCGGAGGGCGCGTGAGCGTTCCCGCGCTTAGCGCCGAGGCTCAGCTTCAGGATTGGGTGGGCTCCGTTGCGGAGGATCCGCTCGCCTTCGTGCTAGGTGCGTTCCCGTGGGGAGAACCAGGCACAGACCTAGCCGAGATTGACGGGCCAGACGAGTGGCAGCGCCAGTTTCTCATCGAGCTAGGCGACCAGATCAAGGCCAGAGCGTTCAACGGCAAGGATCCAGTCAACCCGATTCGCAAGGCCGTCTCTTCAGGTCACGGTGTAGGCAAGAGCAGCGTCGCGGCGTGGATGGTCTGTTTCATCATGTCCACCCGGCCCAAATCTCACGGCACGATCACTGCGAACAACTACACCCAGATGCAGACCAAGACCTGGGCCAGCGTCCGCAAGTGGATGAAGATGTGCATCACTTCGCACTGGTTCAAGGTCACGATGGAGACGGTGACTCATGTTGACCATCCCGAGGACTGGTTCTGCGGGCTTCAGTCGAGCAAAGAAGAGAACAGCGAGGCTTTCGCGGGACAGCATGCGGCCGGCGGGTCGTCGTTCTACATCTTCGATGAGGACTCAGGCATAGGCAACGCGGTCCATACTGTGGCTGAGGGCGGTCTGACCGATGGGGAGCCCTTCGAGTTCCTGTTTGGCAACTGCACCCAGAATTCAGGCCACTTCTACGACGCCTGCTTTGGTCGAATGCGGAGCCGGTGGAATCCGACCATCGTAGACAGCCGAAAGAGCAGGTTCACGAACAAAGAACAGATCAAGGAATGGGCTGAAGACTATGGCGAAGACTCCGACTTCTTTCGGGTGCGCGTGCTCGGGTTGCCGCCGAGCGCATCAGATGCTCAATTCATCGATCAAAATCGCGTCTTGGACGCCCAAAAGCGTAGTGTGGTGGTGCTCCCCGACGAACCGCTGGTTGCAGGCGCAGATCTCGCTTGGGGTGGCGGAGATGACAACGTGGTCCGATTTAGGAGAGGCCTCGATGCACGCTCGATCCCTCCCATCCGCATCAAGGGCGAGTTCACTCGCGATCCTGGAGTGCTCACGAACCGCCTAGCCGATGTCCTGACCCGAGACTACAACGGCCACCAAGTCTCCATGCTGTTCTTGGACTCAGCCGGCATAGCAGGTCCGATAGCCTCTCGCCTGCGCCAGTTGGGCCATAAGAACGTGCAAGAGGTCAACTTCGGCTCAGATTCCCCGAACAATCAGCGCCGATACATGCGTGACCATATGTGGGCCGAGATGAAGGACTGGCTCCTCGCGGGAGCGATTGACAAGCATCCAGAGCTTGAGGCAGACCTGACCGGACCCGGGCTCCGACCGGACAACAAGCAGCGTATCTGGCTTGAGTCCAAGGAAACGATGAAGAAGCGCGGAGTGGATAGCCCTGACGATGGAGACGCCCTTGCTCTGACCTTCGCGGCCGAGGTCAAGGCACCGAAGCAGTATTCAGCCAGTCCACCTATGCCACGGAGTGCTTGGGTTTGATGAGGAGATTCTGATGGCATACGATCCCAAAACAGGGAATGACAGCTACAAGCGTTCCGAGGACTTCGAGAAGACAGTCCTAGCGAACTACAAGTCTGCCCGGGACACGAACAAGGCCCAGCTAGACCGTGAGATCGAGGACCTGTCGTGGCAGGTTTCGGAGAATCAGTGGGACGAAGCGACTCGGGCAGACCGCGGGCCGACCACGATAGCCGGGATCATGATTCCAGGCCGGCCCATGCTGACTATTCCCAAGATCAAGCAGCCCATGTCGATAGTGGACAATCAGTTCAGGTCCGCCCATCTTGGAGTGAACATTCATCCGCTATCCGAGGATGCAGACGACGACACCGCCGAGGTGATGCAGGACAACTACCGGGCCATCGAGCGCAATTCGAACGCAGGACAGGCGCGATGGTGGGCGTTTGACAGGGCTAAGCAGGCCGGACGCGGGTATTACGTGGTCCGGAGCGAATACGATGACCAGACGGACGATCCCTTTGACCAGAAGATCTGTATCGACCGGATTTTGTACCAAGATGCAGTGTTTATGGACCCTGCGGCGACCAAGGCGGATAACTCCGACGCCCAGTGGGGCGGAATCACTGCCTGGCTCCCTCTCAATGTCTTCCGGCGCCGCTGGCCTAACGCTGAGTTGAGCAAGCAGTTCGACGGTGAAGCCGAACTAGGGCAGAAGCTGGACCTAGACACGTTCGCTACGATCACTCCTGAATGGGTGGACAACGGCGGGAAGTCGGTTCAGGTCGCTGAATACTGGCACAAGGAGTACAAACCTCGGACCATCAAGAGCAAGGACGGCAAGAGGGAGCGAATCATCGAAGATTGCGAGATCCGGTGGAGCGTTCTGGCCCCCGGAGCGGATGGGCTTGAGACCGTAGAGGAGCAGGAGTGGAACGGGGATCAAATCCCGATCATTACCGCGGTCTGGAGCGAGCTTCAGCCGTTCGACGAGGAGCGACGCTTCGAGGGAATGGTCCGGCCGGCTCGAGACGGGGCCAAGCTGTACAACTTCATGGCATCCGAGGCGGTTTCTGTCATCGGAAGCCTGCCCAAGTCTCCGTGGATTGGGGATGTTGAGCAGTTCGAGCCCTATCTCAATGCATGGAAGCAGTCCGCAGTCAGAATCATGCCGTTCCTGCCCTATGCCTCGGTGGTGAAGAACGGGAATCTCCTTCCTCCTCCTCAGCGGACAAACATGGACGCATCAGGGCTAGGCCCAATGATGGTCATGCTCCAGCAGGCCGACGACTTCATTCAGTCCAGCACGGCCACCCCGGATCCGGTTCTTGGCAAGGCGAACAGCAAGAATCAGTCAGGCAAGGCTATCCAGGCTCTCCAGGGCCAGTCTGAGGCGTCGAACAGCGCCGGTATCCAGAACTTCTCCGACGTGACCATGCAGTACGAGGCCCGAGTGGTTCTGGGCATGATGAAGCGGCTATACGACCGCAAGGGCCGGATGGTCCATGTCGTGAATCAGGAAGGCGACATCCGGCCTGTAATCCTGAACGCCCCGCACGTGATCGACCCCAAGACAGGCCGGCCTAAGCTCGTCCCTGCCCCTGTGGAGGGCCAGACGACCACGATGCAGCCTAAGCCTCAGGGCAAGATCTACGACCTCAACAAGGGCTTCTATGGCGTCTCAGTGACCATCGGGAAGAGCTTCAACACCCGGATTGAGCAGGGCTCGGCTCAGCTTGCGTCGATCATGGAGGCTGATCCTGAGTTGGGAGTGGTTCTGGCTCCTGTGTTCCTGCGGTTCCAAGATGGACCCGGAATGAAGGAAGCGGCGGAGCTTGCCAAGGAATACCGGGACATGAAGTATCCCGGTTTGGGCAAGCCGAAGGACGGGACCGAGACTCCAGAGGTTTTGCAGCAGAAGCTGAAGGCATCGGAGATGCAGATTCAGCAGATGCAGCAGGCTGGGGCTGAGCTTCAGAAGCAGATTGAGACCGATCAGGCTAAACAGCAGGCCACGATGCAAAAGGCTCAGATTGACGCACAGACCGAGCAGGCTCGCATCGCGGCGGATCTCCAAAAGGCCCAAATGGACAACGAGACTCGGATCAAGGTGGCTGAGATCGCAGCTGGAGCCAAGATTGACGCGGAGAAGCTGAACGCGGTGATTTCGCTAGCTCTGGACAGGTCTAAAGAGGCTCAGGCTGCCTTTGATCGGAGACATGAGGCCCAGTTGACGCACCACGACTCAGCGCACGAGTCCGCACTCCGAGCCGAGGAGAGACAGCACGAGACTGAGATGGCAGAACGGGCTCACGAGCAGGGTCTGGAGGGTGCCGAAGTGGAGCATCAGCAGGGCATGGAAGCGCAGGAGCAGGCACAGGAAGCCGCGGCGGAACAGGCTGCACTTTCGCAGGCAGATGGAGCAGAGGAATGACGCAAGTGTCTGTAATCTGGGACGAGACAACCATCTGCTTCGGAAACGACTGTCCCAACTGCGAAAGAGAGCGAATGAAAATGAGCTACGGCAAACCCACGGTAAATGAGCGTCTCCGTGAAGCCTTGGGCACGATGTACAAGGAACTAAAGGCCACGCAGCGGCGATTGATGCTGAACGAGGCAGTTCTGACCCATCTTCACAAGCGACTGAGCCTCGAGGTTGAGATCCCACCGGAGTTGATGAAGCCTCAGCCGGATCATGTTGCGGAATGCCATCCTGAATTCACGGCCGAACCTGCTCCTAAGCCGGAGGTACATTGAGCGACAAGCCCCTCCACGTCCAAGTCGCAGAAGCCCTCGGCTGGACCAACTGCTACGACCGAGGCGACGGGCTCTATTTAGGCTCGAATCCGATCCGGCCCGAGATATCCGAGGAGATCCCGCGCTTCGATAAATCATGGTGTTCCACTGGGCCTCTGATAGCTCGGAACTTCATATGTATTTCGGGGACTCACGACTACACAACTCAAATGTGGTGGGCAGAAACAGAAAAATACGTAGGCCGACATCCTGGCAGAACAGACACCACAGAAGGAAGCGACTTCGCTTGTACCGCTAGTGGATTTCTTAGCGACCCTTATATCGCTCTAGTTGCCGTCTGCCGTCTCATAGTCAAACTCCATTCCGAAGGAAAACTGAAAGCATGAGCGAGTATCACGTGTTTACCGGATCAGACGGGATGAGAATCGAGTCCAACACTCGATCAACCGATCAGATGGCGCGAGCCTTCGCCGCTTCCGAGGCTGAAAAGGCCCCTAAGACAGCCACACCTGCCGCTACAGAGCCCGAGAAGCCCGAAGTTGAGTCAGAGGCCACAGAAACCGAGCCAGAGGCTCCTGAAGTCACCACGGAGGCCAAGGACGGCGAGGAAAAGCCTGCCGAAACCGGCAAGGACAAGAAACTCGGCAAGCCCCGGCATGATCCAAAGGCCAGAATCGACCAGTTGACCCGGGAACTTCGCTCGATGGAGCGAGAGAGGGACGAATTCAAGGCCAAGTTCATCTCGAAGCCTGACGAGATCGAATCCAGGGCAAACGCGGCTAAGCAGGCTCTGGAAAGCGTCAAGCCTGCGACCCGACCGAAACTGGAGGACTTCGAAGGGGTCGAAGAGTGGGGCGAGGCTCTGACTAAGTGGACCATCGCCGAGGACCGGAAGAACCAAGCCGAAGAGGCCAAACAGGCGAAGTTCAAGGCCGATCAGGACGCGAAACTCAAGACCTTCTCAAACAAGATGCAGGCCCATCTCGAAAAGTCACCGGATTGGTTTGACACGGTTTCGGATGACGTGGTAGGGTGGCGCCCGTTAAGCGCACTACGCTCAGACGAATTCGTAAAGCCTGAGAATGTGATAGCGGAACACTTTCTCGTCAGTGAAGACCCCGTCGCACTGATTGAGTACCTTTCGGGGAAGCCGGAAGAGATTCAGCGCCTCTCTACGCTGCACCCGCTGCAACTGACAGCGGCCTTAGGGAGAATCGAAGAACGGCTCGCAGCTGCTAACCCCACTGCCACAGTTGAAGAGCCTAGCGTCAGCAAAGCGGCCCCTCCTGCTCGGCCAGTAACAGGCGGACCACCTACCAAGAGCGCCGATCCTTCCAAGATGTCTTTCGAGGACTATGCCAAATGGCAAGCCGCGGAAGACAAAAAGGCAGGTAAGAGCTTCCGGTAGACCAATAACTGCGGCTGAAGCCGCATTTAGAGCAGTGCATGCCGAATCAAGTTCCAACCAGTGACTTGATCACAAAGGCGGCGGGGTATGGGTATCAGAACAACCTCGGTTTCGCCAAGAAGATCAACCGTGAGTATTCAGACGAGTTCCTGAACAAGGAATTCACCCCCGGAGACACCGTAAAGGCTCGGATGCCTACCCTCTGGTCGGTTTCAGAAGGCCAGGCGTTTCAGGAACAGGCCATTTACGAGACCTTCGTGCCGATCACCGTGGAAAAGCAGTTCCACGTGGACATGGGCTTCTCGACGTTCTCTCAAACCTTCGACATCCGAGAGATTCGAGAGCGCTATATCGACCCGCAGATGGAAATTCTGGCGAACAAGGTCGATATGTACGCGCTGGCGAAGTGCACCCTCGATGTCTACAGCATCGTCGGCACTCCCGGCACCACTCCGACCTCTCCTCTGACCTTCCTCCAGGCCGGCGTCAAGCTGACCAACCAGGCGGTCGGAAAGTCGGGTCGAGTGGCGGTTCTGTCTCCTCTCACCAATGCCACGCTCTCGACGGCTGGCGCTACCTACCTGAATCCGTCCGGGGCTATCTCGGAGGCTTACCGCAGTGGTGAGCAGCCCGACAACAGCTTCGCGGTGCAGTCGTGGAATGAAGACCCGAACGTGCTTTCGTACCTCACGGGCACGTTTACCGCTTCGACTCCGATTGTGAACGGCGCGAACCAGACTGGTTCTTCGCTGATCACTTCGGGTTGGGCTTCCGGCGCGTCTTCGCTGGCTCTTGGTGACACGTTCACCATTGCCGGTGTCTACACCGTGAACCCGATGTCGAAGAACAACACCGCGCAGCTTCAGGACTTCGTGGTCACTGCGGCTATCTCTGATACCGCTGGTGCGATGACGATCAGCATTTCGCCCTCGATCATCACTTCCGGTTCGCTTCAGACTGTCTCCAACTCACCGGCTGCTAGCTCGGCGATCACTGTTCGTGGTGCCACTTCGGCGGTGTCTGGAACCCTCGCAGCGACGCAGACCGTTCAGAACCTCGTCTTCAACAAGAACTTCGCCACTCTGGTGACGGTGGACCTGATGAAGCCGAACGGTGGGGCTGAAGTGGGCCGAATCTCCTCGAAGGAGATGAAGCTCGCTATGAGAATCGCGGAACAGTGGGACATCAGGACGGACAAGAACCTGACCCGTGTTGACGTGGCAGTTGGTGCCAAGACTCTCCAGGCCCGTCTTGCGGCCCGGATCGCGGCGTAAGGGGGAATAGCAATGGCTCTCACCCGAACCACACTCGCAGCGGCCTGTGCCGCTGATGCCACGTTCCTCAGCGTTGCCTCCGCGACCTCAATCGCGGTTGGCAGTGTCATTCTGATTGAAGGTGAGCAGATGGTAGTGACCAAGGCTTACGTCTTGGGTACGACCAATCCTGTTCCGGTCCTCAGAGGTCAGAACGGCACTCTGCCTGTAGCTCACCCGATTACGGCCGGAGTCGTTCACGGCTCTCCGTCTGATACGGAGTGGGGCAACGTCAGTGCTCAGACCGCGGCTCAGTTCATGCAGGCTGGCCGTTCCCGGAAGTTCATCAGCATCACCGCGACCTCGAGCCTCACGCTCCCGGATCCCGGGAATGATCTGCTGGTGATCCTGAACGGAACCTCGGTCATTACGCTCACTGTTCCGGTGCCTACCAAGGCAATGGACGGGACTGTGCTCACCATCGTAGGAAACGGTGCCGCCGCACACGTTCTCACCTTCACGGGTGGGCTCTCCGGTGCGGGTTCGTCCTATGACGTGATCACCGTCAATGCAACGGCCCCGATTGCGGTTCAGGCGATCGCCTGCAACTCTCTCTGGGTCGCCCTCGCTGCCATCCCGGTGGCTGGCACCGTGACCAACGTCACGGGAACCCTCACCTAAGGAGACGCTATGGCTATCAACAAGCTTCGAGGAACAAAGAGCGCAGACGGTACCGCGGTTGTACTCCCGTCGCGTACCGGTTCCTACGGAGAAGCCTACGCGCTTCCCGTTGGTACTGGCCGCATGATGATGGCGGACGAAGGCAGCTACTACGTTGCCCAGAACGCCACCGTTGGTACGCAGTTGACCGGACACGTTGCTCCGGCGATTTCTGATACCAATACCAAGTCGATCATTCACTTCTATAACCCGGCCACATCGGGCAAGGACGTGTATCTCGACTATCTGGTGCTGACCACTGTCGTGGCGAACGCTTCCGCCACCGCAGTGGATTTCCTCGCTTGGACAGACCAGAAAGGCGCTACTGGCCTGACGAGCGGCGGAACGGCAATCACCAGCATCGCGAATACCCGTGCCGACTCGACCAACACGACCGGAATCACACTCACTGCTGGAGCATGCGTCACGGCTCCGGCGACGAACATTCACCGAGTGCTTCAGCGCACTGTCAAGCCGTACATCGGCGTTGCACTGGACTCGTACTCGTTCGTATGGGGAAACGGTGCGTGGGCTCCTACCGGCTACGCGCTCATCACGGCGGTAACGAACACGATTACTTCGTGTGCGCCTGTCGTGGTTGGTCCTGGCTGCAACTTCTACTTCGTGCAGACTGGTCCTTCCGGTGCCGCTACGGCGATGACGTTCGAATTCGAGATGGGCTTCTGGGAGCGATAAGATGCCTGCCACGGTCACACTAGCGCAAGCGACGTTGACCTATGGGGTCGATTCCGGCGCGGGAGTTCTCACGCTCTCGTCTACGGCCGGAATCGCCCCCAAATCGTGCCTTTGGATTGATCGGGAACTGTTCAATGTTCAGCGATTGATCGACGGCTCGACTACTCAGGTAGCTGTTTCCAGGGGTGTAGATGGTACGGCCGCGGCGCCTCATAGTTCTAGTTCTGTGGTCTGGATTGGAACGCCGAGTCAGTTCTTCGACGTGGATCCTTTCGGGGCTCCAGGAAGCGATTTTTCGGTCTCGCCTTGGATCAATGTTCACAACGGTCTAATGTGGCTTGCTCAGGGTGATGCTCAGCCGAATGGGCAGACTTATCGCTGGTGGCAGCAGGTTGCTACTACCTACGGTCAGGGCGCTCTCGGTATTCGTACCCAGACTCAAGATCCGACCGTTTCAACCTAGAAAGCAGGAAACATGTCCCTCGGTTACGTGAGTTACAACGGTGTCCCGGTTTCCACGGAAACCCCCCTCGGAAAGCATTTGCTTACTTGGGAGCGAAAGTCTGACTACCGGCCAGAGAACAACCCCTATCCTCGGATGCTGTACAAGGCCGTGAAGGGTGGAGACGGGATCGTTCGTTGCCTTGAGGATGAGCCCAGTCCATATCTGTACCAGAACATGGGTCTTCATCAGCAGGCTATTGACCGGGTTCGCGTCATCAACGAGTCCCGGGTCATGACTGTTGGAACCGAGGAAGAGCATAAGAAGGCCCGGGAGAACGGCTGGAGAGATTCCGCGCAGGAAGCCATTGATGCCATCCACGGCTATGAGCATGACATGCAGGTCGCAGCGGCTGAGATGGCCTACCGTGACCGGAACATGAGCGAGCCAGCGAAGCGTGAAGTGCTGGCCTACGCCGCGACCACCACGGAGCAGGTTGTGACGATGCCGGAGGCTCGGACGGTGAAGGAGCACTGGAAGACCCGTCAGAAGCGAGAAAAGGACGCTGCGAAGGCGGTTGCGTAGTGGCTGTCGAGTTTCCGCGGATGCTTTTTCGTCTCGTTGAAGACGGGAAGCCTCTGGACTTCGAGGATCCGAAGAACACGCTCACCGTGTACAGCCTTCCTGAGCTTGAAAAGGCTCTTGATGATGGCTGGCTTGTTCACCCTCTCCACGAGAGCGAAAAGGGAGTTGCGAGTCATCAGACGCAGATCGCGGAGATTCGAGCAGAGTTTCCCAAGCCTGATGGTCTGATGGAGAAGATCAAGAAGGCTTTTCACCCGGATAAGACTTCTGACGCTGCGGATCGGGAGGATGACAGGGCCGAAGAGAGGGCGTTTGAGCGTTCTTCCGATCGGGCGGCATCGAAAAGCCGAAAGAAGTAAATGGCGACAGTCGCGGACGCAGTCACCGACAGTCTGTCCCGGATCGGAGCGATAGCGGCCGACGAAACCCCTGTGTCTGGGGACATGGCCAAGGGTTTTGCCATGCTCAACACTCTGACGGATGCATGGGGCGTGGAGCGGTTCACGATTCCGTACATTCTTCGGACTACAGCGACCCTGACAGCGAATCAGACGAGTTTCACGGTCGGCACTGGCGGAAACGTGAACATCGTGAGGCCGGTTTCCTTCACCGGAATGGCGTTTATCGACACTTCGCAGAGCCCGAATCTTGAAATCCCGATTCGGATGCTCACGGACGACGAATACCGGCTGATCGGGATCAAGTCTCAGACCTCCACATTGCCCTCTGTGGGGTACTACAACCCGACCTATGCCTCTGGGATGGGGACGCTGTATCCGTGGCCTATACCGACCACTACGACGCTGCAATGGGTGCTTTACGCTCCTGTGGCGGTGCCTCAGTTCGCCTCCACGGCTACTTCCCTCGTGGTTCCTCCTGGATACTATGAATTCATCGTAACGAACCTGGCTTACAAGCTCTGCGCCCCGTTCCGGGTTCCGGTTTCGACTCGTCAGGAGATGAAAGAGGAAGCCCAGGCGACGAAACAGGCGATCAAGGACGCGAACTGGCGCATGTCGGATCTTCAAAACGCGGCCGGCGGGATGTTTGGCGGTTCTGGATATTGGGACCTTGACCGGTTCCTGACGGGGCCGTGATGCCGGCCATTCCAAACTTCATCGGGTCCTTCAATCGGGCTCTTTCTCCGATTGCGGACATCGAAAACACGATGAATATGTACTTGGAGAAGGCAGAATCTCCCGGCGCCATCGCTCCGCTTGTCCTGTACTCGATTCCGGGCTTTGAGAATATCTCTACTGCCTCGGCCGGATTCGGTCGGGCTCATATCTTCATCGGCATGCGTGAATTCTTCATCTTCGGCACGTCCCTGATCGAGGCAAATCACTTTGGGGTGATGACTGTCCGTGGAACAGTCGCTCTAGACGGGAATCCGGCCACGATCTGCGGGAATGGTGATGCTGGAGGGGAACTGTTCATCACTTCCGGGGGAGTCGGCTACCTCTACACCCTTGCCACGGATGTCCTGACCACGATTGCGCTCCTGAATCCGTTTACCTCGGTTCAGGCCACGGCCACGATGGGCTGTTCGATGGACGGATACTTCATCTGGCTAGATGCCGTTCACGGGTTCGTGTTCTTCTCTGGCCTGAACGATGGGACGACTTGGGATCCTACCCAGTATATCCAGCGCTCACAGGCTCCTGATCCGTGGGTCGCTATCGGAGTGTCCAACAAGTACCTCTACCTCCTCGGGGATCAGACCGGGGAAGTCTGGTACAACGCCGGAACGTTCCCTATTCCCTTCGTTCCTGCCTCTGCCGGCCTGTTCAACTATGGCTGTGTAGCACCATTCTCGCTCCATGTAGTCGGTTCCTATCTCGTTTGGGTCGGACAGACCGCGAACGGCTCAGGAGCGGTGCTGAGGATCACAGGATTGCGTCCAGAAGAGATTTCGACGGATGCCCTGAGGATTGAGTTTGCCTCTTACCAGAGCCTTGCAGACGGGATCGGGGACTCTCACGATGTAGGTGGGCATTCGTTCTACACGGTCACCTTTCCATCAGCGAACAGGACGTGGGCTTTCGACATGACAACCCCTAGCTGGTGCGGGAGGGGGTTCTGGAACTCGACTATCTTCAGCTACGACGCCTGGAGGCCCGGGTTTCATGCCTTTGCCTTCGGTGAGGACAGGTTCCTAGACCTCAAGGGCGCCGGTCTGTACCGGATGAGGAATGACCTCGCTACCGACTTGGACGGGAACGGGATCAGGTGGGAGCGGACCGCTCCTGCTATGGTGAATCAGAACCTGATGATGTATTACGGCACGCTCGAGGTGATTGCACAAACCGGGATCGGATCGTCTACCGGGCAGGGTGCTGATCCGCAGATGATGATGCGTCAGAGCAATGACGGTGGGCGGACTTGGGGTGTCGAAGCATGGCGCTCCATGGGCAAG
>Ga0247794_10000038_pt1 | contig 13851 bp, 15 predicted proteins | sample UWRJS046202B6_FD_181720 | JGI IMG/M metagenome (GOLD analysis project Ga0247794, IMG submission 181720) | Soil microbial communities from Arlington Agricultural Research Station in Wisconsin, United States - UWRJ-S046-202B-6 | ecosystem: Environmental > Terrestrial > Soil > Agricultural land... | reverse complement strand
TGCCTGCGGAAACGGCATGCGCTGCGTCGCCGATCTCGTGGCCAAGGAGAGCGGCAAGGATACACTCACTTTTGAAACGAGCGCGGGCATTCTTAATTGCTGGAAGGGCGCCGATGGTATGTTCACGGTGGACATGGGCCCCCCACGCTTCAAGTGGAACGAGATTCCACTGGCGGAAGAATTCCGCGACACGCGTGCCATCGAGTTGCAGATTGGCCCAATCGACAAACCGGTGCTCCATTCACCGTCCGTGGTGAGCATGGGTAACCCGCATGCGATCTTCTGGGTCGACGACGTCAATGCGCACGATCTCGCACGTTTCGGGCCTTTGCTTGAAAATCATCCGATCTTTCCCGAGCGCGCCAACATAACGCTGGCGCAGATCGTTGCACGCGACCACATCATTATCCGCACGTGGGAGCGTGGGGCTGGACTCACCAAAGCCTGCGGCTCTGCCGCCTGCGCTGCCGCGGTTGCCGCGGCCCGGCTCAAGCGTATTGGGCGCAAGGCGAAGGTCACGTTGCCCGGTGGCGAGCTGACAATTGATTGGCGCGAAAAAGACGATCACGTGCTGATGACGGGCCCCGTGCAATTTGAGTTCGAGGGCCGGTTCGATCCGGCGCTCTTTACCAAGGCGAGCGTGTCGTGAGCGTCGACGTCGTCACTTTCGGTTGCCGGTTGAACACCTACGAGTCGGAAGCAATCCGGCGCGAGGCAGCTGCAGCAGGTGTTGACGATGCGGTTATCATCAATACCTGCGCTGTCACTGCGGAAGCAGTACGGCAGGCGAGACAGGGAATCCGCCGCCTCAAGCGCGAGCGGCCGCACCAGCGCGTTGTCGTGACCGGCTGTGCCGCTCAGACCGAGGCCGGGAATTTCGCTGCCATGGCGGAAGTCGATCGTGTCGTCGGTAACGAGGAAAAATTCGACGCCCGTGCCTGGACTTCGGACGACAAGATCGCCGTGTCCGACATCATGGCCGTCAAGACGATGCGTCCTCACACGATCGACAGTATCGAAGGCAGGTCGCGCGCATTCGTTCAGGTGCAGAACGGGTGTGATCACCGTTGCACGTTCTGCATTATTCCGTATGGCCGCGGCAATTCGCGCTCGCTGTTTGTCGACGACGTCGTGGCCCAGGTGGGCCGCCTCGCCGGCAACGGCTATCGCGAAGTCGTGCTTACGGGCGTCGATATCACGAGCTATGGGGCGGATCTGCCGGGCGCGCCACGGCTAGGGGCGCTGGTCAAGCGCATTCTCAGGGATGTGTCGGAACTGGACCGTCTGCGGCTGTCGTCGATCGATTCGGTCGAAGCCGATGCCGATCTGCTTGATGCGTTTGCCAACGAGCCGCGGTTGATGCCGCACGTCCATCTGTCGTTGCAATCCGGCGACGATCTCATTCTCAAGCGCATGAAGCGGCGTCATACGCGCGCCGACGCAATTTCTTTCTGCGAACGCGTGCGCCGATTGCGGCCTGACGTCGTTTTTGGCGCCGACATCATCGCCGGATTCCCGACCGAGACCGAAGCCATGTTCGCCCGTTCGCTCGATCTGGTCGATGGATGCGGGCTAACCCAGCTCCATGTCTTTCCATTTTCGCCGCGGCCTGGCACGCCCGCGGCGCGCATGCCGCAGGTCGATCGCGCCGTGGTCAAGGAGCGCGCGCGGCGGTTGCGTGAAAAGGGCGAAATAGCGCTAAGAGACCACCTCGACCGAGAGGTTGGCTCCCACCGCCGCGTTCTCGTCGAGTCACGCGCGATCGGGCGCACCGAGCAGTTCGTGCCGGTGCGGCTTGCCGCGCCATTAGAACCCGGTGTTATTCTCGATCTTGCAATCAAGGCACATGACGGCCGGCAGCTGCTGGCCGCTTAAGGGGGATTTACAATGGCCTACCGCGATCATCTGATCACGACCATGGATCAGCTCCAGTCTCTTTATGGGGAGAGAATGGGGGCTTCGGTCGTCAAGGAAATCGACCATATCAATGAGGGTTACCGCAAGCTGATCGAGGCAGCGCCGTTTGTCGCTGTTGCGACGGCGGGCCCCGAGGGACTTGATTGCTCGCCCAAAGGTGATGCGCCCGGCTTCGTGCGGATTCTCGACGACAAGACGCTGGCGATTCCCGATCGTCCGGGCAACAATCGCATCGACGGATTCCGCAACATCATCCGCGATCCGCGCATCGCGCTTCTGTTCCTGATTCCGGGTGTCGGTGAAACGTTGCGCGTGAACGGTCGCGCATCGATCTCCATCGATCCTGAATTGATGCAAAGCTTCGCCGTCAACGGCAAGCTGCCGCGCTGTGTGCTCATCGTTCATGTCGAGAGCATTTATTTCCATTGCTCCAAAGCGATCGTGCGCTCGAAACTCTGGGAGGAGGCGACCAAGATCGATCGCAAGAGCCTGCCCTCGACCGGCACCATCATTGCGGAACTGAGCAAGGGTAAGCTCGGCGGCGAAACCTATGACCGCGAGGCGCCGGAGCGTATCAAGGCGCAACTCTATTGAGTCTCGCCGGTCAACCCGCAGGTATTTAGCATCTCGCGCATATGTTCCGGCACGGGTGCTGTCACTTTGACGGCCGGCTTGTTCTTTGAAATCGGCACCGTTACCTCGCGCGAATGCAAATGAAGAACCGGCCCGCCGGTACGCGGCGCTTTCCCATATATATTGTCACCGACGATCGGCCATCCCATTTCCGCGCAATGCACGCGCAATTGGTGCGTGCGACCGGTGACAGGCTCCAGCGCAAGCCAGGTCAATCCCGATCCGCGGCCCATGACCGTCCATGTGGTGGTCGATGGCAATCCAGTCTTGTCGGCCTTCATCCACCAGCCCCGCGATTTGTCGCGCTTGGAAAGCGGGATATCGATTCGTCCCTCTGCGGCTTCTGGTCCGCCTTCGACGACGGCCCAATAGGATTTGCCGACCTTGCCCTGCTTGAACAGCTTACCCAGCAGCGCCAGGGCCTTGCGGTGGCGTCCGAGCACCAGGCACCCGGTCGTGTCGCGGTCGAGACGATGTGCCAGCGCGGGGGCGCGCGGCAGACCGAATCGCAGCGCGTCGAAATAGTCCTCGAAGGCATCGCCGCCTTTCGGCCCGCGATGCACAGGCAGTCCCGCCGGCTTGTCGACCACCAGCATCAGCCCGTCGCGATAGAGCAGGCGGGCAAGCATCTCTTCCGGTGTCATGCCGAAACCGCTATCACGAGCGCCACATGAACGACAGCACACAAGGCGACGGCTGGTGGAAGCGCCTGAGTGGCGGGCTCAAGCGCACGTCTTCGTCGCTTGGCTCCTCAATAACGGCCCTGGTGACCAACCGCCCGCTCGATCCCGAGACCCTCGACGCGCTGGAGGATGAACTGGTGCGTGCCGATCTCGGCCAGGACCTTGCCGCGCGCATCGTCAATGCATTGCGTGAAGGACGTTATCCGCAAGGAATTTCGCCCGACGAGGTCAAGGCAGTCCTTGCCGGCGAGATCGAGAAGGCGCTGACGCCGGTCGCAAAACCGTTGGAGTTTACGGCGCAACCATTCGTCATACTGGTCGCTGGCGTCAATGGTTCCGGCAAGACAACGACGATCGGCAAGCTCGCCGCGCGCTTACGCGCTGAAGGCAGGACGGTGATGCTGGTCGCTGGCGATACCTTTCGCGCCGCCGCGATTGATCAGCTGAAAATTTGGGGCGATCGCACAGGGGCGAAAGTGATTGCGCGCGACCCGGGCAGTGATGCCGCCGGCATTGTGTTTGATGCGATAATCGCCGCGAAAAGCGAAGGCATGGACGTCGTGTTGGTCGATACCGCCGGCCGCCTCCAGAACCGCGCCGAACTGATGGATGAATTGGAAAAAATTGTACGCGTCATGCGTAAGGTCGAGCCGACAGCGCCGCACGCGGTACTGCTCGTGCTCGATGCGACGGTCGGTCAGAACGCACTCAGCCAGGTCGAAATCTTTGGCAAGATCGCGGGGGTTACCGGCCTTGTAATGACCAAGCTGGATGGGACTGCACGCGGCGGCATCCTGGTGGCGATTGCCGAAAAATTTGGACTACCTGTGCATTTCGTCGGTGTCGGCGAGAGCGTGGATGATCTTGCGCCATTCACCGCGCAGGATTTTGCGCGCGCCGTGGTAGGACTGGGAGATTGAGAACGCTCATGGCCGCGCAAAAGAAGCAGCTCAATCCGCTCCTCAAGTTGGTGCTCGACATCGGGCCGCTGGTCCTTTTCTTTGTCGCAAATTCGAAGTTCGGCATCTTTGCCGCTACCGGCGCCTTCATGGTTGCAGTACTAGCTGCGCTTGCAATTTCCTACGCCATGACCCGGCATATCGCGGTCATGCCGGTGGTCACGGCCGTCATTGTGCTGATCTTCGGCGGATTGACGCTCGTCTTGCACGATGAGCTGTTCATCAAGCTCAAGCCGACGATCATTTACGTTCTGTTCGGCGGCACGCTGGTGGGCGGAATGCTACTTGGCAAACCCTTGCTCGGGATCGTGTTTGATTCCGTCTTCCATTTGCGGGACGAAGGCTGGCGCAAGCTGACCTGGCGATGGGCATTGTTTTTCTTCGCGCTTGCGGTCCTGAACGAGATCGTATGGCGCACGCAGACCACCGATGTCTGGGTGAGCTTCAAGCTGTTCGGCGTGGTTCCGCTCACCTTTCTTTTCGCCGCCCTGCAATATCCGCTCTTGTCCAAATACAGTCTCGATAAAAAATCCTGACAAGGCATATGGATTTTTCTCGTGTCTGGAAATCGATTGCGGCTGGCTTGTGCGGAAGCGCTGCGCATACCGGACTTATGGCGCTGAAATCCTGGGCTCGAATACTTCCCAGCTTTGAGCCCTATAGCGATTTGCAGGCCTTGTTGGCCTCCCTGGTCGGAAGTTCCGTTCACCCGGCCATTCCCTGGATGCTGTCCTACTTCAATGGCTCGGTGGTCCTCGGATTTTTGTTCGGTCAATCTTATGCTCGGCTGCCCGGCCGCACCCCGCTGGCGAAGGGAACGGTATTCGGGCTGGCCATCTGGGCAGTGATGGGCCTGACGTTTTTCCCTGCTATCGGTAAGGGGCCCTTCGCAGTGGACACCGGGCTTGGATTAAAGCCGACAGTTTTTTCGCTGCTCATGGTGCTGACCTACAGCATCACCCTGAGCACAGTGTACTCCGTATTAGGATTGCCAAGGCGGGCTTCAGCGTCCTAGCGCAGCGCCTTTTCGATTTCCGGCTTCAATGTGCGCGCGAGGTTATCCGCCGTGATCGGTCCTATGAGCTTGTATGCGATGCGGCCGTCGCGGCCGACCAAAAAGGTCTCGGGGACCCCATACACGCCCCAATCAATCGAGGCACGGCCGGCTTCGTCACGGCCGGTTGCCACAAAAGGATTGCCGTAGCGATTTAGAAACCGCCGTGCATTGTCGGGCGCGTCCTTGTAGTTGATGCCGACAAGCTGGATGCGCTTGTCCTTCGAAAGCTGCTCCAGGAACGGCACCTCGTCGTGACAGGGAACGCACCACGACGCCCATACATTCACCAGCGTCACCGCGCCTTCGAATGTTGCGTTGGTCAGGCCGGGCACGGGCTTGCCGTCGCGTTCGAGGCCCGGCAGCGGCGGCAGGTCGGTTGACGGCATCGGGTGTCCGATCAGCGCCGACGGGAGGCGGGATGGGTCGCCGGCGCTGAGACGGTAGAAAAACAGCGCTGCCAGTGCCGCAAACGCGAGCAGAGGCAAAAACACGAGGACGTTGCGACGCCTTCTGGAGGAGCCTTCACTCGAGGCCGTAATCATCGGTCTAGGCTTTGCGCTGGGAGCGCCGGGTCACTCCACGCTCCTCGAGGTCGCCGAGAATGCGGCGTTGCACCGAGTAATCGAGCAGCACCCATGTGATCAGCGCCGCCACCACGAACAAGGTCACCGCATAGGCGGCAACGATAAAGTCGGCATGCGGCCCAAGGTTCATGCGTGCACTTCCTGCGCCTGCATCAGCCGCATGCTGCGTACCCGCCGCCTCAGAATCTCGTTGCGCATGATCGCGAGATGCAACGCGACAAAGAGCAACGTGAAAGCCAGGGCCATGATCAGCAGGGGTGTCAGCAATGACGGATCGATGGTCGACCCACCAAGGCGGAAGACGGAAGCGGGCTGGTGCAGAGTGTTCCACCAGTCCACCGAAAACTTGATGATCGGAAGATTGACGGCTCCGACCAGCGACAGGATTGCAGCGGCGCGGGCACCCCGGCCCGGCTCTTCAGCGGTCCAGTAAAGAGCGAGCACGCCGAGATAGAGCAAAAGAAGCACCAGCATTGATGTCAGCCGTGCATCCCACACCCAATAGGTGCCCCACGTCGGGCGGCCCCAGAGCGAGCCGGTGACGAGACAGATGAATGTGAACGCAGCGCCGATCGGAGCGGCGGCCTTACCCGCGACATCAGCCAGCGGATGGCGCCACACCAACGTGCCGAGCGCGGCGACGCTCATCAACCCCCAGCCGAACATGCCGAGCCAAGCCGCCGGCACGTGCAGGAACATGATCTTCACAGTCGCGCCCTGCTGATAGTCGTCCGGTGCATTCAGTGCGCGATAGAGCCCGACCGCGAACAAGATGGCCGTCACCGCGATCAGCCACGGCAATACGCGGTCGACGATGCGCAGGAAGCGCGTCGGGTTGGCGAGATCGATCACGGCCATCGGCGGTCTCTTAGCATCCTATTCGAGTCCATGGCGGAGGGCCGCAGTCGCGGCAATGGGGCCGAGCACGAGGCTCGCCAAGCTTAACGCACAAAGAATGGTGAAAGCGGGGCCGAACGGCGTGGGGCCGGCGATTGCGGCATTCGCCGCTGCGACGCCAAAGATCAGCACCGGCACGGTGAGCGGCAGCACCAGCACGGCGAGCAGCAATCCGCCGCGCCGCAGCGCCACGGACAGTGCGGCGCCGATTAGTCCGATGAATGTCAGGGCTGGCGTGCCCGCTGCCAATGTCAGAGTGAGCCAGCCGAGCGCATGCATGTCCACATTGAGCATGAGCCCTAGTAGAGGCGCGACCACCACAAGCGGCAATCCAGTCGTGAGCCAGTGAGCAAGCGCCTTTGCCGCCACCGTCAGCTCGAGCGGGACCTCGCCCATCATAAGAAGATCAAGCGATCCATCGTCATGATCGGTCGCAAACAAACGATCGAGCGCGAGCAGACTTGCCAGCAATGCGCCGATCCATAAGATCGCCGGCCCGATCCGCGCAAGCAGCGCGAGGTCAGGTCCTACGGCAAACGGCGTCATTGTGATCACGATCAAAAAGAAAAGCGCGCCCATAAAGGCCCCGCCGCCGACGCGAACCGCGAGGCGCATATCGCGTAGCAAAATTGCGGCGAGCGGGTTCATGCCGCACCAAGCTTGAGCTCGCGCGCGCGCTCAAGACCGATAGGTCCGTGCGCGGCGGCGACAATGATTCCGCCACCTGCGAGGTGGCCGCGCATGACGTCCGAGAGCCGGCCCTGCGACGGCGCATCGAGCGTGGATGTTGGTTCGTCGAGCAGCCAGACCGGACGCGAGACGGAAACAATGCGCGCTACAGACAGTCTGCGGCGCTGCCCGGCGGAGAGATAGCCGGCGGGCAGATCGGCGAGGGGCGCGAGATCGAGCAGCTCAAGTGCTGGCGTGATGTCGTTACGTGATCCGAGAAATCTCGTCCAGAAATGCAAATTTTCAGCCACCGTCAGTGACGGCTTCATTGCATCCTGGTGACTGAGATAGTGAGCCTGCTCGCCAATTGGCGTGCCGGCCGGTCCACCGTTGAGCGATAGTCGTCCGGCGGCAATCCGCACGAGCCCGGCTATCATCCGAAGGAGGGATGATTTGCCGGCGCCATTGCGCCCGGTAACGATCAGCGCTTCACCCGCGGGCACCTTGAAACTGACGTTGCGGAACACCTCGCGGCCACCCCGGCTGCAGGTCAGGGCTTCGGCTTGAAGTTCCATTACGGCTGCCGGCTCGGTCGCGGGGTGGGCCATTACCCGGAAAACCCCAATATTTTTCGCATCTTCGGCGTTAATCTCGGCGAATATGGCGTCGGGCGCGAAAAGACCTTATAAGCCCGAACTTGCGACGTTACGTTATTCGAATTCGGACGCAAGTCTCGCCAGCCGAGAAAAACATCGCCTTGCCAACAACTTAGTCCGAACCAGCGCCGGTCGCCCGACCGGGAATGGAAACAGCCGAAATGACTTCGCTCGACAGCTTTAGGTGCTGCAAGACCCTGCAGGTTGGTAGCAAGAGTTACGCATACTTCAGTCTTCCCACTGCCGAGCGGAATGGGCTCAAGGGCATTTCCCGTCTCCCGTTCTCCATGAAGGTCTTGCTGGAGAACCTGCTGCGCAATGAAGACGGGCGTTCTGTCACCAAAGACGACATCAAGGCCGTTGCTGAATGGCTCAAGACCAAGACGTCCGAACGCGAAATTGCGTTCCGGCCTGCGCGCGTGCTGATGCAGGATTTCACCGGTGTGCCAGCTGTCGTCGATCTTGCGGCCATGCGCGACGCGATGAAACAGCTCGGCGGCGATTCCAAAAAGATCAATCCGCAAGTGCCGGTCGACCTCGTCATCGACCATTCGGTCGCTGTCACGTTCTTCGGCAACAACCAGGCATTCAAGAAGAACGTTGAGGAAGAGTATCGGCAGAACCAGGAACGCTACAAATTCCTGAAATGGGCGCAGCGGTCGTTCGACAATTTCAGTGTGGTGCCTCCCGGCACCGGAATCTGCCATCAGGTCAATCTCGAATATCTGTCGCGGGTGGTGTGGAACCGCAAGGACAAGGTGAAGGCCGACGGCAAGCAGGCAACAATGGAAGTTGCCTATCCCGACACGCTGGTCGGCACCGACTCCCACACGACGATGGTGAATGGTCTCTCCGTGCTCGGTTGGGGCGTCGGCGGCATTGAAGCCGAGGCGGCGATGCTCGGCCAGCCGCTGTCGATGGTGCTGCCCGAGGTGATCGGCTTCAAGCTGGTGGGCAAACTCAAAGAGGGTGTGACCGCGACAGACCTGGTGCTCACAGTCACCGAGATGCTGCGCAAGCGCGGGGTGGTTGGAAAGTTTGTCGAGTTCTTTGGCCCCGGTCTTGCAAATCTGACCATCGCCGACCGTGCGACGCTCGGCAACATGTCGCCGGAATATGGGGCAACCTGCGGCTTCTCGCCGATCGACGACGATACGATCCGTTATCTCAAGGACACCGGACGTTCCCCCGAGCTCGTCGCGTTGGTTGCTGCCTATGCCAAGGCGCAGGGCATGTACCGCGTAAAAACCACACCCGATCCGATGTTCACCGATGTGCTCAAACTCGAGCTCAATTCGGTCGAGCCGTCGCTGGCAGGACCAAAGCGTCCGCAGGATCGCGTTTCACTGAAGGAAGTGAAATCGGGCTTTGCCGTCTCGATGGACAAGGAATTCAACAAGAGCGCCGAGGCAAAGAAGCGCGTGAAAGTCTCCGGCAAAAATTACGATCTGGGGCACGGCGACGTGGTGATCGCGGCAATCACATCATGCACCAACACCTCCAACCCGAACGTGATGATTGGTGCCGGATTGCTGGCCCGCAAAGCCGCTGCAAAGGGCCTGACCGCCAAGCCGTGGGTGAAGACCTCACTTGCGCCGGGTTCGCAGGTTGTCGGCGAATATCTTGAAAAGTCCGGGTTGCAGAAGGATCTCGACAAGCTCGGCTTCAACCTTGTCGGTTTCGGCTGCACGACCTGCATCGGCAATTCCGGACCGCTGCCGCCGGAGAATTCCAAGGCGATCAACGACAATGATCTTGTTGCTGCCGCGGTGCTGTCAGGCAACCGGAATTTCGAGGGCCGCGTCAACGCGGACGTGCGAGCCAACTATCTCGCGTCGCCGCCGCTCGTCGTTTCTTACGCAATCGCCGGATCGATGAATGTCGACGTCGCACGTGACCCGCTTGGCGTCGACCAGAAGGGCAAGAAAGTCTTCCTCAAGGACATCTGGCCTTCGAACAAGGAGATCGGTGACTTCGTCGCCAAGAACATCACACGCCAGATGTTCTCCAAGAAATACGCCGATGTGTTCAAGGGCGACGCCAACTGGCGCAAGATCAGCGTCAAGGGCGGTATGACCTACGACTGGGACAAGAAATCGACCTACGTGCAGAACCCGCCATATTTCGTCGGAATGGGGCGGCACCCGAAACCGCTCGAAGACATCGTTGACGCGCGCGTTCTCGCACTGCTGCTCGATTCGATCACGACCGACCACATTTCGCCTGCCGGCTCGATCAAGGTCGATTCGCCGGCCGGCAAATATCTCATCGGTCACAAGGTCAAACCGGCCGACTTCAACCAGTACGGTACCCGCCGCGGCAATCACGAAGTGATGATGCGAGGCACCTTCGCCAATATTCGCATCAAGAACCAGATGGTGCCCGGCGTCGAAGGCGGCGTAACCATTCACTATCCGTCAAAACAGCGGCTGCCCATTTACGACGCGGCCATGAAATACAAGGCCGACAGGGTCCCGCTGGTGGTCTTCGCCGGAAAGGAATATGGCAGCGGCTCTTCGCGTGATTGGGCCGCCAAAGGCTCCATCCTTCTCGGTATTCGCGCCGTGATTGCGCAGTCCTTTGAGCGAATTCATCGCTCCAACCTGGTGGGCATGGGCGTGATGCCACTGGTTTTCGAAGAGGGGACCTCGTGGCAATCCCTGGGCCTCAAGGGCGATGAGCAGGTCACAATCCGCGGCCTGCACGGCGAGCTCAAGCCGCACCAACGGTTGATTGCAGAGATTGTCTCAGGCAATGGGACTCTCAAGCGAGTGCCGCTTGTTTGCCGCATCGACACGCTCGATGAGCTCGATTACTTCAAGAACGGCGGGATTCTACAGTACGTCCTGCGCCAACTGGCGGACTAACCGGTATTTTGTTAACGGTCGCGGGATAGGGTCACTCACCGCGAAGTGAGTGGCGAGTGATCTAAGGGGCGATCTATAAGGCGCGTGCGAGGCAGGGGATAGCGGGATCGATATGAACTATCGCCACATCACCTTTGCAGTCGCCTTCGCTTTCGGTTCCATGGCTGCGCCGGCTTTTGCCGAGCCGCGTGCCGTTGTCGAGCTTTTCACGAGTCAGGGTTGCTCCTCGTGCCCCGCCGCCGACAAACTGCTTGGCGAACTGTCGCGCGATCCGTCGTTGATGACGATGAGCCTGGCCGTCGATTACTGGGATTATCTCGGCTGGAAAGACACGCTCGCGCTGCACGGTCATTCTAACCGCCAGCGCGCCTATGCCGAAGCGCGCGGCGACCGCGAAGTATATACGCCACAGGTGGTCGTCAACGGCGTCGTCCATGCACTTGGCAGCGACAAGTCGGCGATCGAAAAGGCGATCGCGGAGACGCGCCGCAATCCCACAACGCTATCACTGCCCGTGACGATGTCTGTTGCCGATGGCAAGGTGACGGTGAAAGTGCCTGACGCCCAAGGCGAGAAACAAAGCGGCGAAGTCTGGCTTTGCCCGGTGACAAGCAAAGTCGTCGTGCACATCGGGCGTGGTGAGAACCACGACCGCATGCTCACTTATCATAACGTCGTACGTGGCTGGATTAAGCTTGGCGACTGGAACGGCAATGCGGCGACCTACAGCGTTGCGTTGAACGACATCCCGAAGGGCGACTATTCGCTCAAGGACGTCGACCGACTCGATGTCGTCGTGCAGAGCGGCGCGGCCAAAAAACCCGGTTTGATGCTCGGCGCCGCAACGATTGGCTGCTGCGGTTCTCCTTCAAACTGATCTCCACAATCAGCTCGACAAAAAGATCGGGCCGGCGACAAGCCGGCCCGGAGGCATTAGGGGATTGAACCGTACGCGGAACTCAACTGGCCCGGCCGATCGAACCCCGGGGGGCTGGGGGGCTGAGGAATCCGGCGCTCGTACCGGACCGGGCCTTGAGGCAACACCTACCTTATCCCAATGCAGCGTGACCGGCGATTGACCGAAATTGGGCGTTATTGTGGGAAGGTTTAACGACTTCGTGATCGTTCGGCGGGCGATTTCGCACGTTTTTCTCGTCACTCGGCATCATGAGGAAACGCTTGCCGTCCATCGCGGCCAGCGCGATCATTGTCAGCCATTAGCAAGGGAGGCGCCGCATGACGTTCGGTTCCGGCGAAATTGACCCCAGCCAGTCCCTCGGGGGTGGTGCCCCGGTACGTACGGCACCCGCCCCCGTAAGTCAGGTGACCTTCAGCCGCCGCGAGCTCAATCGCATTCTCGATCTGTATGGGCGCAAGGTCGCAGCCGGCGAGTGGCGAGATTACGCCATCGACTTTCTCAAAGACCGCGCGGTTTTCTCGGTGTTCCGCCGCGCCTCGGAAGTGCCGCTCTATCGCATCGAAAAGAATCCGAAACTGGCGCGCCGACAAGGTGCCTATAGCGTGATTTCTGCGACCGGTCTGATCGTGCGGCGCGGCCACGAACTCGATCGTGTGTTGCGATCGATCGACCGTCTGGCACTGGTGCCCAACTGAGCGGTCAAGGCGGCTTGCTCGCCCCCGGACCCAGGGCGCGCTGCATGAGGACGCTGTCGAGCCAGCGGTCGAACTTGTAGCCGATATTTTCGAATACGCCGACATGTTTGAAGCCGGCCTCCTCGTGCAGGCCGATCGAAGCTGCCTGCTTCGAATCTCCAATCACCGCGACCATCAAGCGAAATCCCTTTTCGGTGCAGGCGTCGATGAGGGCCTGCAGGAGTGCCTTGCCGACGCCGCGACGATGACTGTCGTGAGCGACGTAGACCGAGTTCTCCACGGTGAATCGATAGGCCGGACGTGTGCGATAGGGCCCGGCATAGGCGTAGCCGACGACGGTTCCGTCAATGACCGCCACCAGATAGGGAAAGCCGTAAGCTGTGAGCTGTGAGCTCAATGAAACGGCGGGCCATTTCAGCCTCGTCGGGCGCGCTAAGCTCGAACGAGGCTGTGCCGTGCTCGACGGAATGGGCGTAGATGCGCGTAATTGCCGGGACATCGGCACGGGTGGCGTGTCGAACGGTGACAGTCATGCATCGTGGAGATTATCAAAAAGCAAACGCCCGGGCATGAGCCCGGGCGCGCATTGCAGTCCTGTTGTGAGCGCCTAGCGGCGATCGCCCATAAAGCGCAGCAGGAACAGGAACAGGTTGATGAAGTCGAGATAGAGCTGCAACGCACCCATGACCGCCTTGCGGCCGGCAATCGTGCCGTCGTCATTGGCGCTGTACATCTCCTTGATCCGCTGCGTGTCGTAGGCGGTCAGTCCAGCGAAGATCAACACGCCGATTGCCGAGATTGCAAACTCAAGCCCGCTGCTCTTGAGGAACATGTTCACGAGCATCGCCAGAATGAGTCCGAACAATCCCATGATCAGGAACGACCCGATTGGCGAGAGATCGCGCTGCGTGCTGTAGCCGTAGAGACTCAACGCACCGAACGACGCCGCGGAGATGAAAAACGTGCGGGTGATCGACGCGCCGGTATAGGCCAGGAACACCGACGACAGCATAAGCCCGAGCAGGCCGGCGTAGGCCAAGAATAGCATGAGCGCCGTGCTTGGCTGCAGGTTGCTGATCCGGAAGCTCATAAAGAACACAAGTCCGAGCGTTCCGAGGAACAGCACGATCGTCATCGGGCCGCTGAAGATCGTCTGCCCAAACGGCGTCAAGCCGGTGATGCGCCCTGCCGCATCGGTGACCACGGCGGCATTGAAGGTAAGCCAGGCGACGACGCCGGTCAGAGCGACGCCGGCGGCCATGTAATTGTAGACGCGGATCATGTAGGCGCGCAGGCCTACATCGATCGCTTCAGC
>Ga0247794_10000033_pt1 | contig 14929 bp, 12 predicted proteins | sample UWRJS046202B6_FD_181720 | JGI IMG/M metagenome (GOLD analysis project Ga0247794, IMG submission 181720) | Soil microbial communities from Arlington Agricultural Research Station in Wisconsin, United States - UWRJ-S046-202B-6 | ecosystem: Environmental > Terrestrial > Soil > Agricultural land... | reverse complement strand
GGTGAAGGAGCAGAGCCACAAGGCGGAGATGTCCGCCGCGCTTCGCGGCGACTTCGAGCGCCTGCGGGCGCGAGGCGTGTCGGCCGCGCTCGTTCCACAGGACGAGCCCGCGCCGGAGGAGGAGCCGCATACCGTCGAGACCGCCCCATCCGTCGTCCGCGACGACGCTGCGGAGACGCCTGCGGCGGTGTCCACGGAAGCACACCCGGACGAGCACCAGGACGAGCCTTCGGCCCGGCGGGGCTGGCTCTCCCGGTTCGCGGGCCGCTAGCGCCGTCGCGTTGGCCGCGAGCCCTCTGCTGTACTGAAGACGTGAGACAGGACGAGCGGGAGTCGATCCTTCGCGAGGATGCGCCCCGAGCGCAAACGGCGCGTGAGCGTCGTGAGCTCGAGAACCTCCACGAGGACCTCCGCTCGAGCCCGCTGCACGGCGTCCCGCTCCCGCTTCGCCTCCGGAACTTCCGTTCCGAGGCCGACGGCTACCTCGCGTCGCTGGGCGGGCCGCGGCACTACATGGTCAGGCTCCGCGAGATCGAGGCGATGACCGCAGACCACGAGCTTGCGCTCGAGGGAGAGCGTCGCCGCGTCGCGCGTGCGGTCCGGCCGGACGAGTTCCCGCGCGCGTGGCGCGACGTGGCGGAGCACTGGCGCTTCGACGAGGTCAACGTCCTGATCGAGCGCCACAACCGCTGGTACCCCGCCGAGTCGCGGCTGCCGATGGATCCGCGGCGAGGAGACTTCGTGCTCGTGAACGGTCGGGACTATCGCCTGCGGCCGCTCGACGCCGAGTGGATCCTCGTGCGCTTCCCGGCCTCCCTGGGCGAGGCCGGCGCAGCCGCAGCCTGATCCGTCAGGCCGCGCGAAGACGCGCCGCCCCGCGCGAGGCGGCCGCGAGCGTGACGGCGCAGAGTCCGGCGCAGGCGAGGTAGGGGACGGGGTCGCCGAGCGCCTCGGCGAGCGCTCCGCCGATCGCCGGCCCGACGAGCGCTCCAACCGCCCAGGCGGTGTTCGTGACGCCGAAGCCGATGCCCTGCGGCAGGCCGGCCCGCTCCGAGCGGTCGGCGACGAGCGCCATCCCGGGCGTATAGAAGCCGCCGAAGGAGACCGAGGCGGCGACCACCAGGACGGCGATCACCGCAGGCTGGGTCGCGAACGCGATCGCGGACGCGACCGCGATCGAGGCGATCAGCGCGATGCGAACGGGATAGAGGCGACCGTGGCGGTCGGAGACCTTCCCGATCACGGGGTTGACCACGACCTCGACGAGCCCGGCGACGACGAACACCGCCGCGATCGCCAGGGCGCCGTAGCCCTCGTCGTCGAAGCGAAGCGGCACGAGCACGTCGAGGACGCCGAAGAAGAGCGCCGGCAGCGTGTTCAGCCAGAGCCCGCCGACGAACGCGCGGTCGCGAAGAGCGCGTGCGATCGCGCCGGGGCTCGGCGCCTCGGCTGCCGCGGGCCGGACCGGCAGGAGCGCGGCGGCGAGCGCGAGCGCGACGAACGCGACCGCGACGAACGACGCTTCGATCCCCACGACGTCGGCGAACCCGCCGAACATCGGGCCGACGACGAACCCGAGCACCGCGAGACCGAAGACGGTGCCGAGTGCCTGTCCGCGCCGCTCGCGAGGCACGTCGACGGCCACCCACGCCAGCGCACCGGCCCAGGTGGTCGCGCTGGAGACGCCCTGCACGAAGCGGGACAGGCCAAGGGCGAGTGGGCCGCCGGACAACGCGAACGCCAGGCTTGCGATCGCGAGCACGGTCAGGCCGGCGAGGACCCCGCGCTTCGGCCCGACCCGCCCGACGAGAAAGCCGCCGGGAATGCCGCCGACCAGCGAGCCCGCGCCGTAGGCGCCGAGGAGCATCCCCGCCTCGAGCTTCGACAGGTCGTACGTGTCGGCGAAGTGGGGGAGGAGCGGGATGATCGCCCCGAAGAGCATCGCGTCCAGAAACACGACGGAGCCGGTGAGCACGACGATGCGGCGCACCCGGCGAGGATACGTTTGCTGTGGCCTCCCTCGGCCAAGTGCGACTCGTGTGTTGCGACCGCGACAGCGGGCGCCCTCAGCGGTGTGCCCCGCCGGAGGCGGGGATCAAGCCGCAGGAATCCGCTCCCGCGGATTCCTGCTTGGCGGACCAACAAAAAGCGCACCGAGTCGGTCTCGCCTTCGTCCAACTCACCCGATCGACCTTCGCCGAAGCGATTGCCGGGCGGGAGAGCCTTCAACCTCGGGCGCTCCGTGCTCGGTGCACTCGGAAACTTACTGGCGGATTTGACCCACGTCAAGCATTCGCTCGAGAGAATGTGTCGCAAATTGCGACAATCGTCTTTTCCAAGCCATTCGGTTGAGAAATTCGGTCCACGAAAAAGCGCACCGAGGTCGGGGGCTCCCTCGTCCGGCCTCCCAACCGACCGCCGCCGAAGCGACTGCCTGTCGGAGGGCCATCAACCTCAGGCGCTCCTTCCTCGGTGCACACGGGACACTACGGTCCTGCCAGCGCGTCGTCAAGTGGGAAGCGATCGCGAAACTCGCACTTTGCGTCCTTTTCTTTTCGCACAGCAATAACTTGCGACTCGACGCCTGTGCTCTAGAGAGGAAAGGACCATGATTTCGCCGAGCCGGGTGCGCTTTCGTCCACCTCCCCGGCTGACCTTCCGCTTCCGCGTACGGCCTCCCGGGAGGGCTTCGTCCTAGTCGCGTCCCGTGCTCGGCGCAGCGGCAATCTACGCTTGGCGGAAGGGTCCTGCAAGGGGATCCGTCGACGGAAACCACGCAAATTGCGAACGAGAGAGGTGACATGACCGGAAAGCACGTCGTGGTCACGGGCGCGGGAACGGGAATCGGTCGCGCGATCGCCGTGCGACTGGCGAGAGAGGGCGCCTCGCTGACGCTGCTCGCGTGGGACGAGGATCACCTGCGTGAGACCGCAGCGCGCATCGAGGGCCCGACGCACGTCGCCGCGTGCGACGTGCGGGAGCGACGCCGGGTCGATCGCGCCTTCGCCCGTGCCGCAGAGTCACTCGGCCCGATCCACGGGCTCGTCACGTGCAGCGCGATCGGCGGCCCGAACGGAGGGGACGACCACGGGGGCGACCGCTTCGAGGACATCGTCTCGACGAACCTCCACGGCACCTACTACTGCGTCCGCGCGGCGCTGCGGCATCTGGCGTCCGGCCCGGAGACGCGGCACATCGTCGTCTTCTCCTCGATCCTCGCTCGGATCGCCGTGCCCGGATACGCCGGCTACAGCGCCTCCAAGGCCGGGATCCTCGGGCTCATGCGCTCGTTCGCCGCCGAGCTCGCGCCACAGGGCATCCAGGTCAACGCGATCTGCCCCGGGTGGGTCGACACGGACATGGCCTGGCTGGGCCTCGACGCCGCCGCCCAGGCGACGGGGGGCACGCGAGAGGACGCGTACCGCGAGGCGATGAAAGCCGTCCCGGCCGGCCGGATGGGCCAGCCGGAGGAGATCGCCGGCACGGTCGCCTGGCTGATGTCCCCGGACGCCCGCGGCGTGATCGGCGCCGCGATCGACCACAACGGCGGCGGCTGGACGGGCTGAGCCGACGGCTGGCCCGCCGCACACCGAGCGCGGCGCGTCGCGGCACGTTACAACTTGCAACTTGCGTCCCTCTGCCGACCTCGCCTAGCTTCGGAACTGCTCGCCCGAGAGAGAACGAGAAGCGGGCGTGAAGGACAGGGCGAGGGCGGTCGTGATCGGCGGCGGCGTCGGGGGCTGCGCGATCCTCTACTGGCTCTCCCGGCTCGGCTGGTCCGACGTCGTGCTCGTCGAGCGGGCCGACTTGACGAGCGGCTCGACGTTCCACTCCGCGGGTCTCGTCGGCCAGCTCCGCTCGTCGCTCTCACTGACGAAGATGATGATGGAGAGCGTCGAGCTGTACAGGACGCTCGAAGCCGAGGTCGGGCTCGAGACGGGGTGGCGCGAGGTCGGCTCGTTGCGGCTCGCCTCGTCGGAGGAGCGCATGGAAGAGCTGGCGCGCCAGGCGGGCTGGGCGAAGACGTTCGGCCTGCCGCTCGAGCTGGTCTCGGCGACGGAGGCGCAGCGGCTCTTCCCCCCGATGTCGATCGACGGCGTGCTCGGCGCCGCGTATCTCCCGACCGACGGGTACGTCGATCCGAGCCAGCTCACGTACGCGCTCGCCGAAGGGGCGAGGCGGTGCGGCGCCGAGATCGCGACGCACACGCGCGTGACGGGCATCGCGACGGAGCGCGGCCGAGTGACGGCGGTCGAGACGGACAAGGGGGCGATCGAGACGGAGATCGTCGTCAACGCGGGCGGGATGTTCGCAGGCGAGCTCGGAGCGCTCGCCGGCGTCACCGTGCCCGTCGTGCCCATGGCACATGAGTATCTCGTGCTGAAGCCGAGCGGCCTGCCGCTCGAGATGCCGACGATGCGCGACCCCTCGCTGCTCGTCTACTTTCGCCCCGAGTCCGGCGGGTTGATCATGGGCGGCTACGAGCGCGAGTGCGCCCCGTGGTCGCTCGACGGCATCCCCGCAGACTTCAACGGCAAGCTCCTCGAGGAGGACTGGCCTCGCTTCGAGGAGCTGATGGAGAACGCGATCGTCCGCGTGCCGTCGCTCGAGGAGATGGAGGTCGTCCGGCTCGTGAACGGCCCCGAGGCGTTCACGCCCGACGGCGAGTTCGTCCTCGGCCCCTCGGAGCTGCACGGCTTCTGGGTTGCGGCCGGCTTCTGCGCCCATGGGCTCGCCGGGGCGGGCGGCATGGGGAAACTCGTCGCGGAGTGGATCGTCGAGGGGAGCCCGTCGCTCGACGTCTGGCACATGCACTCGAGCCGGTTCGGAGCGGCCTACGGCTCGCAGGCGTACACGCTCGCGCGCACGAAGGAGGTCTACGAGACCTACTACGACGTGAAGTACCCGGGCCACGAGCGCACCGCGGGACGGCCGCTCCGGGTCTCCTCGACGTACGCCAGGCTCGGCGAGCTCGGCGCCGTGTTCGGCGAGAAAGCCGGGTGGGAGCGCGCGAACTGGTTCGAGCCGAACGCCGCGGCCGGCGACGAGTCGCTCCGGCCGCGGGGGTGGGCGGGGAGGCTCTGGTCACCCGCGATCGGAGCCGAGCACGTCGCGTGCCGCGAGCGCGCTGCCCTGTTCGACGAGTCGTCGTTCGCGAAGCTGGAGGTGGACGGAGAGGGTGCGGCCGCGTTCCTCGAGGGTCTCTGCGCCAACCGGGTCGCCCGCGACGTCGGCCGCGTCACCTACACGCAGATGCTCAACGAGCGCGGCGGAATCGAATGCGACTTCACGGTGACGCGCCTGGCGGACGATCGCTTCCGGATCGTCACGGGCACGGCGTTCGGGCAGCACGACCTCGCTTGGATCCGCCAGCACGCACCCCACGACGGGTCCGTCCGGGTGGCCGACGTGACCTCGCAGTACGCATGCCTGGGGCTCTGGGGCCCCGCCGCGCGCGAGATCCTGCAGCCTCTGACGCGCACCGACCTCGCGACCGCGGCGTTCCCGTATATGACGGCGCAGCCGCTCGCGGTTGGCCCGGTCCCGTGCCTTGCAGTGCGCGTCACCTACGTCGGCGAGCTCGGCTGGGAGCTCTATTGTCCCGCCGAGTACGGGGTCGCCCTCTGGGACGCGCTGTGGGAGACGGGCCGGGCGCACGGGGTCGTTGCAGGCGGCTACCGGGCGATCGACTCGCTGCGCCTCGAGAAGGGCTACCGAGTGTGGGGTGCAGACATCACCCCGGAGGACACCCCGCACGAGGCGGGCCTCGGCTTCGCCGTCCGGGACGACAAGGAGTTCGTCGGACGCGCCGCACTCGAGGCCGCCGGCGAGCCGGAACGGAGGCTGCGCTGCCTCGTGCTCGCCGAGCCCCGGTCGATCGCGCTCGGCTCGGAGCCCGTGCGCGTGGCAGGCTCGCTCGTCGGGCGCGTGACGAGCGGCGGCTTCGGCTACACGGTCGGCGCGTCGATCGCGTACGCGTATCTCCCCTCGGAGCACGAGGTCGGGACCGAGGTGGCCGTCGAGATCTTCGGCACGTGGGTCGACGGCGAGGTTGCAGCGGAGCCGCTCTTCGATCCGGCCGGCGAGCGGGTGCGCGCATGACATCGGGCTACGACGAGGCCGTCCGCCGGGTGTGGCCGGACGGCGACTCGACCTTCGAGGTGCTCGGCGGGGGCTTCACGAACCACAACCTGAAGGTGATCCGGCCCGACGGCACGTTCGTGCTGCGCATCGCGGGCAAGGACACCGAACTCCTCGGGATCGACCGTTCGGTGGAGCTCGAGGCGACACGGGCCGCCGCCGCAGTCGGCGTCGGACCGGAGGTCATCGACTTCGTCGAGCCGGAGGGCTGGCTCGTGACGCGGTTCGTCGAGGGCGAGATCCCACCGCTGGAACGGATGCGGCAGCCCGCGACGCTCCGTCGCGTCGCTGCGACGCTGCGCGCCGTCCATTCCGGACCGCCCGTGCACGGACGCTTCAACGCGTTCCGGATCGTCGAGGAGTACCGCACCACGGCGTTCGAGCGAGGCGCCGCGATGCCCTCCGAGTACGCCACCGCCCGCCAGGTCGCGCGCCGCATCGAGAAGCTCCGCCGTGCGGCGCCCGAGCGCCCCTGCCACAACGACCTGCTCAACGCGAACTTCATCGACGACGGCCGCCACGTGCGGATCGTCGACTGGGAGTACGCGGGCATGGGCGACGTGTTTTTCGACCTCGCGAACTTCAGCGTGAACCACGGGCTCGACGAGGAGGCGCGCACGATGCTGCTCGAGGCCTACTTCGGCGCGGTCCGGGCCCCCGATCGCCGCGCGCTCGAGCTGATGCGCTTCATGTCGGACTTCCGCGAGGCGATGTGGGGGGTCGTGCAGACCGCGATCTCGGAGCTGGACAACGACTTCGCCGCCTACGCCGGGGAGCACTTCGCGCGCCTCGAGCGGACCGCCGCCGAGCCGTCGTTCCAGGCCGCGCTCGCCGGCCCGTGAAGCGCGAGGGGCGCCCGCAGGCGCCCCTCGCGACCGAGACCGGACGCGGCGCTACGTCGTCGCCTCGGTCGGCAGGTCGTACTGGCCGAGAGTCGCCTCCTCCATCTGCTCGAGCTCCTCCTCGGTGCCCATCCGCACCGGGCCCTTGAACCAGCGGCGGGCGGAGACGAGCCACCAACCACCGAAGAAGATCAGAGCGCCTCCGACGGTGAGTGGCGCGTAGTTCGCAACGTCCCAGTTGAAGCCGTCCTTCCAGGGGATCCCGGTCGGCGCGACCGGCCCGAGGAAGAGGATCGAGATGATGAAGACCCAGACGATCGCAATGGGATCGAGCCACTTGTAGTGCTTCCCCAGCGTCCATGCGCCCGGCTGGAAGGCGTCGCCCATCCGGTACCGCAGGATCACCGGGAGGATGAACGCGATGTAGAGCCCGATCACGGCGATCGAGGTCCCGACGAGGTAGCCGGTCGCCGAGTTCCAGTACGTCGGGATCATCAATGCCCACGCCAGGATCCCGATCGCCCACACGGCGTACACCGGCACGCGGTTCGGCGCCACCCTGCGCCACAGCTGGTGCCCGGGCACCGCACGGTCGCGCGAGAACGCGAACATCATCCGCGAGGCGGAGGTCACCGACGCGGTGAGGCAGAACATCTGCGCGACGCAGCAGATGAAGAGCAGGATGTCGGCCCACGTCTCGCTCATCGAGGTGGTCCAGATGTACGTGACCGCGCCGCCGACGGCGTCGAGCACGCCCTGGGTGTCCGGCACGGCGAACGTGACGGCGAGGAGGAGGACCCAGCCGAACACGACCGAGACGACGACGGACATGTACATCCCGACGGCCGCCATGCGCGACGCCTGGTTCGTCTCCTCCGCCATGTGCGCGGAGGCATCGAAGCCCGTGATCGTGTACTGCGACATCAGCAGGCCGAGCCCGAACACGTACCAGAAGACGATGCTCCCGAAGTTCGTCCCGGAGAAGCCCGAGTTGTTGATCGTCTGCGTGAACACGTAGCTGACCGACTGATGGTGGTCCGGGACGATGATCAGCACGAGCACGATGAACGCGACCCCCACCATGTGCCAGTACGCCGAGATCGTGTTGAGCATGGCGGTGATGCTGACCTTGAACATGTTCAGGGTCACGGCGATCAACATCACCACCGTGTACGTCAGGAAGGTCCACTCCTTCGTGTTCGGGTAGTCGAACAAGAGGTTCAGGAGGGACGTCGCGAAGATCGCCAGGCCGTAGCCGATCGCCGCGGTCACGGCGATCTGGCCGACGAGGTTGAACCACCCGGTGAACCAGCCCCACGCGGGGCTGCCGAGCTTCGACGACCAGTAGTAGAGGCCTCCGGCGGTCGGGAACGCCGATGCGATCTCCGCCATCGCCAGCGCGATGATCGTGCTCATCAGGCCGACCCAGAGCCAGCCCCAGGAGATCGCGATCGGGCCGCCGTTGTTGAAGGCGATGAAGTACGAGGTCAGACAGCCTGCGAGGATCGAGATGATCGTGAAGCTGATCGCGAAGTTCTGGAACCCGCCCATCGCCCGGAACAGCTCCTGGGCGTAGCCGAGCTTGTGCAGAAGCTGCTCGTCCTCCGAGGTGTGGTACCCACCGGGCGTTCCCGGTCCCGTGCTCATCCTTTCCCTCCCTGGTGGTGGATGCGTGGCGGCTGAGCGTCGTAGTCAGACAGGCAGACGCGCACGAGTCAAGTCATGTCACCGGTGATCGAGGAGGCGCTCCGCGTTGCCCGGCGTTCCGAATAGGATCGCGCCGTGCTGAGCCGGGAGGAGCTGCGGACGCTCGTCGCCTCGGGCGAGATCGACACGGTGATCGTGGCGTTCACCGACATGCAGGGCCGCCTGCTGGGCAAGCGGCTCCACGCGGAGTTCTTCGTCGACGAGATGGACGCGGGGCATGCAGTCGAGGGCTGCAACTACCTCCTCGCGCTCGAGATGGAGATGGACCCGGTCCCGGGGTACGAGATCGCGAGCTGGGAGCAGGGCTACGGCGACTTCGACGTCGTTCCCGACTTCGCGACGCTCAGGCGCATCCCGTGGCTCGAGGGCACGGCCCTCGTGCTCGGCGACGTGACGTGGCACGACGGCCGGCCCGTCGAGCCGTCTCCGCGCCAGGTGCTACGCGCGCAGGTCGCGCGGGCCGAGGCGCTCGGCCTCACGCCGATGGTCGGCTCGGAGCTCGAGTTCTATCTCCTCCGCGAGACGTACGCGGACGCACATGCCAAGGGTTACGAGGGGCTCACGCCGTCCGTCCCGTACATCCTCGACTACCACATCCTCGCCACGACCTACGACGAGCCGCTGCTCCGCTCGATCCGCAACAACATGCACGCGGCCGGCATCCGCGTCGAGACCTCCAAGGGCGAGGCCTGGCCGGGTCAGCAGGAGATCAACTTCCGCTTCGCGGACGCGCTGACGATGGCTGACAACCACGTGATCTACAAGAACGGCGCGAAGGAGATCGCGTTCCTCCACGGCTGCTCGATCACGTTCATGCCCAAGCCGTTCGAGTCGTGGATCGGCAACTCGTGCCATATCCACGCGAGCCTCTGGAGCAACGGCCGCAACGCCTTTGCGCGCGGCGACTCGCCGACGACGGTGTTCCGCCGGTTCCTCGCCGGGCAGATCGCCTGCGCGAAGGAGCTCGCGATCTTCTTCGCGCCGACGATCAACGCGTACAAGCGCTACTCGGCGGGAAGCTGGGCGCCGACGACGCTCGCCTGGGGGCACGACAACCGAACGTGCGGCTTTCGCGTCGTCGGACACGGGCAAAGGCTCCGCGTCGAGACGCGGATCCCGGGCGGCGACGTCAACCCGTACCTCGCGTTCGCAGCGATGATCGCGTCGGGCCTCCACGGGATCGAGAACGAGCTCCGGCTCCCGGCCGCGCTCGAGGGAAACGCCTACGAGTCGCGTGCCGAGCGGTTCCCGAGCACGATGCGAGACGCGATCGCCGCGCTCGAGGAGGGGACGGTCGCCCGGGCCGCGTTCGGCGACCAGGTCGTCGACCACTACCTCAACTATGCGCGCACCGAGCAGGGGCTCTTCGATCGGTACGTCACCGACTGGGAACGACGGCGCTATTTCGAGCGCATCTGAGCGCGTCGCGGCCCCGACCGCGAAGCGCGCGTTCGACGTCGTGGTCTCCGCGTCGCTGCTCGTCGCGCTCACGCCCGTGTGGGCGGTCGTGCTGGGTGCCGTCGGGCTCGACATGCTGCGCTGCCCACGCGACCGTGGCCGCGTCTTCTATCGCGAGCGGCGCATCTCGCGCGGACGGCCCTTCGACCTGCTGAAGCTGCGCACGCTCCGAGAGAGCGTGCTCGTCGAGGCGGACGGTCACGTGCGCCCGTTCGAGGCCGACACCGGCAACCTCACCTGGGCCGGGCGCCGTGTGTTGAAGCCCCTGTACCTCGACGAGCTGCCCCAGCTCGTCAACGTCCTTCGCGGGGAGATGAGCCTCGTGGGGCCGCGACCCTGGCCGCCGGAGCTCGTCGAGCGTCAGCTCGCTCGCGGTGTCGACTACAGGTTGCGTGTGGTCGCCGGCTGGACCGGCCCCGCGCAGGTGTCCAAGGGCCTCGACATGCGGTACGAGAACCTCGACCGCGGGTATGTCGAGCTCCTCGAGACGCGCTCCGCGCGGGACGTCGTCCGCTACGACCTGCGAATCCTCCGACGGACGCTGGCGACCATGCTGCGCCACGAAGGGCTGTCGTATTGACCCACGAGCTGCGCATCGAGATCCGCTGGCGCGACGTCGACGCGCTTCGCCACGTGAACAACGCGGTCTATGCGACGTACCTGGAGGAGTGCCGGGACGGCTGGCTCGCGCGTGCGCTGGGTGACGATGCCTCGCTGTGGGACTACGTCCTCGCGCGCGTCGCGATCGACTTCCGCAACGAAGTGTCGCTCGGCGAGGAAGCGGTGCTCGCGCGCGCGACGCTCGTCCGGATCGGCACGTCGAGCCTGACGCTCCGCGAGGAGATCCGGAAGCTCGATGGGACGATCGCGGCCGAGGCGGAGTCTGTGATCGTCGCCCGCGACCCCGAGACGGGGCGGTCGCGGCCGCTCACGGCTGCAGAGCGCGCAGCGCTCGAGCTCGTTCTGGCAACGGGTTGAGCTCGCGGGCAACGCTTGTGTTGAATCAACACGAGCGTCATGTGCCCTTCGCTACGGTGCGGCTCGTGAGCGGGCGCCCGCTGATCGGGATCACCTCGTACGCGCAGCCGGCGCGCTGGGGCTCGTGGGAGCTCCCCGCTGCCCTCGTGCCGCTCTTCTACGTCGAGTCGGTGGAACTTGCCGGTGGGCGCGCGCTCGTCGTCCCACCCAGCACGGATGCGGTCGACGAGACCCTCGACGTCCTCGACGGCGTCGTGTTCTCGGGCGGGATCGACATCGACCCGAGCGCGTACGGCGCCGAGCGCCACCCCGAGACCGATCCCGCGCAGGAACGTCGCGACGCGGGCGAGCTCGCCCTGCTCGAGCGCGCGCTCGAGCGCGACATGCCCACGCTCGCGATCTGCCGCGGTTTCGAGCTCCTGAACGTCATCCGAGGCGGCGACCTCGTCCAGCACCTGCCCGAGTCCGTCGGCCACGAGGGGCACCGCGAGGTGCTCGGCCGGTTCTCCGAGCATCCCGTCGACATGAAGGACGGGACGAGACTCGCATCGATCCTCGGGACGCATCACGACGGCGTCCAGTCGAGCCACCACCAGGGGGTGGGGCGGGTCGGCGACGGGCTCGTCGAGGCCGCGTGGGCCGAGGACGGCACGCTCGAGGGCCTCGAGGACCCGGCGAAGCGCTTCGCGGTGGCCGTCCTCTGGCATCCCGAGATGGAGGAGGACAAGCGCCTCTTCTCGGCGCTCGTGGACGCGGCCCGGCGCTATCGCGGTGAGTCCCGTCCCGCGTAACCGCCAGACCGATGACCACACCCGTCACGCCGTTCCGCTCCCATCTGCCGGTGCGCGTCGCGTTCGGGGAAGGCGTGCTCGCCGAGCTTCCCGACGCGCTCGAGGCACTTGGCGCGAAGGCCGCGCTCGTCGTCGTCGAGGAACCGGTCGCGCAGCATCCCGCGGTGGTCGAGGCGCTTGCCGCAGCCGAGGGCAGCGGCGTCCGGCTCTACCGCGTCGTCAAGGGGCCGGGCGAGCCGACGTTCGCGCTCGCGGACGAGCTCGCGGGGCGCGTCCGGGAGGGGCAAATCGATGCCGTCGTCGGGATCGGCGGCGGCTCGGCGCTCGACGTCGCGAAGGCCGCGCGGATCGCCGCCGACCAGGGAGGTTCTGTTACGGACTACGCGGCGGGGGCACGCGTGCCGGAGCCGCCGCGAATCGGCCTCGTCCTTTGCCCGACGACTGCAGGCACAGGCAGCGAGGTCTCCGGGGCGAGCGTCCTGACCGACACCGACGTCGACCGCAAGATCGGCTTCGGTCATCCGAACATGCGAGCGCAGCACGCGCTCGTCGACCCGGTCCTCACGCATGGGCTGCCCGCCGGGCCGACCGCGCACTCCGGCATCGACGCGCTCGCGCAGGCGATCGGCGCGTGCACCGTGCGGAACTCGTCGCCACTGTCGGTCGCGTTCGGGCTGGAGGCCTGTCACCACGTCGCGTCCTCGCTGCGCGAGGTCGTCGCGGACGGCTCGGACGTCGACGCGCGCCGCCGGATGGCGTCCGCGAGCCTCTTGGCCGGCCTGGCGATGAACCTGTCGGACTGCGCGGCCGATCATGCGCTCGCGCAGGCGCTCGGCAGCGTTGCCCACCTCCCGCACGGGCTCACCGTCGGGCTCGTCGTGGCCGAGACGCTCGAGCTCTCGCGCGCGGACTGCGCCGACCGCCTCGAGCGCGTCGCCGATGCTCTCGGCGAGCCGCCGGACGGCACGGACGACGGATCCCGGGCGGTGCGCGCGGTCCGGCGCCTGCTCGCGGACGTTGGGTTCGCGACGCTCGCCGCGAGCGGGATCTCCGAGGAGTCGCTGCCCTCCCTCGTCGCGAGCGCGACCGGCGAGCAGTCGTACAACCTCGAGATCGACTGCCACGCCTGGAACGCGTCCGAGGTCGAGCAGGCCTATCGCGACGCGCTCGCGATCACGTCCCGCTGAGCTACGGCTCGGTCGAGACGAAGACGCTCTTCAGCTCGGTGTTGTGGACGAGGCCCTCCATCCCGAGCTCTTTGCCGACGCCCGAGGCCTTGTAGCCGCCGAAGGGCGCCTGGGGGAACACCGAGCTGTTCGAGTTGACGCCGATCGCGCCAGTGCGGAGCGCACGGGCGACGCGGAGCTGGCGCGCGCCGTCCCGCGTCCAAAGCGAGCCCGAGAGCCCGTACGGCGAGTCGTTCGCGAGCCGTATCGCCTCTTCCTCGGTGTCGAACTCGATCACCGAGACGACGGGCCCGAAGATCTCCTCCCGCGCGACGACCATGTCGTTCGTGCAGCCGTCGAGGATCGTGGGACGGAGGTAGAAGCCGTCGCCGACACCGTCGCCGTCCGGTCGCGTCCCGCCCTCGAGCAGCGTCGCACCCTCCTCGAGCCCCTGCGCGACGTATCCCTCGACGGTCTCGCGCTGCCCCGCCGAGACGAGCGGGCCCATCTGCGTCGCCTCGTCCTCGGGATCACCGACGACGATCGTGCGCGTCGCGGCGACGTAGTGCTCGAGCAGCTCCTCCTTCGCGGACGACTCGACGAGGAGGCGCGAGCGCGCGCAGCAGTCCTGCCCGGCGTTCTCGAAGACCGAGAACGGCGCCATGCGGCCCGCCTTCTCGAGGTCGGCGTCGGCGAAGACGATGCACGCGCTCTTGCCGCCGAGCTCGAGCGTGACGCGCTTCACCGTTCCGGCCGCCTTGCGGGCGATCTCGATCCCGACCTCGGTCGAGCCCGTGAAGCCGACCTTGCCGACGAGCGGATGCTCGACGAGCGCGTCGCCAACCGCGCCACCCGGGCCCGGGAGCACGTTGAGCACTCCGGGCGGCAGCCCCGCCTCGAGGCCGAGCTCGGCGTAGCGCAGCACCGAGAGAGGGGAGAGGCTCGCGGGCTTGAGCACGACGGTGTTGCCCGCGGCGATCGCCGGCGCGGTCTTCCAGTTCCCGATGTTGAGCGGGAAGTTCCACGGCGTGATCAGCGCCGCGACGCCGATCGGCTCGCGGAACGTGAGCACGATCCCGTCCCGGTCGACCGGAATCGTCGAGCCGAAGAACTTGTCGACCGCGCCCGCGTAGTAGCGCATCACCGCGGCCGCGTTGTGCGCGCACCAGCGCGCGTCCCCGAGCGCCATGCCCATGTCGCGCGTCTCGGTCAGCGCGAGCTCGTCGGCGTGCTCCTCGATCAGGTCGGCCCAGCGGTACAGGACCTTCGCCCGTTGCACCGGCGTCCGCGCGCCCCAGCCCTCGAACGCGCGTGCCGCCGCGCGCGCGGCTCGGTCGGCGTCCTCCGGCCCGGCCCGCGCGACCGTACGGAACACCTCGCCGCTCGCGGGGTTGATCGTCTCGAACGTCGCGCCCTCGGCCGAGGGGACGCGCTCGCCGTCGATCAGCAGGTTCTCGACCGCGCTCATGGCGCGGATTGAATCACCCGGTCGCCGGCTCAGACGCCGACGACGTGCACGAGCCAGCGGCGGTCGCGCTCGCGGTCGAGCTCGAGGAACAGCACCCGCTGCCAGCGCCCGAGGCAGAGGACGCCGTCGCGGACGGGAATCGACTCGCCCGCGGGGCCCATCAGCATCGACATGCAGTGCGAGTGGCCGTTCGACGCCTCCATGTCCTCCTCCGACACGTTCTCGGTGCGGCGGTCCCAGTCGTCGTGGGCGTAGTAGTGCTCGGTCGGGACGAGTCGGCGGAGCAGGACGGAGAAGTCCTCGAGGAACCCTCGCTCGTACTCGTTGACGCGAACCGAGCACGTCGTGTGGGGGGAGTAGACGCAGCAGACGCCGTCG
>Ga0247794_10000031_pt1 | contig 15220 bp, 18 predicted proteins | sample UWRJS046202B6_FD_181720 | JGI IMG/M metagenome (GOLD analysis project Ga0247794, IMG submission 181720) | Soil microbial communities from Arlington Agricultural Research Station in Wisconsin, United States - UWRJ-S046-202B-6 | ecosystem: Environmental > Terrestrial > Soil > Agricultural land... | reverse complement strand
GGCGTCTCGATGGGCGGTGCAGGACTCGAACCTGCGGCCACCTGCGTGTAAGGCAGCCCGGGCGGTTCTGCGGTTGCGATGGATTCTCTGCGAATTACAGGTCTGAGCAGGGATTTCTCGACGTCGTCCGAGCTATCGAACAACGGCCTGATGCTCGATTCTGCGCGCATGGTGTGGGATATATGTGGGATGGGGCTGTCGCTCGTTTTGCAAACAGTCAACGCTTCTTCGCACCTGGGTGCATCTGCGTCTCGCGGTCGTGGGGGTTCCGGGGAGATCTCGCGTGCTGAGCGTGGCGAAGCTGACGCTTGGCCAGGAGGCCTATTACGAGCAGCAGGTCGTGCGCGGGCTGGACGACTACTACGCGGGTCGGGGTGAGTCGCCGGGGGTCTGGGCGGGGCGCGGCGCAGCGGAGCTCGAGCTCTCAGGCGTCGTCGGGGACGGCGATCTCGGGACGCTGCTCCGCGGGATCGACCCGGCGACCGGGAAGCAGCTGCGGAAGCCGGTCAGGGAGCGGACGATCCGGGTGCGCGCGCTCGACGAGACCGGCAAGTGGGTGGAGGACTGGAAGCCGCTGAAGCCTCTCTCCGGCTACGACCTCGTCTTCTCCTGCCCCAAGAGCGTGAGCCTGCTACACGCGCTGACCGACGACGAGCGGGTCAGGCGGGAGATCTCGGAAGCGCACGAGACCTCCTGGCAGGCATCGCTCGCCTACTTGGAGCGGGAGGCATGCGTGGTGCGGCGCGGCAAGGGCGGCAAGCTCCGCGTGCACGGCCAGGGGTTCGTGGCGGCGGCGTTTCGGCATCGGACGAGCCGGGCGCAGGATCCGCACCTGCACACGCACGTGGTGGTCGCGAACATGACCCAAGCGGAGGACGGGACCTGGCTCGCGCTCGACGGCGAGGCGATCCTGAAGACGTACCGGCTCGCCGCCGGCTACCTGTATGAAGCGAACCTCAGGCACGAGCTGACCCGACGGCTCGGGGTGTCCTGGACGGAACCTGTCAAGGGGATGGCCGAGTTCGAGCGGGTGCCCGAGGAGGCGATCCGTGCCTTCTCCAGGCGCCGGCAGTCGCTCGTCGAGCACATGGAGGCGATGGGCACCGACGGGTTCGCCGCCTCCCGTATGGCGGCGCTCGCGACCCGCGAACAGAAGGAGCAGGTCGACCTGCCGCGCCTACGCGAGGAGTGGAAGGCACGCGCCGCCGAGCACGGGCTCGGGCGGCGGGAACTCAAGCGACTCGGCCGCGAGCGCTCGCGCGAACCGGTGCTAGCAATCGATCGCGACGAGCTCGCCGCGCGCCTGTTCGGGCCCGACGACGGACTGACCGCGAAACAGACTGCGTTCTCGATGCCCGAGCTTGTGTGCGCCGTCGCAGGCTCGCTGCGAGAGGGCGCATCGATCAACCGCGTGCTCGAGGAGGCAGAAGCGCTCTCCCGCCATCCCGTGCTGGAGCCGCTCGAGCAGGACGAAGCTCCCGGCCGGCCGGCACGGTTCACCACCCGCGAGCTGCTCCAGGTGGAACGCCGAGCGATCGGGCTCGCGCTCGGCGGCCGCGAGGCGGACGCGCCGCGCCCCGACAAGACAGTCCTTGCACGTCTGCTGATGGAGTCGGGAGGAGAGCTCACGGTCGATCAACGGATGCTCGTGCACGAGGTCTCCTGGCGACCCGGTCGTGTCGTCTGCATCGCCGGCGCGGCCGGCACCGGCAAGACAACCGCGTTGCGCGTCCTCGCCGACGCCTACCGCGAGAGCAGCGTGCCGCTACTCGGCACCGCCCCGAGCGGCCGCGCGGCCGACGAGCTCCAGACCGCGACCCGCGTCCCCAGCTCGACCCTACATCGTCTACTGCTCGTAGCGCACCGCGAGGACGGGCTGCCTCGCGGCTGCGTGCTCCTCATCGACGAGGCCGGCATGGCGGAGACGCGCATCCTCGCACCCGTGCTCGAGCTCGTCGCGGAAGCAGAAGGACGCGCGATCCTGGTCGGCGACCCGCACCAACTCCCGCCCGTCGGCGCCGGCGGCCTCTTCCCCGCCCTCTGCGAACGACTGGGCGCGATCGACCTCACGGACAACCGCCGCCAGCGCGACCTCACCGAGCGCCGGGCGCTCGCCCGTCTCCGCGACAGCGACCCGCACCCCTACCTCGCGCACGCCGCGCGGAGCGGCCGCCTCCACCTCGAGCACGACCCGACCGACGCCAAACAGCGCCTGCTCGAGGACTGGTGGCAGGCCGCCCAGCACGACCTCCCGGGCAGCGTCATGCTCGCCCACCGACGAGCCGACGTCCGCGACCTCAACGAAGCCGCACGAACGATCCTCACACGCGCCGGTCGCCTCGGCCCCGACACGCTCGAGGCCGGCGAGCGCGCGTTCCGGGTCGGCGACCGCGTCCTCTGCCGCCGCAACGACCGCACGCTCGGCGTCCGCAACGGCACCCGCGGCACCGTGGTCGACCTTGAGCCCTCAGCACTGACTCTACGGACGGACTCCGGTCAGCTGCGCTCACTCCCCCTCCCCTACGCCGCTGCGGACCTCGACCACGCGTACGCGCTCACCGGCCACGCCGCCCAAGGCGCCACCGTCGAGCACGCCTTCGTCCTACTTCCCGACCACGGAGCCCTGCGCGAGTGGGGCTACGTCGCCTGCTCGCGCGCCCGCGCCGAGACGCACATGTACCTCGCCGAGCGAGACGCCATCGAGCACGAGGAGACCCCGCTCCGCGAACCCAACACGCCCGGTCCGCCCGAACGCGCCGCGCGCGCCCTCGGGCGCTCCGCCTCCGAGCCGCTCGCACTTGACCAGAGCCGGGACCGACACGACTCAGCGACGCGCTCCATCGCCCAGCAGCAGGAGCACTTCGATCAGCTACGCGACGAGACGGTCGAACGACTCGCAGCAGCCCAGGGCGAACTCGGGCGCCTCCACTGGTGGAAGCGGGATAGCCGAGCGCAGCTCGAAGCACAGATCGGCCGCGACCAGCTCGCGCTCGAGCGTACCGACCAAAAGCGCGAGCAGCTGCGCGAACGCGGCCGACGGCGATCCCGCGTCCTCGCGCTCGCTCACGAACGCGACGAGCTCATACCCCCGCTGCGACCAGAGCCGCCGCGGCCGCGTTTGGAGCGCGAACCGCCAGGGCTCGGGCTCGAACTCTGATGCACACGAGTCAGCTGCGACGCGACCGGCTCCCGCGTCGGGGGTCGCTGTCTGGGGCAACCCGGATGATTCCCAAAGCCGCGCGGCGCCGGAGGGATCGTCCGGCGACCGGCTCGGCATGGGCCGCCCGCCCGACATGGAGACCCGTTGAGCGAGCAGCGGAAGTACCGGACGGGGACGCCGAAAGGAAGATCGAGATCTGCTGGCCAATCCAACTGAAAGGAATCTCGTGAGCTGGCTATTGAGTGAGTGATGCACGTGATCGGGTTACGGACGGGCTTCGGCACCATCCATCAGATCGAGGCCGTAGATGTGCAAGCCGTCGTCAAGCGTCGAAAAAGAGGCGAGCGTTGTCGGCCCCGTCCCTCGCATTGTTCCCGACCACCGTGGGTCCTTCAGCCTGCGTCCAGTGGATACGAAAGGAGGGGCCTCGCCAGCCGGTCGCAGGCACCCACAACTTATCCCGACTCGCCAGACGCGACTCGCCAAGGCGTAGCGGGACTCGATGCGGTTCACAACTGTCTGAAGATGGGAGGTGCTGTGGTCTCTCAAGCGCTCGCTTCGGTCTTGGGCTCAGACACTCGGTCGAATGTGTCTCGCCGGCTTCTGTTCGCCAGCCTCGCAGTGATAGCGTCGCTCATATGGGTCGCTACCGCGTTCGCCTCAAGCCGCGACTATCTCTGGAACACGCAGCTTGCTGCGAGCTGGGGCCACTCCGATCTCGTGTCCCACAATCATTACTTCAACTCGATCTATCCGTCGGACCCAACCGCTGGGTGGCCGACCGGCGTGTTCGAAGCCGTGTCCGGCGGCAGTCACTTTGTACTGAACGGCAACGGCAAGATCGAGTACTCGCATCCATCGACATATTACGATCAGCCATGGTGTTGGAATAGGGATAGCGTCGCTCACACTTTTTCTCGCTGTACCGCACAATGGTAGGGGTGGAGGGATGAGAATGCGTAAGCTCGTTCCGTATGCACTTTTCCTCGGTCTGCTGCTCATTGGTGGACTAACAGCTGGATCGATCTTGAGTCGTGGCGCGACAGCGACAAGTCCGCTGTCTTCTGCGACGGTCGGTGTTCTTGCGCACCCCGCTCAAGCCACCGACGTGCTTCCGTCAAGCGTTCTCGAGTTACCCTCGGCTCGGCAGTACGACCTTCAGGGGGTGCGGCTGTCACAGGAGGTGGACGGCCGAAAACTCTTCGTCGTCCCTAGCAAGGACGGACTGCTCTGCCTGGTTGTCTCCTCGGCTACAGAGTCGATGAGCAACTGCGGGGCACCCAAGCTGCTTGAGAACAGCGCTCTCTATCTCGAGCAACCATCCGACAACGGCACGATGCACGTTTGGGGTGTCGTGGGTGACGAGGTTACGACCGTCGAGGGTGCTCGCGTCATCGACAACACGTTCGCCTACCAAGGCGAAGCAACACCACAATTGCACATCTCGTCGGGCTCTGAAAGCCGGGTGCTCGATCTCGGCAGTCTCGACCCACCGACTCCCTAGTAGTTGGAGGGCGATCGCTTGGGGGGTGACCGCGAGAGGGCACTGCGTTCCGCATTGCCCTCTCGCGGAGCGTGATCGGGCTAAACGCGCAGGGAGCGCCTTCCCCGGCCCCGAGACCGCTGTCATCCTTCCTGTGGAGCTTGCCTTCGTATTGCGAGTAGTTCAGACCCGGTCCCCGAGCCTCTTCATCCCTTGCCTCCCGGTCGGATTTGCGGTGTCTGCCTCGTCCATGTCCCCATCGCCGTGGATCTTTCGCGTGATCCACGTGCCCTGACACAGTCGGCGGCGCGTGGTCTGGGTGCGCTCGATGTCCACATATCCGCAGCAGGCCGAGCAAGGGTTCACGAGCGCTGAGGGCGAGACCGGCGAGCGCTCTTGGTTCCCAGCGGCCCTGATCCTTCGCCCTCCTCGCACTTGCGCATTCGCAGACTCCAAACGCGGCGGAAAGATTCCCGCCGGGCCGGACATAGGGGAGCGAGTGGCGCGTGCGATCGCCTACTCGACTGGGTCCAACCCGCCCCATCGGGGCGCCAGACAGGAGGGCTATACATGCACTGCCGCAGACTTATTGCCGTGGCCACGGCCGCTGTGCTGATGGTTGCCGTCGTTACGGGCTCCGCACTCGCGAGCAGCAGCTCGGCGAGCGAGTCCCGGCCGGGACTCGCTCTGTTCGAGGGGAAGCTCATCGACCTCTCGAACGGCTGGGGTGAGGCGAATGCATGTGTCGTGTTCGATGTCGACCGTCTCGCGGAGTGTTTCCGCGATGCCGATAGCCTGCACGCGCGTGAGACGACGATTGGAGCCGACTCGATCCTCGCCTCGTGCTCGACCCCGCTCAGGCTGTTCCCCAACGCCGGATACGGCGGAGGTGAGCTCGACATCTACCCGCGCGGCACGTGGCTCAACCTGTCGACGTGGGGGTTCGACAACCAGCTCTCGTCGTATCAGGTCGGCGCGTGCGGCGCACACCTGGCCGAGAACGCCAACGGCGGCGGGAGCTGGTACCCCGGCAACACGAGCGCTGGAGCCCAGGCGTCATCGATGGTCTCGGGCTGGGACAACCGGGTCTCCTCGGTCTACCTGCAATAGGCGGCGAGCGTCGCGTATCGCCGTGACCGGTCGAGCGCGAGCGGCCCGGAGTTTCCGATCAGGGGCCGCTCGCGCCTGCGGTGCAGATGACCACTCCGACTGCGGCGGAGTCCGAGACCGCAGCTTCGGCGGCAAGAGTGTCCGAGGATCGATCAGACGCTGAGGCGCGCTTCCGCCGCGCGTACCTCGAGCACTATCGGGCAATCCTCGCCTACGCGCTTCGGCGCGGCGTCGACCATGCCTCCGCGGAGGAGATCGTTGCAGAGACGTTTGCCGTCCTCTGGCGCCGCCGCGACGACGCGCCCGACCCGGACGCGCTCTTGCCGTGGCTCTACGGCGTTGTCGCGAGAGTTCTCGCGAACCACCGTCGACGAGCGGCGCGGCGCGAGCGACTGTCCTCCCGCCTGCAAACCCTTATGCCCGAACATCCCGAAACGGAGTCGGTCGCGTTCGATCGTCTCGAGGTCAGAACTGTCATCGACGCGCTTCAGCAGCTGAGCGCCGGCGATCGAGAGGTGCTGCTCCTCGCCGCGTGGGAGGGCCTGTCGCACCGGGAGATCGCCGCCGCGCTTGGCTGCTCCGATAACGCAGCAGCGATCCGGCTCCACCGCGCCCGAAACCGTCTCACGGAGGTTTGTCGAAAGAAGAACACCAGAACGCGCCATAAAGAGGCGGAAGGCAGCTCCGACCACTGCGGCCACGACGAGGGAATTCGATGAAAGACGGAAGCGATCCTTTCGAGACACTGCGGCGGATCAACCCCGTCGATTCGAGCACGCTCCCGGACCCGGGACGCTCACAAGAGGCGCTCGACGTCATGGAACGGATCATGCGCGGCGACATCGCTCCGCCTGCCGCGAGGCGCTTCGGGCGAACCAGATCGCTCTTGCGCACGCGCCGTGGGCGGGTCTACCTCATTCCCATCGTCGCCGCAGCAGCGCTCGCCGCTGCCGCGCTGGCGTGGGCCTTGACCCGAGGCCCCACACAGCACCTCGACATCGGCTGTTACGCAACGATCAACCTGCAAGGCAGAGCCGCCGTCGTGCCCGCGACCGAGGAGCCGCCGATCGAGACCTGCAAGAAGTTCTGGCTCACCGGCGCCTTCGGGAAGCCACCGCCGCCGCTCGAAGCCTGCGTCCTGCCATCGGGAGCCGTCGGCGTCTTCCCTAGCCCTGAGGGGAACAGCTGCGAGCGTTTGAGTCTCACGCCCGTCCCTGCGGACAGTGAGCCCCCGTCATCCTCGGTGGAGTTGCAGGACACCCTGGTCGACAGATTCCTCGACCGATGCCTCACCGAGCCCACAGCCCGCCGGATCATCCAAGAAGAACTGACACGCCTCAGCCTTCGAGACTGGCGCGTGGCTACCTCCGGACGCTTCACCCATACCAGACCATGCGCAAGCCTCGCCTTCGACGAGAAACAAAGACAGGTCATCCTTGTCCCGATCCCGCGCTGAGGAACTGCTCGTCGCCTGCGGACAAACATCGTCGGGGGCATCCGATTCGGGCACGACTCCGGATGCGTTGCGTCACGCGCTCAGCGGCTGAAAGTCCCGCTCGATGCCGCGTGATCCAGGTTGGCCCCGGCGAGGTGGTTGGTCTCGTCCGGGGCCAACGACTCGGCGACACGGAACCGATCCAGTTACCGGGTCCTCCTGTCCTGCTTCGCTGTCGCGTGAAAGAAATCGCGCGAACCGGTCATGAACTTGGTGATGAACGAAATGTCTGACTCCTACCGCGTTCCGCGACGCCAGGGCTGGCACACCCGAGAGCGGCATCCGCGGCCTTCACCAGGAGGGCGTAGTGGTGGTTGCTAGACGAAGGCTTTGTCAATCGACAGAGAGGAGGCTGGATCAACCTCCTGCGGCGCATCTTCTGCGGCTCCCATCGATTGGAAGGGGATTCCCATGAGGAAGCGTCTTGCTTTCGTCACTCTCGCCGTCGCGCTCGCGCCGGCAGTGTTCATTGCGTCGTCTGCCTTGGCTTCGGCGTCGCCCCCGGCGCCTCCACCCACTGGCCAAGGCGCAACGACGTTCGGTTGGCCGACGTCGTCATCACCCGTCTTCCCCGTTGTTTCCGGGCCTCTACGGGTGGTCCTCTCCCCGCTGAGTCCATCCTCTCCCGGTGGAGCCACAAGCCCGGCGGGAGGGCCGGTGATCACGTGCAGCGTCAATCTCGGTCAATATGTGCACTACTCGGTTGTTGGCAACGACACGAGCTGGCACTGGACTTGGAGTTGCGACGGATATGTCACACTGATCGGAGGCCACGCGCTCTATGATCAGGGTTATCCGATCGTCACAGGCCCAGTGCTAGCTGGCGGCTGGTCGGGGAATCAAAACATCCGTTATAACGGTTGTGTAGGTGCGTACTGGTGGGGCAGTGCCTACGGCACTTTTTCGGCGCCCGGCCACACGTCAGCATCGTTCGAAGGGTCCAGTCCGACGAGCTTGATCAGTTGTCCGTAGACTAGTAATGACGGAGGAACGATCTCGTCGAATAGACTCCACGAATAAAGAGTGAGATAGGGGACGAACGCAAGGCGTCTCGAGTCGATCACAAGCCGCACCGCTACGAGGCAACTTTATTCGTCTGGTAGTGGTGCGGCTTGATAAAAGACGATGTTTGCACCCGGATAATTCTTGCAGCTCTTAGCGAGACTGTGGCCGGTTGATTACGTCAGATTTCCAAGTGACATCTTGATCGGCGGTCACGCGCATGGTCTCAAGACGTTCATCAGCGAGAAGACGATTTACGCACGGGCCTGACGCGCCAACGTAGGTTTCCTGCATATCGACGTCCGTGGCCACATACCAAGCGCGGTCGTCAGGCCACCAGAGGCTCGGGCTTCGATAGCTCTCACTCGATTCCCAGCCGGTGAGGTGCTCTTGTGCGTCGGCGTACCCGTCGGTGAAGGGCTTCTCTGGTACGGCGCTGAGTGAACCGCAGGCGACGATCATTGGACGGTTCCATATGGCTAGGCGCGGTAGCTTGGAGTCAGAGCGCAAGCCAACCATGTAGCTGTAGCCCTCCCAAACCGCGCACCAGCAACGGTCTGGGCTGCGCGTGAACTTAGCGAGGATTTCGCAGAGCACGCAGGTAAGGCGCAGCGGGAGCGAGTCGCGCTGAGGGGCTCGGTCCCACAGCCCAGGCTGAGTTCCCTGATCGACGTCGTGGCTCGCGATAATCGAGCGCCATTGCATCGCAGGGTGTGCGATCTTGCCGTTGGCTTCAGCGACGTCCCGCCAGCGCACCTCACGCCAATGAACGTCATCGACCTGCGCCTCGAGAGGGACACCAGTGGTTGGCCCGGAGAGAGCACACGCCGAGGGGCCGCATTCATCACCCTTCCTTGCCGCTGGATGAAAGATCCGGGCGTAGTCTTCGAAAGAGTTCGGCACGAGGCTGCACACTTGAGTCGAGCCGTGGGTGCCCGACAGTATCCAAGAGCCCGCCTGAGTGACCTGAGTCGCGTCCTCAACGACAGCCATGGCGCCCAAAGTACGTTGGGTATGTGTCATCGCGTCTGGCTTTCAGTTCGTACTAGCCCCGGACCATCGTACCGTCACCCACGCGCGGATCCGTGTCCTTCGCGGGCCGCACGCAACGTTGCGCCGCGACGCCCTTGACTACCACTTCCCGACCAGCCAGATACCGGCCCCAGCCATAAGAGTCTCCCCGAAACCCAGGAGCGCTTCGTATGAGCTCGCCGAACTTCAGGTTGGGGTTCGACGGATCGGCGATCTACGATGGTGTTGATGGTCGCCTCCCTGTTGCCGTCGTAACTCGTCGCTGCTCCGACCGTGAGTGGAGACCCAAAGGTGATCATCGGTGCATTTCTTGCGCTTCCTGGGTCCGCTGCTTTCTCTGTATTTCGGAGAGGGCAAGTGTGTCAAGCGGCACCGAAAAGTGCGCCGGTTTCAGGCGTCGAAAAGTGCACCACCGTCCCGGCTTTGAAGCGGTGGCCGCCGCTGGTCAGGCGGAGTCGCGGAGCGACGGAGCCTGAGTGGCGGGTGCGACGCCGGTGCCGCGCTCGCGCAGGCGGTAGCTCTTGCCTTTGAGAGTGATCATGGTGGCGTGGTGGACGAGCCGGTCGATCAGGGCGGCGGCGACCATGGCGTCGCCGAGGATCTCGCCCCACTGCTCGAAGCCGCGGTTGGAGGTGACAGCGATCGAGCCGCGCTCGTAGCGGCGCGAGACGAGCGCGAAGAGCAGGTTGGCGCCCTGCCGCTCCAGGGGCAGGTAGCCGACCTCGTCGACGACGAGGAGGTGGTAGCGCTCGAGCCGGCGTAGCTCGCTCTCGAGCTGGTTGCGGTCCTGCGCCGCCTCGAGGCGGGAGACCCACTCCTGGGCGGTCGCGAAGGCGACGCGGTAGCCGTGCTGGCAAGCCTTGAGTCCGAGCGCGATCGCGAGGTGGGTCTTGCCGGTGCCGGGCGGGCCGAAGAAGCAGACGTTGGCGCGCTCTTCGATCCAGGCCAGCTGCGCCAGGTGCAGGACGAGCGGCTTCTCCGCGGCCGGCTGCGCCGACCAGTCGAAATCGTCGAGCGTCTTCAGCGCCGGGAAGGCGGCGTGCCGGATCCGCATGCGGGCGCCGGAGGCGTCACGGGCGAAGACCTCGGCTTCGAGCAGCGTCTCCAGAAACTGCTCGTAGGGCCACTGCTCGGAGCGGGCCCGCTCGGCGGTCTGCTCGAGCCGTTGCAGCATACGTGGCGCCTTCAGCTTGGCGAGCAGGTAGGGCAGCCGCTCGCCGACCTTCGCCCGGCTCTTTGTCATGCGCAGAGCTCCGCGTAGTCGGCGAGCTCGGGCGGCGTCACGACCGACGCGAGCGTCGCTGGCGGCGCAGCAGCCGGCGGCGGCTCGGGGCGCATGATCGGCGCCGGCAGCCACGTCCCCGGCTCGTAGCAGCGCCGGTACCAGGCGACGGTGATCCCGTGAGCGCGGATCCAGACCTCGTCCCGGTTCGAGCACAGCTCGACTCGGTGCTGCACGAGCGAGGCGGGCGCGCGGTAGAAGCAGCCACCGAAGCGCAGGTAGCCGTCCACGGGCACCCGCACCAGCCGTGCCGCCGTCCAGTCGAAGCGCTCCGGCGGCAGCGGCCGCAGCGCCCGCCGCTCCTCCTCGAGCCGCTCCGAGACGAGAAAGCGGCCGCTCGCGTGGCGGCGCCGGTTGCAGACATCGTCGCGCCAGTCGGCGTACTGGCCGTCGAGCTCGCCCAGCGAGCCGAAGCGGCGCGCCGGCCAAAAACCCGTCTTCAGATAACGCACCGCCGCCTCGACCGAGCCCTTCTCGCGCGGCGTCGCCGGCGTGCACGCGTGCGCGTGGAAGGCGTAGTGGCCGCGCAGGTGGAGGAAGCGCTGATTCCAGACGACCTCGTCGCGCTCGCGGCGGGCAACGACCGAGCGCAGGTTGTCGTAGACGCACTCGCGCGGCACGCCCTCCAACCACTCGAACGCGCGCGCATGGCCCTCGAGGAACGACTCGATCGTCATCTCGAAGCTGAAGAAGGCGGTCTGCGCGCCCGAGTAGGGCAGGCTCGCGACAAGCGCGTAGACGCGCCGCTCGCGGCCGAAGAGCTTCGGCCGCGTCGGCATCTCCGCCCAATCCAACTGCAGCACCTGGCCCGGCCGGTAGCCGGTCCGCTGCGCCGGCCGCACCTCGCGCGGACGCAGCTCGCGCAACCTACGACGCACAACGTCGACGGAGCCGACGTAGCCGTACTCGCGCAGCACCTCGGTCGCTCGCGGCGCCTTGATCTGCGGCCATTCCTCGAGCAGCCGCCGCAACACCGGCTCGAAGCGATCCAGCTGCGACCCCGGCGACGCTCGCCGATAGCGCGGCGGCGCACCGCTCGCGAGCAGCCGCGCGACCGTGCGCCGATTGATCCCCAACCGCCGCGCGATCTCCCGCTGCGAGAGCCCGTCCGCCGCCAACGCCCGCACCCGCGCCCACTCCAACGCGCCCAACACCTCCCGACCTCCTCGCCTCGACCCGACCTAACCGCTCGAGCCTGCGAGGCAAGCCGGTCAGATCAGAGCCAACGCGAGTGGTGCACTTTTCGCTGCCCGATTCCGGCGCAGTATTGGGCGCCGCGCATCAGCAAGTGGAAGTGTCATTTCGATCAACATCGGCGCCATGAGGGCATCGGTATCCGCGCGCCTGTGTCGAAACCGACCGATAGCGAGTCACGATCGTCTTCTCCTGGAGAACGTGTAACCCATGTAGGAGGCGACGGGGATGCGGAGAGGCCTTCGCCGATCGGTCTTATGCGGGCGGCTCGCCGGACGTCACTACCGTCCGCGGGGAAGGTAGCGCGATGACACTCCTGCGGCTCGTCCTATCGCTCGATCGAACGCCCCTGGCTGCGGTCGAGCTCGATCAGCCGCCGCATCATGAGCAGCTTGGGGATGTCTTCCTCGCGGCCGAGGGCGCTCAGCATGCGGGCGAGGTCGGCTGGGGAGGCGACGGAGGGCCGCAGCCCGCGGCCGAGCGGCTCGCGGATCGCGGCGCGGCGGAGGTCGTCGTAGCCGCGGGTGCCCTCCGGGAAGGGCACGACCTTCACCTCGCCGTGGTCGGTCTGAAGCTCGACCACCGGCCCTCGGTCGAAGTCGGTTTGCTCGAGCTCGGGCGCGCGGCCGTCGGGTCTCCGCGCGTTAATCGCGGCGAGCGCGAGGTCGAGTCGTCGCAGGTTCTCCGGCCGCGTGGACGGCGTGAGGTCGAGTCCGAGCGTGATCTCGTCCGAGGCCTCGATCACGCGGGCGAGGGCGCCGATCAGGACGTAGGCCGTTCGCTGCTCCTCGAGCGCGGCCAGGATCGCGTATGGGTCGAATGGGAGCCGTGCCGGCTTCCGCGGCATCACGTGCCTGCGCCTGGCTCGCCCAGCATCGCCAGCAGCCGCTCCTGGGGAGCCAGCTCGAGCTTTCCGCTCAAGCGGTCATCGCCGATCTCACCCGGCTGGTGGCGAACGAGCGAGACGTCGAAGCCGCAGCTTCGCAGTAGGCGGCGCACGGTGTCGAAGCCGGGCTCGACCGCGCCTCGCTCCCAGCGGACGATCGACTGCCGCGGGACGGCCGCGCGTGCCGCGAGCTCCTGCTGGGAGATGCCGGCGAGCAGCCGGGCCTCGCGGATGATCTCGCCTCCGGTCACGGCAGCAGTCTATCCGAACCTCGTCACGAATACGTCTGGAGTATCTGATATGGTTCATCGCTTCCCATGGAAGCCGTGCTGCCGACCTTCCTCACCGTCGACGAGCTTGCCGCCATCCTCCGCTGCCAGCCCGAGAAGGTCTACCGGCTCGCCGCCCGAGGAGAACTCCCCTCGTACAAGGTCGAAGGCCGGCGCCTCTTCAACGAGACCGAGATCGCGAAGTGGCTCGAGGCCCAACACGACGGCCTACCCTCAGGCACACGCGCCAACCGGTCGCAGGGAGGAACGTGATGGCGTCCATCAGGTCTCACCGCACAAGGAACGGACAGCGCCGCTATGAGGTCCGCTACCGCGACGTGCACGGACGGCAACGGTCGCGCACGTTCTCCGTCCACAAGGACGCGCAGGTCTTTCGACTGGACGTTGAGCGCCGGCGGCAAACCGGCGACCTCTACGAGCCCGGGCCCGCGGGCTTCGCGGACGTCGCCCAGGCGTGGCTCGAGCGGTTCGAGCGCGGTACCGCAGGACGGGTACGTCCTCGACCCAAGACCCTCGCCGTGACGCGCGAGACGCTCCGGCGACTGGCGCCGCTCAGCGCGTTCCCACTTGAGCAGGTGCGGCGCCCGCTCGTGGAGGACCTCGTCGGTCAGATCGCCGTGGAAGCGCCGCGACGCGCAGAGATGGCTCTCGCGCTCGTGAAGCGCATCCTACGCAGCGCGGAGGAACGCGGACACCGAGTCGACCATGCCGTCTATCGCGCCCGTGTCGGCAAGCCGGACGAGCGGGAGCCCGTGTTTCTGACGTGGGACGAGGTCGACGACCTGCGCTCGTGGCTGCCCGAGCACATAGGCCGCATCGTCCCGATCGCCGTCTTGACTCTCTGCCGCCAGGGCGAGCTGCTGGGCCTCCGCGACCGCGACGTCGACTTCGAGGCTGGCGCCGTCACGGTTCGCTCACAAGCCGGCGTCCAGGGGCGGTCTCTTCCGAAGACCGCGGCCGGTCGCCGTACTGTCGATGTCGGTCCGCACGCGCTGCGACTGCTCCGCGAGCAGCAGCTCGTCCGCGCACCGAATGAGGACGGCCTGGTCTTTCCGACGACGACCGGGTTGCTCTTCGATCGTCATCACTTCATGGGCCGAGCGTTCAAGCCTGCTGCGCGCGCGATGGGGATACCCGAGCTCACCTTCCACGACCTCCGTCACACCGGCGCCTCGCTGATGATCGCGGCGCGCTGCCACGTCAAGGTGATCGCGGAGCAGATGGGGCACTCGGACGGGGGCGCGCTCGTGCTCCGCCGCTACGGTCACCTCTACAAGGGCGCCCGCAAGCAAGCCGCGCTCGCTCTCGAGGCCCACGTCCTGGGCGACTCGACCGCAACCGGTGCGGGCGGTGGCTGATGACGCGAGCGTCCTGGCGTCCACCCTCGATCCCGACGGACGTCCCGTCGACCTCACCGAGGAGCGCTGGCAACACATCGTCGCAGGCCACCCCGAGCTTCGGCCCCACCTGCAAAGCGTTATGGCGGCGGTCCGAAATCCCGACCGGAGGATGGCGGGCCGGAGCGCGGCCGAGGAGTGGTTCTATCTCGAGGGCGCCGGCCCGAGTCGCTGGCTCAAAGTGGTCGTACACTTCGAGAGCGGACGTGGGCGAATCGTCACTTCGTTCGCTCGGAGATCCATGCCATGACGCTCACCATCGGCTCCATCACGTTCGACCACGTCTCATACGACCGCGACGCGGACGTCCTCTACCTGAGCGTTGGCGATCCAGAGCGGGCGGTCGAGTTCGATGAGTCGGCCGAGGGACATGCGCTTCGCTACGACTCGGACGGCCGGCTCGTCGGGGTCACGATCGTGGGTGCCGGACGGCTCCTCGAAGAGCAGGGGTCGCTCGTCGTCACCCCACCCCAGCTTCGCGTCGACGGCGACGACCTTGCAGCCGTTCTCGCCGCCGCGTAGCGCACCGAAAGGCGCGAGAACCGCGCGTTTGGCGCCTCGCTCGCGAATCTCGTGTGGGATATATGTGGGATGGCGCCTCCTACCGATCGGTAGCCTCTCCACAAAATCCCTGCAAATCAGCTATGGGCGGTGCAGGACTCGAACCTGCGGCCACCTGCGTGTAAGGCAGGCGCTCTACCAGCTGAGCTAACCGCCCGGGCGGCCACGGATGGTAGCTCTGGCCGCCGGTATCCTCGCTCGGCCGCCCCCATCGACTAGCGGCCCAGGTCGCCACCCTTTCAAGGTGGTAGCGCGGGTTCGAATCCCGCTGGGGGCATCCGGCACCTAGTGCCCATGCGGAGTGCCTGCAACCCGTCAGGACAGGCAC
>Ga0247794_10000025_pt1 | contig 16024 bp, 15 predicted proteins | sample UWRJS046202B6_FD_181720 | JGI IMG/M metagenome (GOLD analysis project Ga0247794, IMG submission 181720) | Soil microbial communities from Arlington Agricultural Research Station in Wisconsin, United States - UWRJ-S046-202B-6 | ecosystem: Environmental > Terrestrial > Soil > Agricultural land... | reverse complement strand
CGATCATCGTGCTAGCCGCGCAGGGTCGAGAGCTTGTCGACGTCGAGGTCGAGCCGGCGCCGCGCAATCGCGACGATCAGGCCGAGGCCGACCACGACCTCTGACGCGGCGACCGCCATCACCGCCAGCGCGAAGATCTGGCCGTCGCCCTGGCCGTAGTGCCGCGAGAACGCGATCAGGGCCAGGTTGGCGCCGTTGAGCATGATCTCCAGCGAGAGCAGGACGATCAGCGGGCTGCGGCGGATGAGCACCCCGAGCGCTCCCGTGCAGAACAGGAACGCCGCGACGCAGAGGTACCAGGTGACGTCCGGGCCCTTCACCGTTGCGTCTCCGCCGGGGGTGTGTCGCGCGAGTGGCTGCCGAGGATCACGCCGCCGACCGCTGCGACCAGCAGCACGATCGACGTGATCTCGAACGTGAGCAGCTGGTCCGTCAGGAACAGTCGCCCGATCTCGTACGGCCGCCCGAAGGAGGACTCGATGTCGGCCGAGTTCGAGAGGCGCCCGCCCGTCTTCAGCCCGATCACGACGACCACTTCGACGAAGATCGCGGCCGCGGCCGCGACGGCGCCGACCGTCTGCCAGCTCGGGCCGCCGTGCCAGGGGGCGTCGGCTCGACCGCCGAGGTAGGCGATCACGAACAGGAACATCACCATCACCGCGCCGGCGTAGACGAGCACCTGCGCCGCAGCCACGAACTCGGCCGAGAGCAGCAGGTACATCACTGCGAGCGAGGCCAGGTTCCCGATCAGCGACAGCGCCGAGTAGAACGGGTTCGAGAACGAGACCACCGCGACCCCGGTGCCGAGGCACGTGAAGGCCGCGGCGACCCAGACCATCCAGACCAGCACGTTCGCGGCGGAGGCGACGATCACGAGTGGGTCTTGTAGTAGGGGATCGGCGTGTCGAAGATCTCCGGGTCGGCGACCGGGACCTGCTTGATCGGCTCCGCGAGGAGCATGTCCTTCGTGTAGATCAGGTCGTCGCGGGAGTACTCCGAGATCTCGAACTCGTTGCCGAGCGTGATCGCATCGAACGGGCAGGCGAGCTCGCAGTAGCCGCAGAAGATGCAGCGGCTCATGTTGATCTCGTAGATCCGCGCGTAGCGCTCGCCGGCCGAGACGCGGTTGTCGGGCGTGTTCTCCGCGGCGACGACGCGGATGCAGTCGGCCGGGCAGGCGGCCGCGCAGAGCGAGCAGCCGATGCACTTCTCGAGCCCGTTCTGGTGGAGGTGCAGCCGGTGCCGGCCGCGGAAGCGCGGGTAGAGCGGCCGCTTGTACTCCGGGTACTGCTGCGTGATCGGCTTCTTGAAGATCTGCTTGAACGTGACCGCGAAGCCCTTGACGCTCTCGATGGGGTTCGGGTTCAGGCGGGCCATCAGAACGCCACCACGAGGGCCGCGGTCACGAGCGCATTGATCGTCGCCACCGGCAGCAGCACCTTCCAGCCGAAGCGCATCAGCTGGTCGTAGCGGAGGCGCGGCAGCGTCGCCCGCAACCAGAGGAAGAAAAAGATGATGATCAGCAGCTTGATCAGGAACCAGAGCGGCCCGAGCGGAGCCCAGGGCCCGTACCAGCCGCCGAAGAAGAGCGTCACGGCCAGGGCCGAGAGCGTGATCATGTTGACGTACTCGCCCATCTGGAAGAGGCCGAAGCGCATGCCGCTGTACTCGGTGTGGTAGCCCGCGACGAGCTCGGTGTCGGCCTCGGGGAGGTCGAACGGCGGACGGTTCGTCTCGGCGACGCCCGCGATGAAGAAGACCAGCAGGCCGACCACCTGCGGGGCCGCGAACCAGATCGTGTCGTTCTGCTTCTCCACGATGCTGACCAGGTTGAGCGACTGACCCATGATCACGACTCCGAGCACGGCGAACGTGAGTGAGACCTCGTACGAGACCATCTGTGCGCAGGTGCGCATCGAGCCGAGCAGCGAGTACTTCGAGTGGGACGACCAGCCGCCGACGATGAAGCCGTAGATCCCCAGCGAGCTCAGCGCGAAGATCAGGATCAAGCCGATCGAGACGGGCGCGACGACGCCGTTCACCTGGTACCCGGCGATGTCCCAGCCCGGGCCGAACGGGATCACGCTGAACGCGGCGAGCGCCGTGAACGCCGAGAGCACCGGCGCCGCGATGTAAAGGGCGTCGACCGCGCTCTCCGGGTAGAAAGCCTCCTTGCGGATCAGCTTGACGAGGTCGGCGATCGGCTGCAGCAGGCCGAAGGGACCCGCGCGGTTCGGCCCGTAGCGCAGCTGCATCCGGCCGAGGACCTTCCGCTCGACCCACGTCATGTACGCGAACGTGAGCAGCAGCAGGTTGATGATCAGGAACGCCTCGATGAGCGAGATCCACCAGGGGCTGGTCACTTCGCCACCTCGACCCGACCGCCGAGGTCGCCTGCGTGCTCGGAGGCGATCCGGACGATCCCCGCGCGCAGGCTCCTGCTGACGCGGGCGCGGAGCTGTAGCGACGTGCCGTTATGGGACACGGTCACGAGCTCGCCGTTTCCGATCTTGCGCCGCTTGGCGTCCTGTTCGGAGAGCTCGACCTCGGGCTCCGGGCGCTGGAACTGAAGCTCCGGTACGCGCTCGACCGCCGGTCCCGAGAACAGCGGCTTGTAGCGCACGAGCATCAGGCCCTTGCCCTTCGGCGCGCGCGGCTCTTCCGGCAGGTCCGGCGCTGGCGCCTCGCTGCGGGTGCGCAGCTCCGCGCGCTCGCCGACCTCGCCGAACGGAAGACCGTCGTAGATGCGATCCGAGAGCTCGGCGAAAACCGCCGACGGGAAGGGCGCCACCTCGACGTCGAAGCGCTCCGCCAGCCGCGAGATCCACGCGAGCTCGTCGGGCGCGGGCGGGATCGCGGCGCGACGCAGGCGCTGGAGGCGGCCCTCGAGGTTCACGTACGTGCCGTCGCGCTCGAGGTAGCTCGTGCCCGGCAGGACGAGGTCGGCCCAGCCGACTGCGAGGACGTGGAACATCGAGGTCACCAGCACCCGCTCGGAGCGCTCGGCCAGCACGCGCACGTTCGGGTCGGCGGCGGCCTCGTCGCCGGAGACGACCAGCAGGCCGATCGGGACGGGCGCCTCGCTCTCGCCGTCGTCCGCGGCCGCCCAGGCGTCTGCGACGCCGCGGCCGTTCGCCGTGCGCGGGAGGTGGAAGGCGCCGCTACCCGGTCGGTCTGCGAAGCCGAGCTCCCGCGCCAGGGCCGCAAGGTGGGCGCCCCCTGCGCCTTCCTCGCTCGACCAGACGAGGATCGCGCGCTCGCTCTCGCGCAGCCGCTTGCCCAGCTCGTCGTCCTTCCCGGCGAGGCTGCGGCAGGCCTCGAGGGCGTCGCCGCACTCGTGCACCTCGGCACCCGCGCGCCGCGCGGCTTTCAGCCAGAGGTCGACGATGGGCGCGCGCTCCGGCACCGGCTCGTCGCCCAGCACGACGACGAGCTCCGCATCCCGGATTGCCGAGAGCGGGAGGCGGAAGGCGTCGAGCGCCGCGCTTGTTTCCTCCGGCAGCACCGCCGTGTGCGCGCCGAGCCCGCCGCGCAGGAGCTTCCCGAGCGCGTAGGCCTGCTCGACCGTCTCGGAGCCCGAGAGCGCGGTGACGATCCGTCCCTCGGCGTCGCGCAGCAGTCGCTCGGCCTCGTCGAGCGCGTCGTCCCACGACAGCTCCTCGAGCCCGCGCCGGCGCACCCGCCGCAACGGGTCGGCGATACGGTCGGGCGCGTAGAGGTGCGTGTAGCCGAAGCGGCCCTTGTCGCAGAGCCAGCCCTCGTCTACCTCGGGGTGGTTGCGCGAGAGGACGCGCTTGATCTTGCCCTCGCGCGTGGTCGCGGCGATGTTGCAGCCCACCGGGCAGAGGCCGCAGACGCTCGGCACGTTCTGGATCTCCCACGGCCGCCCCTCGAAGCGGTACTGCGTGGACGTGAGCGCGCCGACCGGGCAGAGCTCGAGCACGTTCCCGGAGAACGGGGCCCGGTAGGGCCGGTCGTCGAAGGTCGCGATGACCGACGACGCGCCGCGGTTCTGCGCCACGAGCTGGCAGTCCTCGGAAACGCTCTCCGAGAAGCGCGTGCAGCGGTAGCAGAGGATGCAGCGTTCGCGGTCGAGCGCGATTGTCGGCGAGATCGGGATCGGCTTCTCCAGCGTCCGCTTGTCGAACTCCATCCGCGTTGCGCCGGGGCCCCAGCGGAAGGTCAGGTCCTGCAGCGGGCACTCGCCGCCCTTGTCGCACACGGGGCAGTCGAGCGGGTGGTTGACGAGGATGAACTCGAGCGTCGCGTTCTGGCCGTCGGCGGCTTTCGCGGACGTCTGGGCGGTGTGGATCTTCAGCCCGTCCTGCGCGGTCATCGTGCAGCCGGTCTGGAGCTTCGGCATCCCCTCGACCTCGACGAGGCACATGCGGCAGGCGCCGACGGCCGGGCCGAGCCGCGGCTCGTAGCAGAACACGGGGATCTCGATGCCTGCGTAGAGCGCCGCCTCGACGAGCCCGAGGCCCTTCGGCACCTGGATCTCCCGGTCGTCGATCGTGACGCTGACGAGCTCTGGCTGGCTCACGCCGGGACCTCGGCGACGGGGGCGTGGGTGTGCTGATCGGAGGGCGCGAAGATCCCCTCGATCGACGACTCGCCGTCGAGCGGGCAGCGGCCCTGCTCGACGTGCGCGACGAACTCGTCGGGCCACTTGTCCATATAGCTCTGCACCGGCCAGACGGCGAAGTCGCCCAGCGCACACAGGGACTTGCCCTCGATGCGGTCGCAGACCTTGCGCAGCAGCTCGAGGTCGTGTGCGGTCCCGTCGCCGGCCTCGATCCGCTCGAGCAGCTGCACCATCCAGCGCGTGCCCTCGCGGCAGGGCGTGCACTTCCCGCAGGACTCGTGCATGTAGAACTTCGTCGAGCGCAGCGCCAGCTGCACCATGCAGCAGCGGTCGTCGACGACGATCAGCGAGGCCGCGCCGAAGAACGTCCCGATCGCGCCCAGCGAGTCGTAGTCGAGCGGCACGTCGATCTGCCGCGCCGTCAGCGCCGGCACAGACGAGCCGCCCGGGATGACCGCCTTCAGCTGCCGGCCGCCGGCAATCCCGCCGGCGTGCGTGTAGATGAGCTCGCGCATCGAGGTGCCGAGCTCGAGCTCGTAGTTCCCGGGCCGCTCGACGTTGCCGGAGATCGAGAAGAGCACCGTGCCGGGAGACCCTGGAGTGCCGATACTCGTGAAGCCGTCAGGGCCGAGCTCGAGGATCGCGGGCACGGTCGCGATCGTGCAGACGTTGTTGATCTGCGTCGGCGCGGCGTAGAGCCCCTGGATGGGCGGGAACGGCGGCCGCGGACGCGGTTGGCCGCGCCTGCCCTCGAGCGAGTCGAGCAGCGCCGTCTCCTCCCCGCAGATGTAGGCGCCCGCACCCCGGTAGACGGTGATGTCGACGTCGCCGAAGATGCCTGCCGCGCGCGCTTCGTCGACCGCCCTCTGGACGATCTCGTACTCCGTCAGGTACTCGCCGCGGATGTAGATGAAGACGTTCCGCGACTCGATCGCGTGGGCGGCGATCAGGCAGCCCTCCAGCAGTCGGTGCGGCGCCTTCGCCATCACCTCGCGGTCCTTGAAGGCGCCCGGCTCCGACTCGTCGGCGTTGACGACAAGGTACTTCGGCTTCGGGCTCTTGCGGTCGAGCAACGCCGCCTTGCGGCCCATCGGGAAGCCGGCGCCGCCACGGCCGCGCAGGTTCGCCTTCTGCAGCTCCGCGATCAGGTCGTCGGATGTCATCGCCCGTGCCTTCTCGACCTGGCTGTAGCCGCCGATCGACTGGTACTCGGCGAGCTTCGTCAGGTCGTGCTCGTCGGTCCCGCCGAGCAGCATCTGCCTAAGCCCCACGGACACCCTCCACGATCGCCGGAACGTCCTCGGGGCTTACGTGCTCGCGGTAGCGGTTGTCCACGGCGACGACCGTGGCGTAGCCGCAGCCGCCGAGACACTCGACCGTGCGGAGCGTGATCGAACCGTCGTCGGTCGTCTCGCCCGGAGCGACGCCGAGCTCTTGCTCGAACGCCTCGACCACCTGTTGCGCCCCCGACAGCGCGCACGAGAGGTTCGTGCAGACCTCGATCGAGTGCCGCCCGACGAGCGCCTGGTGGAACATGTCGTAGAAGGACGCGACCGCCTGGCAGTACGCGGGCGTCAACTCGAGGGCGTCGCCGACGAGCTCGAACGACTCGAGCGTCAGCCAGCCGCCGTTCTGCTCCTGCGCGAGCCGCAGCGCCGGGAGGATCGCCGTGCGCGAGTCCGGGTACTGCGTCCCGAGCTTGCGAATCTTGGCCTCGAGCGTGTCGCTCATCTGTCGACCTCGCCCATGACCGTGTCGAGCGAGCCCACGATCGCGATCAGGTCGGCCACCAGCGCGTCGGACATGCAGGTCGCAGTGGCCTCCAGTGCCACGAAGCTCGGCGCGCGGAACTTGACCCGCCAGGGCTTCGGCCCGCCGTCGGAGACGACGTAGCAGCCGAGCTCGCCGCGCGCCGACTCCACGGCCACGTAGACCTCGCCCTCGGGAACGCGGTAGCCCTCCGTGACGATCTTGAAGTGGTGGATGAGGGACTCCATCGACGTGTGGAGCTCCTCGCGCGGCGGCAGCACGACCTTGCGGTCGTCGGCGATCCACGGCTCGCCTTCCATCTCCTCGAGCCGGTCGAGGCACTGGGCGACGATGCGGGTGGACTCCCGCATCTCGTCCATGTGCACCTTGTACCGGTCCCAGACGTCGCCGTTGCCGTAAACGGGGACGTCGAACTCGACCTGGTCGTAGGCGAGGTATGGCTCGGCCTTGCGCAGGTCCCAGTCGACGCCCGAGCCGCGCAGCACCGGGCCGGTCTGCCCGAGCGCGACCGCGTCCTCCGCGGAGAGCAGGCCGATCCCCTTGGTGCGCTCGAGCCAGATCGCGTTTTGGTCGACGAGCGCCTCGTAGTCGTCGACCGCCTTCGGCATCCACGAGCAGAACTTGCGGGCCTCGGGGTAGAAGCCCGGCGGGATGTCCTCCGCGAGGCCGCCGACCTGGTAGTAGCGCGTGTGCATGCGCGTCCCGGTGACCATCTCGAAGAGGTCGAGGATCGAGTCGCGCTCGCGGAAGCAGTACCAGAACATCGAGATCGCCCCGAGCTCCAGCGCAGCGGTCGCAAGCCAGACGAGGTGCGAGTGGATCCGGTTCAGCTCGGCGAGGCACATCCGCATCCACGTCGCCTTGCGCGGCACCTCGAGCTCGAGCAGCTTCTCGGCGGCCAGCACGAAGACGAGCTCGTTGTTCTGGAAAGAGAGGTAGTCGATCCGCGGCGAGTACGTGATCGCCTTCCACCAGGTCTTGTGCTCCATGTTCTTCTCGAAGCCGGTGTGGAGGTAGCCGATCACCGCGCGCAGGCCGACGACGTGCTCGCCGTGCAGCTCGATCACGAGCCGCAGCACGCCGTGCGTGGACGGGTGGTTCGGCCCGAAGTTGATCTCGAGGACGTCCTCGGAGTCCCGCAGCTCGTCCGGGACGCGGAGGATCGTCGGCACGTGCTGCGGGATGCGCGAGCCCTCGTAGATCTTCGGGCGCTCCGGGGCGAGAGCCACTATTCGTCTCCCGAGAAGCGCACCGGCTCGCCGCCGAGCGGGTAGTCCTTGCGGAGCGGGTGCCCCTCCCAGTCGTCTTCCATCAGGATGCGGGCGAGGTTGGGGTGTCCCTCGATCGGGATGCCCATCATGTCCCAGGCCTCCCGCTCGTGCCAGTCGGCGGTCGCCCAGATCTGTACGACGCTGTCGACGGGCTGGCCGTCCTCGAGCCAGACCTGCACGCGCACCCGGCGCGCACCCGGCACGGCCAGCAGGTGGTAGTTCATCGAGAAGCGCTTCGGCTTGGGTTGGGGCGTCCGCGCGTACCCCTGGGAGCCGGGCGCGTTCAGGTCGCGGCCCGAGGAGGTGCCGATGTAGCCGGCCGGGCCGCGCTCGCCCCAGCCGAGGTAGTCGGTCGGCGTGATGTCGACGAGCATCGAGAACCCCTCCTGGTCGCGCAGGTGCGTGCACGCCTCCACGAGCCGCGGCGGGTCGACGACGAGCGTCGTCTCGCCGAGCGCCTCTCGCATCTCGACGAGGCCGGGGACGCCCTCGTAGGTCAGCTTGCGACCCCGCGGATCTCGTACGCGGGCGGAACCCCCGCCTTGATCTTCTCCTGCAGGCGGACTATCCCCTCGACGAGCGCCTCGGGCCGCGGCGGGCAGCCGGGCACGTGGATGTCGACCGGCGTGATCTTGTCGACGCCCTGGAGCACGGTGTAGTTGTTGAACATCCCGCCAGAGCTCGCGCAGGCGCCCATCGCGATCACCCACTTCGGCTCGAGCATCTGGTCGTAGATCTGGCGCAGCGGCGCCGCCATCTTGTGCGCGACGCGGCCGGAGACGATCAGCAGGTCGGCCTGGCGCGGCGACGACCGGAATACCTCGGCGCCGAAGCGCGCGACGTCGTAACGCGCGGAGACGATCGACATCATCTCGATGGCGCAGCACGCGAGCCCGAAGGTGTCCGGCCAGACGGAGCTCGACTGCGCCCACGCGACCGCCTTGTCGACGGTCGTCAGCATCAGCCGCTGCTCGAGGTCGCCGAGCTCCTGCTCGAAGACGCCCGGGCCTTTGCCCTGCCACAGCACTCGCTCGGACTGGAGCCCGTGATCGGCTAGACGCTTCTTCAGCGCCACTCGAGCGCCCCCTTCCGCCAGATGTAGACGTAGGCCAGGGCGAGGATCGCGATGAAGAAGAGGAACTCGACGAAGCCGAACCAGGCGAGCTGGTGGAGGATCACCGCCAGCGGGTACAGGAAGACGACCTCGATGTCGAAGACGATGAAGAGCATCGCCGTCAGGTAGAAGCTGATCGTGAAGCGGTTCGAGCTCGTCGGCCCTGCGGAGACGCCCGACTCGAACGGCAGCGTCTTGGCCCGCATCCGCCGGCCGGGGCGGGTCGCCAGCGCGAACGACGCGAACATCATCGAAGCCGGGATCGCGAGCGCGAAGAAGCCGTAGATCAGAAAGGGCAACCAGCTGTCCAGCACGCGCATCCTCCCCGGGTGAGCGAGCCGGAAGTTAGCACGTTGGCCAGGGCTACGAGCGAGGAGGAAAACGGCTCAACTATGCGGGTGGCAGGTGTTACAAGCGCGAGGTTCCGGAGGCCCCGGACGGGGGATCCGAGGGGCCCGAGGGCGTTGCTAGGATGCGACTGATGGCGACCACCGAACAGCCGCTGACGATCGTCTCGCTCACCGAGAGCGCGGCGGTGAAGATCAAGGACCTGATGGCCGAAGAGCCCGAGGGCGAGGCCTCGGTCCTGCGCATCGCCGTCCAGGGAGGCGGGTGCTCCGGCTTCCAGTACGCGCTCGGTTTCGACCGAGGTCCGCAGGACGGCGATCACGAGGTTGCGAGTCACGGCGTTCCGGTGGTCGTCGACCCGTTCAGCGCTCCGTACCTCGCCGGGACCGAGATCGACTGGGTCGAAGGCCTGCAGGCGGGGTTCGCGATCAACAACCCGAACGTCTCTGGCTCGTGCGGCTGTGGCCACTCCTTCCAGGTGGAAGAGGGCGAAGGGCCCGAGGACGCCGCCGGCTGCGGCACCGGCTGCTCGCACTAAGGCGTTCGCTTGCGACGCCGACCATAAGAGGCTGGGCCGGCCTTGCCGGGTCAGCCGTCTAAGCTTTTGGCGCCTTGAGCGCTGACGGCGTCGCGGACATCACGATTTTGGGAGCGGGCCCTGCGGGTCTGGCGGCCGCGTACTACGCCGGCCACCGGGACGCCTCGGTGCGGATCATCGAGAGCCTCGAGCAGTTGGGCGGCCAGGTCGCAGCGGTCTACCCGGAGAAGCACGTCTACGACGTGGCCGGGCACCCGAAGATCCTCGGCACGAAGCTCGTCGAGCTGTGCGCCGAGCAGGGCCTGCAGTACGAGCCCGAGATCCATCTGGGCGAGGAGGTGCAGACGCTCGACCGGCTCTCGCAGAACGGCGAGGAGCTGCTCGCGATCGGCACCGACAAGGGCGGCCCTTACGTCTCGCGCGCGCTGATCATCACGGCCGGGCACGGCGCCTTCGAGCCGCGGAAGCTCGGGATCGAGGGCATCGAAGACTGGGAGGGCCGCGGCGTCCACTACTTCGTCCGCGAGAAGGACACCTTCCGTGACCGAACGTGCGTGATCGTCGGCGGCGGCGACTCCGCGCTCGACTGGACGCTCGGCCTGCAGGACACGGCCAAGCACCCGATCGCGCTCGTCCATCGCCGCGACCGCTTCCGCGCGCTCGAGTCGTCCGTCAACGAGGCCAAGGCGCTCGAGTCGAGCGGCCGCGTCCGGATCATGACCCCCTGCGAGGTGCGCGAGCTGCACGGCGACGGGACGATCGAGGCGGTTTCGATCGAGAACACCGCGACCGGCGACGTCGTGCAGGTGCCGTGCGAGGCGTTGATCACGCTGCTCGGCTTCCACTCCCATCTGGGCGCGATCGCCGAGTGGGGGCTCGAGCTCGAGGGCAAGCGCCAGATCCACATCGACCCGAGGACATGTGAGACCTCGCTGCCGGGCGTCTATGCCGCCGGCGACGTCGCGGGCTACGAGGGCAAGATCACGCTGATCACGATCGGCATGGGCGAGGCCGCGATCGCCGCGAACAACGCGATCGCTCGGATTCGCGGTGAGAAGGTCCAGCCGAAATACTCCACTGACTAGTGGCTCGAGCAGAGGAACAACGGCAGCTCTGGGGAGGCGAGACGACGAAGGCGGTCAAGAACTTCCAGGTCTCCGGCGAGCCAATCCCAACCCCCGTGGCGCGGTGGCTCGGACGGATCAAGGCCGCGGCCGCGCGCGTGAACGCCGAGCTCGGGCTGCTCGACGCCGGCAAGGCCGAGCGCATCGCCGCGGCGGCCGACCGGATCGCGAACGGCGAGCTCGACGACCAGTTCCCGATCGACGTCTTTCAGACCGGCTCGGGCACGTCCTCGAACATGAACGCGAACGAGGTGATCGCGACCCTCGCGGGCGACGACGTCCACGCGAACGACGACGTGAACATGGGCCAGTCGTCGAATGACGTCTTCCCGACGGCCGTCCACCTCGCGGCGCTTTACGAGCTGACGAACGACCTGCTGCCCGCCCTCGACCGGCTCGCGGAGTCGCTCGAGGCGAAGGCGCGAGAGTTCGACGACGTGGTCAAGTCGGGCCGGACGCACTGGATGGACGCGGTGCCGGTCACCCTGGGCCAGGAGTTCGGCGGCTACGCGGCCCAGGTCCGCGAGGGCGCCCAACGCGTCCGCGACGCATTGCCGCGCCTGGGCAAGGTGCCGCTGGGCGGAACGGCCACCGGCACCGGCCTGAACACGCACCCCGAGTTCGCCTCGCGCGTGCGCGCGCGTCTGCAAGAGGAAACAGGGCTCGAGATCTCGCCGCCGGCCGACCCGTTCGAGTCGCAGGCCGCGCGCGATTCGATCGTCGAGGCCTCCGGCGCGCTCAAGGTCGTCGCCGTCTCGCTGACGAAGATCGCGAACGACCTCCGCTTCATGGGCTCGGGGCCGCGCGCCGGCCTCGCCGAGATCGCGCTCCCTGAGCTGCAGAAGGGCAGCTCGATCATGCCGGGCAAGGTGAACCCGGTGATTCCCGAGGTCGTGACCCAGGTTTCCGCGCAGGTGATCGGCAACGACACGGCGATCACGGTCGGCGGCCTGCAGGGCCACTTCGAGCTGAACGTCTTCGTACCGCTGCTGGCGCGGAACCTGCTCGACTCGATCCGGCTGCTGGCGAGTGCCTCGCGCCTCTTCGCCGAGAAGTGCGTCGACGGAATCGAGGCCAACCGCGAGAACAACGAACGCTACGCGGAGTTGACCCTTTCGGCCGCCGCCGCGCTGAACCCGTACATCGGGTACGACAAGGCGGGGGAGATCGTGAAGGAGGCCGCCGCCTCGGGCCGCTCCCTGCGCGAGGTCGCCCGCGACGCGGGGGTCGACGAGGCCACGCTCGACGAGGCCCTCGACTACCGCAAGATGGCCAAGCCGCACGGCGGCTGACCCCCTCTCGGGGACCGGCGCACGAAATCGCCCCGGCCGCTAGCCTCCGGCGCGGCGCAGGCACCAATTGCGAGGGGAAAGGGGAACCAGTGAGACGTCACCTGGGTATCCCACTCGCCGTGTTGTCCCTGGCTCTGCTCGTCACCGCGTTTGGCGGAGCCGCAGCCCAAAGCGGGGGTCAACACGGACAGGTCCTGATGCGGGCCGCGCAAGGAAAGCTCCGCCGGCCGGTACTCACGACCACGGCGAAGGACGGCCGGACGGTGCAACGCCCGCTGCCGTTCCTATCGGCCTCCACCGTGCAGACGGCGCAGGACGCGATGGACGTTCAACGGCAAGACGAGCGGCTCGCCGATGCGGACGCTTCCGCGGCGATTCCCAACGCGGACTTCGCCGACATCGGCGGCGCGAAGCAGACGCTCGGCTGCACGAGGCGGAACACCGACGGGAACCAGCGGGTGAACCAGGACTGCTCGTTCCGCCGCCAGGCCGAGGAGGACATCACCTACAACCCGGCCGATCCGTCGAACCTGGTCGGCGGCCAGAACGACAGCCGGGTCGGCTACAACCAGTGCGGGATCGACTTCTCGACCGACGGAGGGCACAACTGGGGCGACATGCTCCCGCCGTTCCGCCAGCACGAGAACGCTCCCGAGTTCGACGGCCCGAGCGCCGTGAACCCGAACACCAACACCATCGCCGGCGACGTCGGCACGCACCACACCTACGACGCGGCGAGCGACCCGGCCTCTGCGGTCGACTCGCGTGGCCGCGCGTACTTCAGCTGCGTGATCTTCGACGTCTTCTCGAACGCGAGCGGCCTGTTCGTCACGCAGTCACCGCGCGGGGCGAACGGCTCGTACTACTTCAACGTGCCGAGCTCGATCGCCGCGACGCCGACGAAGCAGTTCCTTCCCGTCGAGGACAACAGCTTCTTCGTCGTCCACGACAAGAACATGATCTCGGCCGACCGGTACGCCTCGAGCCCGAACCGCGACAACGTCTACGTGACCTGGACGGTGTTCAAGTTCAACCAGCCGAGCGGGACCTTCTCGGAGTCGCCGATCTTCGGCTCGATGTCGACCGACCACGGGCTGACGTGGTCGACGCCCGAGGAGATCAGCGGCTCGAGCCCGACGCTCTGCTTCTTCGGCAACGCCTTCACGCCGGGGCTCGACCCGCACAAGTGCAACTTCGACCAGGGCTCGTACTCGGTCGCGCTGCCGAACGGCGCCCTCGAGGTGGCCTTCAACAACGGCAACACGCCGGCCGGGAACCCGAACGGGCAGCAGCTCGCCGTGCACTGCACGCCTAGCGGCAGCTCGACCGCGGGGACGGCGCGCCTGAACTGCGCCGCACCGGTCAAGGTCGGCGACGACCTCCTCGTCGGAGAGCCGCTGTGCGACTTCGGCCGCGGCCCGGAGGAGTGCGTGCCCGGTCCGTGGATCCGCACGAACGACTTCCCGCGGATCACCAAGGACAACACCCAGAACAACCATCTCCAGGTGGTCTGGCAGGACTACCGCAACGGCGAGTTCGACATCCACATGTCGACCTCGAACGACGGCGGCCTGCACTGGACCGACGCCGGCACGGTCAACCCGGACACCGGCCTCGACCACTACTTCGCGGCGGTCGACCAGAGCCCGAAGACAGGCGACCGGATCGGTGTGAGCTACTACCGGAGCGAGCGTGTTCCCAACGAGAACACCACGCCGGCCGGCGGGTTCTCACCCGGCATGCCGGGAGTGCAAGAGGCGAAGTCGGACTACGTGCTCGCCGGCGGTGTTGGCGCCCACACGCCATACGACTTCGACGTCCTCTCCCCGGTCTTCGACGCCCCTGACGGGGTTCAGGCCGGCTTCAACGGCGACTACAGCGGGCTGACCATCTCGAGGGGCGTGGAAGCCCACCCGATCTGGTCGGACACCCGCAACGCGGACCCGTTCTCGCCCGCGAACGGCGTCGTTCACGACGAGGACATCTTCACGGCCAGCCACAACCTCCCGAACGGGAAAGCCAGGACCGGCCCGGGCCGGATCGGCAGGCACTAGCGCCTTCCGAAGCTCGGACTCGAAGGGGCCGCCTCGCGCGGCCCCTTCCGCTTCGCGGAGGGCCGGATCGTCGCGCCTCGATATAGCTTGCTTTAACTCGCGGGAGATCGTACGCTCGCGGCACGTACAGGGTGGCGGCCCGTGGCCGTCTAAAGGGGAGGAGATCGATAGATATGAAGAGAGCGCGAATTGCGCTTGGCGTGTTTGCGTTGCTGGTCCTGGCGGGGACGGCGTTGCTGCTCGCCGTCGGCTCGACCGGCTCGCACGGCACGCGCTCCGCCGCGCCGCTGAAGAAGGCGGCCGATCCGGACGCGAGCTCCAAGCAGAACACGGCCGCGGTGGAGGCGGGACCGGCGGCGCTCCAGGCCGCCGAGGAGTCGTTCGCCCAGCGGGCGTATCCCGCGAACGACATCCCGATCCAGCTGAGCCTCAACGCGCAGCAGTCGTGGAAGGCCGTCGACAACCGCGGGATCGGCAAGGGCAAGAACAAGGCGGGCCAGTGGGCGATGATCGGCCCGAGCCACTCGAACATGCCGGGGCTGCTCGTCTTCTCCGGCGCCGACTACACGACGTCCGGGCGCATCACCGCGCTCGCGCTCGACCCGTCGTGCTCGCAGTCGAAGTGCCGCCTCTGGGTCGGCGCGGCCGGCGGGGGCGTCTGGCGGACGACGAACGGGATGGCCGGAACGCCGTCGTGGACGTTCGTCTCGGGCGGCCTGCCGACCAACGCCATCGGCGCGCTCACCTACGACGCGTCGAGCGGCGCGCTCTACGCGGGCACCGGTGAGCCGAACGCCTCGGCGGACAGCGAGACAGGCTCCGGCCTGTTCAAGTCGACGGACGGCGGCGACACCTGGACGCACGTCGCGGCCATCACCTCGACGACGATCTCGGGGGTCTACACCGGCGACGCGTTCAAGGATCGTGCGATCAGCGAGATCACGGTCGACCCGACGAATTCGAACGTCATCTACGTGAGCTCCGCCAGTGCGATCCGCGGCGTCTGCTCGGTCCTCAACGGCTGCGACGCGGCTCCGCCGACGCCGCTGCCGGGCCGCGGCGTCTACAAGAGCACCGACGGCGGCGCGACGTTCACGCTGCTGAACAGCGCGACGTCCGGCCTCCCCTTCGTGCTCCGCGGCGCGGTCAACGTGAAGCTCGACCCGAGCGACCACAACACCGTCTACGCGTCGCTCTTCGGCCAGGGCGTCTTCCGCTCGACGAACGGCGGCACGAACTGGACGCAGATCTTCACGGGCGTGACCACCGGCGGGAACATCGAGCGCGACACGATCGACGTCGCGGCGCTGCCGAACGGAAAGACGCGGATGTACATCGGCGCCGGGGACAACGGCACCTTCAACTCGCGTCTCTACCGCAGCGACGACGTCGCCACCGGCGTGCCCGCCTTCACGAACATCACGACGACGCAAAGCTCGGCCTACTGCACCTCGCAATGCTGGTACGACAACGTCGTCTATACCCCGCCGGGCCATCCGGACACGGTCTACCTCGGCGGTGCCTACGACTACAACAACGCCGGCACGTGGGCGATCGACCAGAACCTCGCCGGCCGCACGAACGGCCGAGCGTTCATCGTGTCGCACGATGCAGGGGCCAACTTCACCGACCTTACTCGTGACGCGACCTCCGACTCCCGGCCGAACGGGATGCATCCTGACTCGCACGCGATCGCGGTCGTGCCGTCGAACCCGAACATCGGCTTCTTCGGCTCGGACGGCGGCCTCGTCCGCACGAGCGGCCAGTTCGCTGACGTCTCGTCGCAGTGCGGGTCGCGGAACCTCACCGCCCCGAACCTGGCGATCTGCCAGCAGCTGCTCTCCTCGGTGCCGACCGAGATCGACAGCCTGAACAAGGGCCTCTCGACGCTCCAGTTCCAGAGCCTGTCGGTCAACCCGACCGACGCG
>Ga0247794_10000024_pt1 | contig 16246 bp, 38 predicted proteins | sample UWRJS046202B6_FD_181720 | JGI IMG/M metagenome (GOLD analysis project Ga0247794, IMG submission 181720) | Soil microbial communities from Arlington Agricultural Research Station in Wisconsin, United States - UWRJ-S046-202B-6 | ecosystem: Environmental > Terrestrial > Soil > Agricultural land... | reverse complement strand
AAGGTATGCGCGTTGCAGGCGGTGCCCGGGGAGTAGAATAGAGCCATGAGCCGCATCGAGCGCATCGCTGATCCATGGACCGACAAATGGTCGCGGGGTGACTTCGGTCCTAACCATGTGCCAGAAGGGTGGGACGAAGCCTGCGAATTCGCCATGTCCCAGTGCGACGAAGCCAAGTTCGCGCCGGATTCCTTGGAGACCTTCTACCCGGAAGACATCCGGTACATGGAGCTGCGCAACGCGTTCCTGTCCGGCCGGCACTCCACGCGATAGAGGCCCCGGCAGTCAGGGCTTACGCGGCCAGTCAGCCTGCTGCCGGGGCGTTGGGGTGGCAGTAGCCGGAAACTTCGCCGGGTGCCGTGGGGCGGATGATAGCGCAGCCACGCAGACGCTCCACAATCGGCACTCTTCATATATGCAGGCATACCCACGGCATCGGCCGGAAATCAGCGCCTGCGTGGCCGTATGCAGAGCTGTGGGGGATTTCGTGCCGCTTCCATGCGTTGCTGTAGCCGCTGAAACCCGGCTAGACCCGCTGGAAAGCCTGCCAACAGCGGTCACAGGCGGTCAATTCGCTTTCGTAATGATGGGGTCGTAGGTTCGATTCCTATCTCCGGCACCAACTTACGTCACTTTCCTAACGTCCTGTGGGGGATTCTGACCCTTTCCGCAGCCGCCGCCAAGTGGTCTGGAGCCAGGTGTGCGTAACGCTGGACCATAACCAGCGACCGCCAGCCGCCCATCTGCATCAGCTCGTGCAGACTCACCCCTCGCTGTACCGCCCAGCTCGCCCAAGTATGGCGAAGGTCGTGCCAGCGCAGACCCCGCAATCCTGCCCGCTCTGCTGCTTTGCGCCATGCCGCCCCGTTGGCGTCGCTGTATGGTTTGCCACGGAACAGGAACACCGCTGGATGGGTCAAATCCTTGCGCTGGCAGCGGATCGCCCGGAGCACCGCTGCCGCCTGCCTCGATAGCTGCTGGCCGTGGGTACGCTTGCCCTTCATCTCGGCGGCGCTGATCCAGATGCTGCGGTTGCGCAAGTCCACCCGATCCCAAGTCAGGCCGAGCATGGATCGCATGCGCAAGCCCGTGAGCACGGCAAAGCGCGCCGCCATTCTCAGGTGCGCAGGCAATTCCCGCTCCAGCCTGTGGAACTCATCGCCGGTCAGCCAGCGGGGTTCCCCTTGTGGCGGTCGGTACATCGGTACCTTCGGGGCTTTCTCGATGATGTCCCAATCATCGGCGCACTTGCGCAGGATCGCTCGTAGCAATGCCATGTATCGGTCGGCAGTGGCTTCGGAGGACTCGGCACGCTTGATCTCGCGCAGCTTGTCGATCACGTCGCGCGTCAGATGCTGGACGGTAGTGTCGGGCTCCAGCTGGCCGGCGAACCACGCGAGTATCCGCTGATCTATATCCCGTGAGCGCTTGCGCGTTTCAGTCAGCCATCGCGCGGCAGCGTCTTTCCAGAGAACGGCAGGACGGTGGCCGAGGCGTAACTGGTTGTAGGCCCGGTTTCTGGCGAGAGTTTCAAACTCCTGAGCCTGCGATCTAACCGTCGTGTGAGTCGAGATGCGGAATCGCTGTCCGTCGAGGACGAATTCGCACCACCAGTTCTTAGACTCGCCACGTCGATAGAGTGACATCGCCTTTTGCTCTTCAGGTAGGCCAGCAGTTCTTCTTCGAGAAACACCCAGGACCGGCCCGGCTTGTAGGCAGGGACGATGCCAGCCGCCGCGCGCTTGCGCAACGTCACTGCTGAAATGCCAAGCAAATCAGCGGCTGGCTTCAGGCGCAGTGTCATCGCATCTCAGCGGCTGGCTGGCGGGGCGGGGTCATCGCTAGTTGACGCGCACGCGGTTCTGCATCACGGCGCGTTCCACTTCTGTCAGGTCCCATGCGGCCACGACCAGCCACGCATCGCCACCGAACCGGCGCAGCAGATACGGATCAACCGGGGAACGTTTCGTCCACTCGGCTTCCCAGAGGATGTGGTAGTTCTGGAGGCCGCGCTTCGGGCGCAGATGCACGGGGATGATGGGGACCTGCGCGATGTACCGCCATTGCCGCTTCGTTGGCTGCGGAATTCCGGGCCACTCCACGGTGATATTCTTAGACCGCGATCCATTGGATCGCGCCCATTGTTCACCGAAACGCGCAGAATCGGTGTTGAAGTTCAGATGACATTCGGTCATGTCAGCACGGGCAATGGCGAGCTTGGGCAGTCCCTGCTCATTCATCCCGGCTAACCGGATCGACTCCAGCGCGCGGATGACGGTCTTGCCTTGCGCAATGCGCTGGTAGATCGCCGCGATCTCCGCATCGGCGGGCGTCTGGTGGACGCGGTGCGACTGGTACTTGCGCCATAGGTCACGGGCGCGGTCGGCATCCATGGACAGAGCTTCAACTTTCATGTGTGGTCTCCTTGGTCAAATTGTGGTCCCGCCCATTCCCGAGGGCACGGGAGACGGTCATCGCGAAGCCCGTTCCTTGCTCTTGGCGAGCTTCAGCTGTCCATAGAGCCACTGAACGTGCTGCTTTACCTCGGCCCATTGCTGGCGGTTCACGCAGTAGAGGGCGGACAGCTCTGTCCAGCGGCGATGGCGCTCCGCTTCGTGCGTCGAGACGACATTTTCCGCGGTACTGAACCGCTCGGAGCACTTCACGCACTCGTAGCGGCGCCGGCGGATCTCGCCGACGCGGCGGCTGTCCCGCACCTTGCAGGGACTGCGACAGGTCGGGCAGTTCATGCGAACAGCTCCTGCGCGGCACGCACCGCGCCGCGGCCGACGCGCACCAGTTGCCGCACAGCCAGGCGCTGCAGGTAGGCGATGGCCGGCGGCACGCGCTTGTCGCAGCCGGGCCAGGCGAAGCGTTCCTCGCGAGCGGTCAGCGGGCGGCCGATGGCGTCGTTCCCGCTATTCATCGCTATCGGCGCTCCAGTACGACATCTCCTCATCAGCAGAGCCTTCGGGGTCATCCTCGAATCCCTCGCGCCATTCTTCGACGGTGGTTGCATCGGCCACCACGTCTGCACCCTCACCAGCCACCGCGATGAAGCGCGCTCGCAGGCGGCGCATGAATTCTTCGTCCGACATGACAGATTCCCCGGCATCGGACTTCATGGCCGCGCCGTGTCAGGGTGATCGCAAACAGTGGTCGCGCCGCAGCCGGGGCACACGCCGGAGAAGTCCTGCGCGCCGCAGCTGTCGCAGAACTCACTGAACGTCGCGCTTTCGTGCCCGCAGGCATTGCAGTGCTCGACTGGCGGTGCCTGCTGCGACTGCCAACCACAGAGCAGCGAGCACTCGTGGATGCTCGATTCGACAGATGACACGCTCACGGGCGCACCTGAATGTTGAGGGCCTTTTGCCCGGAACCGGGACACGGTGGCAGCCAGTTTTCGCCGCGTCGGCCAGCAGTCTTGATGTGACCGTGTTTCGGAGTGAGCCCGCGCGCCTTGCTTGCCATCACAGCGAGTCGGCAGACGGGGCAGTTGCCATATCCCACGGGATTGGAAGTCATGTGCCACCCTCGTAATCCCAAAGCCCTTGGGCGCCGCGGCATGGAATTGGAGCAGAGAGGCGCCTGACATCGGTAAGCACCCAGCACACATCGCCTTCCGTGTGCTCGTGGTCGCGCAGCCATGGATATAGCGCGTCGTACAGGCCGGCGCGGATTCTTGAGATCCAGAGGCAATCAACCAGCGTCGCTATGGCGATCAGCGCGCCAAACTGCATTGCAGGGAGCGGGATGCCGTAGTTGTCCGCAGGGTGGCTCCCGTCGCCAGACAGCCACTCCCGACTTTTGCCGGCATGGATGAGCAATTGGCCTCGGTAACGTGTCGGCCAGGACCGATTCTCCACGCGCTTTTCGCCGCGCGCGATCAGTTCAGCGTATGGCTGGCAGATGGTCAGGGCCTTGCCCTTCACTGCATATTCCACGGCAGGTGTAGGGCTCACTGGTCGCACCTTGGGCAGAGGCAGCGCGGGTAAAGCTGCCATCCGTTTGCCGGAATGATCGAAACGAATTCTCCTTCCTTGCCCACCTTCGGCAACTCGGCCACCGCGCCGCAGTTCTCGCAAGTCAGCGTCACTAACAGATTGCGGCCGATCTCGGCGGCGTTCTCGTCCGACACGACATTTTCCCCGGGATTGGAAGTCATTATGCGGCCCTCTGTTTTGCGACCGAGCGAGCCATGCCGAGCAGAACGTCTCGAAACTCTGGTGTCGTCGCGTTGCGGATTTCGGTCTTGCGCTTGCCGCCGACCATTGCCATCACACCGATGCGCCTAGCCTTTTCGTAGCCGTAGCGCTCCAGCGCGAGCGGATGCAGGCGCTGCGGTAGGCGCTCCCACTTCAGTTCCGGAGGATCAATTCCGCAGGCAAAAAGCCATGTCGGCTTGCGCGAAATGTGCCCGTAATGGCCTTGTTCGACGTAACAGGTGAATTCCAAGTCAAAACAACGACTTTGTGCGCCGCGGCCCAGGTTGCAGCCTGGGTTCCGTATGTGCCATCCCAGGCTGCGCCCTGGTTTTCTGAGGCCGAAATGATCCCTATCGGCAGGATGTTCTAGCACGCCACCCCAACGCCTCACGGCTTCGAGCGCAGCGGCAAAGCAGCCACCATCATCGCCCAGCTTGAACTGATGTGGCTTGCGCGTGCTGCCGTGCCAGAATCGACCCCAGCGCTGACATGGAGGGTGCGCTACCACAGGGTACGGGCCGGCATAGTTGCGAGCGTCTCGTTTCTCATCCCACGGATCAATGCCAGGCAGACCGAAGTAGCAGCCGCCGGTTTCTACGAATAGCGCCGCGACGGTCATACCGGCCCGCCTGGCACCTTGTGCATCTTGAGCGTTGATGGGTAGGTCCGGCGTGGCTTCGTCGAATTGATGACCGCGCCGGCGGTTTCCCGACAGAAGGTGGTGAACCTCTGTTGGTCCGCAAGGGATGTCCATCTTGAGTATTTCGCACGCAATGCACGGCATGGCCTTGAGCTTGTCGAAGCGCTCGCGGTCGGCCTTGCGGGTGGGCTTTGTCTTGCCGACCATTAGGCCGCAATCCCAACCAGCCGCCCAACCTCCAGCTGCAATTCGTCCTCATCCAGTCCCGGTATGATCTCCGTGCATACAAGCCTGACCACTCGCTGCCAGAACTCCTCGAATTGGACCTGATCCATCGCGGTAAACGAGATGCTGCGCGGGACCAGGAATATCTCTCCCGTGAGCTTGTTCGCGATGGGCGAGCAATGGCCGGTACGCAGCTTCACGTACTCGTGCAACAGCTCCACCGATTCGAACTGCTCGCTGTTCTCGCTGACCACAGACAGCAGCTTCCAGTACCGGCGGTGATCTACGCCTATGCGTGGCTTGCGTACGGTGGCCTTGTAGGTCTGGCCGATCTGGTAGCGCTTCATGGCCTCGGCTGACTGGTCGTCGCCGGCAGCGAAGCCTGAGAGCGTTCTTTTGAGCAATAGGTCAGCCATGGGAAACCCACTTGTACGTCTTGCCGTCCAGCAGCTGCCGCATGGCGTCCTCGCTCACCCCCGCATCTGCGGCGAGCTTGCGAGGGCTGCGCGTCTGGGCAAGCACCTCGCGGCGCCTGCGCGCTTCCTCACGCCATGCCTTCACCTGATCGGAGGTGAAGAGAGGCGGACGGCCGGTGAGGCGGGGGCGGGTCAAGGTTTGATCTCCAGCCTTTGCCCGCGCTCTAACCGCGCACCTGGCACATCCTCGCCTGCCTTGATGGCTGCCTTGATGGCTGCCTTGTCGGCGCGCTTAGGTGGCGCCTCCGGCTGCACCATGAACCGTTCCGGCAGCTCGGCCTCCGCGAACACCATCACGGATTCCGGGTTGTTCTTGATCGCCAGTACGATTTCCGGCGATTCAATGCGCTGGAGGCCGGCGGCCTGCATATTCGTCAGCAGGTACTGGCGAAGGTGCGCAGTGCGCTTGCGTAGGCGCTGGGCGCGTTGCTTCATCGCATCGGCAGCGTTCTCGATAGCCTCCGCCATGGCGTCCTGATTCAAGGCGAATCGCGCGACGTTCTGCGCCTTCACTTGCAGTTCGCCGCCCAACCCCTCCAGCGTGTCCGCGATGACCTCATCGGGGATGTCGGTCTCTGATTCAGCCAGCGCCAGCAGCGATCGGTACTGCTCGGTCAGCGCGAATAGCGACGTGATCATGCTGCCACCTTCTGCTTGCGCGCGTCGTAGGTCGCCTGGAACGCCGCCATGGCGTCGTTGTCGCCAATGTTCTTGGCGGACTGGTACGCCGTGCCGAATGCCAGCCGCAGGGAGTCGCCGTCGCTGGCCGCTTCGATGGCCGCTTTGTGGTCAACGACCTCGCGCTCCGTGAGCTTCTGCACGGCCCCGGAATCTAGCCACGCGGCGATGCGCTTGCCGGTGTCCGTGGTCACGACATGGGGCGTGGTGAACAGGTTGGTGCGGTCCTTCGTCGCCACGGCGTAGTGCTTTTCGTGCTCCAGATCCAGTACGGCAGTGAATTCGTATTCCACGCCGTCGCGCTGGACCGCCTTCATGCCCAGCTTCTTGACCTTGCCACCTTCCTGCACGGTCTCAGTCTTGCTGCGGAGGGTCACGATCATGTGCATGGGGGACTGGAGAATGGCGTCTAGGAAAGCCCTGTGGCGCGGCGTGGTGTCGTTCCACGCGGCCCAGGTGTTGCCCTTGTACTTGGCCTGCGCCAGTTCCTCGTTGCTTTCCAGACACCCGCCGGAACCGTCCCATTCGTGCGTGATCGAGTCGATGATGCACACCGAATAGCCGGCCTTCGAGGCTGCATGGATGGCTTCGATGAACCGCTCCGGAGCAAACGGTGGGTTCAGCTCCATGGTGTCGAAGTCCACCAGATGGCTGTAGAGCGATGCCGAGGACCGCTCGGTATCAATGACTGCGATACGGCCACCCAAACCCGCCGCGATCAGCAAGGCGCTGTGCGTCTTGCCACTGCCGGAAGGCCCTGCCAGCGCAAGCCGTAGCTTTGCGCGCTTTCTCACTGCCTTTTGAAATTGCATGTTCCTCTTCCTCTCTACGTTGAGATTCGTTCAATTCCTGCGCCGCCCATTGCTCCGCGCTGTCGTCATCCCAGCTCATCGGAACAGCCCGCTCAGGTACTGCGAATTGCGCTCAGTGCGCGCCCGGCTCATGGCGTAATGCTCCTGCCGGTCTGCCAGTAGCTGCGATGCTGCTCCCACGCCTTGGGCCAGCGTCCGCCCCTGTGACGGAGCCACTGTCTGAGCCACATGAAGCGGTGTCGGGTTGCCATGGGCTTCATGATTCGTTCCTCGCAAGCAGGTGCTGCCCGAGAATCAGGTCCGCAGTGAGGTCGCGCGAGACAGCCTTGGCGGTATCGACAATCTGCATGGCGCAGATGGTCAGGATCTGCTTGCACTTGGCGTCGTCCAGTACGATTTCGACGCGACCGCTGTCATTGGTAAACGTTGCTGTGCCGCGCATCGCGCCCTGGTCGTCGCCGTAGGTCTTGCGGTCCATGCGCAGGGATTGAAGGATCATCGAAAATCCTCCCAAATTACCGCTCCATCCCTGTACACGCTGGCGTTGTGGTAGTCGCCATCTAAGGACTTCAGCGTGACCGGAGTGTCGGCATCCACAGAAAAGCGATAGATGTCGTCCGAGCATCCGCCTACATGAATAACAACCTTGGTCCCGTCGTCCGCAATGCCACGAAAGGCAAAGTCAAACTTGTAGTAGCTGGAAAACCTGCACGGCAGGTCGCCATACGAGGAAAGGATTTCTTCCTTAGTCATTTGATCCTCAGCACGCGGCCACGCTCGATCAGGTCTGCCGCGCGACGGCCGGTGAAGTCGAGGATGTGGAAGCGGGCGCTATTTCCTGCCATATGCCTTCTCCAGTTTCTCGGAACCAGCAGCGGCGATTAGTGCTCTGGCGTCATCCACCATGCGGCCCCAGCTATTGACGGTTTGCGCAGCACTGACCAAATCGCATAGCTCGCACGGATTCTTGTAGCTAACATCGTGCGAGCAGTGGTTGTAGCCGCTGATGCGCTCGGCAGCGCACGGTCCTTCGTGGTCAATGGCGCGCGTGCAATACCAGCCTTCCGGCGCCTTGCTGCGGTCACACTGAACATCGTGCGCGCTCATCGCTGGCACTCCGGCTTCACCCTGCGCGCTTGCAAAGCTTCATCGATCACCGCCAGCACGTCCGCTTCGTCCTGCATGGATAGCGGGTAGTCGATCTCTCCAGCCCTGGGCAATGCGGCAACCAAGGCGCGTAGCTGCTCCACGCGTTCAGTGCTGAGGATCATGACTGCGCTCCCGTGCCTGCTACTACCGAACTACTAACTGATGCAGAATTAGTAGATGTGGCCGGCTTGTTCAGCGGATCGGTACACCACGCCCAATGCGTCGGCCGTGTGTGATTGCAGGTTGGGCAGATGGATATGGCCGGGGCGGCGAGGGCGGCGCGTGCGGCCTTCATCCAGTGGTTGTCGATGCCGCCCAGGTTATTGAGCGTCAGGTAATCAACGTTGTCGTCGTACAACCCCTGCAACGCCTCCCGCATCGCCTCCACCTGCATCGCCAGCTCACCGTTCAGCTTGTTGCGGGCAGCGGAGATGCGCTCGGACTCGGCGAGCTGCAAATGCAGCGCATCACGTTCAGAGCCGAAGCGCTCGGCGGCTGATTGCCACGCCGCCAGCTCGCGTGCCAGGCGGTCGCGGTCGGAGGCGAGGGCGCGGAGCATGGTGTCCGCGTTGCGCATGGTTATGGCATCTGGACTTGTTCGCACTGGCTGTGCGCAGGCTGCCACGACGCAATGATGCGCTAGTGCCAGAACGGCGTCGGTGCCTGTGTCGATGTCAGCCATCAGCGCGCTCCCCGCCAAACGGCAACGGCTTCTCGCGCCAGTGCGTTGGCTTGTGATATCGGTAGTTGTCGTGGCCTTCGAGCTGATCTCCGCGCCAGCCGTCGTAATACCACTGCACGAATGCAACGCCACCGAACGGATACTCGTCGCCAGAGAAGGTGCTGTCGTCGTCGCACCAGTACGTTCCGCCGCAGACCATGATTTCGCGATCCCTCGGCGCCGTCGCGATGTCGCGCCAGCCTTGGGAGCGCAGCTGTTGGAGTTCGCGGAGGGCCAGCACGGTGTCATCGAATACGCAGGCAGCCTTGATGTCGCACACGGCCGCGTACGCATTGCGGTTCTTGGCGTTGTCGCTAATCAGACGCGCCAACACTTCATCGCTAACCTTTGAATCAGCCACGCTCCACCTCCAGCGTCCTGTAGTACGGTGCGTCGTCGCGGTGCACGATCCGGCCATCCGGCAGCTTCACGTAGTCGCGTTCCGTGATGTAGTCCTGCTCCTCGATGTACGCTGCCTCGTCGCAGTTCACGCAGCCGAGGTTGTAGACGCGGCTGCCGCAGTTCTCGCAGTGCTTCACGTCGTCACCTCCAGCGTCCGGCACAGAGCCATGCAGCGGTCGAATGCGTCTGTGGATAAGGCTGTGTTGCCCAAGCTGTACGCGTTGGATCCAGCATCACGCTGCGCACGCAGGCTGCGTTGCACGTCGGTGTAGCCGATGAAGTGCAAGACCTCCGCCAGCGAGTCAGAAGCAACGTCTGCGGGATCGCAGCTGGCCGACACCATGGGGTTGCGCCCCGTGGCCGCTGCCATTTTCTCGATTGCTCCTGACTCGCCGGCTTCAGCCTGCCTGCCAGCGGTCGGGGAAACGCTCACAGCCCGCCACCGCGCAAGTGCTTCTGGTCGATGCGGCGACCGACACGGCGTGATAGCTTGCTGCCGGTCTGCTTCGGTGTAGTACCGCGAGGCGGATGACCATTGGCCCACACAGCGCCCTTGCTGGTCGGGTACATGTACTTGTTGCCGGACTTGCGGCCGGGCTTTGTGCGTAACGTGCTCATCCTTCCCTCCCGCGTTGAATCTCTGCCATGCGCTGGAACTCAGCGAGTTCGGCGGGGTTGGCCTGCAAGAAAGCTTGGAAGCACGGCCCGCATTCCGAATAGCCTTCCATCGGTTCAGCGAGGCCGCACACGCTGCAAAAGATGCAGTCGGGGCACGCTGTGCCGGCGTACAGATGGGTGTCGTTGCAGGTGAGGCACATCACGCTTCTGCCTTTGCCGCCGCCCGTTCAAACAGGTCTGCGACATCGGCGGCGGTGCGGCCGGGAGCGTCGTTCCATTCAGGGACCGAGCCGTAATTTCTTTCGCGCACCAACTCGCTCAGGATCGGCATCGCTTTGCTGACGATCTCCTCGCGGCTGCAAAGGCCGAACGCGCACCAGCAAACAGGGGTCATGTAGGGATAGGACACGCAGCGGCCTCCGGCATCGCGCGCCCATTCGCCCTGCGTCCAATGCTCCGGGTGCTGGCGCAGTTCCGCTGCGATCTCGCGCAAGGTCGCGGAGACAGTCATGGCGTCACCTGCTTGGCGAGTTCGGCGAGGAGGGCGTCGGCATATGCGACCGCAGTGCGTGCTGCCTCCGTGGTTATTTTTGTGGCATTAGAAACCGGCACCCATTCGCTTGTGCGGAATGCGGCCTCGCGGAACCGTTCCGAGCACATCCCCTGCATCGCCATCGCAGCTAGTAGCTCGCGCTTGGTGAGGCCGATGCTGATAGCGCCGCCGCTGTCGCCCACGACTCCTGCCGGTTCGGCGCCGTTTGCTATTGCAGCGTGGTTCATGCCTGCCGCCTCCCGGTGAGCCGCATCACTTCCTCAAAGGCCGCTTCGCGGACTGCGAACTCGAAGCGCTTTAGCTGACGGGCGAAGTCCACCTCACTGCCGAACCGGAAGCGGTAGGCCAAGAGCACCTGATCGCGCAGCTCGCCCAGCGTTGGGGTAGGCGCGTTCATGGCGCCAACCGCTCAAGACGGATAAGCCAGTAGGAGAGAGTCATGGCTCGATACCTGCATTGCGCAGGACGGCATAGGCGTGTTGCACACGCTTATCGCCCGACCATGCAAGCCCTTCATCCAATGCCGCGAGCAGATCGCGCAGGGCGGACGACAGCGCGTCGAAGTTGTTCACGCAGCGCACTATGTGGGCGGCGTTGGCTTCGGCTTGCGGTGCCCATGTCTCGCGATTTTCCCAAGTGAATTGTTCGCTGATGCCGGGCATCACCTCTCCGGGGTGGCATGTGGCAACGGCGGTTTGAACGGCGCCGTGCATGCCGAGGTGCCGGTGATCGCCATTGATGCGACCGTAGATGCTTGTGGTCCACGGCCCCGGCGTCCGCCCCTCGCTCAGCACTGGACTCTTGGCCGGCGTCGAAGGGGTGCTCATGACGCGCTCGGGGCAGCGCCAGCCGAATTCAATTCGGCGCACAGTTTCTGCGCAGCCGCACGGTTAGCGTCGTAACCGAGGCCAGTGAACTGACGGATGATCTGCGTACCGGCGCCGGGAGCGTAGAAGCTCACCTGCTGCACTGAGCTGCCGAAGCCAACTTCCTCGACTACGTACTTGCCTTCCATCGTCCTCTCCACTCGGCGTAATTGCCGGCCCCGTGCTGGGGTGTGGAGAAGGATGCTACACAGGCTGTGTAGCCATGTCAACAGCCTGTGTAAGGCTGGGGCGCTATCTGGCGCGTCGGCGGGATGGCGCTTTCTTGTCCAGGAGGGAAGTGATTATGGCCATGACGCGCTCGCGGTCGTCGTCTTCGAGGTTCATCAGGGCTTTAGTGATGCGCTGGGCATCTGTTCGGCGGCCATCTGTATCAGGTGCCGCGCTGGGGGTATAGCCGTGCAGTTCATCGGTGGAAATGCCTAGGATTTCCGCCAAAACCTTGTATTTCCCCAGTGGTATCGCGCGCCGGGGTCCACCAGCTGGTCCCTTCCAGTTCGTAACTGTCTGGGCACTGATATCTTGCTCAGCGAGCGCCTTGCGAAATTCCTTCTCGTCCTTCTGCAAGTGCAGCTTGGCGAGCTTCACGAGGTCTGACCAGTAGAGGTTCACGTTATCAATCGTGAACGATCTGTGTATAGGGCGGTTACACGGGCTGGTTGACGGCGAGTACACAGCATGTGTAACATCGCCCGGCATGGACAAACACGAATCCTGCGCCGTAATCGATGCGGCGGGCGGTGATGCCAAGTTTGCGAAGTTGCTCGGCATCGATTCACAGGGGTTTGCGCAGCGCGTGAACAACTGGAGACGCCGCGGCATTCCCTCGGACGTGGTGCTCGCCAACTTCGACGTAATCCGCAGATTGCAGTCTGCCGCTAGCGCTCGGCCGCAATCGCGTACCAGAAAAAGCTCGGGCCGTCGCGCCATATGACACCAGCATTTCAGGTAGGCGGGGTCCTACAACATACAACCGTTGTATGCGCCATGCATCCGAATTTTCCTGCGGTGCGGAATTCCTGATCGCCATGCGCTGCATTCTCAATCACAGCCACGGCAACCTACTGACATTCAGTGACACCTTGTGGTGCCACCGGATGCCACTGCAGGCGTCAGCATGACGATGCAGCTCACCCTGACGCTGTCTCCGGGCCTCACGCAGCGGCATCGCTCGCTGCGCGACTGCTTACAAACGGCAGTCATCAGGAGCAAGGGCGGGGTAGCTGGGGCCTGTGCGTCGGTAGATATGTCGCCGTCCCTGCTCGGTCGCAAGCTCGCCGGCAGCAACGAGGACCCGCACCGCACGCTGGATATCGACGACTTCGACGCGCTGCTATCGGAGCTGGCGAAGGAGGGCGACCACACGCCGCTGTTCTGGTTGATCGAGAAGTACCTGCCGTCCGACGAACAACGTCGTGCAGCTGCCATCGATCAGATTCATGCGCTCATGCCGAGGCTCACGGAGCTGATCGCGGAAGTCAGCGCGAGCCCGAGGAAGCGCAAGTGATGGACGGCGGTATGCCAAAGCTGCGCGCCCGTTGGGACGATTGGCGCCAGATGTGGATGACGCCGGACAACCAGTTCCTGCTGAACTGCCACGACTGCAACAAGCTGGTGGCCATGCGGCGATGGGGGTTGGCGTGGTGCTCAGAACATGAACCGTACTGGAGTCGTCGTCGGAGACTGAGCAGCCCGGCGCACGTAGCCGTTGCGAAGGCAATCCGAAAAGGTCAGCTGCCACACCCCACGACACTGAAATGCACGGACTGCGGCGAGCAGGCCAAGTGCTACGACCACCGCGATTACGACAAGCCGCTTGAGGTCGATGCAGTTTGCCGCGGCTGCAACGCACGTCGCGGACCAGCAATTCAGACGCAGTTCTTGACGCGCATTCGCGGCGGCTCCCCGAAGCGCCAGCACGCTCGCAAATGACCTTATTTCCCGCACTTTTCCGTATGGGCGCGGACCCGTCGCGGGGGAATTGTGAGCCTCCCGTCCCGCATGGATTGCAGGAGCCAGTAGCGAGCGGGTGTCAGCGGATTCCTGCGCCGTTCGCATCACGGGCGGGCCGGTGAATGTCCTTGACCTCTTCTCAGGCATTGGCGGATTCAGCCTCGGCCTTGAGCGGGCAGGGATGCGAACCGTCGCCTTCTGTGAGTGCGAGCCGTACCCCAGAGCCGTGCTCGCCAAACACTGGCCCGGAGTCCCTTGCTATCCCGACGTGCGCGAACTCACAGCAAGCCGACTGGCTGCCGATGGAATCGCCGTTGATGTCATCTGCGGCGGATTCCCCTGTCAGGACATCAGCGTGGCCGGAAAGGGAGCTGGTCTTGCAGGCGAGAGGTCCGGCCTCTGGCGCGAGTTCCACCGACTCATTCGCGAGCTTCGACCTCGCTACGTCATCGTGGAGAACGTCTCAGCGCTGCTTGGTAGAGGGCTGGACACGGTACTCGGAGATCTGGCCGCGGTCGGGTATGACTCGGAATGGCACTGCATACCGGCTGCCTACGTTGGCGCCCCTCACCGACGCGACCGAGTCTGGATTATTGCCTACCCCGGTGACGGTGGATGGCGGGAGCTACTTCAACCGAAGCGCGAGCGACGGAGCAGCCTTGAGGCCGACGCTGGGCGCAATGGCGCGGTTCGACCTGTGGCCGACTCCAACAAGCTCGCTGGGCACGAAGGGCGGACGCGTGACGCCACGCAAAAGCCGCGAGGGCGGCACGCTGATCGAGGCGGTTTCGGCGCGCACGATTTGGCCCATGCCAACGATCAACGGCAACTACAACCGCAAGGGCGCGAGCGCGACGAGCGGAGACGGATTGGCAACGGCAGTGAGGATGTGGAGAACGCCGAACGCGACGGACGCCACGAAGTGGAACAACCAGTCTTTGGCGGAACGCTTGGCGAGGGGCCAACAGGTGCGTCTGAACACCCAGGTGAGTCCGCAGGGTGGCGCTGGTGGGCAACTGAACCCGACGTGGGTCGAGTGGCTCATGGGATTCCCGCTCGCGTGGACCGCCTTAAGTGCCTCGGAAACGCCGTCGTCCCGCAGATCCCGGAAATCATCGGCAGGGCAATCATGAGAGCGTGCGCATGAACCAGCTGGCAATTCCATTCCCCGCCGCCCTTCACCGCAAGGTCAGGCACCGTCGTGCACGCGAATGTGTGGAAGCCCAAGACTCCCGCGAACCCCGCTGGTCAGACGCTGCATACGCCAAGCTGGTGGAGTTCGCTAAGCAGAGGGAGGGGGACTGGCTCTGCGAGGAATTCCGCTACTGGGCGGTGACCAATGGGCTGACGAAGCCTGAGAACGCCAAAGCCTTTGGCTCAGTCATCACCCGCGCGTTGCAGGCCGGGGTGATCCGTCAGGCGGGAGTGTCGAAGAACACCAGAAACGCATCTTTCAAGGCTACCTACACGCGAGTGGTGCGTTGAACTACTACGAGCGCCACCTCGGGGACTATGCCCGCGACACGGCCCACCTGTCGATGCTGGAGCACGGCGCCTACAACCTGCTGCTGGACCGCTACTACGCCTCTGAGGCGCCCATACCAGCCGATCAGGCGCACCGGGTAGCCCGTGCCCGCAGCGCTGAGGAACGCAAGGCAGTGGACGCCGTGCTGGCGGAGTTCTTCACGCTGGAGGAAGGCGGCTTCCGACAGAAGCGTGTGCAGGCAGAGATCGAGCGCGCGCACCACCGGATCGAGACGGCGCGCAGCAACGGAAGAACCGGAGGCAGGCCCAAGAAAAACCCAGCGGGTTTCGGTTCGCATATCCCAAAGCAAACCGAAAATAAACCCAACGGGTTTCCCGTGGGTTCGAAAACAGAAACCGGATTGAAAGCTCTCCAGACTCCAGACTCCAGACTCCAATCTCCAGACCAGAATCTCCCTACGGTCGATTCTGGCGACGAGAAACCCAAAGAAACCCAGCGGGTTTCGGTTTCCCGTGGAACCTCCGAATTCCAAGCCGACTACGACTGGGCGATGGCGGTTCTGAGGCCGCTGTACCCGAAGCCGGCGACGGATCGGGAGTGGCAGTTCACCGCCCGCCAGATTGCCGCGTTGCTGGCGCAGGGCGAGACCCGTGAGCGGCTACAGCAACTCGCGCAAGACTTCCTCGCGCAGAAGCAGGCGGAGAATGCCGGCTCTCAGTTCATCGAATCCCCGCAGAAGCATTACCACACGACCGAGGGGAAGTGGGGCGGGCCGTTCGCGCTGCCGACCCCCGCCGGACGGAAAACATCGGTAGCTGCACGCACGACCTGGCACCCCGACAACGACGCCACAGGAACCGCCTGATGGACAACCAACGCGACTACCACCGCTTCCGATCCCTGCTCGCGCGCATGTGCGAGACCTTGGGTAAGCCGCTCACCGACGAACTGCTGGAGAGCTGGTGGAAGGCCCTGCGGCATGTGGACTTCGACGTGGTTTCAAATCGCATCGAGGCGTTCCTTGCGCGCGCCGATGAAGCCACCCGCTTCCCGCGTCCCGCGCAGATGCGGCCGAAGCATCTGGTGCCCGCTGATCCCGATCAGCCGCAGCGTAATCACGTCAGGGACTACTGGCGCAGCGCCGTGGTGTACGAGGCCGGCAAGGCTGTGGGTCTGTCCATGGAGCAGCTGGAGCCTTACGTCGAGGAAATGGCGGCGAGCTTCGGTACGGCCTTGCGTGAGCTGATCAACGAACTGGAGGGGCAGGAGACGCGCGACGGCCGGACCATCGGTCAGCATCGCTACTGCCAGCGCGAGGCGGAACGCATTGCTCGCGTGTATGTGAATCCTCGGCTGGAGGTTGCGTGATGGCTGACCTCACCACCCGCGAAAAAGAAGTCGTCCGTCTGGTCTGTGATGGTCACTGCACGAAGCAAGTGGCCGC
>Ga0247794_10000012_pt1 | contig 18511 bp, 31 predicted proteins | sample UWRJS046202B6_FD_181720 | JGI IMG/M metagenome (GOLD analysis project Ga0247794, IMG submission 181720) | Soil microbial communities from Arlington Agricultural Research Station in Wisconsin, United States - UWRJ-S046-202B-6 | ecosystem: Environmental > Terrestrial > Soil > Agricultural land... | reverse complement strand
ATAGAATAAAAACGGGCTTTTCTTCGGGTGAAATTTGTATATCGCTAAATATTTTCATTCAATCCTCCATAAATTCTCTTAGTGGGTCTGAGCGCATTGGGTGTCTTAATTTTCTTAATGCTTTTGCTTCAATTTGTCTTATTCGTTCTCGCGTACAGTTTTCTATTTGAGCGCACTGCTCGAAAGTATGCTCATCTTTGTATTGACCTAAACCATGTCTCATTTCTATTATTCGCTGTTCTCTTGGAGTCAAAGTCTGTAAAGCATCTTTAATAGCATTTTCCTGCTGTTCATCTAAAACAATATTTTCAAGCAATTTAGTATCGTTTTGCTGATCCAGCATAAAGCGCATTTCAGCCTCGTTTACTTGCAGACTTCTTTTATTGCTTTTCAATATAGTATGTAATTGCGTATCAGTAAAAAAGTCTAAAGGCGCGCAACCCAATAAATCCGCAATATGAATAATACATTTTCTAAATTCCCCATCACTTTGGAGAGGAGATTCCTTCATATTAACAATAGAACCAATTTGACTAACATATTTCATGATTCCGTTAATTCGACAAAATTCACCTAAAGTTTTATAGCCAGCTTTTTCAATTTTGTATAGAATAATATTGTTCTTAACTTTTACATCAATCCGATATTCTTCCATGAATACGATCTCCAAATTTCCAGTAACTCTTATTACTGGCGGCATTTGCAAACTTCGCAGTCTACTAATATCGGCTTATCAAACACCGAAATTTCGACATAGTATTGTTTGTGACCATCACATTTTTTGCAGGCATTTTTAGCATCCTCCCGCATTTGTTTCTTTTCTGCTTCCGTTAAGGTAGCAAACCATTTTTTAAATTCTTCGTTGCAATCGTCACAAAGAATATCTGTCGGATCGTTTTTCGTTTCAGGATATAAAGTTAACATCTCCTCGATAGCTTTTCGGTCGTTCCATTCATCGTCATTGCGTTTTGGATAAGTGTTTTTGCACTTGCAACAAGTAAATTCACTCATTCAGATCCACCCCTTGGCACATCAATTAATGTTATAGGGCATTCTGGATGAGTTGTATCCCATATCGAAAATATAGTAATGGATTTACCATCCTTATTATCTTTCACACCATAAATAGTTTCATAGGGACGCTCAAAGAATTTTTTTGCATACTCGGTTAATTCGTCACTCATTTGATTTTACCCTTAACCTCTTTTTCAAAACGCCTTTGTAATTCCTGGTCGATCATAATTTTAGTGAAGACAAGTAATTCTATGCTGGCTTGTTTCATCGCTACATTTAGAGATATCAGCTCATCCATTAAATTCACCATTTTTCATCTTTTCAATGTTCTCCAAAGAACGATTAACAAGTAAAAAATTATGCAGAAAATCCACCAGTTCTTGTCGCGTGTAATAATCGGATTTTGAATTAACCATATCAATGATGCACCGCACAGCAAAAAGAAAACCACGTTTGAAATCTGGAGGACTTTTATGAAGAATAACTGCGTGATCATTTTCTTGCGAGGCTTCTCTGAAAGCTTTTGCTGCATAAACACATCTCTCCTGAAAACGATATCCGATAGAATCCTTCTCAAAAACAAGGGTTTCAAGCGTATCAATTGTTTGACACATTGAATGCGCCCATTTCATGAAACTATCATAATCCTTTATTTCTTCGGTCATCTTGAATCATCCTTTTTTAACTCTTCCTCAAGACACAATAAAAAATAAACTATTAGCAACGCAACCCATACACTCACAGGATATCCTCGAATAAATGCCAAACCAGAGATCCCATTTGAATAGTTCCGATATAAATCATGACATCCGGATGATATTCAATTTCATGTCCTGTCCCAACAATAGTAAAGTAACGATGTTTTAACACTTTGTTTTCATCGTGCAAAACCCAAATATAAGGCTTTTCATTTTGAAGTTGTAAAGATAGAATCTTGCTGTGAGCGGGCAATTCAAGATTAAACGTGTCTTTTATCGGTATTTCGTATTTGAAAATCTTCATCTAAGAATCTCCCAAGCATCAGACATAACTAAAAATAAATTTAATTGAGGAAACAAGAAAATGTCATTATCAAAAATGTCACCGATATCCATTTCTGTATAGATATTGTGGTATTTTTTGTAATCTTCATCGCTAAGAATTTTCTTTAATTGCCTTTTTATTTTAGCTATATAATTTAACTTTCCAGCCATAATATCGGCTTGTCTGTCACCTTTCATTCTAGCCACTGACAAAGGCCGTTCATCAAGCGGTGTGTCATCACCAATTAATCCGACTCGACATGCTGATAAATATTCATCGTCCTCAAAAGATGGGTGTGTTATCTTTGCCCCGGATCTCATTGCTTTTAAAGCATCTTCAAAATTCATACTTTCCTCAATGTGAAGCGTCTATAACTTCCATAACTTCTTTTTGCTTGTACCGGACAATGTAAAGTTTTCGCCCGGTATCTTTAGACATTTGTAAAAGAGTTGGCCTAATTTTTTCAATCAACCGCTTGTGTCCAAACACCATAGGCATACCACCCATCGGGGTCATAGCCGAAACAATGCCCTCGTTTCCCTCTTCGTCACGAGAAACGACGACATATAACTCTTTGAGCGGCATTTCATTTTTGGGGATGTCATAGATAGTCATTCTAAGGCCACCACCTTTCCGTCTTCGACAACAAGACGACGATGCGGATCTGCGTCTTCTTTGTGGACTAAAATTCCAAATTTCCTGCGGTCAAGTTCACTTTCATTGGTTTCTAATATAAGCATACTATTGAGAAACCCCATCGCAGTTACAGCCATCTTATGCATAGGCCAATCGGGAACATAATCTAGCGCAATGATATCAATCTCATGCGCTAGTTCTTCGAGTCTTTTAATTCTATCAAGTCGATTCATTAATAAGCCTCGATGCAAGCTCTAATAGCTGCGCTAGTAGATTTAAGTTTCATTTGACGCATAACACGCTTCACTTTAAGTTCAAGTTTTTCAGTTAACATAAAAGCCATTTGCTTTGACATTGGCTTAACAACTTTCGCGGACTTTTTAACAATTTTTTTCATGTTTCAATACTTCCTTTTAGTTGATTACGATTTTTTATTCCAGATCCAGATACGATTGTTTTCTTGGTTCTTACCACGACTAACTAACCACTCCTCATATATTTCCTCGTGCGGGAATTTCATAATGGGTTTATCGCCATGTGTATCGATATTCCCTATCAAGATAAAGGTTTCTACGAGATCCAATATAAGGTTTTCCCTAATACCATAAGGGTTACTACCGTATGGCATTTGATGCGGCGCATAGGTTGTTATCCAGCTACCTATTACCACTTGAGGCTTATATTTTTTAACGGCATCTAATGCTTCTATCTTTTCAACGTCTTTAGGATATTGAATAACAGGTTGTCTCATAGCTTCATATTCAGCACGAATATCCGGCCTTTCCTGCTGTTTTGAATCAGTCATCCTAATATTCAAAATACATCCTAAATCGCCTGCCCCTGCGCCGATTTCAATAGTGCTGCGCCCGTCAATGACATTAGTTAGATAACTTATAAGCTCATAGGTTGGGATGCCATAACGCGCCTTTAAATGGCAAAAAGCCCTAAAATCATCCCACTTGTATTTCTTCCACATCTCAGCGGGCAATAATTTTAATTTGCCATCGTCTCTCAAAACTTCGTGTGAAATATCGGTGACACTATCCATTGGAATTATTCGAGAAATCATTTTAATCTCTTTTGCATTGGTTTCGTTTTGGTTATTGCTATTAGGATGCGCGCAAAAACATTCGCGAGATTTTCTTCATCAGGCAAATGCATGTCTGCATATTCACAATAGAACTTCCATTCAGTTTCGCTTCGTGCAATTTTGAATAATCGAGGGAAAATCCCGATAAAATCCTGCGCGGTAAACGCAGCGTAATGTTCATCGTCATAACCATCGCTTGACCAACAAATCTCATAGGTTTCGTTTTTGCTATCCCATACATAATGGAAACAGGTATCTTGACGGATACCTATTTCTTTTAAGCGTTTAGCCCACTTTAAATCACAAAAGTGTTTATCAAAATTACTAAATGATATCTTGAGGCTTGTCATCACCAAAGCGTCCCGGTAAAAATGTTTTTAATACCCACTCCCGGTTAAACGCTTTTTCCTTACAGCCCGGCATATCAGCACAATATTTGCAGTTAATGAACATGACGCCCGGCGCGTGACCGTATAGTGAACCTACATCATGAGTCATAACCTTAATGAATTTGTCCGATCTGTCTTGTGAACAACACGGGCATTTCCACACCATCTTATCGAACTCCGGTGGTGCCGGACTTAACGCTTTCTTTCCGTTCATCGTCGTACTCCTTAAGGGCGTCATCAATCATTTTACCTAATGCTCGCCACCCTCTAATTTGGGCAAATTGCGCGGGCGTCCAGCCTTTTAAAGCGGGATTAGGCAACGTTAACCACATAGCGGTCTTAGCTTTGCTTCCTAGAAAATGCGTTGTGACCCGGGACAATAATTTTGGGGGTATGGGCACCGACAACCTCCTTCTTTTGCATTTCCGCTATTTTTTCCACGTCTTCTTTTTTGATAAGGATATCTTCTTTTGTAACCTTGCGAACTTTACCGTCAGGCATAGTTACCATGACGTGTCCTTCTCTAGCGATTTCTTTTACTTGGTCAGCGGTAAGCGGAAACATATCGTTTTTAGGCGTATATTCTTTGATTTTTTCAAACCCATCCACAAACGAGTTAATCACTTTCGCTTTAATGAAATCGAAATCAATTGTGGTAGTGGGTAATATTTGCTTTAAGCTGTAATACATATTTGTTGCTACACCGATAGTTAAATTCATAATCATAATGACAACGTCAGCATCGGTAATAGTGCCCGCTTCTTTTGAATTAAGATATTCGTGCATTTTCTCATGATAGCAACGCATAACATCGCCGGATATTTTTCTGAATGCTTCGCTTTGGGCTTCCTTATCGCTCATTTCTTTTCTCCGTTAGAATAAAAGTTTTTATCGATGCCAGCTTTCAATGATTGATATTCATCTTCAATTATTTCAACACCGTCAAGATGCTCGTTTTTAATGAGATATTGACGCACTTGCGTTAACAAACCAAACGCTATCCCTAGCAAAAAATCAGATTCCTTGCTCATTTATTTTTCTCCATAGTCTGTTTATCCATCCAAGCTTGAAACTTATCTACGTCGAAATACAGTTTTCGACCGACACGACACATACACTCGTGTATACCGTTTCGATTTTCAAAAATCAGATGCCTCAACGCCCCTACGGTTAAAAAGGGGAAGAATTTGGGCATTTCTTTTACAGGTATATACTCTTTTTTCATAAATCTCTCCTAGCCGCCTTGTCGCGGCGTATTAGACCAAATAACCGATCCTCACACAATGCCTTATTTATGCCTATAGTATCACTATGTATCGGATCTTATCAATAGGTGTTGACTTGTTTCTTTGGATAACGTATTCTCTCGGTTGTGTTAAATAACTACTACCCTGCTACGGAGTATTAAATATGAACAGTACAGAACTACATAGTGATGGATCTTTTGCAATTTGGAAGGAACGCTCAACAATAGCTGAATGCTTGCGCGATTTAGATATGCCGGTTTTAGCGGTAAAAAGCATGAAGGATTCAGCGACACGCGAGCTAATTGACAGCTTTTTGCATATAATCTGGAAAGAAGCCAATCGTTTACAAAGACATGATGTCTTAGAGCGGCTTTTTTTCGCTGGCTTGATCTACGGTTAAGGAGAACTGAGATGAGCATAGTACCTAGAGATTTATATACCAAAGAAATCAAGCATTGCATTAACGATCTCATTAGTTTTTGCGACGCTAAAGATTTCTACTCCCTTGATGACATTCACCAAGACGAATTAGTTGCGTTAGGCATTAAAGCCTTTGGATGCGATATTGAAATTATTATCGGATCAGACGCAAACCGTTTCCTCGCAAATTTATTAACCTCCTATGATCGTGATGACGAAATTGAATTGATTAAATGTATCAAGGAATCTGCACGCGAAAAATTATGCAGTTACTTTGATTACATGATTCAAGAAGAGTTAACCGACAGACGAGTTAATTCATTTTATGAAGCGGGTCTAAGACGCCATGTTGATCAAGTCAATGGAGAGGTACGTTATTTATGAAGGATTTTATTTCTGCAAAAGAAAGGCTACACAACTTTGGAATGTCTAAACCGCGCAAATTCAAACTTATTTTATTGAGGATTACATCATGGCTCTTGCAAACCAAGTAATGCACAAACCTGTTAATGCTTTAGCTACACTTAACACCGATGAAAATACGTTTCGCGTTCTACAAGAAACGCTTTACCCCGGATCAACAGACCAAGAGGTTGCTATGATTCTTGGTTATTGCAAGGCACGCAAAATTGATCCCATTTTAAAACCGGTTCACTTGGTTCCAATGAGCGTGAAGACCGACAAAACTGACAGTACTGGTAAAGCTATTTATGAGCGAAAAAATGTAATCATGCCCGGTATTGGCTTATACAGAATTGACGCATCACGAAGCGGACAATATGCCGGAGTCGATGAGCCTCAATTTGGTGAAGATGTTAAAGAAGAATTTGTCACCAAAGATAAACAAGGAAAGGTTACTAGCAAACTAAGCGTTACTTTTCCAAAATGGTGCAAAGTTACCGTTAGAAAACTTTTACCTAACGGTGAAATAGCTTTGTTTACCGCAAAAGAATACTGGAAAGAGAACTATGCCTCTAAATCAAAATGGGATGACACTCCTAATGATATGTGGTGCAAACGTTCTTACGGGCAATTAGCAAAATGCGCTGAAGCACAAGCGTTAAGAAAGGCTTTCCCGGATGTCGTTGGTAATGAGTACACCAAAGAAGAAATGGAAGGTAAAAACTTTCATCATGAAGATGTTGCTCCTGCAAAAACAAATCGCACTTTTGATCAACCAGCAGAACCTAAAAAAGAAACCGTTTCTGCAGCGCCTGTTGAACCTCACGAAATTGGTAAGGATTTAATGGATATTTCATGGGCTGGCACTGTTGACGAACTTCAAGAGATTTATACATCAGCTTATAAATACTGGATGAATTTAAAGAACAGAGAAAATATGAACAAGGTAGTGGAAGCCAAGGACAAGCGAAAACTTGAGCTTGAATCTGAAACCATTAACCCTGAAACAGGCGAGATCAAATAATGAAATCATTAACTCTTTATGAGATGTCTGATAAATATCAGTTTCTTGTAAGTGAGCTTTATGACTACGAAACAGGGGTCGTCAATGAGACGACTCTTGCGAAGTTAAATGAGCTTACCGATTCAATGGAAAACAAATGTATTAATATCACAATGCTTTTTAAATCCATTGAGGCGACACAAGAAGCGATTAAAAAAGAGAAAGATAAAATGGCTGCCCGCGAAAAGGCTTTTAAGAATCAAGTGGCACGGCTAAAAGATTATCTTTTAACCAATATGGAACGCTGTGATATCAAGCGAATTGAATGCCCGCAATTCACACTCAATCTTCAAAACAATCCCCCTGCTTTAAAGATCGATGATGAAAGTTTGATCCCCAAAACCTACGACAAGGTCACAATTGAAAAAGATATGGCTAAAATTAGAGAAGATTTGCTAAAGGGGGTTGTTATACCCGGGGCACGTCTGGTACAAGGTAAAAGTGTCAGAATTAGATGACACAGGATGACAATTAATCATAGGAGAAGTTAAATGTTTGTACATGTTAAAAGCCCAATGTTTAGAAATGAAGTAACTGATTTAGTATTGAAATGCAGTCGAATTGAAGGTCTTGATATTTTAAAAAAATTCAAGAAAGGCGAAATATGCTTTGTTTTCGTTATGTTTTGCGATGGTGTTAAAGGATCAGAGATTCATCCAACATTAGAATCCGCACAAAACCGTATGGAAGAAGTTTTAAAACTATGCGGCGAAACAGAAGAGCGAGCAAAGGAAATATCATCACAGTTTTTACCTGAAGATAAGATCGAAAAGAGCAATCGTGTTGATCTAGGCAATATTATATCAAAGGCTATCTTCGACTCGTTAGATAAATAATCATTTGGGAAATATGTTATTTATGGAAAACATTTTAATCCTGGACACCGAGACTACTGGTCTCGATCCAGCTAAAGGTAAGGTAATAGAAATAGGTGCGGTATTTTATAATATATCCACCCGCAGCATCATAAGCCAAGTTTCTACGCTTTGCTATGCCGAGGATAACGCAGCTTATGACGTGAATAGAATTGAAGTTGATTCACTAAAGAAGACGCCTCCTAAAATTGAAGCGCACGCTAAGCTTCTAATCCGTGAAATGATGATGGAGGCTGACGCCATTGTTGCACATAATGCGCCGTTTGATAAAAAGTGGATTGAGACAATTGTTGATTTTCAAGAGGCAAGTCTTAATACCCCTTGGGTCTGTACTAAATCGGATGTTATTTGGCCTGTCCGTAAGGGTATCCCGCTTAATCTTATCCATATATGTGCCGATCTTGGTGTGCCTATTACGAGTGCTCACCGCGCACTCTCGGACTGTTTACTCTTGGTTAACGCGCTTGAGTGCATCGAGGATATTGAATACTTCCTCGACAAATCAGGAAAAGGACGAATAATTTATCACGCTGAGATTTCCTATGAGCAACGACAAATTGTCAAAGACGCAGGCTTTCAATGGGACAACGCTAAAAAGGTTTGGCACGCTAAACTGACACCGGAAATTGCGGCAACAATGCCCTTTACATGCTACCCGGCTGAAAATAGTTGTATCGCAGGATAAAAAATAGTAAAAAGACGCAGCCTCTATAAAATTCCGTAGCAGGGTTTTATGGCACTGTAAAATTGAATTGCGCGACTAATCATCGCGCATTTTCATTTAACGGAGAAAATATGAATATCATTGACTGGTTAGCAATCACATTTTTTGGCGTAGCATTTCTCGTCATCTTCCTACCTATCGCAATTTTCTTTATAGCTGCAATTTTAGCTCCATCCAGTTCTTTTCCGGATTTAGAATAAATTACTGACTACAGAATTCATGGATAATAACGAGACCATTAGCGCCTGCTCCACCGCTACCGTTATTTAAACCAACAGCAACGGCTCCACCACCACCCGATCCATAAGCATTCCCAGCCACACCGTTTTGAACGCTAGCCGCTATCTGGAATGACTGTCCACCCGCTCCATAAACACTATCACCGCCAGCTCCGGCAAAACCTGCTGCTGTGGTAAATGAAAATCCACAACCGCCAGCGCCACCGGCAATAGCAATATCACCACCAGCACCTGTGCCGCCGCCTGCTCCGCCGGTTGCGCGTGATAATGTAGCGGACGCTGTGCCTGCTATACCACCGCCGCCACCTGTCGCTGTAATTGATCCAAAACTAGTAGTTCCACCTGGATTACCATTCGCAGCGCCGCCCGTAGCACCGCCAGCACCAATTGTTACTGTTTGACTTGCACCAACACTCGCTGCGGATAAAATAACTTCTGTATATGAGCCTGCACCGCCACCTGATCCTACACAAATCTGTGCAGTATTACCGGGAGCGCCACCACCTGAACCGCCTCCACCCACAAGACGAATCCAAGCAAATAACATACCAGTACTAGGTGTATATGTTCCGCTTGCACTAAATGTTTGGGTTTTAACGGTTTTAACTAACGCACCAATTGCAAATCCACTATCAATTATTGACCCGCTGGTATCATCATATTTAGGTATATGACCCACCGTTGCAGCCCCATTTTGCATGACCGCATTAGTTAAAGCGTTACTCGACGCCGTTTTTGTTGCAACAGTACCGAGCCCCGGATTATTTAGAGCATTATTCGTAGCCATAATTTAAGTCCTTTTAAATTACTGTGGAGCAACAAAAGCTTGATAATCAACTAAACAACTCGCACCCGGATCTGCTGAGAATAAAATATCAAATCCTGTAGCAGTCGCAGTTACCTTTGCAACGCTAACCGCGTTACTTGAAGTGTTGATATTTGCATTAATGATGCTAGCTGCTGTTAATCCTGCAACAACAACAGAAATCGGACCAGCACCACCACCGCCAATATCTGCTGTACGTGCTGCTTTAAGATTAGCGGCAACTTGAAGTGAACTTGCAACAATTCCGCTATCAGATAACGACCCTGCAGTATCCGCTGCTGTTACTAAATGGCCTATTGTGAAGCCTGATCCTGCGGTCGATGCAAGTGTTGATAATGCGTTATTCGATGCAGCCTTAGCAGCAGCTGTTCCTAATACGCCACCGTCACCAATCGTTCCATCAGCTGCAGTAAAGATTGCAACGTGGTTAATTGTGGGTGCTGCATTAAGCATAACAACTTTTGTTTTTGCGGCATTCGTTGCGGAATAACCAGCGTCTTTGATTTGGCCGCTTGTTCCGTTGAACACAGCAAAATCACCACTCACAACAGGTAATAATACATTGCCAGGGTTTTCCCAAGCATTGAGTGAATAACCTGTGACAGCACTATAGGTAACTTGGAAAAAACCCAATGTGCCTACTTTTGTTTGTTCATTAAAATCGTAAATAATTTCAAAAACGTCAGTAGGTAAAATTGGATTACCGCTAGTGTTTTCGTTATTTAAAAATCCTGCCGTAGTGATTGTGGCAAGACTGTCTGTTGTAACCATTGTGCAACGGCGTGGCTCTATTTGTTGTCCAACCAGTCCTGTTACATTTGTATTAAGTGATAAAATTGCCATTGCGACTCTCCTTGATTAACTTCCATGTTTAAACAACCGTAATATTTCCCTGTGGTCCGGATGCAATCGTCCACTCTAAATTCGCAACCGTACAAATCATGTAAAAGGAATCTTTTGCATTCGTTGAAGCCAAGCTGCCGCCTGCTCCAACCGTTGTCGTAGAGCTACCAAATACAATCGATTGCCCCGCACCCTGTGTAACTTTCCAACCACCAGCGCCTTTACCAATAATGTCAATTTCATCACCTACCGCTGATGTTGCGGGCAATGACATCGAAACTAATCCTGCGTTATTGGCGATATAACCGTTATTAGGGAGCATGGCTTGAGAAGTGCCGGTTACAACAGTCCAGCTAAACCCTGCTAACCCGGTGCTTGAAATGGTGATCGTTCCTGCCGCATTAACAATCGAGATATTTGTTCCCGCTGTTAATGTGCCAAGTACAGGCGTTGCGCCCGTTGATCCAATCATTAGCTGCCCGTTAGTCATAGAAGCCGACCAAGCAGGAACTCCGGAGGAGTTTGTTCGCATAATTGCGCTGTTAGCAGTCGTCATGCCTGCAACAACGTTATTTGCCGAAGACCAGAGCAATTGATTGATAGTGGTTGTTGGAGGATATGTTGCGGTTGACCATGCTAATCCTGTGGCTGCAGCCGCACTTACTTGCAACATTTGTCCGTCAACCGTTCCAACGGCTAACCTTGCGTTAACTGTTGTGAAGGTATAAAGATCGCCTTTAGTTGTTAAAGGGGAACCTGACCCGCTTGTAGCTGCAATGGTTATGCTATTGCTGCCCGGCGTAACACTAATACCAGCGCCTGCGGTAATACTGGCCGCAGCCGGTGCGCCTGATGTGCTTCCTATAGGAATTTGCCCATCCGTCAGCGCAATCCAAGTCGGTACGCCCGTAGCATTCGTCGAGAAGAAAGATCGGTTTACCGGAGCTAATTCGCTCATCACATTGGCAGCGGAAGCATAAAGCAAAGTGTTTATTGCATTCGTTGCGGGATAGGTCGAAGTTGACCAAGCCGGTGCTGAATTTGCGCCTGATTGAAACATCTGGTTTGCAGTTGCGGTTGGCGCCAAAATTTCCATTGAACTTGCATCGGAATAAACTATACCACCGTTGGCTGCAACTAATGCTTTACCCGTTCCACCTTGCGCCATTGGAACAGGAAACGTAACGCTTCCGGATAATGTCCAAACCGCCGTGGCAGCATTACCGCTGGACGTACAGACATACATGATGTTGTTAACAGTATCCCAAAGCAGCTGGTATTGTGTTCCAGCGACGTTCCCGTTAGGGTTTCCCGCATAATGCAATACAGTATTAGCTAGCAATAAAGTAGCTACCTGTTGAAGCGTTTGCTGGACAGAAACACCACCTTGTACGGCAGCAATAATGTCTGCAAGCGTCGAGCTTGTTACCGTAGGTAACTGCGTAAATTTTTCATTTGCCATCTACTTAATTCCTTTTAAGTAAATCAATTATTGTGTTTCGTAAAGTGCGACCCCTACGTCAACGGTTGCATCCGCGCTAATAGCGTCAATAACATCTCCGGCCTTTAATAAATATTCAGCTGGATTTCTTTCGGAAGTAGAGGCGGCGAATGTTCCTCCTGCGGGAACAGCTGCGGTTCCGTTAATAGCGACCCATACATTAGCTGTCGGCGTTTCATAGCTAAAGTATGCAATCCAATTCTGCGCGCTGCTTGGAACGGTAATGGTTGAATGAACGCCAGCCGCTAAAGTTGCAGAGAACTTATTAGTGGAAGGCGCCCTCGCAAATGTATTGAATCCTTGTATGTCTCTTCCAAATCCTAATTTTGTTGGCATAGCTTCATCCTTAAAGCTTGATTAAAAAGTTTGAATACGAGGTAGGCTGAACAATATTAAATGGCACATTGCCGCCCGTCGTATTTGTGCTGCCACCTAAAATTGCCTCGGCGGTTGGTGGCACCGTGTATTGTGCAACAACAGCTGCAATAGCGCCTGCGCCGCCCGACGTTTGCGTGCCCAAAACCGTCGCAGATGATCCTAATACATGGCTATGAGTATTTAATTCAGTAGTAAGTTGCGAATGGTTGTCTTGCCCGATATACGAACCCAATGGATGTGGTCCAAATGACGCTGTAAATTCACTGAATCCTGTTCCCGCAGTCGTCAATGTAATGACTACACCATTCACCGCATTATCATGTGTTGTTGCTAATGAAACGGCTGTAGAACTTAAAACAACTAGATAATAAGTAGTGGCTGGCAATAACGGACTTGGTAATGTTCCGGTTGTTGATAACAGTACAGATTGTCCTGTAGAAAACGGACTAGTATCATCCACAATGAGAGTGTTTCCACTTCGTGTAAAATACTTAATGTAATTTACGCCACTCGGAGCAGCTCCAGATAAAACCCGCGCTAATTGTTTCGTTAATGCCATCTCTTTGTTTGCAGTAAAATCTGCATAAGCTGAAACACCACGAGTGCTAGGTAAGCCACCCAAATAAACCGGGCAATATGTATTTACAACACTATTCCAAAGAAGGTTATACAAAGGCCAAGTATCATTATTAGCACGCGCGCTAGAACCTGATAATGTTGATCCAATTGTTCCATCATTCATTGGAACATAACCACCTGTTACATTAAACGTCCCTGAATAATTGTAACTAGGTTTTAAATCACCTGTTCTATCAGAATTTGTAATCGCTGCAATTTCATCATAAGTTGAGAAATCGTTATCGGGAACGACGTCACTTAAATAGACTGAAATCTTTGTATGGTTAATATTGAATAATGAAGATAGTGGATATTGAACGCGAATAAATAATGCATCATCTCCACCTATTCCGGGAACTAAACCTAATAATGTATCGTCAGGGAAAGTAAATGGAATTACAAATTTCTGAAAGTCATTATTTAAAACAATTCGCTTAATTAATATTGGATCAGGTTGCGTTAATGCACCCGTTCCTAAATATTGATAGACATACAAATCAAGATAATTATTCGGATTTCCTGCAACATTCTGCGCTTGAATAACAAGGTTCGCTTGAACATTAGCAAGCGTCTTTATATGTAGTGATACAGGATATTGAATGCACTTAACCGTTTCACCAACTTGAACACCTGAACATTGCGCGTTTAAATAAAGTTCCGGCGTAATGTCATTATCTAAGGTTTCCGTCATAGGAGAAAATATTAAATCATCATTTGCCCCTGTTACGTTTTTAATAAAACGAATGTCACCGTTTGTATAACCGTCATGTTGGCTAGGCGCAATAACTTGGTTCAATACATTCATTGCATCGAGCGCGCCAATATTCCTCCAGAAAACATTATTAACAATAATATTATCTAATGTTGGAACTTGAGAGCTTGGACTTGCGCCTGATGGTTGAAACGGAAAGTTTTCACGAGTGAATTGTCGAACCGCAGGGTCACCATTTTCGTCAACACTATCGACGGTAATGTAATAAGCTTCCGGAACATTCTCGTCGGTTTCTTCATAAGGATAATAAAATGGAATGATGTCATTTCCATTTGGATCTTGAGTTGTTCCGACGCTGCTTAAGTGCATCGGATTATCAAGGGCAACCCAAGTATAAGCACCCGGTACACCTGTTTGGTAATACCAGTTTTTATAGAAGCTACGTGCATTGTCTTTATAGAGCGATACCAAACCATTAGCCAAAGGTTTACCTGTGTCTTTATCGACAAAGTAATCCTGCAGCATCGCAGCAGATACGAGTAAATCTGGATTAATCGGCATTCCTTGCCTCCATCACAAATCCATTTGTAACGCCTAAACATTATAGGTTATTTTTAAAATCTTTCCGCTAACTATTTTTTTTACTCTTGGCCTTAATAATGGCCTTTACTAAGCTATCCCGTACAGCAGGATTAGTTAATAAATTAACGCCTGTCTTTCCAACCATTCCGGGTAATACCATTCCTGCGACGCCACCTAATAAAGCGCCCGGTAACCCTCCAATTGCGCCGCCTGCTTTAAAGCCACCAACCGCACCCATTGCCGGAATCAAGTCGGATACCCGTTGACCCGTATGAGGGTTAAACATTGTTTGGAAAGCCTCGGTGTTCATCCCTACTGCCTTTGTATACTTATCGAGCGATTTACGCATTGCTGCGTCCGGAATGTGCGTTTCCTTTTGCTTTTGACCCAAATTCTTGTATAGTGTCCGCAGTTTCAATGGGTTTAACTGCCCTTCTTCAAGGGCTTTAGAGAGGTGCATATATGCAGGTAAGTTTCGGACTGATTCTGGTAGTTTATCTGTCACTTTTGCTAACAGCGTACCACGGTCGTTAGCACCGCCACGCAGAAAGTGTGACAAGATAACATCTGGATCTCCGCCTTGGCGGGTAAATTTAGTAATGTCAGGATCTTCAAAAGGCTTGTACTTAGATCCATATTCCGTCATGGCAGTATCGTAAGCATTCTTTAACTCGGGGTTTTTCGTCGATTTAATCGTTGTCTCTATATCGCTACCCAGTGAATCCCTTAATTCCTTGTATAGCCCATATTCATAGTTATTGTTATTCGTATAGGCTTCATTAGCCTTGTCGTTAAGCTTGCCTTTAAAGATATTACTCAAGCGCAAGGTATTTCCCTTTTCGCCTTTGGCATAAGCTTGCAAATCAGACAAAACGTCCGGTGATAGTTCACGCTTCAATTCAGGGCTTTGTTCAATTTCATCTAGAATCGATTGCGCTTTGCCTTGAAAGCTACTTCTAGGAACGACGACGCCTTCCTTATCAGCTATGTCATTTACCCTTTGAAAATTGGCATTCTTTTCTTTATTAGCCTCGATAGACGCTTTTTTCAAGGCGGTTTGCAAATGAGAACCAAGATCGCCTGCAGGCAAGTTTTCACCTAATTTGGACAGGTGGCCTTCACCTTGCTGAACCAATTGATTCGCAGTGCCTTGCATTGCGGTGCTTGCATTGGAACCCGGCACACGAGGCAATACGTTTTCATATAGGCGCTTTAAAGCCGGAGACCCTATAACGTCCCCTAGACCCGTTGTCGTGCCTTGTGCGGCTTCTAAATTGCCTTGTAGTTGCTCCGGACTTAAATTTCCGGCCAGCATTTTGGATGGGCGCATTGCATTAACACCACGGCCTGCTGCCATTGGTAGCGCAGTATTAATAGCACCTTCCACAGCACCTTTTATCCTTTGACCGGGAGGTGCTTGTACGGCTGCATTAATTGAATTAGCGGCCATCATAGGTAACATTCTAGCACCACCGGCAGCTCCGCCTATTCCGTATTGACCTAATCCTGATAAAAGTTTATTAGGATCTTTGCTTTCAATCATGCCGCCCAAATCCACAGGATTATTTTGTCCTAATCCCATTTCTTCACGAATATTAACGTTTGGGACGACCTTCGCCCATTCAGGCAATTTCTTATTAATAGCGCGGGTAATAGGATTATTACCTATAAATTGTCCGGCTTCCCCCATTGCTGCTGCGGTATTTTGTGCGCCGCGTGCAACACCGCCTAATAAATCTTTTCCAGCTTCAATAGGATGTGCAATCGTTTTTCCAACAGCACCCGGCACTTCTTTAGCTAAATCCCATAATTTTCCGGGTAGACCAATAGCCGCACTTCCCGCATAGCCGGGAATCTTTGAAATGGAACCCGCAAGACTACTATCGAATTGACGTTTCTGTAATTCGGCTTTCGCGGCATTACGACGTTCAAGTTCGGCACGCGCCATTTCAGGAGTAATGCTTCGGCTATCCATTATGTTCCCCCTGCAATTCTTTGTAATTCTGCATCAGACATATGAGAGAAATCTTGTCCGCTCGCTGCATTAGCTTTGTCATCATCATCAAAGCTTTGGTTTTGTTGCCCATAAATAGCGGAATTTTCTGCCTTATTCATTTGGCGTATCAATTGACCCACCTTCTTTTGGACTTTTTGATAGACATATGAATTGGGCGAAATTCCCAATGTATTGAGGCGTTGAAATGCAGCATCGGCTATATGTTGTATAGCACCCTCACCTACGTTACCACCCATAGCATTAATACGTAGAGCTGCAATTTCAGGATATAGCGCATAAGCAGCTAATGCATCGGCTTGGTTATCAGGATTTTCACCAGATAGCATATCTTTAATCAATGCAGGCGATACATTTGCAAAGCGCGGGGAGTATTTCGCATAAGACGCCGTAATCGAAGGCTCAACCGCATTGAGTGCCGCAATGGTTGAATTTGCCCGTTGGATTCGGGTTTGTATTGCGGTAGTGGGAGCGCCCCGTGCTGCAGGCCAACTGGACGGATTGTCCGCGTCATAGCCTTTAGCTTTTGCCATAGTTGATAAATCATAACCTTGGTTAAACATACGACTAGCTTGCTCACCCGTATACCCGAAGGCACGGGCTTGTGAAATAGCATATTCTTTCTCCACGGTAGGCATTGAAGTGAACGCCTTACCAGCTAAGTTTTGCTGCATGACTTGGGTTAAAGTGCGCTTATATTGTAGATCCGTCATTGGCTTTTGAATGAGCGCCTGAACAAGACTATTCACATCAAAACCTTGACCAGTCGGAGAACCTTGTCCCGTATTAGCTTGGCTTTGCGGGATATTCATCGCTTGTTGCTGCCTTTGCACGGCTTGCGCAATTTGACCTGCTTGAGCTACCGTTTGAGCGCGTTGCTGCATTTGTTCGGCTTGTGGGTTGCCCGGTATAGGCGTGAAGCCGCCTTGTCCCAAAGGAGCCTGTTGAGGCATAGGCGTATAACCACCTTGTCCCATAGGAGCCTGTGGTTGTTGTTGCATAGGTTGTTGAGGCTGTTGCTGTTGTTGGGGTTGTTGGTATTGGTTATTCAATAATCCCATCTGGTGCAACGCTTCAAGCAATTTCGTTTCTTCACCGCCCATAAAGCCGGGATGACTTAATAAATAATTTGTCTTGCGGGTTTCCGCACCCAAGTTAGTCGCTTGCGCCCCACGTAAGCCGATTTCAGATCCCCAAATTTTAGGGTTCCATTGGTTTTGTTGTTGAGCGGCGGTCAAGCCTTCCTTTGCCATTGGTTCTGCATATTTGGCTTGCGCTTGCGCTATTTGATTTGCCAGCATCTTTGCTTGCATATCTTGGGGAAATTGAATCGCGCTCTGCATGAATTTCTGGCCGCGCTCCGCCCCAACCAGCAACGGGTTCGCTTCGTCAAAACTGATTCGTTGAAAATCAGGAAATTGTATGGGCATCCCTATCCCCTTTTAAAATAAGAATGGCAAAGCAGCAGCGCCTGCGCCGATGATATTGCCCCACATACCGCCTTCATGTTGGTTGTCAGCGTTTTGGCCTTCATAGTTAAGCTTGGCACGATTAGCAAAGTAGGACGCCATATCCTCGCCCGCTGCTTGGCCTGCCTGTGCCCCGGTATTATAGAGACCTTGGCTGCCGGATAACCCCATGCCATAAGCGCCTAGCGCGTTCTGCAAATATTGATTGTAATCTTGGTTTGCAAGGTTCGTTGCAAGCCCCATGTTTTGCTGTTCGTGCTGGGGTGATCCTGCCATACCGCCTGCGGCTGCAGCGTGTCCTGCGCCTTGCATGGCTTGTTGTAGGGCGAATTGAAAGCCGGGGGATTGATGATAGCTTTGACCAATTTGGTTAACGCGACCGCCGGGGTCATTCATCAAAGAATTGTATTGCTTGTTTAGGCCATTATATTGTTGTTGGCCTTGCT
>Ga0247794_10000010_pt1 | contig 19639 bp, 12 predicted proteins | sample UWRJS046202B6_FD_181720 | JGI IMG/M metagenome (GOLD analysis project Ga0247794, IMG submission 181720) | Soil microbial communities from Arlington Agricultural Research Station in Wisconsin, United States - UWRJ-S046-202B-6 | ecosystem: Environmental > Terrestrial > Soil > Agricultural land... | reverse complement strand
CACCGCGTCCGACCGCTCGAGGAAGTGGTAGACGACCTCGACCTCCTCGGCGCCGGCGCGGAAGCAGGCCAGCGCGTAGACCAGCTGCTGCAGGCGGTAGTCCTTCGCGACGATCTCGTCCGGCTCGCCTTCGGCGAGCGAGTTCGTCTTGTAATCCAGAACGAGGGCGCGCGGGCCGTCGCGGTGGAGCACGTCGATGCGCCCGTGCAAGAGCACGCCGTCGTGCTCGAAGGCGAAGGGCAGCTCGGCGGTCGCGCCGTCCAGCGACGCGATCCGCGCTGCCAGGTCCGACGCGCAGTAGGACGCGACGAAGCCGCGGATGCGCTCGATCTCCTCGTCGGTCGCGGCGGGGTAGCGTGCCCGCACGCGCTCTACGAGATCCGCAGGAACCTCGGGCGCACGTAGGTCGACGACCTCGAGCAGCGCGTGGACGGCGTCCCCGATCTCCGTCGCCGCCAGGCCGGTGTGGCCCGGCACCGTTCCGGCGGCGTCGGCCGGCCGCAGCCCTACGACGCGCTCGGCGAAGTAGCGGTACGAGCAGCGCTCGAAGAGCGAGAGGGCGCTGTACGAGAGCCGCCGCACGCGGTGCAGCGGCGGCGTCGGGATCTCGGCAAGCGGCGCGAGCTCGGGCGCCTCGACCGCCGCGGCGCCGTTCTCGGCGAGCTCGAACAGCTCTAGCTGCTCGAGGACCGCCGGCTCCGCGACGACGGCCTCCGGCTCGGGTGAATGGCGGTCGAGCCGCACCAGCACGCGCGCCTCGCCACGCTCGATCTCGGCAACCGCCTCGGCCGCGCCGAGGTCGCCCAGGTCGAGGCGGTCGAGCACCCAGCCGATCGGCGTCCGCTCGTCCGGCCCTCGCTCACCGACCGCGCCCGAGACGATCAGGCGGTCGATCGCACGCGTCATCGCGACGTAGTACAGGCGCCGCCGCTCCGCTTCCTCCGCTGCCTGCTCAGCCGTCCTGACCGCCTCGTACTCGGCCGTTGTCAGCCGCTTGCCGGTGTCGGGGTCGGCCGGGCGGAAGCCGAGCCGGCCGTCCGGCAGGCAGAGGATCTCGTCGGCGTCCGGCCGGGCGCGGTCGCGACCGGCGTCCGCGACGACCACGACCTTGAACTCGAGCCCCTTCGCCGAGTGGATCGTCAGCAGCCGGATGACGTCCGTTCCCTCCTCCTCGGCAACCGCCTCGAGCTCCGACGCGCCGACCGCGTCCTGCTCGGCGACGAAGCGCACGAAGCCCTGCACGTCCGGGCCGCGCAGCTCCTCGTACGAGCGCGCGAGCCGCGCCAGCTTCCGCAGGTTGGCGTAGCGCCGCCTCCCGTCCCACTGCGCCAGCACGGCGAGGTCGTAGTCGTGCTCGGCGACGATTCGCTCGCAGAGCCGCTCGAGCGAGAGCGACGACGCCTGCGCCGCGAGCCGACCGTAGCGTTGGCGGAAGGCCTGGAAGAGCCGCAGGTCCCGCTCCGAGAGCCCCTCGGGCAGCTCTTTCTCGAGCCCGCAGTAGAGCGGGCGCTTCGGGGCGTTTCGTCGCAGCAGCACGAGCGCGTCGTTGGAGACGCCAACGAACGGCGACGCGAGCACCGAGACCAGCGCCTCGTCGTCGTAGCGGTTGTGGAGGAGGCGTAGGTAGGCGAGCAGGTCGACCACCTGCTGCTGGTGGTAGTAGTCGCGCCCGGTCGCGCGGAAGGTCGGCAGGCCGACCGCACGTAGCTCTTCCTCGTAGATGCGCGCGTCGGTGCCCGCGGCAAAGAGCAGCACGATCTCGCCGGGCGCGGCCTCGCCCGCGTCGACGAGCTCTCGCACCCGCTGCGCGATGTGCTGCGCCTCGGCCTTGCGCCAGTGGACGCCGGTCCCGGCGTAGGTCTCCTTGTCGGTGACGAGGAGTTCGACCGCGGGCCCGAAGGCGGGGTCGGCGAACCGTCCGGCCGCGACCAGCGGCTGGAAGCTCTCGCCGAAGTCCGCGGCGAAGAGATGGTTGATCACGTTCAGCACCTCGGGCCGGGAGCGGTAGTTCTGCGTCAGCGCCAGCACTCCCGCGACGGCCTCGCGCCGCTCACGGAAGACCTCGACGTCGGCGTGGCGGAAGCGGTAGATCGACTGGAACTCGTCGCCGACGAAGAAGATCTCGGAGTCGTCGTTTGCGAGGAGGTCGATGAGCTCGCACTGGAGGCGGTTCGTGTCCTGGAACTCGTCGACCATGATCGAGCGGAAGCGCCAGCTCTCGCGCTCGCGGATCTCCGGATGCTGCTGCAGCAAATCGCGGGCGAGCAGCTGGAGGTCCTCGAAGTCGAGCGCCGACTCCCGGTCCTTCGCCTCGCGATACGCGGCGTCGTAGGCGAGCAGGAGCTCCTGCAGCTGCTCCCGGTCGCGCGCCGCGAGCGCCTCGAGCGCGGCCGCCTCGACCGCGCGGCGCGGCTCGTCCAGCTCGGGCGAGGCGAGGTCGGAGAGGTCCAGCAGCTCCTCGGGCAGATGCGACGTCTCCAGGTATCGGATCGCCCGCTCGTCGCCTGCGGCTCGCGCGTACTCGCGCAGCTCTTCGAGCCGCTCGCCCAACTGCGGCTCCTCGCGCGGGTCGATCCGCAGCTCGAGCCCGGACGAGCGAAGCGTCTCGTGGACGCCCGTGAGCATCCGGCGCAGCCGCCGTCCGCCGTAGGAGGCGAGCAGGCGCAGGCGCGCCTCGTCGTCGCCGCAGAACTCCTCGAGCGCCGAGCGGAACGCCTCGCCGCGGAGTACCCGGCCCTGGCTGTCGTCGAGCACACGGAAGCGGGGGTCGATCCCGGCCGCGAACGGATGCGCCTTCAGCAGCCGCCGGCAGAAGCCGTGAATCGTCGAGATCCAAGCGCCGTCGAGCTTCCGCTCGAGGTCGTGGCGGCCGAGCTCGTGCAGTCGCCTGCGGATCCGCCCGCGCAGCTCGCCGGCGGCGCGCTCGGTGTACGTGATCACGAGCAGCGAGTCGACGTCGAGCCCGCGCTCGCAGACCGCCTTGCAGAAGCGTTCGACGATCACTCTCGTCTTGCCCGTCCCTGCGCCTGCGGAGACGAAGACGACCCCGCGCTCCTCGATCGCGCGCTGCTGCTCGAGATTCGCGGCCTGTGTCTCCACCGTGCTCACGAGCGCCTCACCCGGCACATCGGCCATAGATCGCACCACTGCGGGCAGGAGCCGCGCTTCGGGTCGTGGCGGACGTCTCCCGCCCGGATGCGGGAGACCATCGCCCGCGCGTGGTCCTGCGCGCGCTCGATCCCGCCCCAGAAGGCATCCTCGTCGACGTAGTCGTTGCGCTGGAAGCCGGGCACCCCGTCGTCGCGCGCGTCTGCCCGTAGCACGCCGCGCGCCTGGCCCTCGCCCGCCAGCGCGCGGTAGATCCCGCCGAGCGGCTCGACCCCGACGAGGTCGCGGAGGACGAGCATGTACAGCGGGATCTGCAGGTGTAGCTCGCGCTCGATCTCGGCCGCGGTGTGCGCGCTACGGCCCGACTTGTAGTCCACGACCAGCCCGCGCGCACCGAACGGGTCGCGGTCGATCCGGTCGATCTTCCCCGAGACGGTGAAGCCGCCGAGCTCGAGGCCGCGCTGCAGCTCGGGGGCCGAGCGCTCCGAGCCGAACGAGACCTCGAAGCGGTCCGGCACGAGCGGGCTCGGCGACTCGGCCTCGCGGCGCACCAGCTTCTCGAGGTCGCGCGCGAGGCTGTGCTCGAGCTCGCGCCGCTCCAGCTCGGGCACGTCGATCCGCAGGTGCGCCTGCAGTGCATCGCTCAGGCACTCGCGCAGGAACTCGAGCGCCTGCTCGAGGTTCTCGGGGCGCGGCCGTTCCGCGCCGGTGCGCTTCGGCAGGCCCTTGAAGAAGCTGAACAGCGTCTGGTGCGCGACCGTGCCGCGCAGGCGAGCGTCGACCTCGGCGTCGATGCTACGGGGCTGGAGCAGACGCTCGACGAACCACATCGAGGAGCAGTCGGCGAAGCGCTCGAGGTCGGTGACGGAAAAACTCGCCTTCTGGCGCAGCTCCTCGAGCACGGCCGGGTGCGTCAGACGCGTCGGCCGCCTGAACGCGTCGAGGGCGCGGTCGAGTCGGCGTTCCCAGCCGTTGGCGCGGGCGAGTGAGGTGGCCGTCGAGGGCTCCGCCGGGGCAAGCGAGGCCAGCGCGCGAAGGCGCTCGCGCTCGCTCGGCGCGGTCTCGAGCGGCCAGGTCAGCGCCGCGAGCGGCCGGCGCCGCGTCCACCGCTCGACCTCATCCGGGGCGAAGAGCGCCTGCGCCTCGTCCCAGAACGGGCTCGCCTCGCGCGGCGAGCCCTCGTCGCTCGCGGCCTCGCGCACGAGGTAGAGGCGCCGCGTCGGCCGGGTGCAGGCGGTGTAAAAGAGGTAGCGGTCGCGCGAGACGGGGTCGGTCCGCAGCAGCCGGCCGCTGCGCGACGTCTGCTCGAGCTCGGCCTTCCGCTCCTCGTCGAGGAACGGCGAGCCCTGCGAGCGGCGCGGCAGGCTGCCCTCCTCGAGTCCGACCACGAACACGACCTCGAACCGGCGGGTGCGAGCGCGAAGCAGGTCGAGCACCGCGACCCGTCCGGCCTCCCCCGCACCGCCGAGCCGCACCGGCGCGTCCGCCAGCAGGGCCACGACCTCGTCGCGGGTGGCCTCGCCGCCGAGCTCGCGCCAGCCCTCGAGCTCCTTGACGAGCTTCGCAGCGCTCTCATGCGCGCGAAGGTCTAGCCGGGCGGCCTCGTGGACCGGCGGCGCCTCGAGCCCGTAGGCGGCGCGCGCCATCGCCCTCGCGAGATCGCGGACTGCCGCGAGCGGGTCCTCCGCATTTCGGACCGTGTCGAGGTGCGGCAACGGCTGGCCGCGCAGCTTCTGGATCTCCTCCTCGACCCGTGCCGGCTCGACCACTCCCCGTCCGCGGAGCCTGCCTTCGAGGAAATCGGCGTGGGCGCGCGTGAGCCCCGAGTACGGCGAGCGCAGGAACGAGAACAGGTCGCGGCGCTCCCCCGCCTGCCACGCGTAGCGGAGCAGCGAGAGCAGCGCCTGGCCGAACGGCGTCTGGCCGAGCCGCAGCCGCCCTTCGAGCGAGTACGGCACACCGAGCGTTGCGAACGCCGTGTCGAGCGCCGCGCGCCAGCGCTCCAGCGACGGGCAGACGATCGCGATCTCCTCGGGCGGCGTTGCCTCGCGCAGCAGGGCGAGGATCTCGTCGGCGACGAGCTCGAGCGTCCCACGGATGCCTGCGCCTTCGAGGAAACGGAGCGACCCGTCCAGTTCGGGCGACCGCTCGGGCAGGTCGACTCCGAAGAGGAAGCGCTCCACGTGGGCAAGCACCGGCGTGCGCGCCTCGGCGCTCGGCGGAAGTTCCTCGATGCGGCCGTCCGCCAGCCGGCTCAGGTCCTCTGCGGTTCGGGAGAGCGACGCGAAGGCGTCGCGGCCCGGCTCGTACGGGAGCGAGACGGTCACGTCGGCGCGGGCGGCGAGCGCCTCGAGCAGCGCCCACTCGGCGCCGGTGAGGTCCTCGAAGCCGTACGCGAAGACTGGGCGCGGCTCCCACGCAGAGAGGTCGCCGGCCGCTCGCTCCGCCGCGTGACGGCGCTCGAGCTCGCGGTCCCAGAGATCCAGCCGGTCGAGCTCCGCGCGGTAAGCGGCGTAGAGCTCCCCCAGCTCACCGTCCAGCTCGCTCGGCTCCAGCAGCGCAGACTCGAGCTCGGAAACCGTCGAGCCGAGCGAGTCGGCAAACCCCGAGAAGCGCGCGGAGCGATTCTGCGCCCCCGCCACCACTCGGCGCAGCAGGAGCGTCCGCTGCGCGGGCGTGACCACGCGCTTGTGGGCTCCGTTCCCGCGCGCGATTCGCTCGAAGACGTCGTCGAAGGTGCCGATCGAGCCTCCGACCAGTGCGCCGACCTGGGTCAGCAGCTGACGCTCGGCACGGTCGACGTCCGGCCGGTTCGGCACGATCAGGATCGGATCAGAGCCGAGGGCGCCCAGGTAGCGCTCGAGCAGGAGCGCGACCTTGCCCGCGTTCGCGGGCCCTGCGAGCAGGCGCAGCGGCACCGAGCCATCGTAGTCGCCGCATGGGACGGTTCCGAGGCCAGGAACGGCGGGTCGCCCCGCCCCGTCGTCCTAGGCTGTCGCGGACTTCGGCCGGCGGCCTCGCCGCGCGGCCGCGCGGCCGGGCATTCCGCCCGCGCAGTTGTCGCAGAGATCGGCTTGCTTGGAACCGCGGCGGGCGTCCGCGAAGTTCAGGCGCATCGTCGCGCCTTTTCCTTCTCCGATTTCCATTCCACAGTTGTCACATACCAACACGGTCTTGCGCGCCAATGGATCCTCCTCGTAGGGCAGATGGGATTTCGCCACCCTAACCGAAAGTGCGAGCGCAATGTCAGGCTGCCTCACGTGCACGCCGAATGCGCCACGAACGCAGCAGGCTGAGTAGTGCCTGCTCCTCTGGACCGAGGTCCAAATCCCGCGCACCGACTACGCGCAAATGGCCAGGGCGGAAATCGTCGATCGTTCTGCCGTCGAGATACTGCTCGACGACTGCCGGACTGACGTACGACGCCCGTGCAACCGCGGGAGTGTTGCCGAGGCGTTCGCCCACCTTCCGCATCACCGCGGCGACCGTGCGCTTCTGCTCGGCCACGGTTTCGGGCAACTCGCGCTCCGCGAGCTCGATCGCCGCAATGAGCGTCCCGCCCCAGGTGCGGAAGTCTTTCGCCGTGAAGTCCTCGCCCATGTACTCGCTGATGTACTCGTTCAGCCGCCGCGCACCGAGGTTGTAGACCTCCTCGTCGTCGCGATAGCGGAAGACCCTGCGCCCACCCGGGAGCGCGAGCAGCTCTTTCATCGCAGCCGCCAGCTCGGCGTCGACGAGCACCGTGTGGCAGAGCACGCGGTGCTTGGCGCGGAAGCGAAACGTGATCCTGCTGCCGCGCACGCGGACGTGGTTCCTGCGCAGCGTCGTGATCCCGAAGGTCTTGTAACTCCTCGCGTAGCGCTCGCTCCCGACACGGAACCATCCCTCGTTGATCAAACGGACGGCGACAGCGGCCGTCCATTCGAAGCTCAACGGCTCGAGGTCCATGTGCTTGTCCATGGTTCTCCGGAGCTCCGGGAGGCGCTCCGCGAAGCGCACGAGCTTGTCGTATTTCGCCTGCTCTTGGCGTGCGCGATATTCGGGGTGGTAGAGGTACTGCCGCCGGCCCGCCTTGTCGGCGCCGGTGGCCTGCAGCTTTGCGCCCGCTCGGGGTGAAATCCAAACGTCCTTCCACGCCGGCGGGATGCTGAGCGACTCGATCCGCTCCAGCGCGGCCTCGTCCGTGATCGCCCGGCCGCGCGAGTCCACGTACCGGAACCCGCGGCGCTGGGAGCCACGCCGTCTCCATCCTCCTTTCCTGGCCATAGAGTCTGCGGTGTAGCCAGCGGCGAGCGGTTCTAATCCAGGGAGGCGGATGGCGACGGCGACGATCGTGGTGTTGGAGGGGGACGAGACCGGGCAGGAGCTGCTCGACGAGGCGCTGCGTGTGCTCGACCCGGACGTAACTGGAGTCGAGGTCGAGCTGCCTCGCTACGACCTCTCGCTGGAGTCGCGGCGGGCGACGCAGAACCAGGTTGTGCACGAGGCGGCCACAGCGGTGCGCGAGGCGGGGCTCGGCCTGAAAGCGGCGACGGTCACCCCGGAGGGCGCGGGCGACGTCGGCTCCCCGAACCGGATCCTGCGCGAGGAGATCGGCGGTCGTGTGATCGTCCGCACGGGTCGTCGCATCCCGGGGGTCGTGCCGTTCGGCGGCGTCCACGCGCCGATCTCGGTCGTGCGCATGGCGGTCGGCGACGCCTACGGCGCGGAGGAGTGGCGCGAGGGCTCCGGCGACGACGAGGCCGCCTTCCGCACGGAGCGGATCGAACGCCGCATCTGCCACTCGGTCGCGGAGTTCGCCTTCCGGTTGGCCGAAGACACCGGCGCGAAGGTCTTCGGCGGGCCGAAGTTCACCGTGAGCCCGGTCTACGAGGGGATGCTGAAAGAGGAGATGGACGCGGCGGCAGAGCGGCACCCTGACGTGCCGTACGAGCCGCAGCTCATCGACGCGACGTTCGCGCTGCTGATCGCGGCGAGCGGCGACCCGCTCGTGATCCCCGCGCTGAACCGCGACGGCGACATCCTCTCCGACCTCGTTCTGCCCCTCTTCGGCTCGATCGCCGGCTCGGAGTCGCTGCTGGTCGGCTTCGGCGACGACTACGTTCCACGAGTCGTGCTGGCGGAGGCGGCGCACGGCACCGCGCCGTCGCTCCAGGGCAAGAACGTGGCGAACCCGATGGCGATGATCCTCGCCGCCGCGGCGGTGCTCTCCTACGCGGGCGGCGAGGCGGCGCAGGCCTCGCGCGCGATCCGGGAGGCCTGCCTCGAGGCCGTCGCCGACGGCGTGCGCACCGCCGACCTCGCCGGCCACGCGGGGACGAGCGAGTTCACGGACGACGTCATCCGCCGCACGAAGCAGAAGCTCGAGGTCTGGTCGGCGCTTTAGGCGCGGACACTCAAGAGTCGGTGCCAGACACGGAAACGAAAGCGTCCCGAACTCTCCACATTCCCTGCTCGAGGAGCCTTACCCCAGTGTCAGGCACGGTGACGGAACGCGCGCTAGGCCGACGCGGCGGCCCTGAGCTCGGTCTCCGCGAACAGCGCGACGAAGACTTCGGCGATGCGCGGATCGAACTGCGTTCCCGCGCAGCGGTCGACCTCGGCCAGCGCTTCGTCCCGCGTCAGCGCGCGCCGGTAGGGGCGGTCGCTCGTCATCGCGTCGAACGCGTCGGCGATGGCCAGCACGCGCGCCTCGAGCGGGATCTCCTCCCCCGCCTTGCCGGACGGATAGCCGGTGCCATCCCAGCGCTCGTGGTGGTAGAGCACGTACGGGATCGCCCCGCGCAGCGCCGTGACGCGCAGCAGGAGCCTCGCGCCGGCCTTCGGGTGCTCACGGATCTCGGCGAGCTCGGCGGCGTCGAGCTCCCCCTCCTTGTGAAGAACCTCGTGCGAGACGGCGAGCTTGCCGATGTCGTGCAGCGGGCCGCCGAGCCGCAGCGACGCGATCCGCTCCTCGCTCCAGCCCAGGGCGCACGCAAGCGCCTCGGCCAGCTCGGTGACCCGGGTCGAGTGTCCGCGCGTGTACGGATCCCGCGCCTCGATCGCCCCCGTCAGCATCTTCAGGACCACCACGAGGGCGCACTCTTCAAGGTCGCGGCGGCGTTCCCTGCCTCCAGATTCCGGTCACAGGCCGGACGCGCGCGGAGCGGCCGAGCCGGGGGAGCCCGAGCCCGTCCTCGAGCGTCCGCAGCAGCCCGTAGTGCGTCATCGCAGACGCGAAGCGCGACCCGGGCCGCACCAGCGGGCCGAGCGCGAACGCCGGGACCCGGTTGCCCGGGCCGTACGACTCGTCGAAGGTGACGAAGACCGCGCTGTCCGGGATCCTGAGCAGCGGCGGCAGGAAGCGCCGCAGCCACGCGTCGCCGACCCTCACCGGACAGTCGTGCATGTCGTGGCAGAGGTCCGGGATGACGAGCGCGAAGTCCGGCAGCCGCCGCGGTGAGAGCCGCCGGAGCGGCACCACGTTCCGCAGCATCGCGGGTCTCGCAAGCACGTTGCGGAAGTAGAGGAACGGCACGTGCTTCTTCGCGTACCTGCCCGCACCGGCGCCCGTCCACCCGGCCCGAGGAATGCCCTCCGCGTAGGTCTTCCACGTCAGGCCCTTCGCCGACAGCGTGTCGGCGAGGCTCGGCCCGCCGACCACGCAGTTCGTGCAGTCGGTCGTGACTCCATGGGTCGAGCCGGAGACCAGAGCGAGGTAGTTCGGCAGGCTCGGGTTGGTGACGCCGCGGTAGCCGCTCAGGACGGCGCCCGCGCGCGCGAACGCGTTGAAGGCGGGGGCATTCCGGTTTCCCAGGACCGCGCCGGGCCCTTTGTTCTCGAACACGATCACGACGACGTGGCGGAAGTGCGGCACCGGCTGCGGCGCCGCCTGTGCGCCGGCGCACAGAACGAGCACTGCGGCGAGGAGCGCCGCACGGATCACTGCCACTCGCCCCGCGTGTCGAAGGCCATCAGCACCGCGTCCACGTACTCGCCGTCTCGGCGGTAGTGCCGGCGACGATAGCCCTCGCGGACGAACCCGAACGCCTCGTAGAGCGCGAGCGCCGGGTCGTTGTCCGGGAAGACGTGCAGCTCGAGCTTGGTCACGCCGCTCGCGCGAGCCCAGTCGACGGCTCGCTGCAGCAGCGCGCGGCCGATGCCGCGGCGACGGTGGCTCGCGGCGACCATCAGGCCGAGGTCGGCGACGTGGTGGCTGGCGGGGTGCGGGTCGCGCGCGACCGACAACCGTGCGACGAGACCCTCCGGGGCCTCCGCGACGAACACTGCCCCGTGCGCCGACCGGTGCACCGCGCGAAGGTAGCGCCGCTCGGCCGCGGGCGCGCGCCAGTCGGTGGACGAGAGCAGCCAGCGTTCCGGCTCCCGGCCCACCGCCCGCGCGAGCGACACGAGCGCGGCTGCGTCCTTCGGCTCGGCCTCGCGGATTCGGAAGTGGGTCACGCGACGACGACGCCGTGGCCGCCGCGCCGCGGATCGCCGGCGGCCGCGAGGGTGCCGTCGTCGAGCAGCTCGACCCCCGCCGCGCCGCCGAAGAAGAGATTGCGGTCGCGCCAGCGCAGGAGGTCGTAGCCGCGCGACTCCAGCCGGGCGACCTCGGCGGGGTCGTTGCCGCCTTCGACGTGCACCTTCCCCTCCTCCAGGTGCACGCGCGGCCGCGCGAGGGCCTCCTCGATCCCGAGGCCATGCGCGACCGTGTTGACCACGATCTGGAGGATCGCCCCGCGGAGGCGCAGCGACCCCGCGCTGCCGACCACGAGGCGCGGCCGCCCGTCGGCGATCACCAGCGACGGCGCCATCCCGCTCGTGAACCGCACGCCCGGGCGCGGGGCCGCGAGGTCGAACTCACCGAGCATGTTGTTCAGCTGGATGCCTGTTCCCGGGACGATCACGCCGGAGCCGGCCCCGGTCGATGCGGTCAGCGAGGCGGCGTTGCCCTGGGCGTCGACGACGGAGATGTGCGTCGTCCCGCGCTTGAGCTCGGGGAGCTGCCTGCGAATCCGGCGGGCGGCGGCGGCCAGGTGCCGGGGGTCGGCGAGGCGGCGCGCGAGACCGCCGCGGTAGAGCTCGCGGCTGAAGCGGCCGTCGACTGCCGCTTCCTCCTGCTCGCGCATGATCTCGACGAGCTGCGCCATCGCTTCGGCGCTACCCGGTGGCGCCGCAACCCCCATCCGGCCGAGCAGCTGCAACCCGAGCCCGATCAGCACGCCGCCCCTGGACGGAGGTGGATTCGAGTGGAACTCGTAGCCGAGGAACGGGACGCGGACGGGCCGCCGCTGGATGACGCGGTACAAGCGCAGATCGCGCAGCGTGATGTCGCCGCTGCCGTCGCGGATGTACTTGGACAGCTCCCGGGCAAGCTCGCCGGTGTACAGGTCGTTCGGCCCCTTCTCGGCCAGCTGCTCCAGCGTGCGACCCAGGTCGTCGAGCACCAGGCGGTCGCCGGCGACCAGGTGGTTGCCGTTCAGGCTGTACATCGCCCGGCCCTCGTCGGTGTGCCTCAGGATCGGATCCAATAGCGCGTGCAGGTAGGCCTGCGGCTCCAGCAGGACGACGCCCTCCCGCGCGTGTGCGATCGCCGGCTCGAGGAGTGTCCGCCACGGCAACGTGGCGAAGCGCCGGTGCGCCTCGCCGAGGCCGGCGGTCGCACCGGGCACCGCGCACGATGCCGGGCCGATCCGGAAGAACTGCGACGACTCGGGCGTGAAGTCGATGCCGACCGCCTCCATCGCGTGCGCGCCCGGCCTCCGCAGGCCGAGCCCCGGCACAGCGACGAAGTGGTCGAGCACGCGCGTCGATCGGTCGCGCGCGTGGTGGACGAGCATGAAGCCGCCGGCTCCGGGCCCGGTCAACGGGCTTTCGGCAACCCACGAGACGAACGCGGCAGCGATGCAGGCGTCGACGGCGTTCCCGCCCTCCGCCAGGACCTGCGCTCCCGCCTCCGCCGTGAGTCGGTGCCCGGCTGCGACTGCCCCCCGCATAGGCGTAAGGCTAAACGGGCGGCGCAGTTATCCTCACCGAGCCGCCGTGACGAGCGCCACCCCCCTCAGGCGGGAAGCCATCCTTTCCGCCGCCTCGGCCGCGGCCCTGACCGCGGTTCTGCTCTGGCTCGGGCCACCCGGAGCCGACCTCGCGGAGCACGCGTACCAGCGCACGGTTTTCCTCAACCACGGCTTCGCGCTCTGGAACAACTTCTGGTATGCGGGCCGCTACAGCTTCGTCACCTACAGCGTCCTCTACTACCCGCTGGCAGCGCTGCTCGGGATCCGGCTGCTTGCCGTCGCGACCGTCTCGACGGCGGCGCTCGCGTTCGCGGTCGTCGTCTGGCGGCAGTGGGGACCGACCACACGCTGGTCGAGCCGGACGTTCGCCGTCGTCTGGGCGGGGATCGTCTTCTCGGCGGCCTTTCCCTTCGCGCTCGGCGCGGCGCTCGGGCTCCTCGCGATCTGGGCGCTGCAGGGGCGGAAGCTCTGGCGCTTCGGCCTGCTCGCGGCGCTGACGCTCGCGGCGAGCCCGCTCGCGTTCCTGCTGCTGGCGCTGGTGCTCGCCGGGTTCGGGGTCGCGCGCTGGCAGGACCGGCGAACGCTGATCGCGCCGGGAGCGACGATCGCCGCCTTCGGCGTCGTCGAGGTCGCGCTCTGGCGCGCCTTCCCGGGCACGGGCCACTACCCCTTCTCATGGCAGGAGCTGCTGGCGGCGGTGACGTTCTGCGTCCTCGGCGCGGCGTGTGCCTGGCGCGTCGACCGTGCGGGGCCGCTGCTCGGGATGTTCGTCGTCTACCTGGCCGCCTGCCTCGGCGCCTTCGCGATCCCGAGCGCGGTCGGCGAGAACGTGGCCCGGCTCCGCTACCTGGCGATCCCGGTTGCGGTGCTGACGCTTTCGCTGCGGCGCTGGCGCCCGCTGCCGGTCGCGCTGACCGTGCTCGCGCTCGCTGTTTCGTGGAATCTGACCCCGATCGCCTTCCAGCTGGCGAAGGGCCGCGGCGACCCGGCGTCGGCGCGCGCCTACTGGACGCCGGCGATCTCGTTCCTGCGGACGCACCTCACGCCCTCGTACCGCGTCGAGGTCGTCGACACGACCGGCCACTGGGCCGCCGTCTACCTCGCCGAGGCGCAGATCCCGCTCGCTCGCGGCGGCTTCCGGCAGGACGACTTCCCGCAGAACAAGCTGCTCTACGACGAGTTCGCACCGTCGGCCTACCGTGCGTGGCTGCGTGATCTCGGCGTGCGCTACGTCGTGCTGACGAACGCGCCGAGCGACTACAGCGCCCGGGCCGAGGCGGCGCTGGTGCGCTCCGGCCGTTCGGGCCTCCGCCCTGCCTTCCGGACGTCACAGCTCACCGTCTTCGAACTACCGCACCCACGCCCGATCCTGACTCCCGAACCGGGGCGCGTCCAGCGCCTCACCGCGACGAGGATCGAGCTCATGCTGCCGCGGGCGGGCCAGTACCGGCTCGCTGTGCGGTACTCGCCGTACTGGACGGCCGAGGGCGCCTGCCTGATCCGTCGGCCCGACGGCATGACCACCGTCGCCGCTTCGCGGCCGGGTCGCCTGGAGCTGCGCTTTCACGTCTCGGCCGGGCGCGCTCTCGCCACGGCGGTCGCCGGCGCCCGCTCGCGCGTCTGCGACCGCGACTGAGCGTTACGGTTCGCGCGGGTGAACGAAGTGCAGGTCCAGCTCGGCAAACTCGTGGCCATTCCCGGTGGTTAGACGACAGCCGCCAGCTCGCGCAGCAGCTCGTTTACGACTGCAGCCGGGCTGTTCTCGAAGCGGAAGTTGAACTCGCCGAAGCCGGAGACCCCGGCCGCCGCGCGTGCGCGGAGGTACTGCGTTCGCCAGCGCTCCGCCTCGTCGCGCGGGAGGCCAAGGACGTTCCCGCCGAGCCCGGGCTCCAGGCGGAACCCCGGTGTGAGGCCGGAGACATACTTGCGCGCGAGCTTCTGGCGGACCGGCCCACCTCGCCGGAGGCGGTCATGGCCGGCGGCGCCGCGCCGCGCCGCCGCGCGTGGGTCGCCGGCGAAGACGGGGTACTCCTCGCCGATCAGGTGGATGGACGCGCGATCGAGCATCTTCCAGAACGCGCTGAGCTCCGGCGTGATCGCGCGAGACGGCAGCACCAGGGCGGTCTTCGCCCACCAGACGAGGCCGCGCTGCGTCCGGTCACCGAGCCCCGGCCGGCCGTAGGTGAGCCCGCGGAGGACGCCTCGCGTCAGCTCACGGTACTGGCGGCCCTGCGCTCCGGCGCACTCGGCGACGATCTCGTCCAGCTGCCACGTCTCCACGATCGCGGCCGCGCGCAGCGCGTCCCGGAAGCGCGAGCCGAGCTCGATGCCCCACGTGACACGGGTCGCGCTCGGCAGGCGCAGCAGCTGGGCCAGCGGCGGAAGCGGCCCGGCCAGGCGGGTCGAGCGTGGGCTCCCCGCCAGCAGCTGACGCTCCAGGTCATTCGGCAGGCGACGCCGCTCCCAGAACCAGCCCGGCTGGATGTGGAACATCGGCGCGTAGCGGGCGTGCGGCAGCTCGTGCACGCGCGCCGCGGTCCGGTCGCCGACGCCGTAGCTGCCGATGAAGAGCGGCGTGCCCTGAGGCAGGCGCGCCCGGCGCACGGCCGCGACGATCGTCGCGAGCTCGCGCGGCTCGAAGTACGAGAGGACGACCGAGCGCGGCAAGCACGGGAGTTTGCCGATGCGCGCGGCCGCAGACCGCTAGTACGCCTGTGCCCAGACCGCCTCGGTCACCGCCGGCCTCCCGCAGCAGATGCAAACGCCGGACGGCGCGGGCTCGTCGCCGAGCGGCAGGCACCTGATTGTCGCCGCACTGTCTTCTTTGACGCGCGTCTCGCACTCGCTGCCGCCACACCACGGCGCCACCACGAACCCTCCGGCTTCGCGGAGGTACTCGATCATCTCGGCGTAGCTGCTCGGGTCGCGAAGCGTCCGCCGCTCCCGCTCGTCGCTGGCGTCCTGGAAGAGTGACGCCTGCACAGCTCTCAGTAGCTCGTCGATCGCCATGGCCGCGCCGGGAACCGGGAGCTGCTCCTTGCCGCCGGTGTCCCGGCGCGCGAGGGTGACCGCTCCTGCGGCGAGGTCGCGCGAGCCGATCTCGACCCTGATCGGCACGCCCTTCAACTCCCACTCGTTGAACTTGAAGCCTGGCCGATGCTCGGGCCGGTCGTCGACGCGAACGCGGACACCCGCCTCCCGCAGCTCGTCGGCCAGGGCAGCGGCGGCGTGAAGCACATCGGTGTTCTCGTCCTCGCGGAGGATGGGCACGATCACGACCTGCTGCGGCGCGACACGAGGCGGGAGCCGCAGCCCACGGTCGTCTCCGTGCGCCATCACGATGCCTCCGACGAGTCGCGTGGTCGCGCCCCACGAGGTCGCGTACGGGTACTGCTCGTTGCCGTCACGGCCGGTGTAGCGGACGTCGAACGTCCGCGGAAAGCCCTGGCCCAGGTAGTGCGAAGTCGCCGCCTGGAGCGCCTTTCCGTCGCGCATCAGCGCCTCGAGGGTGTAGGTGTCGACCGCGCCGGGGAAACGTTCGCTCTCGCTCTTGCGGCCGCGCCGCACCGGGACCGCGAGGACGTTCTCGATCGTGTCGGCGTAGACCTCGTGCAGGATCGTGAGCGCCTCGGCCACCGCCTCTTCCTCGGTCTCGTGTGCGGTGTGCCCCTCCTGCCAGAGGAACTCGCTGGTCCGCAGGAAGAGGCGCGGCCGGAGCTCCCAGCGGACGGCGTTGCCCCACTGGTTGTAGAGCAGCGGCAGGTCGCGGTACGACTGCACCCAGCGGGCGTACGTCGCCCAGATCAGCGCCTCGGAGGTGGGACGGACGGCGAGCGGCTCCTCCAGCGTCTTGCCTCCCGCCTCCGTGACGATAGCGAGCTCGGGGGCGAACCCCGCGACGAGCTCACCCTCTTGTGCCAGCACCGAGGTGGGCACGAACAGCGGGAAGTAGAAGTTCTCGTGGCCGGTCGCCTTGATCCGGTCGTCGAGCTCGCGCTGGATTGCCTCCCAGATCGCGTAGCCGTACGGCTTGATCACCATCGCGCCTCGAACGGCCGAGTTCTCGGCCAGGCCGGCGCGACGGACTACCTCGCCGTACCAGGCTGGGAAATTGGTCGACTGAGTGGGCAAAGCGTTCGTGCTCATCGCGTTGCTCCCGCGAGCCAGGCTGTTGCGACCATCGTGCTCTCCTTCGTAGACGTCTACCGGTGGTGACAGAGGTAGTTGCGGCGCCCCGGGCCGAAGCGGCGGGAGCGCCTACGCCGGGACGTGCACGAACGGCGGCCGTGGGGCGACCGCCGAAACCGGCTGAAGCTCATCCACGAGAGGCCACCGTAACGTCATGCGGAGAGGGTAGCGAGCGTGGCTCGACTAGGACTGGAGGAAGCTCGGCGGCTCCAGCGAGTCGTTGCCGTCGTCGGGCGCTTCGGCACGCATCGTGATGCGGCGCTGAGCGGCGCGCTGGCCGAACCCGGTCGCGACGACGGTGACCCAGACCTGGCCCGTGAGGCGGTCGTCGACGGTCGCGCCGAAGATGATGTTCGTGTCGTCGGTCGCTGCCTGGCGCACCACCTCGGCGGCCTCGTTGACCTCGAACAGCGAGAGGTCATCGCCGCCGGCGATCGAGAGCAGGATGCCCTTCGCGCCGCCGATGTCCGTCTCGATCAGCGGCGAGCGGAGCGCCCGTTCCGCGGCTTCGCGTGCGCGGTTGTCGCCGGTCTGCGAGAAGCCGATGCCCATCAGCGCGGAGCCGGCGTCCTTCATGATCGTGCGTACGTCGGCGAAGTCGAGGTTGATGAGACCCGGCAGCGTGATCAGGTCGCAGATGCCCTGCACGCCCTGGCGCAGGACGTCGTCGGCGATGCGGAAAGCGTCCAGCATCGACGTCTCGCGGTCGAGCACCTCGAGCAGCCGCTCGTTCGGGACGATGATCACGGTGTCGCAGTTCGAACGCAGCGTGTCGACGCCGTCGGTCGCCTGCTTTGCCCGCCGCGTGCCCTCGAAGGTGAACGGCGTCGTGACGATGCCGACCGTGAGCGCGCCGAGCTCCTTTGCGATCCGCGCGACCACCGGGGCCGCGCCGGAGCCGGTTCCTCCGCCCTCGCCGGCGGTCACGAAGACCATGTCGGAGCCACGCAGCGCGCGCTTGATCTGGTCGTAGGACTCCTCGGCCGCGCGGCGTCCAAGGTCCGGATCGGCGCCCGAGCCGAGGCCCTCGGTCAGCTCGCGGCCGATGTGGATCTTCAGGGGCGCGTCGCTCGTGTGCAGCTGCTGGATGTCGGTGTTGACCGCGACGAACTCGACCTGCGAGATGTCGGCGTCGATCATCCGGTTGACCGCGTTCAGGCCGGCGCCGCCCACGCCGACGACGCGGATGACCGCGATGTAGGCGCCGGGCTCCGGGACGCGGTGCAGGCGCGGGGGCGGCTCGGGCAGCGGCTCGAGCTTCGGCCGGGGCGCCTCGCGCTTCGGCTCGGGGTCGCGCTCGGGGAGCCGGACCGGCTCGGGCGGCGGAGGCGGTGGGGGCGGCGGTGCTGCCTCCTCCCACTCCGGGACGTGCTCGACGGTCCGTTCCGGCGGTTCGACCGGGGTTGGTTTCGGCTCGGTGGGCGCCGCTGCGGGGGCTGCCGACACCTGCTGCTCGGTCCCGGGCTGCTCTTCCGGCTCGAGCTCTCGGCCTTCCTTCTCGGCCTGCCGCTGGGCAGCCTCGGTCGCGCGGAAGAGCTCCGCCAGGGGGCCTTCACGCATGCTCGCGCGCCTGCGTGGCATCGAGCACCTCCTTCGCGAGCTGTCGGTAGGCCTGGGCGGCGTTCCCGCTCGGGTCGTATTTGAGGACGGAGGTGCCTTTCACCGGGGCCTCCGCATAACGAACGGTCTTCCGGATCTTCGTATCGAAGACGAGGTCGCCGAAGTTCTCCTGCAGGATCTCGACCGCCTCGCGCGAGTGCAGGGTGCGCTTGTCGTACATCGTCGGAAGGATGCCTTCGATGCCCACGTCGGGGTTCAGGTTCTCGCGGATCATCGAGAGCGTGTTCTCGAGCTGAACGAGGCCGCGCAGCGAGAGGTACTCACACTGAACGGGGACGATGACGCCGTTCGACGCGACGAGCGCGTTGATGGTCAGCAGGCCGAGGGAGGGCGGTGTGTCGACGAGGACGAAGTCGTAGCTCTCGCGGACTGGCGCGAGCGCCTTCTCGAGCGCGCGCTCGCGGCCGATCATGCTCGAGAGCGCGAGCTCGGCACCTGCGAGGTCGATCGACGAGACCGCGAGGTCGACCTCGGTGTGGTGGATGACCTCCTGGATCGGGAGCCGGTGGACGAGGACGTCGAACATCGAGCGCTCGATCGTGTCCGGGTTGAGGCCCTGGCTCATGGTCAGGTTGCCCTGCGGATCCAGGTCGACGAGCAGCACCTTCATTTCCCGCTCGGCCAGGGCAACGCCCAGGTTCAGAGTCGTCGTCGTCTTGGCGACCCCGCCCTTCTGGTTGGCGAAGGAGATCACCCGGCCCATCGGTGGCCCATTGGCGGTTTCGGTCCGGATTCCCGGTCGCGGAAGCAGGCGTGCGAGCCCCATCGAGCCCCTTTCTTCGTGCTCATGCTAGCGATACCTCCGCGGAAATCCTGCGATCTTCGCGGCGTCTGGTCGGGCCGTGCCTTACCTTGAAATGTACGCCCACAGGAGGACGGCTCCCGCTCAGAAGAGCACCCGCGCGAGCGCCGTGACGGCCGCGGCCACGATCACCACCACGGGCAGGGGCGCACGGACCGCGATCGCGGCCGCTCCGGCGGAGCGCTCACGACGTCGTCGGCGATCAGTTGTGACTCCGCGAGTCGTCGCAGGCGGGGGCCGTGGGAGAGCTGCGCGACCAACATCGCGAACTGCGCCGACCTTCATCATGCCCGCACCCGAGTGGCTCTCTGGCCGCCGCTCACCGGGCCGCCGCCGGCTCCATCAGTGCCGCACGGCAGCGGTCAAGTGCCTCGACCGCCCCCTCGGCATCGCCCCCTTCCGCCGCGACCCAGGCGTCCGCTTCCTCGACGAGCGCATGCACCTCCGCAAGCAGCGAGCGCGCGGGCGCACCCTCGCGCTCGAGCGCATCGATCCGCTCCAACCGGCGCAGTACCGCGCGTGCCTCGTCCATCGACCGAACGTAGCCGCGGCCTGCGCACGCGTGAGTGCCGAAACCGTGTCGGAAGGGATACGGTCCATCCCCACCGTGGCCCCCAACCCCGACCGCGACCTCGGCGACGCGCGCGCCGCCATCGACCGCGGTGATGGTCGCGCCGCGCTGAAGAGCCTCGACCGAGCGCGCCGAGGCTACGCGAAGGCCCACGACTCCGAGGGGCTCGACCACGTGCTCAGCATGGTCGCGCTGGTCGACCAGAGCGACGAGCGCACGCGCGTCGGGCGCGAGAACGTGGCCTACGCCATCAAGCAGAACCTCCGACAGGAGAGCCGCCGTCTCGCCACGCAGCGCGGCGAGGCGTGGATCGACCCCTACCCCGACCTGCAGGCCCCTACCGAGCACACC
>Ga0247794_10000005_pt1 | contig 26883 bp, 37 predicted proteins | sample UWRJS046202B6_FD_181720 | JGI IMG/M metagenome (GOLD analysis project Ga0247794, IMG submission 181720) | Soil microbial communities from Arlington Agricultural Research Station in Wisconsin, United States - UWRJ-S046-202B-6 | ecosystem: Environmental > Terrestrial > Soil > Agricultural land... | reverse complement strand
AGAAGCTCGGCGTCAGCGGAACTGCGCTGCTTGTGCGCCATGCCATCAAGTACGGATGGGTTGCGCCATGAGCAAGGCAAGGGCCACCACCGAGAGCAGGAGACCAACATGAAGCTTTATCGCAAGACCGGATTGATCAGTGCTATTCCATGGACGCCAGATACGGATATGACGCGAGTCAGCGTCAGTCCGGCGGATCGCGACCTTCCCTCGCTGGAGGGCGGCATGATTGCGTGCAATCCAGTGAATCCCGATGACCGCTGGTACATCGCGCCAACTTACTTCGCCAAGAATTACGAGCCCGCGTGAACCGCCGCGCAACGCCTGAGACCACGCAGCGATGAGCCACCGCCGCCAACAAGTCACGCGCACAGACGGGCCACAACCCGACATCGTGGACGCCCTTCGCAAGGCTGGCTGCACGGTGACGGTCATCGGCAGACCCGTGGACTTGCTCGTATGGCGCCCGGGTTACGGCAACGGCAACTTCCGCTGCCTTGAGGTGAAGGACGCCACGGCGAAGGGCAAGCCGAAGCTGGACAAGCGCCAGAAGGAACAGGCGGAGTTCGTTGCGCTGACTGGCGTGCCGTATGTGACGACGGTGGAGGAAGCATTCAGAGCAGTAGGTGTGCTGGGGCAGCCAGCGCACGCGATCAAGTGGCCGGACAACGCGCTGGTGTGCAAGTGAAGGCGCTGGTTATCCAATGGTCTTGACATACCGCTATCGCCTGCTTCCGCTTAAGAGTCAGCACCGCGCTCTTGAGCACCTCTGCGGATTACAGCGCGAGCTGTACAACGCCGCCTTGGAGGAGCGAATTGACTGCTATCGCAAGACCGGCAAGACGCGGACCTACATGGATCAGTGTAAGGCGCTCACGGTGTGCAGGCGGGAGATTCCGGACATGCGTGCGTTGCCTGCAAATCTGCAACGCTGGACGTTAAAGCAGCTGGACGAGGGGTTTCAGGCGTTCTTCCGAAGACTCAAGGCACGCAATGGGAAAGCCGGCTTCCCTCGTTTCCGTGGCGCCTGCCGGTGGAATGCGTTCGGCTTTGCGCAGTTCTCTGGCATCCAATTCGACGGCAAGCGATTGCGCTTCGCTGGAATGCCCGGCGGCCTCAAGCTGCACCTGCATCGTCCGCTTCCGCAAGATGCGAATATTCGGGCCTGTGTGATCCGGAAAGACGGTCGCGGTTGGTATGTATCGCTGCAAATAGCGATTCCGGATGTCGAGAGGCGCGCCGTTGCGACTGCTGTAGGTGTGGATCTTGGTCTGAAGGTCTTCGCCTATTGCAGCGACAATGTTGTCATTCCAAATCCACGGATCGCCCGCAAGGCTGAAGCAGAGTTGCGCCGCCGTCAGCGCGCACTGTCTCGCTGCAAGCGCGGCAGCAATAGGCGCCGCAAGATTCGCGAGGGCGTCGCGGGGCTGCACCGGAAGATAGCGGACACGCGCAGAACCTGGCTGCATCAACAGTCTGCCGCGCTGGTCAGGCGTGCCGATCTGATCGCCGTGGAGGACTTGAGGATTGCCAATATGGTTCGCAACCAGAAGTTGGCGCGAGCTATTTCGGATGCGTCATGGTCAACGTTCGTCTCGATGTTGGAGTACAAGGCTGAAAGGGCCGGCACTCATCTGATTCGAGTCGATCCGAGGAATACCAGCCAGAAATGTTCTGGCTGCGATGAACTGGTGCCGAAGTCCTTGGCTGTCCGGACGCATTGCTGCCCGTCCTGCGGGCTAACCATCGACAGGGACCATAACGCCAGTTTGAACATTCTCAAGGCCGGGATTGGTCTTGGGGCGCTTAACGTGATCGGTTTGCGATGAGCGTGCGCCCAGAAACACATGCTGACTCCGATGGAGTCAATCACGTAAATCCCAAGGCGCTCTGCGGAAGGAGTGAGTAATGCACGAAATACCGTTTCTGTTGTACTTCAAGATTTACTTCTGGCTGGGGCTGGTCGCGGTGGTGATCTATGCCATCGAACTCAGTGGTACGAAGCAGTACCCGTATCAGGAGTCGCGCCATCGCTGGCATGACATGCTGCGCCTGATTAGCAACGCGGCATCAGCGGCCATCCTGTATCAGCTGTGCTGGGGCCAGTGGTGACCTCCCCCTCATCCGTGGATACCAGCAAGCAGGCCGTGGAGAGCTTGGCTGTGTTGCTTGCCCGGCATGCGGTAGGCGGCAACGTGCTCGGCACAGCAGCCGCCACCCTGCGCACTCTGCAATCGCAGCTGGAGGCGGCTACGCGCGATGCGGAGCGCTTGCGCCAGCTTGGCGGCATGGATGCATCGGTATGGCTTCACGAGAGCAACATCGCGTGGCAGCGTGGACTTGGAATTGATTCACTGCGTGCAGCCTTGGACGCCGCCCGCGCGGGAGATGCCAATGGAGCTTGAACTGCCGCCGTGGCCGTACTTCGAGAAATCAGTTGGGGCGGACGGCGATACCGTGGTCACCATCGACGCGAAGGACTCGCCACAGATGATCGCAGCCCTGCGCGCTCGGCTGGCGCTGGCTGTCCGCAACCTGGAGCGTATGGCTGACGGCATTCCACTCGCCGCCAATCACCCCGACATGGCCAACATGCGCACGCTGATCGCCGCACTCAAAGAGCCATCATGACCGATTCCAGGGGCCGCAATATTGCATCTTGGATCGTGATCCTTGCGGCTGCGGGGGTGTTGGCGTGGGTGGGGTGGGGAGTATCGAAGTGACCGAAAAGCGCGCAATGAACAGCATGGACGCCGAGACCAAGATCGCCCATCTACGCCTGGAGGCGTGGGGCAACTGGTCGAAGTCCAATCCCGAGCTACGGCCTTACCCCGTCGCCACGTTGCTCTACCGAGTTGCTCAGCAAGGCGTAAGCGGGGCGGCGCAGTCAGGAGCGCCGATATCCATGCCAGAGGCCATCCGCGTCACGGAGATCGCCGTGCTGAGTCTGCCGGCAGTAGACCGCAGTGTGGTATCTGCGTACTACCTTCAATGGGCGCCGATGGAAGCCTTGGCGAATCGTTTGCGCATGAGCGAGGGGCGATTCAAACAGACGCTGAACCGTGCACGGCTACAAGTGCTGGCATATACACAAGGGTTCGAGGATCGCAATGGTCGCGCTTCGTAGGCAGTCAGTGGACGAAAGGGCACTGGAGCATGCCCAGCGCGCCACCGTCGCGCGCCAGAGAAATGCAGATAGGAACGCCGCTTACTGGAGGGCATGGCAAAAAAACGGGTATGGCAAAGCGTGGCAGTTCGTGTTCAACGAGCCGCCGGAAATGCCGCCATTGGACCTGGATCATTCGGCATTCGTCGAAAGGCTCCTGATGGACATGCCCATGCAAATGGGAACCCGTGGAGGGTCGCGGCTGGAGGCGCTGGTGCTGGATCGGATGGCCGACATAGAGCGTGGCGAGAAACGCAGAGAGCTTGCGCTGCGGGCCCTCAGGAAAACCCGCACGGATGGGGTCAATGCGCGACGCGCACGTTTGCTTCTAGCTTCACCGATCTGGTCAGATAGGCAGAGAATTAAAGAGATATACGCCAAGGCACTTTGGATGTGCCGGCAGCATGGAAAGCGCTCGTACCACGTCGACCATATCGTTCCGTTGGCTGGCAAAAATGTATGCGGACTCCATGTGCACCAGAACCTAAGAATCATCACGAAGCGAGAAAACCTCGCCAAGAGCGCTCGCTTTGATTCGGAAGCCTTGACCGATGAACTTCAAATCGCATAGCCTTCAGCACGCTGCCTTCGTGTCGATGCTGCAACCAGATCATGCAGACCGCAGGCGCAATCCCCACTGACACCTTCGCCACTCTGGTCAGCAAGATCAGCCCAAGCGAAATGGAAGAGCTGCGACGCATGGTGGCAAGAGCCAACTGGCGCGATGTTACCGGCAGGGGCTACGACACCGCAGACACCGGGTTCTGGGAGCCGTGCAAGCGCGCGTTCTTCATTCGCATGAAGCCGGGCGGAGATATCCCCCGGCATCACGACGCATTCATTCCCGGTACCACCCACCATCTGGTGGTGAGCAGCAACGCGAAGTGCGCCAACTGGTGGCAGGACCGCGAGGGAAACGAGAGGCAAGTACACATGAAGACGGGTTATCGCTATCAGGTCGAGCGCTCGCCGCTGCACTGGGCGTACAACCACGGCCGCAGTGACCGCGTGCATTTGCTGGTGGAGTTCGCATGAGCCGGTGGATCGCAACCGTCGTGAATGGCAAGCCGATGATGTACTGCATCACCGAAGACGCCATTGCATTGCGAGACCCAACGCGCTGGGAGCTGTTTCGGTATAGGGTCGGTGAGTTTCTCCGGCAGCTCCGCGCTTCCATCGGCGGAACTCTGTGACCGACTACGGCGACACCATGACGCCCGACTGCCCCGCAGACCTGGAGAAAGACCCCGACAACACCATCCGCGTGCCGTTCTATTGGGCCAGCCAGCTCGGGACAGAGACGATCAGCGCTAGCGACTTTGTCCTGCCTGACGGCCTCACAGAGGGCACCAACAGCGGCTCCGGCTCCACCCGCTACACGCTGGTGTCCGGTGGCAGCTGTGGCGGCAAGTACCGCGTCACCAACCGCATCACGACCTCGGGTGGCAGGACGCTGGATCAGACGAAGGTTGTGCTGGTGAAGGAGCTGTAATGGCTACTCGTAGGAACCTGAGCCACCCAGAGATCGTGCGCCGCCGCATCCAGACCAGTCAGATCATAAACAGGCTGACTGGTCATGTACTTGGCACGGTGGAAATGCAGCCCAGTCAGGTAACCGCCGCACTGGGGCTGCTGAAGAAAACCATACCCGACCTGAGCGCTGTCGAGCACAGCGGAACCGTGCAGCACCTACACGCGCACGAGATGACGGAGGCTGACCTTGAGCGTATCGCCGCAGGAAGCCGCACAGGAGCTTCTGAGGCGGCGCAAGGCCCGCCGGAACCTCCAGCCGTTCATTGAGTACGTAAACCCGCGCTGGCAGGCGGGCAAGATTCACCGCGCGGTCTGTGAACAACTGGACCGCGTAGCGCGCAAAGAAATAGACAGGCTGTTGCTGCTTTGTCCTCCGCAGCACGGCAAGAGCGAGGCCACGAGTCGCAAGTTGCCCGCCTACCTGCTGGGACTTGATCCCACTGAGGACTGGATCGCAGCGAGCGCTACCGCTGAACTGGCTGAGGGGTTCGGACGCGATGTCCGCAATACCATCGCAAGCCAGGAATACCGCAATCTGTTCCCCGACACGCTGCTATCCGAGGACAGCGCGGCGAAGGGAAGATGGAACACCAAGCAGGGCGGTGGTTACTACGCCGTTGGTGTGGGCGGGCAGCTGTTCGGTCGCGGTGGTGGCGCGATCATTGATGACCCGTTTGGTTCGTGGGCTGACGCGCAGTCGGAGCTATCCCGCGAGAAGGTGTGGGACTGGTATCGCGGCACGCTGTACAACCGCATTAGACCTGGCAAGCCGATCATCGTCATCCAGCATCGGATGCACGAGGATGACCTTGCTGGAAGGCTAATAGCCCAACAGGGTAACGGCGGGGATAAATTCGAGATCGTCGAGCTTCCAGCCGACGTGAACGACCCGCCGTGGCCTGAACGCTACGACCGCGCGGCATTGGAGCGCATCAAGGCCAACACCGATCCTCGGCAGTGGTCAGCGCTGTACATGCAGAACCCGACGCCTGATGAAGGCACGTTCTTCAAGCGCGAATGGTTCAAGTTCGTCGATCCGAAGAAAGTCGGCGGACACAAGTACACGACGGGCGACTTCGCGGTGACGGAGGGCGGTGGGGACTTCACCGAACTCGGCACGCATGCCTATCAAGACGACCGGCTGACGCTGTGTCTGGATGGATGGAGAGGCCAAACCGCAGCGGACCAGTGGATTGAGCGGCTGATAGACCAGTTCGCCAGGCACAAGCCGTTGGCGTTCTTCGGTGAGTCAGGACCGATCAGACGAAGCGTGGAACCGTTCCTGATGCGTCGTATGACCGAGCGAAAGCAGTTCTGCCGCTTGGAATGGCTGGTGCGTGGGCACGACAAGGCAACGATGGCCCGCCCGCTACAAGCCATGGCGGCGAGCGGCAAGGTAGACATCGCGGACACCGAGTACGGCCATCACGTCCTGACCCAGCTGCTTCAGTTCCCTGCCGGCCGACTGGATGACGCCGTGGACGCTGTGGCCCTGATGGGCATGGCCCTGGCTGAGGCGCACCCGGCGATCACTCCGAGCAGCAAGCCCAAACAGCCCAAGTTGCGCGACTACAACGACGAGAGAGACGAGGATTCGTGGAAGACAGCGTAGCGAAGAAAGAGCCGGCCGCAGACGAGGCAGATCTTGCCCTCGTTACTGGTCAGTTCGAGGACTTCTGCGCCGCCACAGTTTCCATGCGCGCGCTCGCCAAGAAGTGCCGCGACTACAAGGACGGCAATCAGTGGACGGCGGAAGAACGCAAGACGCTGAAGACGCGCAAGCAGCCGTGCATCACGGACAACAAGATTCAGGACAAGGTCGATACGCTGATGGGCCTGGAGAAGCAGCAGCGCACCGACCCGAAGGCTTACCCACGCAATCCCGGTGACGAAGGAGCTGCAGAAGCAGCTACAGATGCCCTGCGGTACGTAGCCGATGCCTGTGACTACCAGAAGACTGCTCGTAAACCGATGGTCGAGAACCTAATCGTCGAGGGCTGGTGCTACGCGGAAATCTACGTGGACAAGAAGTCCAAGGACCGCAACGTATGTGCCGAGCACATCCGCGTGGACCGTGGCTACCACGACATTCGCTCATTGCGGCCCGACTTCGCGGACAAGGAATACGCCGGGTACTTCACCTGGATGGACGCCGATGTCGTCAAGCGCAAGTGGAAGGCTGCGGAGACCGTCGTTGACGGCTCTTTCACTGCTGGAACGGTTCCAGGAACCGACACCGAGCACGAGGACAAGCCAAACCGCTATATCGAGGTGAACGGCAGCCGCAAGCGTCTCCAAGTATTCACGCACTACCACAAGCAAGACGGCGTGTGGATGTCGTCGAAGTGGTGCAAGGGTGGGTTCCTTGAGGCCCCTCAGCCTAGTGCGTATCAGGACGAGGATGGAAATCCCGACTGCAACATCGAAGTCCAGGCTCTGTACCGCGACAGCGAGGGCAATTGCTACGGTCGCGTGCAGCGTGATCTTGACCAGCAGGACGAGCACAACAAGCGGCGGTCAAAGCTGCTACACCTACTGAACACGAAGCGGCTGATCACGCAGAAGGGCAACTTCGACAAGATCAATACGGCTCGCGCCGAGCTGCACAAGCCTGATGGTGTGTTGGAGGTAAACAATATCGAGCAGGTCAAGGTCGAGGACAACCTTGACCTCGCTGACGGCCAGTTCAAGCTGCTGCAGTACACGGACGCGCAGCTCGCGCAGACCGGGCCAAATGCAGCTCTGATGGGCCAATCAGGGCTGATATCCGGTCGCGCCAAGGAGCTGGATCAGGCGTCGGGTAGTCTTCCTCTGCTCCCCGTGTTCGATGCCATTGACGCCATCGAAATTCGCATCTATCGCAAGATGTGGCTCTGCATCCGTCAGTTCTGGACCGATGAAACATGGATTCGGGTCACGGATGACGAGCGCAAGCTCAAGTTCGTTGCGCTCAACCAGACCATGACCGTTGGCGAGCAGCTGGCGGAACAGCTGAAGACCGCCGACATGCCGCCGGAGCAGAAGCAGGCGGCGTTGCAGCAGATTGTTGCTGATCCCAGGTCGCAGAAGCCGGTGATCGGGCCGGACGGGAAGCCTGTCCGCAAGAACGATGTCGCGCGCATGGACATCGACATCATCATTTCGCGCTCTGCCGACACGGTTAACATTCAGGCTGAGCAGTTCGAGATCATCGCTGGCCTTGCTGAGAAACGGCCGGAAGTACCGTTCTCGGTGATTATCGAGGCATCACAGCTTCGCTCTGACCTGAAGCGCCGCATTCTGGATGCACTGCCTGGTGGTGGAGATCCTGCCACGCAACAGGCTCAGGCCGCCATGCAACAGGTCCAGCAAGCCGCTCAGGAGGCCGAACAGCTCCGCGTGGATGCCGAGAAGGAGCAGGCAGCCGCGAAGGCCGAACAGGCGCAGATCGCTGTGGCGTCTGCCAATCTGGAGGCCAAGGCCGCACAGCTGGAAACCGACAGGGCCAACCTCGCAAAGGAGCGGGCGCTGTTCGATCAGCACGTTGCCGAGACCGGCATGGGCCGGATGGAAGAGGACGCCAAGAAGACCGAGCAGACGCAGGCCGAAACCCAGCATCTGGTACAGGAGATCAACCAGCAGCTCGGCGAAGCCGTGCAGACCGTCACTCAGCAGTCCGAAGCGCTCATGCAGGCGGCTGCGGAGTCGATTCAGGCCATCCCAGACATCGTCGCGCAGGCCGTGGAACAACAGGCCGCATCCAAGCCGCAGCGTGTGGGCGGACCGCGAATAGCGGTCAAGCGCGGTCCTGGCGGAAAGATGCGTGTCACGGCAACAGAGGAAATGTCGGACGGCACGACACGCGAGCGCATCGGGGATTTCCAGCGCGGCGCTAATGGCCTTGAAGGGGTGATCAATACGGGCAGCGGACTGCTGCAATGAGCCTGGCCATTGCCAGCAGTTCCCGGTTGCAGGTGAATCACAACGCGTGGATTAAGACATTCGAGGACAACTTCGACGGAGCTGCGGATAGCCCGCCAGATTCCTCCAAGTGGCTGAACCCTGATCCTGACAACGATTACCCAGTCCAAGACGCGAAGCTGTTAGGCACCAACGCTTACCAGGATGGCAGCGGAAATCTGGTGCTGCGCGCCGTACAGCAAGCCAGCGGCGGCGCGAGCTACACGGGCGCTGCGATTTCCACGCTCGGCAAGTTCACGCAGACCTACGGCAAGTTTGAGTACCGCGCTCAATTGCCGGCTGGTGGCGGTGGCATATGGGTCGCCCCGGGCTGGCAAGTCGGCAGCAACTGGGCTGCTGAGGGAGAGATTGACTGGGAGTTCTGGACTGCCGGCATGGACACTGCGCAGATGTACTTCCACTACGACAGTGGAGGGCATCAGGAGTCTCCTGGGTCATACAACGACTCCGGTCTAGCCACCGGTTTTCACATCTACACGCACATTTGGGACCCGGGCCAGATCGAGTGGTACATCGATGGAGTTCTGCGCCGCAGGTTGACTAGCGCAGTTGTCACCAGCGCGCCGATGTACCTGAATTCAACGTTCTATATCGGCGGTCCTGCTGGTTCCGCTGCAGGTACGACATTCCCGCAGACCATGCTCCTCGATTACGCGCGTGCGTGGAGGCGAGCCTGAAATGGGCTCGTTCGTCCAGGTCAAGGCAAAGAACGCCGGCTCGGTGTCTTCCGACAGCCAGGCGTTCACTTCGTCCGTTACGGCCAACAGCACACTGGTTGCGCACTTTCGCTTGGGCGGAAGCGGACTGACCACTTCCGTTTCTGATGATGTCAACGGGACGTGGACCCGCATTGGCAGTAATCCGGATGGCTTCGGCGACACGATCGAGAAGTGGTGGCTTCCTAAAGCTGCGGCTGGCACAACGACCGTCAGCCTATCCATCAGCGCAGGAGGCCCGGTTACCGCCCGCTGGTCGATCATGGAGGGCGCGCTTGGCTCCCTTGGCGGGGCGATTCACCAGCAGATTTTCCACGCTGAAACGGGTCTTTCGTTCGACTCGGGAAACATCACGACCACGATTCCGGCTGTCTGGCTGGTGGCAGGCATCGAGACCGAGGCGTCGATCTCAGGCGAAAGCACGGTCTACACGGCAGGGTCCGGTTACACGCTTCGCGGCTATCCCACGGCGGACAAGCAGGCGTTTGAAGAAAAGGATGTCGCATCCACTGGCACGTACAACGCCACCGCGACATTCACGACCTCCGGAAGCCCAGGGGGATCCATCTGGCTGGTGGCCTTCTATGCGGCTACCGCAGGCGGATCGACAACCATCTTCCCGCCTTTCGCCAAGTCGCGGCAGGTCGGGTTCATTGCCGGAGTAAATCTCAGTGGCTAGCACAGACGCAATCCCGGTCCCACGCAAGAACGTCGCCTATCGGCTGACCTTCGCGCTGTACAAGAACGACGGGACGCTCATCACTGGCGCCTCAGGACTGGATAGCGAGGTGTCGAAGGACGGCGGCACGTTCGCGGACTGCACGAATGAAGCCACAGAGATTGCGACCAACAGCGGGTTCTACTACCTCGACCTGACTTCCACGGAAATGAACGCCGATTGCGTGGCGATCATGACCAAGACCTCCAGCACCGGAGCGGTCATTCCGACATGGGTTCTGTATCCGCAGGAGACCGGAGACATCAAGGTCGATGTGCAATCACTGTTGGGCACGGCATGGCTGACTCCTGGAACCGCTGGCACTCCTGACGTGAACGTGAAGCTGTGGAACGGCCTCACGACCGTTGCGCTGCCGCTGGTTCCGACGACCGCAGGACGCACGCTGGACGTATCCGCAGGCGGTGAAGCTGGGATGGACTGGGCGAATGTGGGGAGCCCCACGACCTCGCTGAATCTGTCAGGCACGACGATCAGCACGTCGCAGGTTGCGGCCAGCGTCACCGGCAATGTCGGCGGCAACGTAACCGGCAGCGTGGGTTCGGTGGCCTCTGGCGGCATCAGCGAATCCAGCTACGCGACCACGGCGGGCAGCTTCAACCCGCTGGGCATCATTGATCAGGGCACGGCACAGTCCGCCACCGGTACGACGCTGGTACTGCGTGCAGCTGCTGCCTTTGCCAGCTCAGAGCTGGTAGGCGCCACGATTGTCATCACTGGCGGCTCGGCTGGCGTGGGTCAGGCGCGCGTCATCACGGCCTACAACGGCGGCACGGATACCGCCACGGTTGATACGTGGACCACAACGCCAACCGGGACGATCACGTACAAGATATTCGCCACAGCTCCCGGCAGTTCCCCGACCGCCGCGCAGATCGCCGATCAGGTGTGGGAGGAGGCGCTTTCCGATCACTCCGGCACCAGTGGCAGCACCGCAGCGGCCCTGAATGCAGCAGGAGCGGCAGGCGACCCGTGGAGCACCGCGCTGCCCGGCGCTTACGGGTCGGGCACAGCCGGCAAGATCATCGGCGACAACATCAACGCGACGATCTCCAGCAGGGCCACGCAGACCAGCGTGGATGCGGTGGATGACTTCGTCGATACCGAGGTAGCGGCCATATACAGCCGCATCGGTGCACCAGTTGGCGCCTCGATCAGTGCGGACATCGCGGCGATTCAGGCTGACACCGACAACATCCAGACGCGTATCCCAGCGGCGCTGGTCAGTGGGCGCATGGATTCGAGTGTCGGCGCGATGGCCGCAAACACGATGACCGCCGCTGCCGCCGCCGCTGATCTGACCACGGAGCTGCAAAGCGGCCTTGCCACGGCGAGCGCGGTATCGACGCTGCAAACCAGTGTGGATGACATACCGACGAACGCGGAACTGGCAACAGCCCTCGGAACCGCTGACGACGCCGTGCTCGCCCGCCTGGGCGCTCCGGCGGGAGCCAGCATCGCTGCAGACATTGCGGCGGTGAAAGTGGACACGGCTGCGGTGAAAACGAAGACCGACAGCCTCACGTTCACCACGGCTGGCATGGTGGACGCGGCAATCAAGCGCGTTGGCAGCACCACACTGTCTGCGGCGGGAACTGGCGGTCAGGGCTACGGCGCGTGATGCATGGCCGACACGGGCCGAACGGTATTCGCTGACGGGCTATGGGCCGATGGCTTCTGGGCTGCCGGCCTGTGGGCGACCGATGAAGCGGTCATTGTCCCAGACGTAGACGACGCCGGAACGACTCAGGCCGAAGCAACAGCGGCCATCGAAGGTGTTGGACTGGTTGTCGCGGTAGTTACCGCATACAGCAACACGATCCCGGCAGGCGAGGTAATCAGCCAAGACCCCGTTGCGGGATCTTCGGCGCCTCCAGGCACGATGGTCACGATCACCGTCAGCCTTGGGGTTGCGGCGACCGATGGGAACCGGCGGCCCTGATTGGGAGAGTGACTATCTCCTGCTGAAGCAGCTGCGCAAGCGCTACCGCGAGCGTAAGCAAGCCAGAGAGGCAGAAGCCGAGCGCATCCAGCAGATGCTGGAAGGCCCGAGCGTAGAGGTTGAGCTACAAGCTGCCGAGACTCAGGTAGAGCGCGAGGAAGAACGGCAAGCCGTCGTGAAGCTGGCCGCAGCGGTGCGCAAGTCCGAAGTATCGGAGCGCGTGAAGGCTGCCGCAGAAACCGCATTTGAGAGTCGATCACGCGCATCGCTGGAACGATTCGAGCGCGAGCTGCGCAACATGATCGACGAGGAAGACGCCGCGATAGCCATGCTGCTGTCGCTGGAAGATTTCGACTAAGCCGCCGCCGGGCATTCACGGGCGAATCAGTGCCGCCGGCTGTAATCGGGCGAGGTGAGGGCATATGGACGATATCAACAGCATTGTGATGTTCGGCAACACGACGGAAAGCGCGCCAGCGCCGGACGTCAAGGTCGAAGCGGCTCCGGCCGCAGCTGCGACGACGGCAGCGGAAGTCGAACAGGCACCGAAACAGGAACGCGACGAATCAGGCAAGTTCAAGGCCGCCAATACCGAGCCTGCGAAGGCTCAAGAACAGGCGGCACAGCAGGCACCCGAACCGGCGAAAGCCGAGAAGGGGCAGATGTCTGCATTGCTGGCGGAGAGAGCGAAGCGGCAGCAGGCCGAACAGCGCGCTGCGGATCTGGAGAGAAGGCTACAGGCAGGCAATCAGCAGCCGGCCACGGACTTCTTCGAGGACCCCGAAAAGGCTGTGCAGGAACAGGTAGCCACAGCGGTTGCCCCGTTCCGGCAGGCCATGTTTCAGCAGTCCCTTACCGTGGCGCAGAGCCAGTACCAGGACTTCGACGAAGCCGCAGAGCACTTCGCACAACTGGTGGAGCAGAACCCGCAGCTGCGGGACAACTGGCTGGCAAGCGACAACCCGGGCGAGTTCGCCTATGTCGTCGGTTCCAGCACTCCGCAGTACCGACAAGCCTTCGCCAAGCGCTACACCGATCAGGTGGCCGCCAAGGACACCGAGATCGCAACGCTCAAGGCCGAGATCGCGACCCTGAAGAATTCACAGCTGGAGAGAGTCCCCGAATCCCTCAACCGCCAGCCCTCGGGAGCCATTCCGGCCCGCGAGAGCAATGACCTCGACGTACGGAACATCGTTCGATTCAAGTAACCCCGACCGCAAGACTGAACAGAGCCGCCCACGAGGCGGCTTTTTTGTGCCTGCGGTCAATCCAAGGAGTTTGCAGAAATGGCACTGACCGCAATCCCGACCAATGATCGGGTCGTCAAGTATCAGAACAAGTTCTACACGGAGTTCATCCGTACGAACAAGTTCTCCAAGTACATGGGCACGAGCGAAGGCTCCCCCATCCAGTTGGTGGAAGACCTCAGCAAGGGTCGTGGCGACCAGGTCTACATCTACCTCGTCAACCAGCTTGGCGCGACCACCGCCAACGGCAAGATCCGCACCGGCTATCAGACGCTGAAGGGCTACGAAACCCCGCTGAACATCCGCTCCAACAAGCTGACCATCGACCTTTCGCGTTTCGCCGTCACGATCTGGGAGAGCGAGAAGCAGTTCTCGGCCATCGATCTGGTGGAGGCCCGGGATTCGACGCTGCAGGACAACTTCAAGACCTACTTCCGTGATCGCATCATCACCTCGCTCGGGTCAATGTCCATCGACGGCTTGACGCACTACGCGTATGCCGACGCCGACGAGACCACGATCAAGGACGTGTGGGTCGCCAACAACAGCGACCGCGTGCTGTTCGGCGCGGGTGTGGGTTCGTTCACCGATCACTCGGCGGACATCTCTCAGCTCGACACGACCAACGACATCGTCAACGACGCGAACCTGAAGCTGCTGAAGGACAAGGCGAAGGCCGCCAATCCGATCATCCGGCCGATCAAGGTCAACGATGACGAGGAATGGTACGTGGTGTTCATGGGCACGAAGCTGTTCCGCCAGGCGCAGACCGCGTTGGCGACGCTCAATCGTGAAGCGTGGATTCGCGCTCAGGGCGAGAGCAATCCGCTGTTCACGGGCGGCGATCTGATCACGGACGGCCTGATCATCAAGGAAGTACCGGAAATCGCGGCACTGGCGGGCACTCCTGGAGCTTCGGGCACCACTTCGGTTGCTCCGGCTTACCTCGTGGGCGCTCAGGCCCTCGGTTACGCCGTGGCGCTGCGCTCCAAGATCATCACGGATGTGGATGACTACGGCGAGGTCAACGGCGCCGGCCTGAAGATGCTGGATCAGGTGGCGAAGCTGTACTTCGGTGCAGGCGCCGCCGACACGACCACGCCGCGTCAGAACGGCGTCGTCACCGGGTACTTCGCGTTCGTGTAACCCATTTGGCCCTCTTCGGAGGGCCTTTCTTTTTCCAAGGAGATACATCATGGCTGGCGAAACTTCAGGCACCGCAGTTGCAGTGCCGTTTGCACTTCCCGCTGGGAGCTTCATCGTTCCTTTCACCACGGCTTTCAGCTCCACTGAGAACGAGACCAACGACGTCAAGAATGTCGGCTATCTGCCGAAGGGCGTGACGGTCTATGGCGTTCACTACCGCGCGACCGACATGGATACCAACGTCTCCCCGGCGCTGGTCCACAAGATCACCGTAGGTAGCACGGACATTGTGACCGGCCTCACTGGCGGACAGACCGGCGCTGGCCTCACGGCGCCGTGCGTTCCGTTGGCGTTGACCGCCGACACGCTGGTGAAGATCACATCAACGACTGCAGCGGCCACTGGCGCCGCAGGAACGGTCTACACCGGCTTCATCTGCCAGCGCTGACCACCACCGGCCGGTTGTGAGCCGGCCCTCTCTTCAAGGAGCAATCATGAAGTTCATTTACATCGGCGATCCGACCGAGAACGCGGAAGGCACGAAGGCTGGCCCGAATCAGGGCAGACAGGTCAGCTACAAGGAACCGGACACCGGCAAGGTCACGACCTTTCCATACGGTGAGCCAGTGGAAACCCCGAAGTGGCTGGAAGGCCGCTTGGCGAAGAGCAACCACTTCAAGGCCGCTGACGCGAAGTGACTCCCACGGAGTTCAAATTCGCGGCGCTCAAGGAGACCCGTGTTGTCGGGCTTCTTGAGACGCCACCGGCTGAGATGGGGTCTCTCGCCACGACCCTCTACGCGGGTCTGCATGCCCAGCTGGTAGCGGATGAGCTGCCCATCTGGGCAATCGGTGAGGATGTTCCAGACGGCGTGTGCCAGCCAATGGTGTGGCTGCTGGCGTTCCTGCTGGCGCCTCGCATTGGCGCGCCGGAAGAGGAAGTCGCACGCCTGACTCCGCTCGGCGCATACGGCATGGAAAAGCCGTCGCTTGGTGAGAGGCAGCTGCGCAGATTCCTCGCCCAGAAGTACGTGTCGCAACCGCAGCCTGCGGAGTACTTCTGATGGCGTCGGTCCAGATACCGCTGGCGCCGCACACCTACAAGCTCAGGAGCACTCCTGCGTCCACGGCTCGCCTGCTCAATTGCAGCGCGATCAAGCTGCCGCCGGAAGCAAAGACGCAGATTCTACTGACTCGTACCGCAGGGCCGCGTATCCATGCCACACCGGGAACCGGACCGATGCGCGGCCAGCACGCGTTCCTTGGTGATGTGTTCTGTGTCACCGGGACCAGTCTCTACAAGGTCGATGCCGCAGGTACGGAAACGCTTGTCGGTAGTATTCCGGGTACTGGCTCGGTATCGATGGCTCACAACATCGACACGCTGGTGATCGTTGCCGAACCGAACGCGTACTACACGGACGGGACGACGGTATCCCAGATAACGGACGTGGACTTCACTGCTCGGGGAGCGAAGTACGTCGAATTTCTCGATAACTTCCTGGTGTTCATGGAACCCGGTTCTGGACGCGTGTTCTGGGCTGATGTCGGAACCGCAGCTGACTTCGACTCGCTGAATTTCACGACCGCCGAGGGCTCGCCGGATGACCTTGTCGGCATCAAGTCCGACCACAGGCAGATCCTACTGCTAGGTGAGGACTCGTTTGAAATCTTCGAATTCACCGACAGCGGTCTAGTCCGTGCGATCAACGGCTACGGAGAGATCGGCTGTGCCAATGGCAATACCGCCCAGCGCTTCGACAACAGCGTGGCATGGGTGGCGCCGGACTTCTCCGTCCGTGTTCTGCGTGGAAACACCCCGCAGATCATCAGCGAGGACAGTATTTCGCAGTTCCTGTCGTCGGTGGATGTCTCGACGCTTCGCAGTTACACCTACGGCATCGACGGTGGCTTCTTCTATGTCGTGTGCTGCTCGGCTGGGGCTCGCTCGTACAACGGCGCCACGGGCCTCTGGCATGAGCTGAGCACGTATCCGAACGACTACTTCGCGTGGCAGTACCAGTGCACTGCTCACGGCCGGCAGTACATCGGAAACTTCTACACCAACGAACTCGCGTACTTCGATCCGACGTGGTTCAAGGACGGCGACGGCATTCAAAGGATGGAAGGCACGTTCCAGCCTGTCTACGCGCAGAACCGGCTGGCCGTGCATCACCGCCTTGAACTGGTGTTTGAGGCTGGCGTAGGTCTGACCACGGGTCAGGGCTCAGACCCCGAAGTAATGCTGGAGTATTCCAACGACGGCGGCATTACCTGGACGAGTCTGCCCAGCAAGAAGCTCGGCAAGATGGGCCAATACGAGACCCGCGTGCACTGGGATGGCCTTGGAGCCGCAAGGCAGCGCGTGTATCGGTTCGCGGTGTCTGATCCAGTAAAAGTCGCGCTTACCGACGCGATCCTGACCGTAACGGGTGGCCGCACATGAGACTGCGCGCCCCTCAAGCCATCCCCACGACCAATCGCGAGATGGACTCATGGTGCCGTCAGGCCGTGGAGATCGAGGCTTATACCGTGGCCACGCTTCCGAGTGGCGCCGGCAAAACGACCATCGTCCTTGTCACCGATGAAGCCGGTGGCGAGGTGCTTGCGTTCAACGATTCAACAGGAGCATGGCGCCGTCTGACGGACCGTGCAGTGGTGAGCTAGATGGGACTCAAGCATTTTCTACACAAGGCCGGAGCTGGCGCGGTTCAGTCGGTCAAGACGATCAAGAACCCGATCAAGGACGTGATCCACAGCCCGCAGCGGCTGCTCACTGGAGCGATCGATCCCATCGGAACGAAGATTTCCAACACGCTCACCGGACAGCATCAGGCGCCCATCGTCAACCAGTTCGGCGGACCCACCAAGACCACGCTGAACGATGTCGGAGCCAACAGCTACGCGCGCGGCGGATTCAAGGTTGCAGACTTGGTGGCTGGATACTTCGGCGGCGCTGGAGCTGCTAACGGTATCGGCAATGCGTTCGCGACGAATGGCGTGAATGTCGGCGTCGGGAATTCTGCTGGAGCTACGGCGCTTCGCAACGCCGGCTCGATCCCGACTGGACCATCTACTGGCGAGCTGATGGCCGCTGGCCCGAATGGCGGCGCTACCGCTGGCGATGCGGCTCTGTCGCCGGTCACGCTCGGCAGCAATGCCGTCAAGATTGGCGGAACGGCCCCCGCAAGCGCAAGCACAAGCGGAGTCGGAAATCTCTTCAATAAGTACGGCCAATATATCGGCCCTCTTATCTCTGCTGGCGGGCAAATCGCCGCAGGAAATGCCGCCGCGAAAGGTGATGCAGCCGCACTGGATGAATGGCGCCGCCAGTACGACACCAGCCGCAATGACCTGGCGCCGTGGCGTAACACCGGGACGGGCGCGCTCACTCGCCTGAATGCCCTGTATGGCATCGGCCCGAATGGCGAGGCCGTGGCACCCGATATGTCCGGCTTCACGACCTCGCCGGACTATCAGTTCAACTTGGGCGAGAACCTGAAGGCTGTGCAGAACTCTGCCGCTGCTCGTGGCGGCTTGTACTCCGGCAACACCTATAAGGCGTTGCAGGAGCGCGGCGCCAACGTGGCTTCCGGCGAGTTCGGCAACTACGTGAACCGCTTGCTCGCTGCTGCAGGAATGGGGCAGACGGCGACCAATGCAACCGTCTCGGCCGGCAACGACAGCACGTCAGCCATTGGGCAACTGCTGCGTGGTGCTGGAGATACACGCGCCTCGGTGATTTCGGGCGTTGGAAACGAGTTCGCCAACGCCTTCGACACGGCTGGCGGCAGGTATGCCGCAGGGCGCCGCTACCCGAACTACTACGGGGGACCGTGATGCCAGTCCAATACACACAGCGCAATCCCAACGCGTTCTCCGATGCGTACAACTCAGAGCGCAGCAACCGATTGCAGGACCTCGCCTTCGGCCAGCAGCAGCAGGACCGCGAGGACCAGAAGGCGCGGGAGAAGGCGGCTGACGCACGCGTAACGGCTAAGGACCAGCAGGACTTGACGGATCACGAGCGTGAACTAGTTACGACGTTCTATGCGCCTCTCGCGCAGACGCTGATTAAGGCTCCAGATCCCCACGCTGCGCTCGCGCAGGCTTTCCAAAATCCCGCCATGGCGCAGATTTTCAAGCGCGACGGGATCATTGACGAGACCGACCTACAGGACCCGGAGCTACCACAGCACTTGCAGGTGCTGGCGGGCTTTGGACCGAAGCCCGTGCAGTACGAGCGCCAGGACGGTCCTCGTGGTTCTGTTCTCCAGCGCGACCCGAGTACCGGCGAACTTAAGCAGATCGTAGGGCCGGACAACTCGCAGCCCACGACAAAGCCCGCTGGTTCATATCGCGCGCTCAACCAGAATGAGATCGCCGCCGCCGGATTGCCCGCTGGCACGTCCGCTCAGGTTGGCCCTGACGGCAAGATCGATGTGATTTCCAAGCGCGATAACACGGCCGTACTCAGCCAGAAAGACGCCACGACGGCCAAGATCAAGCTCAACACGGTTGCGCTCGCCCGCCAGCAGCTGAACAAGATCAAAGAGGCGTTCAAGGAGGGTACTACTGGCGTCAATGCCTTCGGCCCAGGTCAGGGCTATTTGCCCACGCAGGCCGGCAAGAAGTTCGATGCTCGCGTAAACCAGATGCGCTCGACGCTTACGGCATTGACTCGGGTTCCTGGTGTCGGCGCCATGTCCGACTATGAAACCAAGCTCGACCAGTCGAAGTTCCCGTCCCGCACGGCGTATGAATCTGTCACGGCGGACACACTTCAGAACCTCGACGATCAGCTGTCTCTGATCGAGAACGGCTACAAGACGCTGCTTTCTGGCAATGGGCAAGAGGCTGCCGCGCCGACGACCGCGGCTCCCGCAGCTCCGCAACAGGCGGCACCGGTGCGCGTAAGCACTCCAGCCGAGGCCGCAAGGCTCCCCTCGGGTACTCACTTCATCACGCCCGATGGACAGACGCGGGTGAAGCGGTAATGCCCGGTCAGGCGACAGTGTGGGACCAGTTCAGCGATCCGGTAGCGGCGCAATCGTGGGACGACTTCTCCGATCCCGTGACACAGAAGCCCATGCGCTCCCGTGCGGAATTGCAGGCCATCGTGGACGAGTACAACGCCGGGCTGGATAAGCCAGAGCGCCAATACAGCCTGCGCGAGAACATCGGCGGGGCTGTAGCCGAACCCGTGACCACACTGGCGACCGGCCTTGTGGCAACTCCTCTTGCTGGTATCGCGGGCGTTCTTCAGGGACTTAAGAACAAGGTGGCCGGCGGCGGCATGCCCGCCGAGGACCGTGTTGCCCAGGTGCAGCAGGCATTGACCTACCAGCCGCGCACCGAAGCCGGCAAGGTCACGACGGCAGGGGTTCAGTATCCATTCGAGAAGCTGGCCCAGCTCGGCAGGTTTGCCGGAGGCAAGACGGCGGATGCGACCGGAAGCCCTGCTGCCGCGACGACGGTCGATACCGCCATCCAGATGGCGCCGGCCCTTTTCCTGCGTGGTAAAGTCGGGAATGGCCGTAGCGTCGCTAGTCCTGCTCGTACTGCTGTGGCGGCAGAGGAAGTCGCCCCGCGCGCCGCAGCGCAAGTCCCTGCCAAACTGGGACGAGTTCCTGAAAAACCTCCTGCGGTCGAGGAACTAAAGGCCCAAGCTCAGGCCGCATACAAGCGCGCCTCTGATGCCGGCATCTCAATCTCACCGGCTAGCCTGAATGGCCTGAAAGCCCGGATCGTCACCGACCTGAAAAAGGAAGGCGTCGATCCAACCCTGCACCCTTCCACGACTGCGGCGATGAAGCGCATCGTCTCCACCAAAGGCGAGCTGTCGCTGGATGGTCTGGAGACATTGCGCAAGATCGCAAAGGACGCAGAGAAGTCCATCGCGCCGGCGGATCAGCGGCTGGCTGGCAAGATCGTCGATCACATCGATGACTACGTCGAGCGGCTTGGCATCAAGGATGTGACGAAGGGCGACCCAGCTCAGGCCGGCGCACTGAAAGAGGCGCGCGCGCTGTATTCCCGCCAGAAGAAGGCGGAAGAAATTCAGAACCTGTTCGATCAAGCAGAAATATCGGCGCCGAACTTTTCTGGCTCAGGCATGGAAAACGCCTTGCGGACGGAGTTTCGCAAGCTTGCCAAGAACGACCGAAAGATGCGCCGATTCAACCCGGAGGAGCGCGCGGCGATCAAGAAAGTCGCCATGGGCGGCCCGGTGGAAAACATCCTGCGCCAGATCGGAAAGCTCGCGCCTACCGGCGTTGTCTCGGCCGGAATGGGCGCCATGGGCGGATTCGCAGTCGGCGGTCCTGCTGGGGCTGCTGCGGTTCCTGCAATTGGAACCGTGAGTCGCTACGCCGCCACGCGCATGACGATGCGCAATGCAAATCGAGCTGAAGAACTGATGCGCCGCGGCCCGCAGGGTGGCAAATGAGCAACCTGTTCTACCTCCCTCGCGTCCACAGCCAGCCCGGCGCGAAGCTCTATTTCCGCGTTACTGGCACATCAACGCCCCAGAACACTTACACCGATATAGACCTCACGGTGCCGAGCGCCAATCCGCTCACTGCCGACGCGGACGGCTACTTCGACAAAATCTATCTCGACCCCTCGCTGCCCGACTACCGCGTGATCCACACGGACGGCAGCAACGTGGACGACGATCCGACGCTAGAGCTGGAGCTGGAGCCGACGCTGGACGACATTCCAAGCAGCTCCAACGTGAGTACGACGTACCGGGCGAAGGGCACGAACCCGACGTTCTTCTTCGAGGAGACGGACGCCAGCACGAATCACAAGAAATGGCGCATTCGCGTCAACGCGGAAACTCTGACCATTGACGCTGGCGACGATGCGGAATCTTCGTGGACGCCGCTACTGAGCATTTCAAGAACTGACCCGATCATTGATCGAGGAACGTTCACGGCAACGGTCACCGGGTTCGCGTCGAACATCACCGGGACGATCAATTACCAGAGGCAGGGCAACCTTGTCTCGTTGTGGGCTAAGTCGTCTATCACGTCCATCAGTGACAAGAACACAATGACGATGACGGGATTGCCGGCAAGCCTTCGCCCGACATTCGCATCCGAATCCGCTGTGCATATGGTCAGGGACAATTCCTTATTCCTTCCTGTGGTTGCGGATATTTCTGCAACCAGCGACACCGTCACTTTCGCGAGGGTTACTAGCTTGACGGCAAGCGCATCCTCGACCGGGTTCACGACTTCCAATATCAAGGGAATCCCCGCTGGCTGGTTCATGCAGTACGCGGTGAGCTAACGTGAGCGTCGCCTACCAAATATTCAACATGGCGCCGCAGACGCTGGCGCGCAGTCTAGAGCTGAAACCGGCGTGGAAGATTCGCTTCTTCCTGACTGGTACCAGCACGTCTACGCCTGTGTATCAGACATCTGCACTTGATCCGGGCTCAGTGCATACGCAGCCAGTCGTGGCTGATGCGGCCGGAGTGTTGCCGGTCATCTACCTCAATCCGTCCATTGCGTATCGCGTTCGCGTCTACGATGAAAACGACGTGGAGCAGGACGGGGCGATTGATCCGGTCAATGACAACCTGCTCTCGCAATCCATAGTCGGCGAGCTGCTGTTTCCACGGACGAAGCCAGAAATAGACGAGAGCATCACTCCAACCAGCTACGCATACCAGCCGCCGAACTGGCAGCCCGTGAGCCGATATGGCGTGGTTGGCGATGGTGTAACCGACGACACGTCCGCCATAACCGTAGCCATAGCGGCGGCAACGGCATCCTCATCCAGCCTGGACTTCGGTTCCGCGTGCTGCAAGATCAGCTCGGCGCTGGTCTTTACCTGTGGCGTTCGTTTCGCATCGCCAAGCTATGGAGATGCCGCAGCTGGGCAGGTTGGCCTCGGATACCCGGGGTTCTATCCAACCGGCAGCGGCTATACGGCGGTCACGTTCCAATGTGGAATAGCTGGAGTCAGTACGCCCATAGAGAACGTAACCGTTATTGGCAACCTGTCGTCGCGGCCAACGATCAACGGCATCCTGATCGACAACGGCCAGAGACTTCACGCGCGTAACCTTCTGGCGACCGGACTCAGCGGATTCGGTGTCAAGGTGTCGATGACATGGGATTCCGTGTTCGACAACATCAGCGTGAATAAGTGCGGCAACGCCAGTGAGTATGCGGTTGCCGTTGTCGATGGGGACGGCTCCACGAATGAGTGCGTGTTCAACCGAATCCAGTCAGAACAGGGGCAGGAGAAATCAGTATTCGTGTCAGCGAATACCTACAACTGCACCTTCAATGTCATTCATGCCGAGCAGGCGCTTAACAACGGTTCGGACTATACCCATGACATTCGGGGGAACTACGGCTGCGAGTTCCACAGCCTGCGATTGACAGGACAGAACGCCGGACATACCGCAGGACCAAAGGTGCGTTTCGGCGGCTGGGGCGTCACATATGGAGCCGTAAAGGTAGAGGATGATTCAGGCAGCTCGGCGGCCGTCGTGGACGTTCTCTACGGCACGGCAGACGGTACCTGCGAGTTCGGCCCGATGATTGTTGAGGGCACTGTAAACCGCAAAACCGGCAGCACGGTAAAGCTGATATTCCGTGGCCTCTTGTCCGGAGTAGTCACCGTTGAGGATTCCACGGGAGCCGCAGATACAATCTTCATCGGAGGATCGTTCCCGCTGGCCCTGAGTGGAAACGGCACCAAAGCAACGGCAATAGGTTCCACGATCTCCGCCTACACGGTATCCGGCAACAGCCAGATCCTGAAAGCACAGGACTGCACGTTCACACTCACCGCTCTGCCAGCAGCTGCAACGCTGGAAGCAGATGGGTGCCATTTCAACGCAGCGCTGTCCTTCGATAGCGGCGGACAGACCACGCTACGCGCTCGCAAGTGCTGGTTCCTCGATACACCGACCGTGCTTGGAAACGGCGGCTTGATATCCGTTGATGACTGCTACTTCCTCAACGGCATCACGCTCGGATCAGGCACGCCGTCGTGGCAGTTCGGCCCAACCAACAAGGTCTCTGGCGGTTCTGTATCAGCAGGATTCGTCGCCGCTCCTGGAGGCTCGACGCAGTTCTATCGTGGCGAGCAGAGCTTCAATATCCAGCCATCCGCAGGACAGCCGAAGTCGTGGGTGTGCACGGTATCTGGAACACCCGGAACCTGGGTTAGCACCGGGAACCTATGAGTCAGTCCGTCTCCAGTCGACTCTTGAACGGCCTATTTTGCCAACCAGAAGTGTTCCGGATGCTCGGGCTTCAAGTGCAGGGCAATCGCATAGATCGCCTGTTTCCATGGCGGACGCAATGCGTTCGGAAAACGCTCGTCGTGAAGCGTGCGCAACCCAGCATTTGCGAAGTGTCGTTTCCACTGAGTGGTGGATTGAAAGCACACCCCCACACCTGCGGTGTTGCCGCCAGCAGCGCGGACAATATTCGCAATACTCCGTGCAGAGGTAAGGCTGTAGAGAATGCGCCCCGGCGCGCGGTCAAAGACGATCCCGTTGCATGGATTCTCATTGACAGAGACGCGTCCACGCTCATTCAGGATGGCGCCAGCGTTTGCCAGCGCGGACTGAATGTTCGAAAGAGACAGCGCGTAGCTTGCTCCGACGAGATGATGAAGCACGCAGTTGAAGCACACGATGTCGAAGCGACCGATGCCGCTCAGGTCAGTGGCGGACCGCTCGACCAGGCGCTTGCGCGGATCAGGCCGGTTCTTTGCCAGCATCATCGCGGAGTTATCCGCCACCGAGACCATTGCTCGCGGCCATCTCGCGAGAACTCGATCAGCGAATCCGCCGTTGCCTCCGCCTATATCAAGCAGGGAAAAAGAGTCCCCGAAATCGCGCTCAACGCAGCGCTCAAAAGCCCGGAAATATCCCTCTTCATAGGGAGAATCAAAGGCTTCGAGCTGTTCATTGCTCAACGTCCGTGTGGCCATTCGCATCCCATCCATTTGAGCGTCCGCCGAGCATAGCAGCATGAGCCAGTCCGCTACCAATCACGGCCTGCAGATCACGCCGCTATCGGTGCTGATATGCGGTGCGCTATGGGCAATCGTCGTCGCCCTGCTGACGTGGAACCTGAAGACCACGGTCGAGCTTGCGCAGACGATGAACGCCTTGCCGGGTCAGGTCGCGGACCACGAGCAGCGCTTGCGTGCGCTGGAGCATCAGGGGAAGCCATGAGCAGCCAGTGGGAATACGACCCGTACAACGAGCAGGGCGCTGCTCAGAACAACGTCGTACAGATCGAGTCGCTGGGCAAAGGCGCGTGGGCGATTCTAACTGCGTCCGTTCTGGCTTCGATGTTCGCCCTCGCTTTGTCGTTCAGGGCAGAAATGCGCACGCAGATCGCAGAGCGCGAGGCTCGCGTCGCTCAGGACAGCTTGACGCACTTCCAAGTCGAACTCGCGCGACGCGGGATCTACATCCAAGTTGACGACCACGAATAACCCAAGGAGAGAATTATGAGCCACCGCATCATCCTGAACAGGCAGCCCGTCCCGAATTTCTCCAACTCCATATCGAGCGATCCGGCAGACGAATCGCCGTCTTACAGCTTCTCGTATCAGCCAAACCACGACCTGACGCCGCAGCAGTCCGGCGAGCAGTTCGCGAAGATCCAGCGCCTGCTGGAGAAGGCTGTGTCCATCGCTAACGGCGAGCCGGTCGAATGAGCTTCACATTCGGTAGCCGCTCTGAAAGCGAGATGGAAGGCGTCCACCCCAAACTGGTGTCCGTAGTTCGCCGCGCTCTTGAGGTGACGCAGATCGACTTCGCCGTGATCGACGGCCTGCGCACTATCGAGCAGCAGAACGAGTACGTGCGCACCGGGGCGTCCAAGACGATGAACAGCATGCACCTGCGGCAGCGGGACGGGTACGGGCATGCCGTTGACCTGGTGCCGTGCGTGTTCGGCAAGCCACGGTGGGAGCTGCCGCTGTGCTTTCAGGTAGCTGCCGCGGTGAAGCAGGCAGCGATGGAGCAGGGCGTCCCCATCACTTGGGGAGCTTGCTGGGACCGGAAGCTGAACGACTTGCCGCCGAACCTTGCTCGTGCCGTGGAGGATTACAAGGCCCGCCACGCCGGCTCTGACTTCATAGACGCACCTCATTTCCAACTGGAGACACCATGAAAACCATCCCCTATATCTGGTCCCACCGCACGAAGACCATCGGCTTCATCAGCGTGATCCTGGGCGTGCTGGCGACCAGTGACTCCATTCCGTCCAACTGGCTCAAGTGGTTCGTGCTCGCCAACGGACTGGTTACAGCTGGGGTTGGGTACTTCAACAGCCAGAAAGCGCCATCGCCCGCGCAGGAGAAATAGCATGCGCCTACTCCTCATCCTCGCCCTGATCGTAACCACTGCCGCTCACGCCGAGCTTCCGCAGAAGATATGCCCTCCCGCTGGCAAGCTGGACTTCTGGAACCTCGATTACCGCATTATCGACGTTCCCCCTGCGGTGTCTTCCTATCCGAAGCTGATCGTATGGAAGGGCAAGCCTGAATGTGGTGGAGCGGTGCAGGCGCAGTTCTACAGCGAGTCGGACGCATGGAATTTCATCAAGGCCAAGCTGCGCTCTGATGCCGATATGCAGGCGTACCGGGACAGCCAACCCACCACTCCACTGACTTCACCGGAATGGACGTGGAAGCAGTCGATCCTTTTGCTGTGGACTCCAAGGGCTGAAGTGCAGCACCAGGCCGCCCCGGACAACCGTCCGGTGTACAAGCTCAAGGCTGATGGAACCCGCAACACCACTGCTGTCACGGGAATCCGGGTGGCCGGTGGATCACGATGCGATCTGGCCAAACGGGTAGGCACCACGAACTACTATCAGGTCGTCGGCACCGACACGAACGACAAGCCACTTGCCGCAGGATTGTACGCGGTGTGCCTGCCGATCGATCCGTGGAAGTAACGTGTTCGGCAGGGGCAAAAAGCAGTCAGGGAAGCTCTCCCGCGATCAGGTGGAGGAGCGATGGCCGGAGGGACACCCGGCTCACAACACACCGCTATACCAGTGGCTGATGACGAGAAAGCCCACTAAGCATCGCCAGCTGTCGAACCTGCCGAAGCTGCGGCAGCGAGAGGCAAGGATGAGCCCATGAGAAGTGCGGCGCTCTACCAGCCTGAGCTATGCCGGGCGCTTTCGCGTTGCCGGCAACCGGATTTGAACCGATGACCTCCGCTGGAGAAATCGTAGCATGACCTTCCTCCTGCGCTACTGGCCCTACCTGCTAGGAGCCGTAATCGCAATCTGGCTCGGCCTCATGGTGAAAGGTTGGCACGACGACGCCCAGAAGCTCCCCGTGGTCGAGCGGCAATTCGACGTGTACCGAACAGCAACGGAAACAGCGGCCAAGGTCCGCAAGGAAGTCAGCGGTGAATACCAGGACGAACTGTCT
>Ga0247794_10000003_pt1 | contig 31006 bp, 50 predicted proteins | sample UWRJS046202B6_FD_181720 | JGI IMG/M metagenome (GOLD analysis project Ga0247794, IMG submission 181720) | Soil microbial communities from Arlington Agricultural Research Station in Wisconsin, United States - UWRJ-S046-202B-6 | ecosystem: Environmental > Terrestrial > Soil > Agricultural land... | reverse complement strand
CAGGTCGTCGTAGTCGTCGTGCGCCTTGCGTGCGGCCTTTTCCTTCGCCGTCCACCGCTCCTGCTCTGTGCGGGCTGCTTCCTCTTGAGCCGTTCGCGCGTCCGCTTCTTTGCGGGTGCGCTCGCGCTCATCGAGTTTCCAGTCCGTCAGAGCTTCCTGATACTCCTCGAGCGTCTTGAAGTTTTCGAGCTTCGGCTTGCCGGCGGCGGCGGGCTGCGCGGGTTCCGAGGGCTTATCGTGCGGTGGCGTCACCGGTTCGCGACCGGCGATCAACCGCTTCAACTCCTCGTTTTCCCTGGTCAGCCGTTCAATACGACGCTGGCGTGATCCGCCTTTGCCTTTGCCGGCCGGCGCTGCTTCGTCCTGCGGTTCGTCGTCTTCCTGTTCCCCTGCTTCCTGATGGTCGTCCGTTTCCGAGTCCGGTTCAGTTTTGGCCGGCGGTTTGTCTTCCGCGGCCGCGGGTGTGGCTGCTTTTGGTTCGGGCAATTCACCGGTTTCTCGCCACTTCGCAAACTCCCGAAAATCTGTCGGGGCTTCGCTAGCGGCGTTTTCCGTCCCTTGCTCGATTACTTCGTCTGGCATAAATCAAAACTGTGGCTGCGGCGCCGCGGGCGGGATACCGCCCATTGCGCCCGGCGGCGGCATCCCGGCGCCGGCCAACGCTTCGCCCGGCTCGGATGGCTCGGCGGCCTCGGCGGCCGCACCGGACGCCATCAGCGCGATCTGCCGCTGCAGATCGGCTACCTGAGACTTGAGCAGCGCGATATTTTCCGTCGAGGTCAACTGCGCTTCGACCTTGACCAGGTCCACTTGCGCCCGCATGGCAGCCTGGCGATCGCTGCTGGCGATCTTCATTTCCTCGATCTGCTGCTGCGATTCCGCCTCGATCCGCTTCGCGCGCACGTCGTCCGAGAGCTGGGTGAGTGCCTGAGTCAACTGCTCGATCTGCTGCGCCTGCTGCGCGTTCTGCTGCGCCAGCAGCTGCTGCGGTTTCTTGTCCGCGTCCTCGGTCAGGTTGGGGGGCATCGCGCGCCGCAGGCGTTCTGCGATCTTCTCGGCGCCGGCAAAGTTTAAATTGTCGAAGACGATATCGCCCGCAACCTGCATCAGTTGGGGGAAGTTGCGCGACAGTTCGGTGACCTGACTCGCCGTTTCCTGCTGCTGGGTTTTGAACGACGGCCCGATCTTGAGGCGCACGTCGTATTTGCCGTTGGTCAGGTCGAAGCACTTCTCCTCGCCATAGTCGCCCGCAAACTGCTGGTTGACGGTGACGATCTCCTCCTGCATGTCCTCGCCGAGAATCCGCACCTGGCGCGGGGTGTCGTAGATTTTCGGAATCAGGTCGCAGAGGATGACGCCGCACTGCAGGATGGCGCGGTTCAGGTTGTCCACGAAGTGGAAGTTCGACAACTCCATCTGTCCCTGGCGCCGTTGGATTGCGATACCGGAGACTTCGTTTGATTGCGAACCGAGGCTGGCGTCGTAGACGTTCGTCGTTGCCTTGATGTCGTCAGAGGCCTGCGCGGCGCCGATGGAGAGCGCCTGGATCGGCGGCTCTGCCAGATTGCGCTGCGGCATCGGGACCGGATTGCCCGCGATATCGAGAGGCTCGTACTCGAGGTAGGCCCACGGCACGGTGTTTGCCGTCGCCCATCGGGGATCCTTGAACGCGCCTTTGACGCCCACCCAGGGCGCCTTGGTCCCGAGCATGACGGTTTCGGCCTCGCTCGAGCGGTAGAAGTTGTACAGCTTCTGCGGGTCGCGCGCGAACCGGATCAGCGAGAACAGATAACGCTTGTTCTCGATGTACATCTCCTCGCCGAGCACTGCGAGGATCGGGATCCACTGGCCTTTCCAGTCGGTTTTATCGAGGACTTCCACGCCGTTCAGCCGGCACATTTTCACGTGGCGGATCTGGTCTTCGCGTTCGATGCGGTCGCCATTTTCATCGACCGCGAACTGTATGCCCGGCGGCAGTTCCGCGGGCATGTCCTCGAGGTATTCGTTCGTGACCTTGCCATCGGGCCACTGGATCGCCACCAGTGTTTTGGTTTCGTTCTCGATATACCAGTACCGCGCCACCAGCACGCCGTCCTTGCCGATCCACTCCGGGGCCGGGTTGGTGCAGCCCTCGTAGAAATGCATCTGCGCGACTTCGGTGTCGCCGAATTCCGCCCTGTACTCGTCCTTCGAAATCCACTCGAGTTCGAAGGCCCACTTGGCGTCGGACTTGTCCGCTTCGCGCGCATACGGGTCCATCAGCACGCTGAACGGGTTCAGGATGCGTTCGATCCTGATTTCCTGGTCGAACGTCTTGTTGCCACAGTATTTCGTCGTGACCTTGAAATAGCCGAAACCGCCCTTCGTGCTTTGATCCAGCGAGGTCTCGTAGACCTGATCGGCTTTGGACGCATATTGAATGTGCCGGATCATGCCCTCGTACACTTTGGCGGTCGCCGGATCGCCCTTACTGTCGACGGGCAGCGCCTCGAGGTCCGGTTTGTTCATGCGGGCCTGGTTGGCGACCTGGTTGATCGGGCCGGTGAGCTTATTGAATGTGAGACAAGGCCGCTTATTCCCGTGCCCCATCATGTTGCGCCGGTTCTTGTCGTCGTCGTCCCACTGCTCGCCGGCCGCAAATTGCAGGTCGATCTTGGCCTCTTTGCGGATCTCGCGTTCGGCTTCCTCGGCGAGTTTGTAGCGCTCGCGTGCCGTTGCGATGAGGTCTTTGTCGGACTTACTGGAAGCCATCGGTTACGATAAAGCTCATGGGCTTTAGCCCCACATATGCACTAAATGAGCCGCTTCTCGTTGGTGAGGAGTTCGATACGATCAATGGCCGCGTCCGCATCGTCGCCGAGCTAACACGAGATGAATACTTTGCGGATTTGGAGAACAGGCGGCAATGGAATCGTGATCGAGGCATACCCTGGCGCGCCGGAAGCTATACCCCAGATACAAAAGAGTTCAAACCAGGTAAAGAGATTCCGCCTGAGTTCCAATACTTCTACCGGGTTGAGCCGGTGAGTTAAGGCTGCCCATTTCCACCGTTCATTAAATCCCGTAGCGTGCGCTTCGGCTTGCCCGCGGTGTGCAGTGCGATCGCGACGGCCTGCTTTTGGGGGCGGCCGGCGGCCACCTCTTTGCGAATATTGGAACTAATGACTTTCTGGCTTTTGCCCGGTTTGAGTGGCATCTATCGCTCCAACCTGAAGAGGGCCTAGGTTTTTGCCGGTTTAAGTTGCATTTTGATCCGGTTGTATATACAATGTATATAGATGCCCACTCTCGCGATTATCGGCCCCTATCGTTTCTTCTTTTTCAGCGATGAAGGCATCGAGCCACCACATATTCACGTGCGCCGCGATTCAGCGATGGCAAAATTCTGGCTCAATCCGGTAGTCCTTGCATTCAACGCCGGTTTCACCGCGCGGGAACTGCGGCAGATCGGAAAACTTGTAATCGAACATCAGCTCACCTGGACGGAGAAATGGAATGAATACTTTAACCAGCGATGAAATACAGGCCAAAGGAATCGGTCTGAGCTTCTCGGAAGACGAGCTTACCTGCGTCTTGTCTGACGGCCGCACCATCACCGTACCCCTAGCGTGGTATCCGAGACTGCTCAATGCCACCGAAGCGCAACGGAACGACTTTGAATGGCTTGGCGAAGGATATGGAATCCACTGGCCCCAGGTCGACGAGGACCTGACGGTTGGAGGCTTCCTGCGCGGCGCGATGGCGCCGGGAGGGTCAAGGAAACGAAAATGAGCTTGAAAATGCCGAGAGTTAAAAATAAATCCGAGAGCGCCAAGGAATCTTCCGTGAAGCAGACGCAAGCCATCAGCCTGCGGTTGGCGGTCGCGGACATCGAGCGAGCCAAACAAAGCGCGGCGACCAAGGGTATCGGCTACCAGACCTTGCTTCGCATGTTGTTGCATGAGGCCTTGCATCGCTAGCGGCATCATTTCCGTTTCACGACGCGCACGTCCCTGAAACCCTCGGACTGCAGGCCCGCGGCCTGCTTGCGCACCGCGTCGTGGATGCGCCGCACGTCCGCGGCGGCCACCGGCTTCGCCCGGCCCTGCTGCGCCTGCAGGCACGCGCCTAGCGGAGCATCGATGACCCGCGCGGCAAGCTGGGCGCCGTGTTTCTGCGCGATCGTGGCGGCCGCCTTGCGCACGGCCGGATTCGAGCCGGTGGTGTCGAAGACGACGTTCTTGCCCGCGGCCAGCGCGGCATTGATCTCGCTGTAGGCCTTGTGGAGCGTGTCTCCGGGCGACAGGCGCCCGCGTGCGCCATCGGTGGTCACTACGTGCGCTCCGGTGCTCTTCGCGTAGGTGGACTTGCCCGCCCCGGGCGCGCCCATCAGTACGGTTAATTTGGGCATTACAACTACTCCGCTTCGAGGAATTCTTCGATCGCCTGCTGGATCTTGCCGGCCAGCCGGCTCACCTGTTCCTGGCCGGGTTTGGTGCTTTCAGTGGTCAGGAAGTAGCGCGCCAGTTCTTCGCATTTGGGATCGTAAGAGATGCTCACCGTGAATCCCTCTCCACGAAGGCCTCTTCCGCGATCACGTCGCGCGCGCCGAGCAGGATCTGGCCTTCCGGCGTGTTCACCGGAATGTCGAGTTCATCGGGTGGCATCACGTACACGGTTCAATCCCTGACCGCTTCCATGAGTTCGAGGATCCGCGCGACTTCCGGATGCTTTTCGAGAAGATACTCCAGTTCATGCAACTGCTCGAGTCGCCGCGATTCGTTCTGCGCACGACACCGTTGATTCCGAATCCGCTCGCGCAGGGTCGGTTCAGCAAGCGAACGAGCTTGCTGATACTCGAGGCCACCGATGGCTGCCCCGGCGTTGCCATGAGCGAGGCGTGCGTTGCACTCCTGTTCAGCTATGGCCTTGAGTTTCTCCTGTTGCTCGTTCGTCATCCTCAGTTGCCTCCTCACCCCATCCAGGAACCGCCGCCCCCGAACCCGCGCCCCAGTTCCTGCTCCGCGGTCTGCGCCTGCGGCGGCACGAACGCCGCGAACGTGAGCGCCAGCGCATCGCCGTAGTCCGGAGACGCGATGCCGCGTTTCACCATGTCCGCTTTGGCCTCGATCACCAGCTGCTCGCTCTTGTTTAAGTGATATCCCGGCCCGGTCAGGTCCGTCTCGAGGATGTTGTCCGCGGGAATCGCGCCTTTGAGCAGCCACTCTTTCATGCGGCTCCACATGTAAGCCCGCATGTTGGCCTGGTGGCGGTCGTGGGAAGGCGCGCCGAAGTTTACTTCCATGACGTTGTCGAAGCCCATGCCGCGCAGCCGCTCCACGTAGGGCGCGCCGAAGGCAGAATCCACAAACATCATCGCGACCCGGTGAGAGGGCCGCTTGTCGCCGAGGATCTCGGTCAGCTTCGCCATCATGACGCTGCGGTCGCGCGTGTCCTCGCCCGAGATACGGATGGCCGGGACCGACACCGCGTCCAGGCCGCGCCGGAACGCGATCACGTTCCAGGCGCCGCTTCCGCCGGCATCCCGCCGCGCAGCGCCGCCGTCGCCGCCGTCACTGCGTGCGCCGGCCATGCTGAACATGCCGCCGCGGCCGGCGACGTCGAATCCGGCGACCAACGGGTCGTCAGGAAAACTGGCCGGCTGCCGCTGCTGCGCCTGCCAGACCCGCTCCTGATCGATGTACTGCAGTTCGCCGGCGCGCGGCGCGATGCCGCGGACGCGAACCCGGACGAAGTCGGAATCCTCGCCGTAATCGGCGATCCATTCGTCCAGCAGCGCCTTGTTCGTAAACTTCGCGGTGCGGCTGTCGATGATCTTCTGCTTCCACCGGTCGCGCTCGCTACCGAACACGATGCGGTGAAACTTGCCCGTGTTCCTGGTCGGGTTGCCCCAGGCGAAGATCATGGGTTCGCCGTCCGTTAAGCCGCCCTCGGCCGCGTTCCAGATCTCGTCCGGGATCGCCGAGGCCTCGTCGAAGAGATACCAGCTCGTCGACCGGGCCGCATGCTGGCCGTGGAAGGCCTCGGAGTTTTCCCGCCGGCAGGTCTGCGCGGTGACGAACCAGGACTCCGGGGCCGCCTTCGCCACGATCTTTTCCTGGCCCACCACAAACCAGTGGCCCGTGATCAGCATGCGCGTCCACTTGAGGATTGCCGGCCAGGTCTTGGTGCTCAACTGCGCGAACGTGTTGGACGTGATCGTGCCCTGCGAATTCGGGCGCGTGGACATGATCCAGTTCGCGAGCCAGGCGGAAGTGGTCGACTTCCCGATGCCGTGCCCGCTCGAGATGGCCTGGCGGATCGGCCCCACCGCATTCAGCCCGTCGAAGCCCCTCTTCCGCACCTCTTCGCCGATCTCGCGCAGCAGTTCGGCTTGCCACCGGTCCGGGCCGGCGTAATCCGCCAGCGGGGTCCGGGCTTCCCCCCACGGGTAGCAGGCCATCACAAAGCCGTAGGCGTCGTCGCGGAATTGCGCGACGAACTCGATCAGTTCGGCTTCCGCGTCGATCGCCGGCGTCATTTCAAGTTATCGAGGCGCACGCAATCGAGGTGCGCGTATTCCTCGGCGATGTCGGAGTCCAGTTCGCGGGTCACCGCGGTCAACTGAAACCATGTCTCGCAGTCGTCGCCGTCTTCGTCCACGCACGGGCCTACGACAATGACGGGCAGCGCGTCATCGAGCGGCCCGAGTAGTTTTTTGAGGTTGCCTACGGTCATGAGTGTTCGCCCGCCCGCTCGCCGCAGTGGCGCTTGAAGTCCCAGACCCGCGGCGGGTTCTGGTCGCTCTCGGCGTTGTACACGTCTTTTTGCGGGTTGCCATTGCGCCCGCGGCGCCCGTAGTCCTCGCCGAAACTGGTGAGCACAATACGCATCAACTGCCCGTCCTTGTGGCGTCTGATGAACTGCGCATTGGCCGCCTGTGCGAGTTGGCGCACACGGGAAGCATCGGCCATTTCGATCACGCCGTACTGGGTGTATACGGGTACTTTTGACGCCGGAAGTTGGGACACAGGACTACTGATGCAGGGGAATGCGGGCTATTTTAGAGAATCTCTGCGGGTGCCCGGCCCGGCGGGCGTGTCACTATACTTTGGGTGTATCGTACCTCGTTCTTGCCGAAAGGCACAACAAGGAGTTGAAGTTATGCCGCTCGTCTGTCTGGTGTTCGCGTTTGTCCTGTTCGTTCTGGGCGCCATGTCCCGCTGGTGGAGCGCTCCAAACCCCTACTACCCCGCGCTGATGTCGGCGGGCCTCGCATTCTGGGTCCTCGCGCAACTGGCGCCGATGCTGCTCCGGTAGGACTAGAAACCCACTAGGACTTTTGTCGTGGGTGCCGGCGTGGATTGTGAGCTAGATTGTTAAGGTAGAAAAAAAGAAGCGGGCGCGTGGAACGCCCGCTGCAAGGTATCGAAAATGCGTAATTCAAACCCAGCATACCGCAGTTCCGCGCCCGCGGCTGTAACATCGGGGCCTGAATATATCTCCAAGCAAATCGCCGCGCAGTGGCTCGGCCTGAGCGTTCGCCGCGTGCTCGAGCTGTCGAACACGGGCGCGATCCGGCGCCGCCAGGTCACCGATCCGGTGACCAAGCGCAGGCAGACCGTGCTCCTCGCCCGGGACGTCCAGCGGGCCGTCATCGACGGTCAGAAGCGGCTGGTCGCCTACCGGGGGAGTGCGACGGGAGCGGGCGAAGGGGCCGCACCGCCGCCACCACGGCCGCAGCTCCAGGCGCCGGCGGCGCCGGCAGACCGTCCCTGGCTCACCGTGGACGAGGCGGCCCACTACTCCGGGCTGCCGGCCAGTTTCCTGATCTCCCTGATCGAGGAAAGACGCCTCGGCGCGCTCGATGTAGGAGTGCGAGCGGGCGGCCGCTATCGTGTCGCGAGGCGCGACGTGGACTCCATCAAAGCGCCGGCGTTACGCAAATAAAGACGTTATCGCGCCCGCAGTGCGGAAAGGCACAGCGGATTGTGACAGTCCCTGTACGATTCTAGATCGCGGGAATACTCTGGTTGCGTCAGTGTCTTCCCAGTCCGAGCGAGCGCCACGCAAGTGCGTGTTCCCGTGAGAGACACCGGGTAGGTGGTCGTCGGGGGAAGACGCGATTATGTGCTACCATCTTTTCGCTCGACTGATCCTCGGGCAATGGTATGAGAACCCGGCCGTAGATGGCGCTTCCCAGCGTCTGGCGACTGCGGCCGGTTCTCAGCACTCTTTCGCCGGAGTGAATACGAGAAACTTTTCACAATCCGACGCAGCCCGCGACGTTACCCCGCCACATTTCACTCCTGCGAAAGTAGAGGCGCACGATCTCAGGCGACTGCGCGGTATAGGCAGCGATGCGCAGCGCGCTGATATTGGCCTCCGCGGCCGCCGTTATCAGCCCGCTCCTGAGCGAATGGGCACCCCGCTGGCTGGCGTCGATGCCGACAGTACTCAGCGTCTCCTTCAGGACCCGGCACACGCTCTGACCGTCCAGCGGCTCGCCTTCGTGAGAAGAATCGAGTCGTGGAAACAACGGCCCGTCGGCAGTGCTGGTACGCACGCGCAGCCACGCTTCGAGGACGCGCACGGGGTCAGTATGGGGGTGCTTTCCCCGCGGAATGGCCACCAGGCGCCCCTTGGCCTCCTGATCGTTCTTTTCGCGGTCCACGCAGACTATCAAACCTTGCTGGCACAACTCCACGTCCGCCAGGCGCAGCCTCGTAAGGCTCGAACGGCGCAACGAGGAGGCGAAGCCGAGCACCAGGAGTGCGCGGTTGCGCAAGGCCAACGGAGTCCCGACCTTGCAGAGGCCAGCGGACATCTCGCGCAACTGCGCGACGGTGATCGGCCGCATCTGACGCGGCTTCTCCCCGCGGATCCGCTGGGCGCCGCGCAGAAGTTCTTTCGTTATGGTACCCGCCGGAGATGGCATTCCGCGGCTGCGGTGTTCGAAGACGATGGCCCACTTGCGCCGGCGTGCGGTGCTGATTTTGCTACGGCTCAATTGGTCCGTGAGGAAGAGGCTCACCGTCTCTTCGGTCGCCGGCAACGCCGTGAGGCGGTAGCGCGAGCAAAAGTCTTCGAAGACCTTCCAGTCGGAGGCATACCCGCGGGCGGTGTTCTCGGAGATCAAGCCTTGTTGAAATTTCGACTGCTCGATCCGGAGACGTTCCAGGGAAACGAGCGGTACACTTTGGTCAGCCATCTGTGCTCCCAAAAGCATGGATTGGTCAGGGCTGGCACAGTACTTCGAATACTGCGCCGGCCCACTTACAGGTTAACGCGACACACCTCGGGCCAACAGGTCGTTGGGTACTTTGGGTACTACCGGCAGGCCATCATAACCATGTGTTGTGATTGGCGATCCGCCCCCGCCCCGCGTTACGGCCGTGGAAGGTCCCCTCCGTTGATTCTGTAGTTCCTCACTGCTGCGAAGCTTCCGGGAAAGAAATGACGCAGCCGCAAGTGCAAACAAAGCGCCGGAGGGTACGGCTCCCTTCATTCTGCCATACCTCCCAGCGCAATTGATAACGGTTTTTCGGGCGCGATTTCCGCGTCTTTGGGGAGTCGGTATGGATGGTCAGCTTACTAAGTGGTTCCGAGAACAAGGCGTTAAGGGAGGTGAATGGTACGGCGAGGTGAAGGAATTCATGAGGCGGGCCGCCAGGGCCAGCCTTACACCTGAAGCCGCGGCGGTTCTCTATATCTTGCGTCTTCATACTGTTGCCTTCCGAACTGAAAAGGCAATTAAGCAAGTTGTTGTCGATAAAAAGACAATGCGCGTACCTGTCACGCCAGCCGATCTGACTTTATGGACAGGCTACGGGCGCCAGAAGGTCAGGGACGCGCTGGCCGAACTCGAAGAGAAGGGGTTTTGCGCGCGCCGGGCGGCAGATGGTGGTAAATTACGAAAGGGCCAAGTCGATATCTACTGTTGGACTGTGCCCCGGGCCTCCACAAGAAAACCGCGGATTGTACCCCAATTGGGGTACAAAGTTTTCAAAAAAATCAACGACATAGCGTCTATTACGGACCTCCGTCTCCCAAAAGGCTTTGTACCCTCACCAGGGTACATTTCCCACATCGAAAAGGCCTATCTGGAGTACAAAGAGGCCACCAAAGTACCCCAGGAACGCCTCAAAGAGGCGTTTATTGTAGCCCCAGGAGCGCCGGCATATAAGGATGAAAGAAAAACCATAAAGAAGGGGGGGAATTCAACAACAAAAGAGCCGGCGGTGCCAGAGCCGACCGCCGAAAACGATGTTGTTGTTGTGAGCCAAAAACTGGGGATCCGCACTTCCACTGGACAGGCATTCGTTTCTGCGTGCCGGGACGTGGCGCCGGCTTGCACGGTCGAGCAGATCGTTGCGGCCATCGACGCAGTTGACGCCACCATCGATAAACGTAAATACAAGAACCCTACAGGAATACTGCTGGAAGCGGTGCCGCCGAAGCTCGCCGCGGAGATGAAAGCCACGGAAGAGTGGAGAGCCGCGAATACCGTAACCTGCTGGGTGTGCCATAAACCGATCTACCCGGAAGACGCGCGAATGCGCGGCGCGCATCAGGCGTGTTGGGACGCCGAGGAAGCCACGCCGATGTCGAAAGGGGCCAGCGGAGATGACTGAGCGACCGCCGAAACGTGTTATTGGCTGGAACGGAACCTGCCCCCATTGCCGAAAACCCATCCGGTTTCGACTTGAAACAGATTACGGTGCCTTCGGTACAACGGAGCCGGAGGAGGAGTGGCTCCTATCGCTTTCAGAAAAGGACAGGGAGTTTTTGCGGATTGCTGAAGCGTCCGGCGTGCTCTACTCGTTCCAGCAAGCGCTCGAGGCGCGGTCTACTGGAGCGCTTTCGGTTCGGAACCCAGCAAAAACCTTCCTCCGCTTTCTCGCGAGGATGAGGGTTCAGAAACTGACGCCACAAGTCGGCCTCACGCTTCGATCCGCATTTCCAGGGGCCGGAGTTGACGTTTATACTTGCGGCGACATTTCCGCCGTCACGATCAGCGGAGTCCTTAAATTATTTATTCCCACAGAGCACCTCTTTAAAAACAACGTCAAGGTTGCGAATGTCGGAAACGGTACCGTCAAGGTGAAGGAGTTGCAGGAGGATATGAAAGACTTCCAAGCCTGGATCAAGACCCGGATGGGCTACGTTCCCCAGGATGGGGGATTGTTTTTGCAAGAGATGCGAAAGCGCTGCTACGGAGCCTTCGGGCTTCCTGACCAGCCGCGTAGAGGCCAGGGGAGCCAACGCTCATGAACAACTGCCCAGCCTGCAGCGAAAAGCGTGTCCACGCGAACGAAGACTGGGCACAGCACCCCTACGCCGGCCACGGGTACGCGAGCGGCCAGGGCTGGACGCATCCTGATTTAGCCCCCGCACAGCACAACGGCGCCGTCTCGCTGAAGCTGACCGAGATGGAGCAGGGGCTGCTAGGGAAGGGCCTCGATCCGGGGGCGCCGGTTGGAGGGAAATCATGAAGTCTAATTCTTTCTGCGTGCCGTTCTACAAGTTGGAGCCTGCTGCGATTGAAGAACTGCACAAGATCCACCCCGGCGCGTTGCCAATCAGCGTCGAATACGTCGTCGCCGGCCCCGGTTGGGGTGCCGGGCAAGTGGTTATTTGGTGGGTGCCGGGTACGGGACTCGATCCTGATCTTGCGCACGGGACGCAAGCCGGCGTCGTCTCACAACGGCAAATCTCGGGGGAGGTGGCCGGAGTGAAGGCGGCGCCGGCGGGTGAAGCCAAATGAAACACCCGTCCGTGAAGGGTGCCCGCGGCCGGGTCGAAGGGGCCCTACGCACGCATGGGAGACTCGCACCCAAATTCTTCTGCTGCCACTGCAACCGGTTCCGCCAAACCCTATTCCATATCGGCAACTGCGGAAGAAAGAAATCGAAGGCGGCGCCGGTGGGAGGGAACGCATGAGCGGCGATAGGCCAATCGGCGAGCCTCTGCTAGACCAGAGACCGAAGCGCATCGTGAATCGCGTACGGAAGTTCACCCACACGTACATAGGCCCGTCTCCTGTTCACCCACTTGGCTTTGGCTGCTTTGCGCCGCGGCTGCCAGACAACTACCCGCTCCTTGCCGAGGCTTGGGCCGATGCGGTACACCGCGAGGCGGCGCGAAAGATTCTCGACGCGCCTGATATATTCCCCCGCGGCAGCATCGGCTTCACGTGGGCCAGAAAGCTTCTCAATCCGGGCCTTTCTGTGGTGAAAAAGGGGACCGCATGATCCGCCTGGCGATTCGAGGCTATGCCGCCGGCGTGGTGCAGTTCGAGGACAGGCTTGACTCGGACGAGTACGGACTGAAGCAGTTGCTCCCAGACCTGGCGGAGAAACACGCTCTTGCCTTGGCCGAGCATCGCCTCCACATGATCGAGATCGAATTTTTGGACGAGCCTAACCCTAACGAGCGGTTCTTTCGGTTCGGGTCAGACGCGTCTGGCATGGTGATGCCGATTATGGTGATTCTGGCGAAAGAGGACGTATGAAAGTGCTGCGGATCTCCTACCGGATCGGGACCGAGGACAAGACGATCGATTACACCGCGGGCGAGGTGGCGCCCCTGGTGGAGCGGCTGCTGGGGGCCGAGGGCTTGTCGATGGCGACGGTGTCACTCATCCTGCGGTTGGTGTCGACGCTCGAGGAATTGGCGCTCCATCAGGAGCAGGGATTTATGATGCATTCGATAGAATGGCGGCCAGAATGAAATACACCGCAAAGGGCGACACGATCAAGCTCGAGATGTCGCGCAACGATTACGACCAGTTGATCCTGATCCTGGGCTATGCCACCGGCGCCGCCAGCCGGACCGGCGATAAGTGGACGTTCTACGCCTGGATCGATTTTGTGAACCGATTGAACACCGGCAACCCGAACTTCATTCCCTACGAAATCCCCGAAGAATTCAAGGCACATGCCCATCGCCCCTGAGTTCCGCCAGCATTACGGCCACCTGTGGCGCACCGAGATCCGCCCGCGCGTCCTGAAGCGCGCGCACGAGGAATGCGAGTGTTGCCGCAAGCCGCTCCACGCCTGGATCTTCACCTACACCTGGCAGTCGCGTGACCCGCAGTTCGGCGGCCGGCGCCGCTACCACATGATCTGGATCCGCGAAGGCTCGAAGGTGTGGCGCAACCAGTACGGGTGGCCCTGCTCGCCGCTATCCGCCCGCGGATTGCCGCGCAAGATCCGGGTTAAGCTCACGATCGCCCACGCGGATAACAATCCGGCGAACATGGACGACTTGAATCTTCGGTGCTGGTGCACCTGGTGCCACCTCCACCACGACCAACCGCACCACAAAGAAAGCCGCCGGGCGCGCAAGGACCGCGGCCGGCCGCTGCTGGAGACGCCATGAGTTGGGAAGCATGGGGTAGCGGCCCGGAGCCGTTCGATATTGACCGACTTTACCAGCGTGGTTGGGAATCGGATGCGGACTGTGAGAAGTGGTGGAAGGCGGAAGAGCCAGAGAAGGTCTACACGTTCGATGAAGCGATCAAAGCCTATGAGGACTGGCTATATGACGAGTGAACTATGGAAGTGGTAATGATTGCGATCATCGCGATCGTGCTGGTACTTCTGGTGATCGACGTCGCCAGGCAGGACCGACGCGGGAGAAAAGGTTGACGATAGCCGAGTACGCGATTGCCCGGGTTAAGGCCCAGTTGGAAGTGACGGCCGCCGAAAGAGAACTCAAGCCGCGGGAGCAGGGTCTACTGGAACTGCTCACGCCTGTAGTGGAAGAGTACGAGGCTAGGCCGTCGGAGTGGGCCCGTTAGAACAGTACGAGGGCTGGGATAGTCCAACGTCCATTTGGGCGCTATGATGCCTGAATGACCACATTCCTTAGTTGGTCTGGGGAAACCAGCCGTTCATTCGCTGATGAATTCAAGCCGTGGTTAGAAACGGTGCTCCCGGGCTCGGAAGTCTGGGTGTCCAGTCAAGACCTCGACAAGGGGACCATTTGGTTCACAGAAATCATCAGCAAATTACAAACTTCGGACACAGGGGTTATCTGCATCACCAGGGAGAACCGGCTTGCTCCGTGGCTGCACTTCGAAGCCGGCGCACTCATCAAAGGGATGGGGCGCCATCGCGTCGGCACGATCCTGCTTGATCTCGACTTCGGCGACCTGCAACAGCCGCTCAACCAGTTCAACGGGACCCGAGTGAATCGTCTCGGACTGTGGCAGTTGGTGAAATCACTCAACAACATGTCCGACAGGCGGATTATGGATCGGGTGCTGGAACGGACCTTTGACAAGTTCTGGCCGGAGTTGGAGTCGGCCTACAAACTTCTATTCCCCGACTCGCACGCCGCGTCGCGCGATCTGCTCAACCCCGTTCACATTGCGCCCGTTCCCTCAACATCTGGCGGAATACTTCTCGGGCAGCCCGCGAGCAAAACGAAACGCAGCCAGAAAGGCGACTCCGGGGCGAAGCGTCAACCCAGGTTATTCAACGGCGACGACGATACCTAAGGCTAACTACGATGACCAAGATCCGCCCCGATTCGCCCGTCGTAAGGCAAACTGACGTGTACGAGCGCACAGACGCGCTGATCGTCTCGCTGGAACCCCGATGCCTCACCATCCGCCTGAAAGGCCGCCGTGAGGCTCACACCGTCGACTACGGGGCAATCCTCGACCTGGCCAGGAAGCTCGCGTACCGGCGAGGCCTGCAGAGGGGCGCATGAGGCGTAGCGAAGTGAATCTGGAATGCCCTCATTGTGGGAAGCAGATCACGTCATTTGAGCCGCAGAAACGCGCTATGGCAGGCAAACGAAAGCCGGGGTGGAGACGGCAATCAGTTGAGACTTTGCCACTTGGCGTGCGTGGGCGGAACCTTCTCATACGGTTAGGAATTAAAACTCTAGGTGAATTGGTGCAGTATACAGAGCAGGATCTAATCCGCAACAAAGACTTCGGCAGAATATCGTTGAAGGAACTACGCTTAGTTCTTGCTGGGATGAACCTTTCGCTTGCTGGCCGACCAATGGATCTCGACCACCCCGCCCGACCCTGCGAGCCGGTCCAATGAGACGCCCCCCCGCCCGCGCCACGCAGCCCGCACCGCGCCGCGGGCGGCCTCTGAAGGCCCCTGCGCCCACCGCGCATTTCCCTACCAGGATTGAGGGACCGAAACCCGCGGAGGTCGCCGTTTCCGTCGACCGCCAGCAGAGGGCGATGGTCGACGAGTACGGCGAGCTGGACCGCCGCATGCAAATGCAGGCGCCCGATACGGCCCGCTACGACGTGCTGAAGCGCGCCATAAAATCCTGGTTCGACCGCATGCCGGCGGATGCCGATGGCATCGTCGAAGGCCGCGTCTACCGCCTGCACCTCTCGGCGCGGGAACGCGAGCGCCGGGTGCGCAGCATGCGCGACCTGGTCGCCGTGATCGGCCTCGAGAAGTTTTTGGAGTTGGCGAGCGTGCCGATCGGGGTGCTCGAGGATCTACTGGGCAAGACGCGCGCAGCGGGCCTCGTGATCGAGGCGCGCACCGGGTCGCGGCGGATTAAGGCCGTGCCGAAGCGGGCGGCGGGGAAGGATTGAAATTGTTATTCGACGAATTGGTGGAGCTTTATTGCCGGTACAACCATGAAATTTGGTCTGAGGAGTCTAAGGATTCTTTCTATGCAAATATTGAGGCCCACAATCAACTGGGATTTGCAATCCTGGAGATCCTTGCGCCCAAGACCGTGGGTGACGTGATGAGGCTTCCAGTCGGTGTCCTGCGAAGGGACGGGCTCGTCTACTTGATCAAGAGGGACGCTTCCGATGCATATGACTGCATTGATGGATTCATTGACGAAGTGTATGAAGAGATCGATTTGTCCATCACGCCGGCGCAGTACAACTTCGATGGATTGAAACTGTGCGAGTGGATCGATGAGACATTTCCCCGCGTTATCGAAAGCACCGCAACAGCGCCGCCGCCAGGATCAGATTGACCAGGATCGATAGCATGAGCAGACGCCGGTAGCGCATGACTTCGCGGTACGGCGTCCACGCCCGCTCCTTGAACATTTCCTTATCATCGTTCATCGATCGCCCAGCGTCCAAGCCACCAGCATGACCAGGATGAAAAGTACCAGGCCGGGCCAGCCGCCGGCGATCGCGCGCACGTAGGCTTTCATGCTTCGCCTTCCCATCCGATGCCAACCTGGCGCAGCCACTCACAGTCCGCGGCATCGAAGCGGCGCTCGAGATGCCACTCCACCAGAGCCTCGATGTAAGCCTCGAGGCTGGTGAAGGATTCGAGGCGCGGCTTAGGCCGCATTGCGGCCTCCCTGCCCTTTACTGGCATTTATGTAGGCGGTCACGACAAATGAACGAACGTCATCGGCCTTCACTGCGTTGCCGTGCAGATCAGAGGCGTGCCGCAGCACCTGAGCAAACACATCCACGAGAGCCGTAGTCTCCATGATCAAACGCGACGAGAACTCCGCAACCGCGGGCGCGAGGCGTTCGGCGGCCGCCGGCCGCGCAGGCGCCGTCGCCTGGACCGCGGGACGCGCGGGCGGCGCCATGATCGCGAGCGTGCCGTCGCCCAGTTCGCCCACCGTCTGCGCCTTGCGGCGCTGCACCATGTCGATCGAGGCCCGCAGCTGCTCCTCGAGCGTGGGCGAAGGCGCTGCCTCGCCGGCGACTTCGCCGGGTTCGTAGTACAACTGCTTGGGCAGGTTGCTCTTGAACGGCGCCGCGGGACGTGCGGGCCGCGGCGCGGCTTCCTGCTGCGCGGACATGCGCTCGCGCGAGACGGCGAACTCGGTGATGCGGTTGTTCTTGCGCTTGCAGATCCAGAAGCATTCGCCCTTCTCGAGGTGCAATGCGGCAATCCGCGCCGAGGTCAAGGGCGTGACGTACATGACGCGGCCGTCCGTGGTGCTGAACATGTGGCGGTCGTCGCCGCCGGCGAACTGCGACGGGAAGACGCGGGGTTCGGTGAAGCGCAACGCGCACTCCACCGGGACGTTGAAATCGAACTTGATGATCTCGGACATGTTAGTTGGTCTCCTTGGATGAGAACTCGTCGTTGTATTCGGGGAAGGTCAGGAACTCGCGTTCGCAGGCGTCCGAGCAGTAGATGGAATTCCACCGCGCAGCCTTCGTCTGGCAGTTGCAGCAAGTTCTTGGCGCAGCGATGCGCCCGGCGGAGGAAAAAGACGCCATGAAGGCGCCCGCGGGAATGCCTTTGCGGGCTGCCATTATGCGGCCCTCCGATCGTGAACGATGCAGCCGCGGTTGTCGTATTCGTCAACCGCGGTGCGGCGGCAGGAGCATTCCCGCGCCCATTCTTCTTCGGCGAGTTGCGCTTCGCACTCGCGGATGCAAGCGGGGCACGCGAACACGTCCCAGTCGGGCTGATAGGTGCGCGCATCGGCGTCAACTTCTTCGCCGCAGCAGTCGCACTCGGTCTGCTCGTTCATTGCGGGCGCGAAGTCGCGCCCTTCTTCTGCGTCTATGTAATCGATGAGTTCCAGTTCCATGTTGTTTTCTCCGGGTTAAAGCCCCTCGGCTCTAAAACCAGAATAGCGTAGCGCTACGCTATGAGTCAAGCGAATTTGCAAAATATTTTGCGAAGCGGTAGGCTTATTAAAGAATGGAAGATCAGAAGCCAAATATTGATGAGCGTTTAGCGGCTCTGGCGCAGAGCCTGGAACTGCTAACACATGACATTCACGAGATGCAGGAGAGTCAAAAGAGGCTTGATGCACGCGAGCGCCTGGCGCGCGGCGCGTTGTTAACGGGTATTGTGGCCTATCTGCAAGCGCTCGGAGGCGAGAATGGCGAAGCGTAAAAACTCGGCGGCGGTTGCGTTAGGCAAACGCGGCGGGAAAGCTCGCGCGAAGAAGCTCACCCCCGAGCAGCGCAGCGAGAGCGCGCGCAAGGCGGGCCTGGCCGGGGGCCGGGGGCGGAAGAAGGCGGAATGAACACGGGTGCCTATGGAGCGACTGCTATTGCGAATGTTTCAGCGACAGGTCCTGTTGCAGTGTAAGTTCGTGCAAATGGCCGCGGCCCAGTTGAACGATAGCCTGCGAGAACGGAATTCAGAAGCAACATTCTACGCCCTGCAAAATCTCTTGAACGCGGCGGCTAACATCTCAAAGGTACTTTGGGGGCAGAGCGGTAGATTGACAAGTGAGCGGAAAGCGGTCCGCGACAGCATAGGGATTCAGGACGATTCTCCATTTCAAACAGTAACGATGCGCAATAACTACGAGCATTTCGACGACAGAATTGATACGTGGTGGCAGCAGTCGAAGCGACATAATGCGGCTGATTGTAATATCATGCCTCGTGCAGAAATACGCGGCATCGATGATATCGACCGCTTCAGGGCTTTTGACCCCGTGACGAATGACTTGTCCTTCTGGGGTCAGGATTTCAATGTGCAGGAACTCATAGACGAAGTCCAACGGATTTTCCCGAAGCTAAAAGAAGAAGCAAGTAAACCTCATTGGGTGACATAGCCTCAAGGATTTTCGGCATCGGCCACTGGCAAGCTCCCGGATGCGGCCAGGGCGGGATAATCACACCGCAGTGCTCGCCGTGGTTGATCATCCACTCCCGCATGAGTTCTTCCTGTAGCTTATGGTTCTGCTCCAGGATCATCTCGTGTGAATCAGTAGAAGTAGCCATCGACTCCGATCATAAGGCAAAATAGCGCCATATATGCCCGCGAAGAAATCAACACCGTCCCGTGTGGCCGTCTTCCTCGAGGCCTACGCCGGCACCGGCAGCGTGACCGCCGCGGCCAAGGCCGCGGGGATCAGCCGGGAAGCACACTACAAACGACTGGAGACGGACGCTGAATATCGGAAGAGATTCGAGGCAATGGCGGATCGCGCCGGCCAGCACCTGGAAGACATCCTCATGGATCGCGCCTGCAACGGCGTCAAGCGGCAACTCCACTGGCGCGGTAAGGCAATGAAGACCCGCGACGGACACCTGGTCTATGAGATCGAGTACGACAACCAGCTAGGTGTCACACTGGCGAAACGATTCCGGCCGAAGCTCTACCGTGAGCATGTCATCCAGGAACATACCGGCAGCATCAACCTGGTCGAGCGGCTCGAGGCGGCCCGCGCGCGACTGATCGCGGTGAAGCGCGAGGAAGGTGATAAAGCGAGCTAATGTCGGTCGTGTTGAAGGTCCGCATTGGTCAAAAGATCCTCCGGTTTCGCCGCGGAAACTACGTTAATCGTCGGGTGATTCCATTCATTGAACGCGGCCCTTGCGGTTGCTGGCTCGCGTCCTGGCGTTGGGGTCAAATCGGATGGGAACTGGCGCGTTGGACGGAGTGATACGGCGTTCTCCAATCAAACCCGCGCCAAACCCCTGCGTTTATTGGTCGCTGTCGCAAAACAGTGGTGTTTTTCAGGCGGTTTTTGTGTAATCTGTAACCCGCTGGACGTGCGCGAAGCGCACAATTTGCGGAATGCTCACAGTCTTCGGATTGTTGACAATTTGAGACAAACAGGTTGTGTTTGTCTATTATGAAATTTCAACGCTATGAAATTTCAACGCCACGATCGGATCTTGTTGAACCGCGCATCGCTCGCGGCCGCGGTCAACTGCGCGTAAATCATCGTGTTCTGAATGTTCTTGTGGCCGAGGTGATCCTTCACGTGCGCGATATCGAGTTCGTGCTCGCTCAGAAGCGACGTCGCGCAAGTGTGCCGCAGCGCGTGGAAGTGCCGCTTGTCTTCTGGAATGCCGGCCTTCTTGCCGTAGAACTGCACCAGTTCATGAATCCTCTTACGTGAGATCGGTTTGTCTTTGCGGGAGGGAAAGATCGGGCCTGGCGCAGTGCCGCGTTTCTTGATCCAGCGGCGCAGAGCTTCCGCGGCCGCCGGCACGATCCGCGTCTCGCCGCTGATGGAGTTCTTCAGCCGGTGGATCATGAGCCGGTCGTTTTCCATCCTGGCGGCTGGCATCCAGTCCGTCATCTCGAGCATGCCGATCTCGCTCACACGCAGGCCGTGATGGTAGCCGAGGCGGAAGATCGCATAATCCCGCGGGCTCTTGAAACAGGCCGCCAGAAGCGCCCGTATCTCGTTTGCAATCATATACTTAAGGCGAGGTTTCGGGCGTTTATCTAACCGGACAGAATAGTTATTGTGTCCGGTAAGGTCATCTGAAACCCCTGTATTTACTGGGGTATCGGCCTTTTTGCCCTTTCGTTCGGGGAATTGTTTTGTCCGGTAAAGATTCGCCATAACCACTACCAGTAATACACCCATGCAATGCCGTGTGCATCGTTATATCCGGTAACGGACGACGTCGATCCCGCTACCACGCGGGGTAGCTCACCAGGTGAGCCTGAGTCCGAACGCAGACGCAGAAAAAGCGGGGCGCCGTCGTGGCGCCCCGTGTTAGAAGGAGAAGGCGGGCTAGCGGGTGGGTTTGGCGCTGCGCAGTTGGCGCACGCGGTCGATGATTTGCGGGATCTCGGATGGCGCAACCGCGCCTTCGATCTTCAGCGAACGCCCCAAGGCGTCGAGGAAGCGGAGCGCGTCGGGTTTGTCCGGCAGGCTTGCGAGGTCACTGAGTGAAAGGTCCGCTTCCGCGGCGAGCTTCTGCGCGAGCGCATCGACGCGCAGCTCCGACGCCGTTGGCGCCGGCGGTCCCGCTTCCTTCGGCGGCGGCGTGTCGCGCCAGGCCTCGGGTATCTTGGGTTCCAGGTTGGCGCGGATCGCCGCGATGTTTTCGGGCGTCGGTGGTCGCACGCGGGCCTGATCGGCGATGATCCGCCATTCGGTATCGCCGAAGTTTGCGACCATCTCGGGCGGAATCTTGTTCCGCACGATGAAATCGGTGAGCGTGTCCGGTCGCATCGACTCTTCCATCTGCGCCGCAATGTCGGCCGCCGTGGCGTTGCGCGACATAGGCGACGTTTCCGCGGGCGGTGCGGGTGGGCGAGCGGCAGCGGGCGCGGGCTCGGGTGGTGCTGCGGGCGCCGGCGCGGGCGGTGGGGCTTCTGCCGGCTGGTATGGGAAATGCCCGCCGCGCGGCTGTTGTGCATCGGCGGGTGGTGTGGCCTCTGCAGGCTCGTATTGGAAATGCCCGCCGCGCGGCTGCTCCGGGGGGCCAGCCCTCTCCGCCGCGATGCGATTCTTAACCGCTTCTGCGGTATTCCAGACCTTCCGGTATTTCTCGGGGATCGCAGCGCGGGTTGTCTTCACGACTTCCGGGTCCGTCACGACCCGCCGAATAGTTCCCCCTGCGTCCGCCGTTTTCTGGACGCCCTTGATGAGGCCTCCGAGTACGACCATGCCCGCCACGTCGCCCGCCGCACCCGCCACGTTGCCGTGTGTGGCCTTGTAGACAGTGGATGCGCCGGGGATGTTCTGTAGGATGATTTCCTTGGCGAACTGGCGTTTTTGTTCGGGTGTGCCGGATTGCTGCAATTCGTCTGCCCGCTTGCGCTGCGCCGTACCCTCCTTGGCGTACTCTCCGCTTAAGAGCGATTGCACGATGGAGACGGGCGATTTGACGACGTTCCAGACCGAATCGAGAAAGCCTTCGTCCTTCAGGTGGTCGCGCACGGACCGGTCGGGATGCTCGGGCGAATAGTCGTCGAAATTGGGGACCTTGCCAGTTACCGTGATCGCCTTCGGCTTGTAATCGTCGAAGCTCGGGATTCCGCCAGACGCCATTATTTCCCCTTCTGCTGCTCAGCAATCGCTGCTTGCGCCTTCGCTATGTCGCCGCCAAAATAGTCATCGGCGTAAGACTTCAATTTTGGATCGGTGGCCTTCGGCAAACCGCCCGCGGGTTTCGCAGTGCTGTAATCGATCACCACGTTGCGCGGGTCCATGCCGCCGCGCTGCGCGATGCCGGTGTACATGTCCTTCGTCTTCAGGTAGTCCGCGTTATACTGCTCGTGGATTTTCTCGGCCTGCGCGACGAAATCCTTACGCACGCTGGGGTCGAGACGTTCACCGTTGACAGCCTTGTTGTACATGGCCCGAACCCGTTCAGGAATTCCGCCGGCATTCTGCGCCGTCGCGAATTCGCCCTCCCGCACGGTGGAACCGGGATCCTGGAGTTTCATGAAACCGTAGACCAGGCCGATATCGCCGGCCGCGGAAGCGGACTTCGCGGCGCCCACGATCTTGTTGTATGCGTTGCGGATGGTGACGTATTCCTTGGTGTCGCGGGCGTAGTCGTCCCGCAGTTTCGCTTCGTTCGCGATGTTTTGATTAGGCGTGATGATATTATTCGTCGCCGCGCCCGCTCGCTTGAGCCCTTCGTGTTTTTCCAGGCCCGCTGCAGCTCGCGCCTTATCGGCGGCGCTGCGATTCGGGTCGTTCATGATCGCGATCAGGCCGCCAGGATCCGTCCAGAGTTGCGCCTCGGCCTGAGCCTTCTGCTGCGGCGTGATCGGCTGCGTGCCGGCCGCTTCCTGCTCTGCCTTGGTCGCGCCCGCAGTCGCAGTGCGCAGTTCGAATGGAGCCTTCGCCTTCTTCCGCTCCTCTTCCGCCACCTTATCTGCCAACTCCTGGCGCGCGACGTAGTCCAGCGATTCCTGGGCGTGCTGCTTCCATTCGTCGGGGATGAATCCATTGGTTTGGAGGTGTTGGAGGACGTCGCGCGCAATCTGGGCATTCTTCGCCGGATCGATATCGTAAACGCCTTCGTTCGCCGCCTGCCATGCCGCCTTTTTCGCGCTTTCCAAGTCGGTCACGCCGGCCGCAATTTGCGCGCGCCGTTTGGCGTTGTTGACGTTGAGCGTATTGGCTTGCGTGAGGCGGTCCAAGCGCGCCTTCTCCGCTTCCTGCTGCGATTTGAGCCAGGCCATGCCGCGCACCGGCCCGCCCGCTCCGATTACTTCCGCGGCGCCGGCATTCGGGTTCTTGATCAGCAGATCTCGCAGAGACTGCTCGTCCGCGATTCCCCGCTGCGCTTCATCCAACTTCAGTTGTTGCGCCTGCAGCCCGAGTTGCCCGGACTGCTGCTCCTGCATAAGGTTGCGCAGCGTCTGAACCTTGGCGAATTGCTCGAGCGGGTTCTGAATCTGCAGCGGCTGGATCACCGGCGGCCGCACGCCGAGGGAGATTTCCGGATTGAGTGCCATCTAAATGCTCCTATGAGTAGGACACTTTGGGTCGCAGGGCCGGGTTCTGCATCAACGTCGCCAGCGTCTGTTTGTTCTGGTAGTAATTCCCTACCTGGCCCGCCGTATTGGCGACTCCGCCCAGTGCGCCGGTCCACGCATTCGCGGATCCCACCGTGCCCGCGGCCCGCGCCGCGGCGCCGCCGGTGAGCAGATCTTCCATACTCCCGTAGGTCCGGAGCGCATTGCCGGTCATGTCCCGCGCCGCGTCCGTCGTGTACCCGCCGGCGGTTGTCGCGCCGCGGTAGCCCAGGTCCGCGATCGAGGTCGCGCCGGTCAGCCCGAGCCGTGCCGCTTCGCTGGCGCCGGCCGTGCCGTAGCCGGCGGCGCGGTCTGCCGTCGTCGCGCCGAGGTTGACCAAGGTATTCAACCTGTTGAACCGGTCGCCCTGCTGCGCCCGGAACCGCTGCTCGGCATTCGCGAACTCGCCCGATGCCAGATTCTGGCTTAGTCCCACCAAACTGCGCAGTGCGCCGCCGCCCAGTGCGCCGCCCCGGGCGGCCGCCGAACCCTGCAGCGCCTTCTGCGCCTGCTCCATGCGGAACGCGTAGCCGGGATCGTAAGCCTGCATATCGGCCGCGGTGAACGTCTTGTTGAGGTCGCCACCGGGCGCCAGACCGCTCATGAGCGTGGAGAGTGATTGGCCCCCTGCGTCCATGTACGGCGACAGGAACTTGAGAGCCTGCGCCGTCGCGTCATCGATCCGCCCCTGACCGGCGCCCACCGCTCCCCGGATCTCCTGCTGCCCGGCGCCTGTCGCCGCATTGACGTTGCCGGCCGCGGTATCGGCCGCGGCCCCGATGCGCGGGTTGTACTCGTTCAGGACGCCTTTGAGTTCGTCCGCGGATCGTTGCGCCTGGTCAGACTGCATTTGCCCGGCTTTCTTGCTGGCGCGGGAACCCAGGACGCCCCCGAGAACGGACGAGCCTAAAGAGATGGCTGCTGGAATTGCGACGGCTGGCACTTACCCCTCCTTCGTACCCGAGAATGCAGCCACGGGGCTGGGATCGCCGGGAATCGATACTTCTGCGGCTTCAAACAACGGCAAATCGCGCGGACGGCTGATGCCGAGGCAAATCTGGGAGAGCAGGCGGCCGCCCTTCAAAAAGCTCGCCTCGTTGGTGCCGTACACTTCCATGCCCGCCTGGACCGCGAAATGGTAGGCAAGCCGGTTATTCGCGGGCACGTTGGTGACGATGCGCCGGCATGGGGTGTTTACCCAAACCCACTTGAGCATCACCGCGGCCGCCCGCCGCGCCCGGTCGCCCCAGGCATCCGGCAACAGCGCGGTGTGGATCTCCCAGCAGACGCCATTGTGCGGGTGCAGCATCCACAACCCGAGCAGCGAGTTGCCGTCCCAGGCCACCAGGTAGTAGATGCCATCGCTCTCGATCGGCTGCCAGTCCTCGGCCGCGGGCGAGGCATCATCGGTCAGGTGCCGAAAAACCGCAGGGCACGTCATGATCCCGCGGATCAGCGCGTAATCTTGCGAGCGTTCGATGTGGATCATGGACTGAGGAATGCGGCCGATAGGGTGCTATGGACGTGCGCCAGGCTGCCGCCCGCGCCGAGGTTCTTGTTCGCCTGGATCTTGACGACCACGCCCGGCGAACCCGTGGTGAGCATCCAGACTTGCGCGACCGTTGCGCGTGAGGGCACGCTGAATGCCTGATAAATCACCAGAGTCCCGTGCGCGGAGCCATTGACCACCAGTTGGCCCAGCAGCAGCGCCTGCGAATCGTTGGCGGCAAAATCGATCACCCCGGAGATCTGGTAAATGCCGGCCTTCGGCAAGGTCAGCGTGAGGCCGGGCACGTCCGTCATCGTGGTGGTCAGGGTCAGCGGCGAGGAAGCGTTTACCCATTGCAGGCCGCCGCCCGCCGGCGTGCCCCACCGGACGCCCAGCGTCTGCGTGGAGTCCGCGGTCAGCACCTGGCCGTTGCTGCCCACCGGAAACCGGGTAGCCGGCGCCGTCGAACCGCGCGCGATCAGGTCGCCCTTCGTCGTGGTCGGATCGAGAAGCGGTGTCGTCTCTACCCAGGCAACCTGATTCCAGACGAACTCGCGTGCCGGCGCATCGGTGCTGCGATAGAGGAACCCGGCATCATGCACGCCGAGGTCTGTGGGGCGATTGTCGGGACTCATCGTGTCCCACATGGTGCCGTTCAGGAACAGCCACGTCCCGCCCTGGTTCTGGTAGATCACGCTGCCGCGGTCTGTCTCCATCCACAACATGCCCGAAACGAGGTCCGCGATCGGCGCCGCCAGCCGCTCGGCGTGCGTGCCGTAGCGGATCGGCGTGGTTTCCACCCATTCGCCGCCGTTCCAGGTAAAGGCCCGCGCGGGATCCGTCGTGGTGCGGAACTGGAACCCGGCATCGGCGGCCGGCGCGAGGTCCGCGGGCCTCTGATCGGGAACGAGAGTGCCGTACATGATGCCGGCGATGTATTGCCAGACGCCGCCCTGGTTCTGGTAAAGCACGCTCCCGCGGTCCACTTCGACGTAGAGGGCGCCGTCGTGCTGGAATCGCCCGTCCGGGCGGTCCAGGTGATTGCCGAACGTGACCAGTCCCTCGAGGCTATCGATCGCCTGCGACCCGGCGTTGATCTGTCGCGCGACGTCCTGCCAGAACATGTACCACTGCAGCTCGGTCTGGATCTGCTTGGAGTCCGGGCCGGCGGCGCGGACCATCGGCGTACCATCGGCGCCGGTGAGCAGGGCGGCACGGTACGGCGGAATGGTCAGGGTGCCCATTATGCGATTCCAGGCGTGGCTTCCAGGAAGGCGTCGGTCATTGCCACTTTGCCCTTGCCCTGCACGCCAATCCGGTACACGCGATCGCGCGATCGCCCGAGGCGCCGCCACACGATGCGCTTGCTGTAGTTGCCAGCGGCGCCGCTGCTTTGGAACTGCGGCACGGGCAGGAACGTGTGCCCGCGGTCGTTGCTCCAGTCCAATCCGATTACCATCTCCGGAATGGCGCCCGTGACCGTGCCCGTCTCGAGGTACGCCTCGAACCGGTGATGGAAATGGTAGCGGTTCTCGTTCAGAAGGTGCGGGAACGCGCGCAGGTACTGGATCGCCACGCCGTCGTCGTCGTAGAAATTCAGGCTCTGCTCGTAGAGCTTGCCGGTGGCCGGGTCGCCCACAATGTGCTTGCCCCCCTGCCCCCAGTCGGCGACGAAGGCGTGATACCAGGGCTGGTAGCGGATGAATCCGGCCCGCGCCATCCAGCCCGTGACCACCGGGTTGTAGCCGGCCCGCTCATGCCACTGGCCCTCGGTCATGTCATAGACCCACGTCTGCTGCTGCTGCCAAAAGTTTAAGACCCAGAACATGTGGCCGGCATCCAGATAGCAGTAACTCACCGCATCGGACACCTTGAAGTTTGCGCTGTTCCACGCCTCTTCCTGCGCGTGCGTGCTGATGCGCTCCGGGTTAAACCCCAGCGCACGATAGGCCACCGTCTGGCCGTTGGGCGTACCGCCCAGCCAGCACTTATACGGGCCTACAGAGCAGGGCGCGAACGTCGAAACCGAACCCTCGTGCATGAATGCGCCGGGCACTCGCGCAAACGGGAAGCTCGCCACGCCCGCGCTATCGAGCGTGATGCCCACGTTCTGGTGGACCTCGGTCGTTTCCTTGCCGAATAAAATCAATTCCTCGTGATCGCACAGAATCGAGTTGATGTAATCGCTGTAGCCCTCTTTGGTTCCGAAATCGAGTTCGTCCCAGAGAGTGCCGTCATAGAGGCCAGATATGTTGTACTGCCTGCCGGGATCCTGCGAGTGCGGAAGATCGGGCCGCGGCACGCGGTTGATGATGAAGTACCCGTCCAGAAACCCGCCCGTCACGGCATCGACTTGTGCCCCGGAATCGACGGACCAGACCGATTCCGGTGTCGCGGCCGCCGGCGTGTTCACCACCAGCACATCCGCACTGGTAACGCTAACCACCGTAAACAAGCTGCCGTCCATGCGCAGCGTTCGCCCGGTCATGCTCCCGCTGTCGAACGGCGCACCGGTGAGCCGGTGAATATTGGTATCGCTTCCGGTGGCCGATGCCGTGCCCGAGACGGAGAACCGCACCGGGTTCGGGCCGATCCCGTCGTCGATGTAGACCAGGCCGCCCGTAATGATCATCAATTGGTGACCGTTGCTGAAGATCTGCGCGGGATCGGGGCTGCCGCTGCCTTGGAACATCACTGTAGGCTGCGTGTTCACCGTGCCGGCCTCGAGAACCTCCGACAGCTTGTCGTTGTGAACAACGAAGAGGCGCTTATTGTTGCTCCACATGGCCCGGATCTTCGACGGCGACAGTGTCGCGAGCAGCTTCAGTCCGGGCCGCCCGAACAGCACCTGTTTGCGCGGTTCGTCCGGAACGGCGAGCGCCTCCGGATACCAGTTCACGCACTGCTGCGCCGCGGCAACGACGCTCTGCAGCGTGTAGGATGGCCCAGTCAGCGAGATTTTCATGACAGAATGGCCGGATGCGCTATCGCGTGAAGTACATCTGCGGCCGGTGCGGCGGCGAGTTCATCGCGATCCTGGCGCCCGATGAACCGCTCCCAGCCTGGCCGGCGGATCAAGCGCCGGCCGATTACGTGCCCAACTCCCGCGCGTGGCAGTGGGTCATGGTCGACGAATCCGGCGCCCGTCAGAAGGTGAGGATGTGCGATGCGTGCAACCTGGCCACGATCGAAGATCAACGGAAAATGCCCCCGCCCGCCTGATGGCCCTGCCAGCGAGATTTTCATGACAGAATGGCCGGTTGCAGCTGTCACGTAATCACGTCCAGAGTGAATCGCGCCGCCGATGGTGGGGTATAGGTCACGACAATCAGCCCTCCAGCCCCGGCTCCGCCCGGCGCCGAACCGCTCCAAAATCCCCCCCCGCCGCCGCCGCCGTATAGCCCGCCCGGCCCGGAATCGCCGCCGCCGCCGCCGCCGCCGGCCCCGTGCGTGGCATCCCACTCCACGCCTACGCCGCCCGCGCCCGCACTGGGCGTGCCGCCGCCGCCGCCCGATCCATGAGAACCGCTGGTAGCAGGCGATACGCCGTCAATCTCTCCCACGCCGCCCGCCGTGCCGTCCTGCGCCACGCCGCCCGCGCTGCCGTTGAAACTGGCCCCGAGCGCCGCCACGCCTGCCGTGCTGCTGCCGCCGCCCGCGCCGCCGCCGCCGCCGTTTCCCTGCCCGCCGCCGACACCGCCGTTCTTGCCCGCGCCGCCCGGCCCGGCCGCGCCGCCGCCGCCGGCCGCACCAAGGTTATCGGTGCCGACTCCGCCGCCCGTGCCGCCAGAGAACGCGCCCACGCTTGGCGTACAGGATGCCGCCGCGCCGCCCGCGCCCGCCGTGCTGGTTGACGCCACTCCGCCCTTTCCGCCCTTCGCCACCACCACACCGGAATTCCAGATGGTGTCCGTTCCATCCGCTCCGAATTTCGGCCCCGCGTTGATGCCGCCCGCGCCGCCCGCGCCGATCTGCACGGTTACCGCCGCGCCCGAAACGTAGGGAACCACCTTGACCGCATACGCGCCGCCGCCGCCGCCCACACCTACGTGTGCGTCAGGAGATGCGCCGCCGCCGCCACCCCCGATGCATTCCACCGTGATGTTGCTGCCATCCGTGGCCACGCCCGCCCAGGTTGTGCCGCTTGTGATGAATGCCCGCGCCATAATCAGCGTGTGCCCGCCAGCGTAAAGGCCACATCCGCCAGCGTGGCATCCTGCGACGATGGAGCCACGACCGTGAGACGATCCCCGATGGCAAGTGACTGCGCCGCCCCTGCCGTGGTTGTGAAGGTCACCACACCGCCCGTGGACACCGCCACCGTGCCGATGCCCGAACCGTTCTTTGACACCGTGTAGGTCGCTGTAGCTGTCGGATTCACGCCCACCGTGCCTTTGCTGCCGGAAAGGTTTCCGGCAAAGGCTACCGCCCGTGGCGCGGTAAAGATCAGGACCAATGCGGATGCCCCCGGTTTTCCAGCCAAGCTCGCCGCCAGGTCATACGGCTGCGGGCCGGTCACCCCGTCCGCACCCGGCGGTCCCTGCGGCCCTTGCGGTCCAGTCGCCCCGTCCGCACCCGCCGGCCCCTGCGGGCCGGGCGCCCCGTCCGCACCAGCCGGTCCCGCCGGCCCCTGCGGCCCCTGCGGGCCTGGCGGCCCTTGTGCCCCGGTGCCGCCGCTTGTGCCGCCCGAACTGCCGGCGGTCCCGCCCGAGACGAGGAACGAGCCGCCCTCGTCGCAGTCGCAGGAACCCCAATTATCCAGACTGGCGATCGGCTGCGGCGCATTGATCGATTCCAGGCGCATCATCGACTCGCGGGCCTGCTGCCGCAGGTCCGGGTGAACCTGCCGCTGGAAATGCGGCGCCAGCCGGCACGCCAGATTCAGCACAATGGCGTCTTCGTAGCCTGGCGGAATCACCACCACGTCTGCGAGATTCGCAACGCTGGGGATCACATGCCAGACATACAAGTCCAGGTTGCCGCTGGACGGTTGGCCGTTGAGATACAGATTGGCGATCGGGTATCCCCTGTCGAAATAAACGCCGGCGTGATTCTGCTGCGCCCACAGTTGCGGCGTGAGCAACCGGACCTCGTAATGCTGCCCGTTCGACACGTAGACTGCTTCGGTGATGCCCTTCGGCACGGTGACCGGGAAGTCCGCGGCCGGCGCGCTGCCGGTGGGATCGATGCCGATGGTGTAGACGGTCTTGCTGCTGAGTGGCAAGGACAATATGTCCTGCCCGTAAATCCATAGCGGATCGCAGGACATCGAACCGAGCAGGCGATTCAGCTCGTCGATTGCGTCCTGGAACTGCGCCGGCGACGGCGTGCGCTGCGGCCCGATCGTCACGCCCGCTTTGCGCAGCGCGGGATAGAGCAGGCCTTGCCCCACCTGGATGATCGGACCCGGCGCCGCGGTGCCTGCGCCGCCCCCAAACAGCGCCTGATTGAACAGTGCGGCGTTAAAGACTGCCATTAGTGAACGTCCTTCACCATCGACGGAGCAACGCTGTACGTCACGGTCATGGCCTCGCCAGGAGCGAGTTGAACCTGCGTGGGACTCGCCGCGGCAATCTGAGTTCCGCCGAGACTGACGTTGGAAACTGTGCCGCCGAAGATGTAGACCGTCTCGCGAGAACTGCCCGCGGTATAGGTGAACGGGCTGGCGCCCACCACGATGCCAGCCGGTCCAACCGGGTTGTAGCCCCGCACGTTCTCGATGACGAGGCCCGGGTTCACGCCCGCGATGAACACGCCGGCGCTTATGTTCGGAGTCGCGACCAGATTGGAAACGCGGACATTCGCAGTCGCGCCATTGATGAGGATCCCCACGTTTTGGGAATTCCCGCCGCTCACCTCATGAGCATAAGAACCCGCCGCATACCATCCGCCGTCGATGCGCAGCCCGTTCAACGTCGGGTTACCGCCCGCGGTCAGTCCCGGCGCGGGCGTGCCGCTGGTCCCGTTCCCCTGCGCCGTGCAGTTTTGCAGGATGATGTTGGTCCCGAACTCGAACTGAAAGCCGCCGCCGCTATTGCCCACGGCGCCGCAATTCGTCAAGGTGATGTCCGCAATATATGCGCCGGCCCCGGCCTGCTTGCACCAGAGTCCATAAATGAATCCGGCCGCGTTGCAGTCCGTGATCCGGACGATGCTCACCTCGCCGCCGGCCGGCTGGAACAGAATGCCTACATTGGAGTTCGGCCCGAAGCCGTCGAAGGTGCCGGAAACGATATCGAGTACGCCAACCTTATTGCCCGTGACCGGTGCGATGACTATGCCGAATGCCACCCCGTTGGTATAGAACGCGTTGATGTATCCGCCAACTCCATTGACGATGCGGAATCCGGTGCTGGCGGGAGCGTTC
>Ga0247794_10000002_pt1 | contig 37898 bp, 56 predicted proteins | sample UWRJS046202B6_FD_181720 | JGI IMG/M metagenome (GOLD analysis project Ga0247794, IMG submission 181720) | Soil microbial communities from Arlington Agricultural Research Station in Wisconsin, United States - UWRJ-S046-202B-6 | ecosystem: Environmental > Terrestrial > Soil > Agricultural land... | reverse complement strand
GCAGTAAGAGTGCCAAGGAAGACCCATTCAGGTGGTTTGCAGGGATATGCAATAAGTGGTGTAAAGAGAACAACGTTGAGCCTAATTGGCCCTATATGGCACGATTAGCCAATGAGCATGAGATGCCAGAAGAACCTCAATACATCGTTGCAAGGCCCTCTGTGGTTTCAATACCTACCACAAGACGAGGAAAAGTCGTAGAGTGTAGACAGCCTAAGTCAGAAGAAGAAGTATTTATTAGTAAGATTGAGACGCTCGATAAGCTCAAGGGAAAAGGTGAGCTTAATGAGTTTGCACGGATACTCGCAGAAGGATTTACCAAGCAGATACATCCCTTTATGAATAAGTCGGAGAAGAGTAATGAGAAGCAAGACGTACTGTATAAAAGTAAAGCCCATAGCATGGCAACGAGCGCATCGCAATAGCAACCGCACCATGGACTATGACGACAAAGAGAAGCTGTCATTCTCGCTTCACTTAGAGAACCAGCACAATGAAGATCCAGTCTTCGCTCAGGCTGTAGAGATCCAAGCAGTATTCTATATGCCCATCCCCAAGAAAAGTGTTTCTTCATTACGCCATGCAACATCTCCTGACTTGGAGGACCTCAATAAGTTTCTCTTAGAGCAATTGCGTGGTGTAGTGATAAAAGAGCCACGTCTGATATGTTCCCTATCAACAAAAAAGGTATATGATAAGGACCCAAGAACGGAGATTGTCATTACGGAGGTAGAGTAGACCATGACAAAGAAGCAAGCTGCCAATCCTATAGTAGATGATGGATTATTGTCTAATTCAAGGAGTTGGTTGGATTTTATGGACGAGGATACTCTATCTGCATTTCCAGGTAAGGACGAATGGCGTCAACGCCTTATCAAGACTATGTACCAGTGGTCAGAGAATCCGTCGTCTTTAGAGATACTCCAGTTCTGCATGGCTTATAAGATCCCTTACAATACGCTACGTAATTGGGAGCAAGCTTATCCGGATATAGGTAAAGCCTATAAAGAGGTGAAGCTTAATATTGCTTGCCATAGACGCGTCGGCACCATGAACAAGAAGTTAGACGGGGCATATGCTTACAAGGATATGCACTGGTATCAACCGGAATGGCATGAGATTAACAAGTACCACTCTGATATGAAGAAAGATGAAGAGAAGCAGCCAACTACGTTTGTGTTGACTGATTTAAAGCCCAAGGTAAAAACCCAAGAAGAGATGCAACAGGAGAGCGAGACCAACTTATGATAACGAACGTTTGCGATCATTTGGAAAGAGAGAAGCTCATTGAGTCAATGCGTGACTGGGCTGCAAAAGAGACATCGGTTCGCCTTGATGATCTCGTAAAGCACCTTGAACTCAAGCGTCACATCTTTATGGAGTGGTTGAAGAAGTATCCGGACTTACATGATGCTTACTATCCTATCAAGATGCTACTTGCCAAGCGTAGGAAGATATTAACCCGTGACAGTAGGAATTTCATTATAGTACCGACAAGAAAGAGATTGGGTGTATGTTAGCGACTTTGAGGAGAAGATTGATGCTGTTCCACTATGGCAACTGTAAGAATGAGCTTTTTGTGCTCAAGCAGCTCAACAGTCAGCATTGCAAGAAGATTAATGATCTTGACCGTCAAGTGGTTACTCTTTTAGGGCAAGTTCAAGAGGGCAAAGCTATGTACGATTACCAAGTAGCTCTCTTAGAAAGGGAGATCTCTGCTCTCAAGAGTGAGCTTGGCGCTCGTAAATGCGTCTGTGAGGCCATGGAGAAAGAGATAGCTAGTCTTAATGAGATTGTCAGCAAGAAGGACAACGAGTTAAAGTCTTTGCGAGCAGTTGCCGACAAGAAAGAGACAGCTGAAGCGCCGACAAAACGTAGACAGAAGAAGGGTAGGGGTTAACGCAGTGAGCAAGATTTCAGCTATCTATATGGATGAAGATAAAAATTATGTAGTCATGCGCAGGGAAGACGGTTTGCCTTGTTATTACTTTAAGGCTATGGGGGAAGAAGATCTGAGGCTTGGAGGGGTTCTTTACAAAGAGAAGGATTTCGATGCTCCTGTTATGTGGACTGCTTGCGAATCAGGAGAAGAAAAGCTCATAACTCTTACAAGGGTTGATAAATGAACAAGATTATTCTCTTTTTATGCATGTTTGTTACTTCTTGTAGCGCGTCGGAGACAATAACTCTGGTAAGCGCTTATAGCTCCATGTCTAGCACTCGTCAAAAGCATGAGATTATGCTCAGCAATGGAACCTTTATTACGATAAAGAATTCCCTGATAGATGTTGCAGACGTAGTTGTGACGGTTTGCCAAAAACCTATGAGTTCCTCTTTTGAGGCAGAAGAGAAATCTGAAGTTGTTGGAGAGAAAAGAAGGCGTCTAAGATCCCAATCTAGGGAAGCAAGTCCGTTGGCACGATGTGGCGAGTTGCGTTCAAGATCTTGGAGATAAGTAATGACAGATCTATTAGAACAACAATTGGTTAACGAGCTTCGCGAAGTTCTCAAGCCAATCAATGAGAAGTATAAGGATTTCTTCCATATCCAACTCATTACCCTTTGTGATATGAAAGACATGAGATGCAGTGAGTGTGAGAACTCAGAGACTGGCCAGCAATGTAAGCGATGTGTTATAGGATTTGCAGAGTTGGGGAAATGACATGTCATCATTCTTAAGCAAGATGAGCAGAGCAATAAAGCTTATCCAGGAAGAGTCAGACATCTTTGATGAGATTATCGAAGGTGTTGAGGCTGAGTTCCATAAGGTAGGGCGTGAGCTATCAGGAAAGAAGATAGAGTACGAACAGTTTAAGAAGAAACATGCTCTCTTTATGGACGGCAAGTTTTTAGACTATCTGGAGTACCGCCTGAAAGAGACGCAAGCAAAGATTGATGATCTGATTAATCTTCGTCTTCAGCTTGAAGAGGTTCTGAAGGAGCTTAAGAATGGCACTAATGTTGAGATTGAATATATTCCTGCGTCCCAGCAAGCAGATAGTTAGAGGTAGAAGATGAATAAAAGATTATTGTTGTGCGCTCTTTTAGCGATTGCACCTATAGGCGCAATGAGTGTTGATGACTTTCTTGCCAGTGCTCGCATACAGGACCAAGAGCAGTACGCTCGTTTGCGAGTCTTATGTCGCATGATGGAAGAGTTGAGTGTAGAAGACAGAACTATGATCTATGTTTTCTTGGATTCTATTAACGATGAACAAGAAGGAACAGAGAATGATTCTGAGGCATGCTTTGAGTGTGCTGCGCTCAAGAAAAGTGAGTAAGTAAATTTCCGCGGAATTCCGCGGAATGTTGTGGAAAGGTTGACATGATAGTATGTGGATGCTTTCTAGAAGAGGTAAAGTCTGCTATACCCTTCAACGAGGCAATAAGATTCTATTTAAATGTGCCTGCGACAGAAAAAATATCGGGGAGCAAGCATTATACGGCAGAATGTCCTTGGTGTTACATGGGACCTCTGCATATAAACCCAGTTAAAAAGGTGGGTTGGTGCTTGGATTGTGGTAATGGAGGTGACGTATTTTCTATGGTGTGTGCAGCGGAAAAGTTTTCGTTGCTGGAGCTTATGCCCCACATCATGGCAAGGTACGACATAAAAGGAGAGTCTTGTAAGGATGAATGTAGAAGTACAGGTGGCGCTGGATAAGTTCTGTCTTCGTTGGTACCAAGAGGAAATCTGGGATACTATCGATCAGGGGCTATCTAAGCGCGTGCTTTATATTGCAAGTCGACGAGCTGGCAAAGATATCCTTTTCTGGAATCTTGCTATTCGTCAGTGTCTCAAGCGTACCTGCCTTGTGTTCTACGTGCTTCCCACCTATTCACAGGGACGCCGTTGTATCTGGGATGCTATTGCAATAGACGGAACCAAGTTTCTCGACTTTATCCCTAAGATGCTCATTGATGGAACTCCGAACCAAGCTGAAATGAAGGTGCGGTTCAAGAACGGTTCCATCTTACAGATCATCGGTGGTGATACCTACGATACATCCCTTGTAGGAACCAACCCTTACGCAGTAATCCTGTCTGAGTATAGTCTCATGCCGCCAGACATTTTCTCCATGATACGGCCAATTTTGGCTGCAAACGGAGGATGGTGTGGTGTAGTGGGGACGCCTCGTGGTAAGAACCATATGTGGCAGATGTGGAAGACTGTTCAGGAATTGCCTGAATGGAAAGTCTTTATACACAGAGCATCGACTATCCAACACATCTCTGATGAAGTTCTTGCTCAAGAGCGAGCTCAGATGGACGAGGGGTTATACCTACAAGAATACGAATGTTCGTTTGAACGCGGGATACAAGGTTCTTGGTTTGGTTCTAACCTTGATGCATTGAAGCTCAAGGGACAGATAGGCCATGTTCCATGGGAACCGGGGTTGTTAACCTATACGGCATGGGACATCGGTGTCAATGACGCCACTTCAATAATATTCTTTAATGTCGTGGGAGACGGTTCTGTTATCAGAATAATTGACTGTTATTCCAATAATAACCTGGGGTTAGAGCATTATGTTAAGATTTTGCAAGACAGGCCTTATACCTATGGAAAGCACTTCGCTCCTCATGATATTAAAGTTAGAGAATGGGGCGGAGGCGCTATCACTCGTTATGAGAAAGCTAGGCAGATGGATCTGGTATTTACTGTTCTGGACCAGATTGGCGTTATTGAAGGGATAGAGAATGTGTGGACCCACTTTCCCAAGTTCTGGATAGACGCTGAGAAGTGCCGGTCTTTGATTAACGCATTGGAGAACTATAGGAAAGAATGGGATGACAAGCGCCAGATGTACCTGCCTAAGCCGGTCAAGTCCTGGGCGAACCACTATGCTGACGCTTTGAGGTATCTGTGTATGTCATTGCACAAGGCAAAGAGGGGGCGTGGTCCAGAGGACTTTGATAGAGCAAGAGCGCAGGCATTATATGGCAGTAATCAAGCCGACTTGCCAAGGTTCTTTAGGGACGATCCTAGGTATGATCGTAAATAAATGGAGAGAGTAGAAGCATCGATAGTTGTTAGCAATAATCTTCATCACACGGAGTTTTTATGGCAAGACAGATAGAAAAGTCGCAGAACATAGAGCAATCAATATGGCATCGTATGACGGGATTGAAGTTCACCCCACATACCTCTCCTGAATGTCCAACTCTTGTAGGATTCATAGCATTTTACTGTGACTACACAGGGTTTGAATATGGCAGTATAGGCATGCATACCGATGGCAAAGAGTTCTGGGTTAGGTGGCCTTATACGAAAAAGGACTTTTTCTCTATCGCTCCACGTAATGAACAGGTTAGAAGGGCCTATACTAAGGTTTTCTTAGAGGTCATGGATGAGATGAAGGCTCAGTCTAAGCCGTTGACGGTGAGCACCCCAGTAGTAAAGGATAAAGTAACCGTTACACGTGATGAAAAGGGCTGTACTACTTGCCCATGCGCTGCAAAGCGTAAGTAGTGGGTAAAAAGGAGAGTAGTAATGAGAAAAGTTTTGAATCCTGAAGATATACTCAGTAAGAAGTTTGGAAGCTTTACGGTCTTGCGTTATATAGGGTCTTATAATGGTAAGAGGAAGTACGAATGCAAGTGTGACTGTGGCTCTATAAAAATTAAGCTTGGATATTGTCTTCTTGCCAATCGGTATATTACTTGTGTTTGTCGCAACGACACAGAGAGTATTATAGGGAAGAAATATAAGCAATGGACTGTCTTGAAGTATGAGGGCGTGAATAAACAGGGTTCACGATTATTCAGCTGTCAGTGCTCGTGTGGAAAAGTTACTAAGAAGACGGTGAGTGATATTAAGGCGGAAAGAACGTCCTATTGCCAACAATGTAGTAATAGGATTAATCGACGAACTCACGGTATGAGTGGCAAGAAGCCTACGCCCATCTATAACTTATGGAGCGGAATGATGAGTCGCTGCCATAATCGTAATTCTTCAAATTGGTACCTTTATGGAGGCAGAGGTGTAACTGTCTGTGATCGTTGGAGATCATTCGAGAACTTCTATTTAGATATGGGAGATAGGCCGAAAGGTCATAGCTTGGATCGTATAGACAATAATGGTCCTTATTCTCCTGAGAATTGTAGGTGGTCAACCTTTAGAGAGCAGGCTATGAACTCGAGGGGATGTGCTATCTGTAACTGCCGCTGTCGCATGGATAGATATAAGAGTCAACAGGCTTCAGAAAATAGTTTTAAAAACACTCCTTTAGATGCTAGAGTGTGAACTCATATAAGGGAGAGTAGAAAAGGGGAATAATTATGTTGATGCGGCAACCTGAATATTTAAACGATAGCTTTGGAGCGATCAAGAAGAAGATAGACTCCGACTATTCTGCCAACCAAGCAATCTGGCAGGTGTATTGGACAGAAGCAACCATCGATACTCGTCTTGAAGCAGGCGATACTGCATTGATGGCAGATCTTAACCAAGCATTGCCTAACAATAACCGAGGCTCTTGGTACTTCAACCGCGTTCGTCCTTTATGCAACATGATATCGGGATACCAACGCCGCAATCGTAAATCAACTATTGTTGTCCCTTTAGAGAACGGTGACCAAAAGACTGCGGATCAGTGGACCAAGGCGATGATGAACGTGTACAAGCGTGAAGGCGTCTATGAAACCATCTCAGAAGCATTCCACCAAGGTGCATGCATAGCAGGTATGAACCTTCTCCATGTCTACCTAGACTACCGTAATGACCCTGTTTCAGGTGACATAAAAGTTGATAACTGCTCATATAACAGCTTCTTCATCGATCCCTACTTCAGAAAGCCGGATCTGTCTGACTGCGCGTTCGTATGGCGTCGATCCTACTTGTCACACAGCGCGGCAGCAGCCTTGATGCCCGATAAATACGATGAGATCATGGCTCTTGAAGGCAACCCAACAGGAACGGGCCGAGACGGTCGTTTCCAGTACATGCCTGAGTCATACGGTCAGACACAACAAAATCGTTTAGCATACGACGAGTATTATTATCGAGATTATAGAAAGCAGAAGTTACTCATAGACAAGAACACGGGTGAGACATTCGAGATCACTAATCAGAGTGACTTGGACATCAAGGCCTTCTTGGCTCATTATCCTGAGATCACCATGGTCGAGCAGGATGTTCCGACCGTTCGTCTTGCTATCATGATCCAAGATAAAGTCTTCTACGACGGTCAAAACCCCATGAATATCGATACCTATCCATTTGTGCCGGTACTTGGGTATTACAATCCGATGATGCCATATTTTTATAGTAGAATTCAGGGCGTCTGTAGATCGCTAAGAGATCCTCAAATACTTTTCAATCGAAGGGTCATTCTTTCCGCAGACGCTGCAGAATCCGTGGTTAACAGTGGTTGGATATTCAAAGAGAATGCTCCTGTTGATGTAAAGCATCTATTCCAGACAGGACAAGGTCGCATTATTCCTCTTAAGGAAGAGGCGGCTATGACCGATATTGTTCAGATAGCGCCACCAAATATTCCACAGTATTTCTTCCAGCTGCAAGATACCTTCTCCAAAGAAATGAACCTCGTGTCTGGTGTTAATGAAGAACTTATGGGTTCAGCAATCGACGATAAAGCGGGAATCCTAAGTGCATTGCGTCAAGGTGCTGGTCTGACAACATTACAACCGATATTCGATAGACTGGACTACTCACAAAATCTTCTTGGTGAAGTGGTGATGAAGGTCATGCAGAATAACTACACGCCTGGCAAGATTAAGAATCTGCTTGAAGGCGAAGAGCCTGCACCATTGTTCTACAATAAAGCATTTGGGAAGTACCACTGTATGGTAGAGCTTGGGTTTAATACCGAGTCTCAAAAACAGATGCAGTTTGCTCAGCTTATGCAGCTCAAGGAGATGGGCGTTCCTATCCCTGATGCTTCACTTGTAGATGCCGCTACTATCCAGAACAAAGATAAGATTATTCAACAGATCCAACAGCAACAGCAGATGGCTCAACAGGCTCAGATGATTCAGATGCAAGCTCAGGTCAAGGAGCAAGAAGCTCGTATTACCTTGGCTGAAGCTCGCACTATTGCAGATCGTGGTCTGGGAGCAGAGCGCTTTAGCCGTATAGAAGAAAATCAGGCCCTTGCTGAAGAACGTAAAGCCGCTGCCGTTAAAGACGACCAGATGGCGTTGCTTAACTTTGCCAAGGCGATTAAAGAGATACAAGGTATAGACATCGATCAGCTTCACAAGATACTATCTTTACACCGGATGATGGAAGCAGGAGAAGCAGAAAAGAATCCTCGGTCCAATCAGAAAGGTTCTGCATTGGTTAGATAGAGGCGAACCCTTGCGTGTAACAGCGCATTTTCTAACAAAAGGAGCCACCATGGCTAAAAGATACCACGACGGTCAAGCTATGAAGCGTCGTATGGATAACAGTGACCCAGTTCCTAACACCGTAAGCGGCTTGGAAAAACGTGAGGCATACTCTGGCTATAAAGAAAGCCGCAGAATGATGGCACGTGATGGCGGCATGATCAAAGAAGATATGTCAGCTCCTGCATTGCTTCCTCGTAAAGTTATAGATGAGTACTGGCCAAGAGCTAATAACTACCATATGGGTTATGTAGACGACTTATTCTATGGCGCACAAAAGCAGATGCACGAAGATTATGATGATCTTGGACGTGAAATGGGACCTAAGAAGTACTAAGGAGACACGTATGCCAGGTCAGATACGCCCGAATAAAAAGGCTATGAAGATCGCATACCAGATCCTCAAGACTCCTAAGGACAAGCAACAGGACAATCAGAAGCGACCGTCCCCTCAGAAGATAAAGGAATGGTTCCGCGATTCTTCATCAGCTCAATAATAGACGGGAGAGTGTAACAGCTCTCCCTTTTTTAGGAGTGCCTATGCATTTTTTATTACTAGTGATGATGTTTCTAATCAGTTCTCATTTTTTATGCGCAGAGCTGGAAGATTATACACACATTGAATGCTCTACTAAGCCTTGTGATCGAGGATTTTCCAAGAAAAAACGTAGACTCATGGCGGTCGCTCCCAATGAGGCTCCTCAAGCAACCAATGAGAACTGGTGTGGGTACGTAGTTGCTACAAACTTTCCTAGTCAAGGGAAATATGCGGTCAGCAGCGTATCGGGATCGTGGATCGTTCCTTCAATGAAGCCTGCTCCAACAGATACCTACTGTTCTATGTGGATAGGAATAGATGGATATGGGGGACCTACGGTTCAACAGATGGGAACACAGCATACGCTCTTTCAGGGTCAGTATGTTAATTATGCATGGTACGAGATGTTTCCTGCTCCTGCTAATCAAATAGTAGGGTTTCCGGTTGAGGTAGGGGATCAAATAACTGCTTCTGTTGTCTATGTATTCATTGGAAATGTATTGCCATTAACAAGCGATCTTTTCATCATGAGGATAACTAATGATACCAAGCGTATGTACAGTATCATACCTATAATAACCCAAACCAATATGGATCGATCATGTGCTGAATGGGTGGTGGAAGCTCCATGGCTGAACAAAACGCTGCCTCTGTCTAATTTTGGCACTGCATTTATGTTCAACTGCTCTGCTGTGATAAACAATGTGAGTGGTGGCATAAACAATCCTGCATGGGCATATGAAAAGGTTACTATGGGAACACCAGAAGGTGTCATAAAGGCCATAGCGTCCGGCTTATCTCTTGATGGAAAATCGTTCTCGGTCACTTGGAAGAATTATTAAGGAATACTATGAAATCGGTTAAGAAACTGCAGAAGAAGGATGCACGCATCCATAAGGCTAAGCATAAGCTCTTTGAGAAAGAGGAGAAGCTCAGCAAGAAAGAAGAGAGAGTACATGAAGCAGCAGAGAGAGCAGAGCGCAAGAAGCCTGCTAAGAAGGTCAATAAAGCTAAGGCTGCTCCTCGCAAGAAGAAGCCTGCAGCAGGTCGTGCTAAAGTTGAGAAAGTTATGCATGAATTTAAGGCCGGGCAGTTGCATAGTGGATCGAAAAGTGGACCACGTGTCAGCAATCCCAAGCAAGCGATTGCGATAGCTTTAAGTGAAGCGCGTAAGTCTAAGCGTAAGAAAAAATAAGATTTTCGTTCTCCCCCTGGCAGGGAGCGAGCCGACCAGGGGCGAAAGAAAAGGAGTCATGTGCAAGGGAGTTAGTCCAACACACTAAACAAAACTTTCGTGAACAGTCATACTATAACGCCTAATCCCATTCAGAGCTAGTTTTCGTCTCTCTATTCTATAAGAATTATCTCTTGTAAAAGTAGCTATTGACAACGTTTTTTTATTCCTTAAAGTAGATTATGGAGGTTTGAGCGAGAAACGTCCGACAGAGTTAATATGCCATTCTAGACACGTATCACGTCTATTAGACTCTCTTTGCTCACACCCCAAGTAAGTATTGTATTAACCACATGCCTAAGGATTCTCTATGAATAAGAGTATCATTCTTGCCGTCCTCTTGGTGCCTTGCCTCTGTCTTGCTAAGACGAAGAAAGAGATCCTGGAGCGCCAAGCTGCGATCGTAGCAGAAGTAAAAGAGATCGAATCGAATGTTAAGTATCTTGATGATATTATCAAGTACAACTTCTGGGTGGTCTATCTTGACCCAGAGCGCTTTCGTACGCAATTCGCTGAGTTTAAAGAAAGAACTATTGCCCTCAATAAAGAATATTATCAACTAGAAGAAGAAAAGCATGCTTAAGAAGATCGTTATACTCGCTCTTGTAGCGCAATCTATCCCTGCTCAAGCCGTTAACTGGTATAAAGCACATCCAAGCTACTGGCTATTCCAAACCCATCCTTCAATTGTCCGAGCTCCTATCGATCCTGCTACCTGTGTTTTAGGGCTGCCTACTACTAACATCCTCAAGACAGTAGAAAAAGGTGGAGAACTCCTTAGTAACGTAACTCCTGAGAAAGTAGAAGCTGTCGCAACTGCTGCATCTCATGGGACGACCCATGGAGCTTCGTATGGATTCTGGTCAGGACAAGCTACTGCTCTCAAGGATGGCGTTGTAGCTCATCCTTATGCTACTGCTGCTGTTCTGGCGACAGGGGTAGGTATAGCTGGTTACCGTGCTTTACGTCCTCTTACTCCTCAAGAAGAAGCTGAGCAAGAAAAAGCAAAAACAGAAATACGAGCGGCTCAGCGACTCAAGCTTACCGATGATACCGATACTGAATACAGAACATGTCTAAATAAGCATGCTCGTTGCGGTGGAACCGCAGACGACAAGATAAGACGTTGCCACTCTCCGGCCCGTAGACTTGCTCTCCTGAACCACGCAAGAGCGAATGCTATAACGGCAGCTTTTAAGGAATATCAATGAAAAGAATGCTTCTTATTCTCGCTCTGCCTTGTCTTATGACGGCAGGCGAGAAACCAAAAGAACAGACTACTCAAGAGAAGGTAGCTAATACTACCGGTGGAGTGATGACGGTAGCTGGCGGAAGTTATTTAGGAGTTGCTCTGGTTAATGACATCTGTCTTTCCTTGGCAACAGGTAACCTATGGGGTATTCCTTGGGCTTTTGCAAAAACAGGATTCCATACAGTAACCTTGGCTACTACAACTGCAAACGTCACACAGATGATCAATCCTCCGCCAACAGAGACCACGTCATTAGAAGTCGCAGCAAAACATGCTGCTTTGCGCATGAAGGCTGCAGAAGATACGGCAGCTCTAGATTTTAGCACATGTCTGAACACGCACGCGCGCTGTAAGGACGTAAACCAACGTGGAATACCAAGACGTTGTGTGTCTCCTGCAAGGCGCTATGCGATGCTTAATGAATCAGCAGTATCTCGGATGATAGAACGGTTTAACAAGTATAAAGACTAAGGAGGGCAAGAACGGAAAGGTCGGCAAGAAGAAGCAGAACAAGTAAGTATTGTATTATAACTAACGAAAGCATTATATGACTTCAGTATATTCTCGAATAGTGATCACAGCAGTTTGCGTTACTTCACTAGTAAACGCATCACAGAAAGATACCCAAGTATCTGCAAAGAACTTGTTCGCTAACACACGTGGCGACGTTGTTACTCATGGAAGAGAAGGCTTTCGTGTTAACGGTCAACGTGTAAGCGATGCGGATTTAAGCAAAGATTTACGCGGTGTTTCCGCAGGAGCATTGAAGAACCTGTTCGCTAAGAATAAGGCTCTTCGTGTCTCAAGAATTGGTAACGATTACGCACTAAGCAGCCAAGATCGTCTTAGAGGCGGTGGACCTGTTGCTGGTGCTATTGCTTACTGGCTTACCAAAACTCTGTGCTATGGTAGCATGGCAGGAGCGGCAGTAGGAGCAGTAACAGTAACTGCTGGTGCGGTATTGCCAGCTAGTGCAGGTGGTATTGTAGGAGGCGCACTTGGTGGCGCAGTCGGCAATGCAATTGGTGGAGTAAGTACTGTAGCGGGAAGCATCAGTGGGGGACTTGTGAGTGGTGCAGTTGCATCTAACGCAGCACTTGCTAGCGGAGCTGCTATTGCTACCGGGGAACTTGCAGCTACAACTACAGCAGTAGGCGGTGTTGTAGTGGCTGTTGAATCTGCATCAACTGTTGTTGGTGGATTCTTCACAGCTCTTCCATTCCTTCCTTAATAGTAGTAATTATCGGGTAGGGGCTTGTCCTCTACCTTCCTAAGAAAGGCGTACTAATGTTCGAATTATGGACGTGGAAAACATCGGCAGTATTGGCTCTCAATTGTGTTATTTTTTCTCTTCTTGAAGCCTACGTGCTGTATCCCTATGTCTCAACTGGAGTTCCTAAATTCCTCTTTATCGCGTTCGTGAGCGCGTGGTCAGGGCATTGGACTCGTAAAACTATGAATAATTCTTAGGGGTCTTGATAATACGAGACACTGCTTACACGAAAAGGGCCGGGATCATTGGATGGTACCCCGGCTCTTTTCGTTGTCGTTGATAGTATAGGGTTTCCATGCTATATATGCTATCAAATGACATAAGGAGTAGTAGTGGTGAGCAAAGAAAAAAAGTTTGCTGGCCAGGTCATACGGGAGCATGACGCTAAGAGCTTCGATCTTGAAGACGATATTATAGAATATCGCAAGGCTATGGAGCCTGAGATCATGTCTCGCTTGTATGATACGGTGGCCAAGACAAGAATGACAGACGGATATTCCGGCAAAGATTTCTATGTTGTCCTTCTGACAACGGCAGAGAGAGTACTGAGGCAACCAAAATTAACGTACTTGGCACGAAAATCGTGTCCAACTCCTGTCTTTAAGCAATCGGTCTGGAAATATAAGAACTGCTCTGGTCAATTAGAATTTCTCTGGTCCATACCAGATTCCATTCTTTATTATCACATCTTGCAAGATCCCGTTAGGTACCTCAAGGACAAAGAGACTGCTGATATAGCACGTTTTGTCATCTTGATGGAAGATGGAGCTCTTCTTGATTGGGTGAAGCAAGAAAATGGAGAGAAGATAGATGCGGTTATTAAGATTACCAATGAGGAGGGAGTATGTTTGAAGAACTAGATCCGGCTGCTGAGCACACCTTTCCAGCAGCGGAAGCACAGCCAGAAGCCCAAAAGGCTTCACAAAAAGATACTTTTGAGGCTCAAAATGCTGCCCAGAGAGAAGCATCTCACAAGATTCTGAGAGAACGAGCTGAACAAGCAGAGCGAAGAGCACAAGAGCTTGAGCGTATGATTCAGATGAACATGAATCAGCAACAGACGACCAAGATGCAGATAGCAGAGCCTGATGAAGATGACTTTGATATCAGCGATGATACCTATGTTGAAGGCAAGCATCTCAAGAAGTACATTAAGCACCTCAAGAATGAAGTAAAGAACACCAAGAAGCAGTTCGAAGAATATAATCAGCAGAACGCTTTAGCTCAAGCTGACATGCGATTGAAGTCTCAGTTCTCTGATTTTGATAATGTAGTAAGTGCTGAAAACCTAGAGAAGCTCAAGCAGCAAAAGCCTGCTCTTTACCGTACTATTTACGCCAATAATGATATCTACGATCGTGGCTATTCTGCTTATGAGATGATCAAAAATAGTGGTCTTTCAGGCGAGCAGTATGATGCTATCGATAAAAAAGTTGAAGAGAACAGAGCAAAGCCTCGCGCTGCAGCAAACGCTTCTCCACAAACATCTGACACTCCTTTAGCGCGTGTTGGAGATTATGACAGGCGTATTTTAAGCGAGGAGCGCATGGAACAGTTGCGTCGACAGGTTGCTCAGGCTAAGATGTATAAGTCGTAATCCTGGCCCTTTTATAGAAGGAGGACAACATATGAAGAAGCTCATATTGTTGTCATTGTTTTCTGCTTGTTATGCATCAGAGAATGATAAGGGTGGTGTTCATGTTAGTAACACAGTAACCATTACTAATCCTCCTGTTATTGTTAAGCAAGTTCGTCCAGGTCCTAAGCATCCTGACGTTGTAGCAGCTCATGCAAGAGCTCGACAGCAGCAGGATGAAGATGACTTTATTACGTGTTGCTGCTTCTTGAAGATAAAAAAGATCAAATAGGGGTTACTTATCCCAATTTCTTTATGGGCCCGAGGAGCGTCAACTTCTTGGGTCCTCTTGCATATCTCCTAAATTTTTTTCTATACTGATCCCCGACGTAAGGGTCTCGTCAACCATAGACGTAAGGGTCTCGTCAGCCAATTTCTATCTTATCGGCGTAAGGGTCTCGCCAACCAGGACGTAAGAGAGCGTCGTCCGGCTCTTAATTCAAACATTATCAGTTAAATCTATGTACGTTTGTACTCTCTAGGAGTGTGTATGATTACTACACCTACAACGCTTCCTGCACCGGTACAGCAAACATTTGATGACGTGCTTTTGTCGGTGAGAACCCCGAACCTGATCATGAAATTAGGTGCACTATCTAAACGTTTGCCAGCTAAAGGTGGAAGAACGTTACGTATGGCGCGCTACGATAGATTGCCAACCGCTCCGGTTCCTCTTGGGCCCAGCGGCGCAACTCCTCCAGCGACCCCATTAAACCGTGTCGACATCGATGCTACTATGTCATTCTATGGCTTATATGTAGCAATCAACCAACAGGTAACTTTACAGAACCAAGACCCTGTACTTAACGAAACAGCTGAGTTACTCGGCTTGTCTCTTCGTATGACAGAAGACCAATTGACCCGCGATATGTTGGCGTCAACGGCTTCTATCTACAACTGTACTGGTGGAACAAATGGTGACTTGCCAACTGATCTCTCTCTTTCTGATATTGACGACGTGACTTCAACATTGTTAACAAACGATGCGTGGATGATCCTTGACACTATCGGCGGAGAAGACAAGTTCGGTACAGGGCCTGTAAGAGATGCATATCTAGCTCTTGGACACACAAGATTGTCAAAAGACTTGAACAACCTTAACGGCTTCATTTCTAAATGGAACTATCCTAATGACAACCGTGTTCTAAGATCAGAATGGGGTAACGTGAACAACGTTCGCTTCATGCTATCTTCAGTTGCGAGTGTATCTCCAAATGCATCTGCTTTAGGCAACGACGTGTATAACGTATTTGTTCAAGGTATGGAAGCTTTGGCTTGCGTAGAGCAAGATAACTACTCAGCTCGCTTCTTATACAGACCACCTGTATTCTCTGACCCATTATTCCAGAACGTAACGATTGGCTACGTTTTCGCAGAAGTGCCACGCATACTCAACGATCTTTGGATCACTAACATGCGTTGTACGCTACGATAAAGGAGAATACGATGTCTGTTGTTTTTTCAGGAACTAATCAAGGTCGTTTCACTTCTACAGGAGCTGCAGTAACCATTCAACTTCGGTCTGACTTAGACTGGATGTGGGTTATAAACCAAACCGTATCATATGCGGGTGGTGCAGGTACCGGTGCAGAATTCTACTGGCAACGTGGGTATGCCCAAGGCCGTGGAGATATCTACACCAAAACTGCCGTGACTAACGCCTTAGCGAAAGCTCAAATTGCAGCTAACGCAGGATTCTACTTAGTAGATTCTTCTGTTAACTTGCCTGGTCCTTCAGTTGCATTGACTGGTATAACCGCAGGAAACCCTCCTGTAGTTAATACAGCAAGCACAGCTGGACTTAACAGTGGCGACATTGTTCGTATCTTCTCAACCGTTGGAGCACTCCAATTGGCTGGATTAGACTTTACTATTGATACCATTGTAGCGAACACAAGCTTCGAGCTTGCCTACATGGCGCAAATAGCAAACGCTAACCCGGGTGCAGGTACGTACCGTCGTATCCCTTACAATCCTTACTTCTATCCATGGAATCGTTACATAACCAAGATCTCACAAGCTGCACAAGCTATTGTTACCTTGTCTGTAACTCACGGATATACCGTAGGGCAAGTAGTTAGATTCATTGTTCCTACCGTTTCTGCTGCGGCATACGGTATGACTGAACTTAACGGGCTACAAGGTACCATCGTTGCAATCGGCCAAGCTGATGCAGACGGTGTAACTAACACTATAACTGTTGATATAGACACAAGTGGATTCACAGCATTTGCTTTCCCTCTTACCACTGATCCAGGATTCACTCCTGCTCAAGTTGTACCAATTGGTGAAAACACTGCTGAAGCGCTTCTTCTAGGCGCTAATATCCTTGGTGATGCTACCGTAAACCAAGCTTACATAGGTATCCAACTTATGGCCGGAGCTAACTCTCCTGCTGGCGTTGCTACCAACGTAATCTACTGGGTTGCTGGTAAGTCATTCAGTGTTGATAATCAGTAAATAAACGAGAGGGGAAGGGCTTACTGCGTCCTTCTCCTCTTAGTAATGAAAGGAAAGAGTATGAACAAACCAGAAGTGAGAGCAGCCGGAAAATCCTCAGCACCACAAGCAGAAGGGGTCAAGAAGATATCTCGAGAAGACTTGGCTAAGCAGATCAAGAAGATGCGTGATCGTGATGCCGAGCTTGTAACGGGTGTCTTTAAGAACCTAGAAAATCCTGCAAGCTCTGGCGGAAGAGGATCCTTGGTATTTAGTTACAAGATGTACCATGGCGACGACAACGTTATTTATGAGCTGCTTGATGGGGAACGTTACAGATTACCTCGTGGCGTAGCTCGTCATTTAAATAACAACTGCTTCTATAGAGAATACCAACATCTTCCAGGAGAGTTCGGACAACAAGGCATTCGTGGTGGCGTAAGCCCTGACGGAAGATTGCAAACCAACAGCTTCCAGCAATCAAGAAAGGTTCACCGTTATGCATTCCACTCCTTGGATTACATGGATGACGATGTGGATATGTATCCGTCAAATCTGGTAGAAGTTACTGTATCTCCTTAAAGGTGAGCCATGACCATAACCACACAAAATTACTATGCGGTACAGTTTCCAACATTCCAGCGTGCCATGAGAAATGTGCTCTCTATAACGCAGGCTGAGAATGCCTTGGTAACAACGACATTTGATGGAACAACTCCAGGGAATCATCAATACCAGACCGGGTTGATTGTTCGTCTTTATGTGCCGGATGGGTTTGGTATGGTCCAGGCAAACGAACTATCAGGACCTATTACGGTGATCAATGATACACAGTTTACGATACCAATTGACACGACTAATTTTGATGCTTTCGTCATTCCCGCATATCAACCTGGTGCTTTCGGTACTCCTGCACAAGTTGTACCAGTTGGTGAAGTAAATGACATCTTGACTGAGGCAACACAAAACGTTTTGCCCTACCCGTGATAAGTGTTAGAGTTGTGAAAAATAAAGAGATGGGAGTGTGAGTAATGGCAAATTCTACCCTGCAAGCGATCCGTACAAAGACGCGTAGGATAACAAGGAGTCCGTCCTTGTCGCAGCTGTCCAATAATGATCTGGACCAGTACATCAATACGTTTATATTGTACGATTTCCCAGAGCACCTACGGTTGTTCTCGTTAAGAACCGTGCTTACGTTCTATACGCAACCAGGCGTAGACGTTTACGATACCAACACCTCCGTCACCACTGATCCATTATACAACTTTAAGAATAGATACGTGGCCGTACATCCTCCGGTATACATGGCTGGTATACAGGCATTCTATACACAATGGAGAGATGTATTTTATGGTTATTGGCCCCAAACAAACACTATATCTGACACGCTTTTACGAGGAGATGGGACTGTCGGGCCGTTTTCGGGCCGAGTTTCGGCTCCTTCAACGGGACTTCCGTTCATCTTGCAAAGAAGCGTTAACTTTAACTGCTTGAACACTGATGGAACATCCATGATTATGGTTGATGTGCCTATCAATAATCAGATAGGTAACTTAACACAAGCTGATGTTCCATTAGTGCCTCCGTTTGACACCATAGTTGACCCGAACAACTTTATAAATTACGTGACGGGTGACTATACCATCACCTTCCCACAACTAACTGAAACTGCTTCCACTATCTGGTTTGAAGGAATTCTCTACCAGCCAGGAAAGCCGTTGGGAATGCTGTACTATGATGAGAAGTTCACCATCCGTCCCGTACCAGACAAAACGTATGCTATCCAGGTTGAAGCTGATATTCGTCCTACCGAGCTCATTAGCTCAACAGATATTCCTCAGTTAGAGCAATGGTGGCAATACATCGCTTATGGTGCTGCGAAAAAGATATTTGAAGATCGCATGGATCTGGATTCTGTTCAGCTCATTATGCCAGAGTTCAAGCAGCAAGAACGCTTAGTACTCAGAACTACCCTTTCTCAGCAGGCTAATGAGAGAACAGTGACAATCTACACACAAGGTAAAAATTATGGATTTGGATGGTTTGGTCCTGGCGGCTGGCCTTATTAAGGAGATAGTATGGCATTAAATAACGTTCCCCTTTCTGGTCAGAGCTTGAATGTAACTCGGGTACCAATCAACCAGAACTTTTCAACAATCAACGCTGCATTCTTAGTGGATCACGTTGAATATAATACAACCGGTCAAGGTAAACATAACAAGGTAACCTTCCCGGTTCAGACATCACAACCAGCGTTTGCTGCAGGAGAGGATGGACTCTACAATTATCCTCTTGCTGGTGTTAATGAGCTGTATATAAATAAACAGGCGTTTGCCGGCGTGCAGCAGATCCCTATGACTGCTTCACTGCTGAGTAGCCAAAGTCCAGTACTCGGAAACGGGGGCTGGACCTACCTTCCTTCTGGGTACTATCAGACCTTTGGATCAGGAACAGGGACTGGGTTAACTACGGTTACGCTTACCTATCCACCGCCAACAACATTATCAACGGTCATATTGACTCCCTTTACGGCAACTACCAGCTTCTCCAATGTTCAAGTAAGGCTAGTGAATATCGTAAGTAGAACTCAGTTTAGATGCTTTATCTCAGTTAACGGTGCGTCTGGATTAGCAGGGTTCCAATTCTTGGCGATAGGGTACTAACATGGCAGATCGTTTTTTTATAGCGCCGTATGATACAGAGTCGGGATTGCAAACCAACGTTAAGCCGTGGCTTATCCCTGATGAGGCATTCTCCGAGCTTAATAATGCATACGTGTTTCGTGGGCGCGTAAGAAAACGATTCGGATCTCGTTGGCTTGGTGATACTTCTTTAGTCTCAAGACTCAGATTCCAGGTAGGTGTGGTCGCTGGAGGTAATATTTCAGGGAACGTTCGAACAATAGCTGTAGATGCTGGTATGCCAACAGGAATTGGGCAGGCATTTAGTGCCTTAGACGTAGTCTTTACAGTCTATAATCCGGCTGCTGGTGATCAGCAGATGCTTCGTACCGATAACAAACCTGATACAGCAACCTATAACTTAACAACTTCAGACTTTAATATAACCAATGTGGGACCCGGAGTTCCTGATGGCACGATTGTATACTTCTATCCTAACTTACCGGTTATGGGATTGCAGACGTATGAACAAAATACTGTTAATGATGAGTTTGTTGTCGCTTTCGATACCCGTTATGCCTACCAGTATTCTGGTGGTTGGGAAAGATTATCAACTGAAACGACTCCTGGTGCAGCCGTATGGACTGGTGACAACTCTCAGTTTTTTTGGACAACGACCTGGACTGGAACCAATGCATCTGACAAGGTTCTCTACGTCACTAACTTCAATGAAAATGAGCCAAACTACATGCGGCTTTATTTTGGAGGTTGGGATAACTTTCGGCCGCAAATAGATGCAACTCCTAACTACTTGAATTCGGCACGAATTCTGGTTCCCTTTAAGAATAGACTTGTAGCCTTTAATACCTGGGAGGGGCCAGCAGCCCCGCTACCAGGAACAAATTATCCTAATAGAGCACGCTACTCAGCTGTCGGAGATCCAACCGCTTCTAATGCCTGGAGGCAAGATATCGCAGGGCAAGGTAATGCTATCGATGCTCCAACCACGGAAGCGGTGGTCACTGTTGAATTCGTAAAAGACCGTCTTGTTGTATTTTTCGAGCGATCAACCTGGGAATTCGTATATACCGGTAACCAGGCATATCCGTTCAACTGGCAGCAGATTAATACAGAGCTTGGTGCAGAATCTACCTTCTCTATTGTTCCTTTTGATAAGGTCTGCATAGGCGTAGGAAACGTCGGTATCCATGCCTGTAACGGTGCAAACGTAGAACGTATCGATGACAAGATTCCTGACACGGTGTTTGATATTCATAACATCGATGCAGGGGTAGAGCGTGTCTACGGTATTCGTGATTACTATGTGGAAATGGTCTACTGGGCTTTTCCAGGAACTGACGCTACTGCTGACTTCCCGTATCCTCGTCGAGTTCTGGTGTACAACTATAAGACCGGAACATGGGCATTCAACGATGATTCTATTACAGCCTTTGGGTACTTCCAACCAACAGCAGGAGTAACCTGGGATTCAACAACAGTCAGTTGGGATGATACCGTATCATGGGATAGTGGTGCTGTGCAGGCTAAGTTTAGACAGGTTATTGCAGGAAACCAGGAAGGGTACACCTTCATCTGCGATGCCGACGAGACCACCAACGCTGCAGTATTACAGATTACCAATGCTACGCAATCCGTAGCGCCTTTATACACAACCACATTGACCATAATACAGAATAACTTACGTGAAGAGGATTACATCTATATCCAAGGTGCAGTCTGGAGTGATGACTCTGATGTGCTTAATGGAAAAATTTACCAAGTGGTCAGCCAGTCTATGTCGGATCCTGACACAGTTATCATAGGACCCATAGATCCAGACGATCCTCAAGATATATTTACGGGAACCTACATTGGTGGAGGCCTGGTGTCTCGAGTCAGCCAGATAGATATTAGGACTAAAGAGTACAACTTCTATGCCAAGACAGGTCGAAATGCCTATGTCTCTAAAGTAGATTTCATGGTTGATAAGACCGATGCAGGAGAGATCCAGGTTGATTTCTACGTGTCAACAGCAGTGACTCCGCTACTACAAGACGCTGAAGGCAACGGCACTCTTTTAGGAACTGGGACGCTTGATACCTTCCCTTATACCTTCTTAAATGCAGAAGCGCCTATTCCTTTTGAAGAGACGGCATCTCGAGTGTGGCACCCGGTCTATTTCCAGGCTGATGGAGAAGTTATCCAGCTTCAACTGATATTAAATGACGACCAAATGAGAGATCCGGCTATAAGAGAAGCAGGGTTTGCTCTGCATGCGATGTGTATTTACGCTCAACCTACAAGCTATAGGTTCCAATAATGGCATATATACCTGACCAACAGATTAATACCGGTTCTTATGTTCCAACGACCAATGTCTGGGATATATCTCGTCTTTATGAAGTAGAAGTCGGAAGTCAGGAGTTTAAAGAACTCCTGGTTCGTCTTTATCAGAACGTAAATAACATAGCGGTTGCTCTTAATACCAAATGTACCGGTTATTACATTAACGAAGAATTTGTAAGCGGTAAGCTCTTCTATAACCCTTCTTCCAATGATCCCTTGCAACTTCGTCCAGGATTTATGAAGACGGTAAATACAGGTGCTTTAGGAGCTGGTGTTACTGCCGTAAATCATGGTATAACGGTGACCAATACGTTCCACTGGATGTTTATTTCTGGTGCTGCCACTAACACGGGAACCCTTGTGGGATATCCTATTACATTTGCAGGAGCCGCAGGGAATAACATTGAAGTGAGAGTAAGTGCTACGCAGGTGATCATAGATAATGCTTCAGGGGTTACTTTTACGGACTCCCAAGTAACCTTAGAATACGTAAAATTTTAAAAAGGAGATGAAATGGCAAGTTGGTCAGGAGGGTTGCAAGGCGGGTTGGGCGGTGCGGGTACAGGTGCTGCCATTGGTAGTATGTTTGGTCCTGTGGGTACTGGGATTGGTGCAGGGGTGGGCGGACTTGCTGGTTTATTGGGCGGTCTGTTTAGTCCTGGTAAAAAGGGTGGCGTTCAGCAGGCTCCTCGTTTCAATCCTCAACAACAACAAGCGTTAAGTCTTCTTCTAGGGCAAGGTGCTCAAGGCCTTCAAAATCCTTACGCAGGATTCGATGATATTGCCAATTACGCAACGAGTCAGTTTAATAAAAATATCGTTCCTTCTATTGCAGAGAGATTCACCGGTATGACCGGAGGAGCTCTGAGCTCGCCATCACTCTATTCTCAATTAGGACAAGCAGGTTCAGGATTGGCCGAGTCTCTTGCGGGCATGAAGCAACTGTACGGCCAAAAGAATCAGCAGAATGCCTTAAGCCTCTTGGCATTGGGCCTAAGTCCATCTTTTGAGAACTATTACCAACAAAGTCAGCCAGGATTTGGCGAGAACCTTCTTGGTGGCGCGATACAAGCAGCTCCATCGTTCTACCAGTCGTATCAATTGAGTAACGCATTGCAAGCATTGCAAAATAGGGGATAGTCACATGCAAGTAATAGCAGATACAAATGCAGGTGGGCGGCTTGGGTCAGCCCTTGGCACAGGACTTCAACAGTTGGCTCACAATAAATTAGAGCATGTCATGAAGCAGTACGAAAAGCAGTCCGAACGTGCTCAGTATGCACGAGGATTAGCGCCTATCTTGGGAGATGAGGCAGCCAATTTTGTCAGTAATCTCTCTCCAGATGAGCGTAAGTACGCGCTGCAAAATATCGGTTCTTTGATGCAGTTGAGTCAGCAGCCTATGCAGCAACAAGGACCTGCTTCTGGATTGGCAGCCCTTGGCGGCGCTCCTCAACAACCAGGGCAACAGCAGGCTGAGCAGCAATTTCAGTCACCACAGCAACAGATGTCTCCTGACAGGGCTAAGCTGATCCAAGATATCTTCACTTCTCCTCAAGAAAAGCGTGAACGAGAGAAGCTGGAGCTAGCCAAGAGACAGACGAATCTCAAAGAGACGAAGAAGTATGTTGAGACCTTAAAGGATCAAGAGAAGGCCTCTAAGGAAAGCGATTTGAGGCTCAAGAGAATGGAGACACTGATCAACAAGGGAAACCTTCCTAACGCGAATCTATGGTCTTTCTTGTCAAAGATAGAGGACCTTGGACCATTAGCAACAGGAGGAGCCGGAGCTCTGCTTGGATCTGTCGTTCCTGGAGTTGGGACAGCAGTAGGGGCAGCGGCTGGCGGAGTATTGGGTGCATTGAGTGGGCCCCTTGCTGGAGCTGCAAAGTCCTTCATAAAAACTGGTAGCCCTGACATAGAAGAGTTTGAAAAACTCTCTGCAGACTTTGTAAAGAACGCTAAGCAGTATTTTGGAAGTCGATTAACAGACGCAGATCTTAGAGTATTCATGCAAACATTGCCTACTTTAATGCAGACTGATGCGGGTAAGAAGAAGGTTATAGAAAACCTTAGATCGCTTAATGAGTTGTCAGAGATTGAGGCTAAAGCTGCTCGTTCTATAATAAAAGAAAATGGTGGTATTCCACCGCTTGATATAGAGCAACAAGTGAAAGATAAGATCTCGGATAAGATCGATAAGGTCGCTGCCAGATTTATAGGACAATGATTTTTATATGCGTGAGGAATATGAAAGCTAGGTAGGCCAATGACGCTCGTGTTACGAACTTCATGAAAGGACCTCTGCTGTTATACAGGTCTACCTCTTTCTGAATCCATGCAGGGATCTTTATCTCAAACTTAGAGTCTTCCATCTTCTTCCTTATCGTACTTGGTTTCCTTGGCAATCCTTTCTTGAATGGCGCGTGCCATCCATAGATTAATAGATATGTTCCTGCGAGCTGCCAGAATCTTAACTTGCTGATGTAATTCAGGGCTTACATCAAATGCCATTTGCTTACGCTTCTTTTTGGTATCCATACTAACATTCTAACAAAACAGTGCGACTTAGTCAAGAACATTGTTTCCTTGAGGCGTATATGCTATGAAGTAGGTAAAGATGTTTTCCCAAATTTAGGAGAAGCTATGCCTACACAGAAAAATCGTCGTAATACCCTTTATGGTTATCCCAATCCCCAAGCTGGTCTTCAACAGGAGCCTATTGTTCAACAAAGAGCTCCCACAACAGCTGACAGCGCTGAGCTCGGCACAATTTGGGTTGATCAAAACGCTCAAGATTTTTATATCCTTTGTGACTCTGGTGCGGCAGGCAACACCTGGACTGCAACTACCGGGGGTGCGACTGTTCTTACTTCGCTTACTGTCAATCCTGGTGATATTGATGTAACGGCAGGAGACATAAATATAGATGTTGGCGACTTCAATATGGACGCCGCAAGCACTGCTACTCTAGGAAATCTAGTAGCAGGAGCAACAACGCTCACTTCAACCTTAGACGTTACCGGTAACACCCAAGTTGGTGGAACGTTCCATGTTGTAGGAAATGCTACCTTTGATGCTGACGTAGCGGTAACTGGAAACGTAACCGTAAGCGGAGATTTTGATATTACTTCCGCTTCAGCTTTAAGCTTCACCACCACTTCCAATACCAACCCTGCTATTAGTTTTACTACCAATGGTGGTACAACAGAAAGAATAGTTTTAACTAATACTCAAGGAACTGCCACAGCAGCAATAAATTTAGTCTCTACTGTGGGAGGGGTGACCATTGCTGGTGGATTAGCAGGTGCTAATGCTGTTAATCTTATTGCGGGCAATGCGGCTGGCGGTATGACTATTAGTGCTGGAACAAACGGTATTCTTATAGGCGCTGTGGATGGTCCTATCTCTATTCTTTCAGGAACAGGAGCTATAGGTGTTGGTAACGATGCGACAGCTCACGCAATCACCATAGGTAATGTTACTGGCGCTACAACTGTCGACATAACCGCTGGAACAGCTGCAGCTGGAGCAATCAACATAGGGGCAACTGCAAACGCTGTACCTATTACAATTGGTAACTTCACTGGTACTACACCCGTTGATTTGAGGGCAGGATCTGGCGGTATAGGAATTGCAGCTCTTAATGGTGCAGTTGTTGTTACTTCTGGCACAGGTGCAATGTCTATTGGTTCAGATGCAGCGGCAACCACCATTAATATCGGTGTCGCGGCAGCCGTTAAAACGGTTACAGTAGGTTCAACCAACACAACTTCAGCAACCACGGTTCAATCAGGAACAGGTGGCGTTACTCTTCTTGCAACAAACGGCACTGTCGCAATCTCATCTGGTACAGGCGTGATGAACATCTCTGCTGATGCTGCTGCAACAACAGTCAATATTGCAACCGCCAACGCAGCCAAAACATTGACTGTAGGGTCAACCAACGCTGGTTCAGCTACTACGTTACGTTCAGGGGCTGCAGGGCTTACTATTCTTTCTGGCACAGGTGCCATGAACATTTCTGCTGATGCTGCTGCAACTGCAGTCAACGTTGGTACGGGAGCAGCTGCCAAAACAGTCGTTGTCGGCTCAACAACTGCGGGATCAACACTAGCTCTTAATACTCCTGTAACCGTTGATGTGGTAGCCGCTAATGGTTTGAGTGTGACCGCTGCAGGTCGTGGATTGAGTTTGCCTGGAGGACTATTGGTTCTTGCTGGTGCAGGATCTCCTGACACGGCTGTTACCGCTCCAGCAGGCTCATTGTACTTGAGATCAGATCCAGCTGGTGCGACATCACGTATTTACGTAAACACAGACAGTGCTACAGCATGGACGAATGTAACTTGTGCTGCGTAAGATCTTCTTGCTAGATTAGGCTTTCATTACTACTCGGTATAGCTCTCTGGTCTTTAAGAGATTGGAGAGCTATGCTTGGTCAAACAATAAAAAAGGAGATTCTATGGAAATCAAGCAGCACGTCTCGCTCGAAGTCAAAAAGGGCGATTTCAACTTCGTTTTTCACATGCCTGTAGGTGCAAGTTGGGGCAGTGCAATCGATGCCTCATTTGAGATCTTGCAGCGGCTCAATGAACTTGCAGCCCAATCAGCTCAGCAGCTAAAACCAGCTGAGTCTGTTGAACAAGAAGGGGTGTAGCATGGCACAAAATTCAGTAAAAGCTTTCCCATTGTCAGGATTCAACTCGGCAGCGGTGCTCAACAACTTCCAGCCTATCAATCCCGGTGGATTCCCTCAGGCTCCCTTTTTTGTGCGCCTTAATAATGCCAGCAATTCGGGAGTCATTATTAGTTACGATGGTGTTACAGATCATGATGTGGTGCTGGCGAACAACTTTCTCGATATTCCTACGCAGACAAATGCACAACCTGGTGCCAGAGTAGCGTTATTCCCCAAGCATACCATCGTGTTTGTAAGAGGCGTTGCTGGAGTGGGGACAATTTTCTTATCTGGCTACTACGTATAAAAAGGAGAGAGGATGAGTAATTTAGCAAGTTCAATCCGAGTCAGGTTTGAACCACTACGAAGTATTGCCTTTGGGGGTATATCTGGAACCTATGCAGGAGTGGGCCTTCCCTTTTCTAATCCGGTTCGTCTTATATGCATAGATAATGCCACCGATGAAAACGTTCTTGTGTCCATTAACGGGGTTGATGATCATACGTGGGTTGCATCAAACGGATTCAAGCTCTTTGACTATGCTTCCAATAAGGGAGAAAAGGCTGGTCTTCTTGAGCAACCACAAGGTGATCGCATCTATGTGAAGGCGGAAGGCTCTAATCCTACGTCAGGTAATGTATATGTAACCGTTATATATGCCTCACAGGTGTAGTAAGGAGAACCATGTCACAATCGGGTATCTTAAATCGTGGCACCATTCCTCCCTTTACGGCTGTAGAGACGTTAACGGGAAACTCAGGAGGTCCGGTAGGACCCGATGGTGCTAATAATATTAATGTGGTTGGTACGGGAGTTATTACTGTCGCTGGCAACCCGGGAACTAACACTCTAACCATTACCCCTTCTGGGGATATCGCTTCAAGCTTCATTACCAATCCAGCAACCGGAACAGCAACTCCAGCGGCCGGAGTTCTTACTTTTGCGGGAGCAGGAGGGGTTGTTGTTTCAGCTGCTGGCTCAACCGTAACAATCACGGGTGGTGGTGCTGGATCAGTTATGAGTTTAACAACCGATGACACCAATGTGGTGACGCCTGCTGCCGGAACGATAAACCTAGCAGGGGCTCATGGGTTAAATACCACTGGAACGGTTGGTCCTAATACGGTAACGGTAGCTATTAATAATACGATTTCTCTGGGTGATCTTGCCGTTGTGGGAACTGGCGTAGATTCCTTAACGCTTGTCACGGGAGATCTCAGTGTAGATTCAGGGAACATTAATCTTCCTACGACTTCGGCAGCGGGTGCTGATGGGGTAGTTAATGTTAATGCGACTCGCTTCATGCACTCTTTTGGAGGTACTAACACGTTTGTTGGTGCTGACGCAGGAAACTTTACCTTAACGGGATTCAGCTCTGCAGGGATTGGGTCCCAGTCGCTTCAATCCGTAACAAGTGGAGCGTTTAATACTGCTCTTGGGTACTTGTCTGGATCATCAATAACCAGCGGTACGAGCAATGTGGCTATTGGTTCTGCGGCGCTGTCTTCATTGACTACAACAGGAAGCAATGTAGCAGTGGGTCCATCTGCTCTAAACTTAGTAGTAACGGGTACAAATAATGTGGCCCTTGGTTATTTTGCAGGCAGTACTTACACAACCAACGAAAGTGACAATATAGCTATAGGCAATGTAGGTGTTATCACTGACTCTGGCGTTATACGTATTGGAACTAATGCGGTAAACACTTCTTGCTTCATAGCGGGCATTGATACAGTAAACGTTGGTTCAGTAGCAAAAGTAGTAACAATGGCAAGCGATCAGCTTGGTACTGCTACTATTACAGCAGGAGCAGGTATAACAGTTACTCCGGGAGCTAACACTATAACTATAGCTGCTACTTCGAGCAGCACATTAACGGTAACTTCCGTCGACAATGGAGACTCACCCTATACCGTTCTTGGATCTGACCAATTCTTGGCAGTAGACACCTCGGGTGGCGTAGTAACTATACGATTGCCTAATGCACCCGCAACCGGAACAGTCTTTTATGTCAAAGACTCGGCTGGTACAGCAGCTGCCTCCAACATAACTGTCACAACAGTTGGTGGTGCGGTAAATATCGACGGAGCAACAAGTTTTGTTATGAATACGGCATACGAGTCGATCAGTGTTGTTTTCGATGGCACAGCGTATGAGGTGTTCTAATGGCATACAAGCAACGATCACCGATACCTATTGTAGAAGGTGGTACCAATGCTACTACAATGGCTTCTACTTATGGGGTGGCCTATTACGATGGAACGAGTCTGGTAACGACTGCTGTAGGAACTGCCGGACAAGTATTGACTTCTAATGGGGCAGGCGTAGCTCCTACTTATCAAGCAGGTTCCGCTTCAGGATCAATTGTTACTAAGTATACCTCTTCTGATACTTGGACTATTAATGCAGCTACTCAGTGGGTTGATCTCTATATCTTTGGTGGTGGAGGTGGGGGCGGCTCTGGAAGGCGTTCTACTTCTGGTACTTCAGGAGGAGGGGCCGGCGGGGGAGCTGGTGCGCTTACTTATCAACGTGCCCCTGCTCAAGCATTCAACGCAGCGGGAGAAACCGTTACGGTAGGAGGCGGTGGAACTGGTGGATCAGCACAAACTGTTAATGACACCAATGGAAACACAGGAGGAGCATCAACGATCAGTTCTGTAGGAAATATTACTACAGGTGCTCCTGGTGCTGTTGCTGGCGCAGGTATCAATGGAAACTCCGCAGGCGGAGCGCTTACTACGGGAATGATGTTGGGAACGCTTCGTGGGTCTTCTGCAGGAGGAAACGGTACAGTAGCGGTTGCAGGACAGGTTGGGACAACCGGATCCAATATGTTTGGTAATGGTGGTGGAGGTGGAGGCTCGGGAGCCAACTCTGCAAGCCCTATTCAGGCTGGCAATGGCGGCGCTGTTACTATAAACAACGCCGGAGGAACTGTCCTTATCGCAGGAGGCGCTGGCGGAATATCAGGTGGAACCATTAACGGAGCTCCTGGTAATGACGGGGCTGTTGCTAATTTGGACTGGTTTATAGGGGGATCTGGAGGCGGCGGTGGTGGTGGTCAATCGACTGCCGGCGGCGCTGTTGCTGGAACGGGAGGAGACGGCGGCATTCCTGGCGGTGGAGGCGGCGGTGGCGGAGGTGGAATCAATGGAACCAACTCTGGAGCAGGTGGCAATGGTGGCCGCGGAGAGATCTGGATTATAGAATACTTGTAAGGAACCCTAATGGCATATAAAAGAATATCCCCGATACCTATAGTGGAAGGTGGAACCAATGCCGTCTCAATGGCAACCACTGATGGGACTGTTTACTATGATGGAACTCGACTTGTTACTACCGCGACAGGGACCTCGGGACAAGTATTAACTTCAAATGGAGCTGGAGTAGCTCCCACTTATCAAACAGGGTCAGCTTCTGGATCTATTGTCACGAAATTCACAGCTTCAGGAACATGGACCATCAATGCTGCCACTCAATGGGTAGATCTTTATCTTTTTGGTGGCGGTGGAGGTGGTGGTTCAGGAAGACAGGCTACTACTACTACTTCAGGAGGTGGTGGAGGAGGATCCGCAGGTTCTCGTTCATATACTCGTGCTCCTGCTCAAGCATTTAATGCGGCGGGAGAGACAGTCACCGTAGGCGGTGGAGGAACTGGAGGAGCTACGCAGGGATCAGCAAATAGTAATGGAAATCCTGGCGGAGCAGCCTCTATTAGTTCTGTAGGAAATTTTATATCAGGAACTCTAGGGGCAACTAATAGTGGAGCAGGGCAAGGCGGCACGACCACTACTGGAGCATTAGGAAACATAGGAAATAATATTATTTTATCGACGGTGATAGCTTCCGCCGGATCAGGCGGAAATGGAACAAATACTGCCGGGGGTAACGCAGGTGGGCAGGTAGGATTTCTAGCTACTAGCGGTGGTGGTGGCGGATCTGGAGGAGATACGGGAACTATTCGTTTAGCAGGAACAGGAGGAAGTCTCTTCTGTGTGTCAACGGCCGGAACACAATTGATTGCCGGAGGAACGGCGGGCACCGAATCAGGAACTATAAATGGCGGAAACGGTAATCCTGGGGCAGCTTCTAACATCGATATGTTCTTTGGTGGAACGGGTGGTGGTGGCGGAGGTGGCCAAAGTGCTGGTGGATCTGCAGGAACAGGTGGCAATGGTGGTATTCCTGGTGGTGGTGGAGGTGGGGGTGGTGGGTCTATAAATGGAACTACCTCTGGTGCAGGTGGAAGCGGAGCTCGTGGAGAGATCTGGATTGTTGAATATTTATAGGAGAGAGTATGTATAGATATGCAGTCTGCAATGCCGATAACTTAGTGGTAAATGTGATTATTTGGGACGGTCAAACTCGCTGGGCGCCACCTTCAGGATGCTTTGTGGTTAGATCGGATGTGTGTGATATAGGCCATATCTATGATCCCAATACTCAAACGTTCGCTTATCCTCCGCAAGAAGAAGAGCCTCAAGAATAATTTTAAAAGGATAGTACTATGAGCAATAGACTTGGCGGAAAGCAGGGTACAGCGTATCTTGGTACCAATGCCAATCAACCACCCAATACTACCTATAACAATAGACCCCCAACACAGTATGACACTCAGAACGTTTCTATTGGAGACTTCTGGGTTGATAGTTCTGCTTCAGGCATAGCACGCCTATGGTGCCTTGTTTCTCTTGCAGGCGACGCGTCGTCCAAGGGTTCTCTTGCAGAATGGGTTCAATTGTCAGCAGGTGATCTTGAGACCTTAACGGGAAATTCCGGTGGTGCTGTATTCCCTGATGGATCTGGTAACATAGACGTTGTCGGCGATGGAACAACCATAGATATTGTGGGCAATCCGGGAACTAATACTCTGACAGTTTCTGCTGTGGGAACCGGAGTTCTGTCTTCTTTGACCGGGAACTCAGGAGGCCCTGTGTTTCCTACAGCAGGGAATACCAATATCTTGGGAGCAGGTTCCATAACCGTTGCAGGAAACCCGGGAACAAGTACGCTCACCATAACTTCATCAGCAACACCAGGAACTACCTGGTCAATAATTACCATCGATCAAACAGCTGCTGTAAATAGTGGATATTTCTGTAACAAAGCAGGGACACTCTTGTTGGCGCTTCCAGCAGTTTCAGCAACCGGAGACATCATAGAGGTAGTCAATAAGAATACTGCTCTTGGCATACAGTTCACTCAGGCAGCAGGACAACAGATTCAGTTAGGTAATTCTAGCACGACGCTTGGTGCCGCTGGGACTTTAACCTCTTCTGATGTTGGAGATACATTGAAATTGGTATGTTACACCCCGAATACCATATGGAGTGTAGTAAGCGCAATTGGTAACTGGAGTGTAGTCTAATGGCAACTAATAATAGCTGGAATAACCAGATACTTGCTGCAAATAGCGTTATTACCTTAAATTCAGGAACCAATGCAGTCAACGTGTCTACAGACGCATTTGCGGCAACCGTGGACGTCTCAACGGGCGCTGGTGCAAAGACCTTAACGTTAGGTAGCACTAATACCACCTCAACGACAAATATTCAGTCGGGATCGGGTGGGATTAATATCCCCCAGTTTTCTGAAGGGGCTATGATCACCGATTCGGCCGGAGAAGTAACTTCGGTTACGGGGACTGCGGGGCACGTATTAACCGCCAATATGGCAGGCACTCCTCCTAGCTTTCAACCTGCTACTGGTGGAGGAGCTGGAAGCCGTGTTCTTATTCAAAGCCAGACTGCCAGCGCTTCTGCTACTATAGATTTCACGAGCGGCATAACAGGATATACCTATTATGAGCTTGAGTTTCTTGGCGTTGTTCCAGCAACGGACAATACAGACCTTCGGATGCTGTTTTCTACTGATGGGGGCGGAACTTGGATAGCAGGAACAAACTATAGATACTTCACTACCAATACCGATTCTGGAGCAAATACGTTTAGTGCAGTAGTGGCTGGTGCTGGTGGCACGAGTGTGTATGTATTGGCTCCTGGTACAAGTAATGATGCCGACTATGGTCTCAATGGGATAGCTCAGCTCTTTGCTATGACAGGGAATCCCCAAGTTACCTCAAGCATATCTTCAACAGAGTCCACATCGTTAGATTCCATGCAATGTCTTTCGGCGGGGAGAGTTTCTTCAGGTGGAACCGCAGTAGATGCTATTCGTCTCCTGTTCTCATCGGGTAATATATCAGTCGGCACATTCAGGCTCTTTGGCATTATATAAGGGGACAGGATGCCTACTAATAATAACTGGGATAACCAGATATCGGCTGCCAATAGCGCCATAACGTTAAACTCAGGAACCAATGGGGTAGCTCTATCAACTGACGCCGCGGCAACAACTGTCTCAATAGCAACCGGAGCTGGCAATAAAACGCTTACGTTAGGCAGTACGGACACAACTTCGACTACCAATATTCAGTCAGGTTCTGGTGGGATCAATATCCCGCAGTTCACCGAAGGAGCTCTGGTAACCAGTTCAGCTGGGGCAGTATCGAGCGTGAATGGATCTGTAGGATACGTGCTTACTGCCAATGCGCCAGGAGTTACTCCTAGTTTTCAGCCTTCCGGGTCTGGATCGATGGTTCTTATACAGAGTCAGACAGTTGCTGGAGTGACGCGCGTAGACTTTGTGACGGGAGTAACCGGATATACATACTATGTGCTCCAGTGCTTAGGGTATTCCTTCGATGCAGATAGCAACCAAGCTCTTCGTTTGGGATATACCAGTAACGCAGGAGCGAGCTGGAACGCGTATACGTACAATCAGTTTATACAGTCTAATGAGTCAGATTTTGCAGTATTCCGGGCCTTAGGAATAAATGCTCTTGCTAATGTTGGGCAACTCATCAATGGATTTCAGGGAACTATATCTCCTGCGCAGGCGTATGGCATTGTTAAACTATACGGTTTTGCTTCAGGATCTATGGTAAAGCAGACAACATTCTCTGGTACCGATCTATCTAATGATGCTATAAATAGAGAACAGTTGTTAGGAGTTTCGAGCAGTATCGAAACGACAGCAGTGAATGGTATACGAATAGCTCAGAATATACCGGTTCCTACGCTTCTGTTCAGTGGTACGTTTAGGTTATTCGGTGTGGCATAGGAGGTCTTATGGAAGAATGGATGGTAGCGTTACTAGTAGTCTCTCTAGGAATTTTCTTGTTTGTAGGATATAAATTATTCTTCCCACCTGTAGAAAAATAGATTATTACTTCTCTTCTTGTTCGTGTCTGTTCTTGCGGTTGCCCTCTAGTCTAAAAGCTAGAGGGTTTTTATTATGCTCTACGAACGCTTACAATTCTCTCTACTTCTTCTTGTATCTTGTCGTCAGTCTCGGAAGAGAATATGCCGACCTTTTCCCAACAAGGAACCGAATCATCTTCACTTAATTGAACGTAGATCTCAAACGTGTCGCCCATGGTCTTGACGCACTTGCAGATAGTTCCAAAAGGTGATTGATCATACTTCGAGGGTTCCCCCGTTCTGATAAGCATATTCTCCAGCATTATTATTTCCTTAGATATTCTTCCTGGGTTTTTCTAATGCGCAGGATACGGGATCTTGCTACGTGATACTCGCTTGCTGGTAAGTCTGCCAGGGTTGTTATGCCGTATGTTTCCATAATATCCTTGGCAACTTTCTCATAGCCATCAAGAACAATAAGAAGCTCCTGATACTGCGTTTTATCGATAACTGCTTGTCTGTCTATCTCCTCTTTCTTAGGTGCGTCTGGCTTTCTAAGCTCAGATATCAAAAGTTGCTCAGCTAGTATTTCACCATTATCGTCAAAAGCAATAGGGTCATTGTCTGATGGGGCTATGCCTAAGAGCATCAAAGCATGTAGCCGTTTATGGATCTCATAGATATTTGCCGTCTGGCGCTCAGTCTTTCCAGGAACTACGCGAGCGCATGAGGCAATGTACTGTCCCGACTCATGACCGATGATCGTCTTTAAGAGTGCTGCTCCCGATCCCTCATCTTGAAGCTCTATAAATTGGAAGAACGCTAAGCCGTTCGCCGACAACGATTCTCTCGTGGCGAGTGTGATTGCCTGCAAGTTAGCAAACTTGCCTCCTGGGGCATCCTGGTTAGCCACTAAGGGTTTATAGCCTCCTTGTGCCTTGGCGAACGCGCCCATTATCTCATTGATCTCTGCAGACCGATATACATTTGCTTCCATTATCTCTCCCATTATTTGCCGGGCACTATTTCATCGAAGTCTACCCAATAATCTATATAAACCTCATGATAACTATGGGTATTATTATCACTCAACCAGTCTCTTGTATCATCTGTATAATAATCGAGGGGATATATACAAAGTTGGTTAACTTCTATAAAAATTCCTTGTCCTTCGATCTTTTTATAGATGCATACTATGAAAACAAGCTGTCTATGATACACAAAAACCAATTGGTTATGGTTAGGCAACTCGTCTTCGGTCCTTTTCCAATTCAGTGGCATCTAGGTTCCTTCAGTTTGTGACAAATCGTCACAGGCTTGAACCCGTGACAAATCGTCACGCTTTGACCTGCTCATCTTGCCTTGCTCCAGCTTTCTTAATGACCTCAATAAAGTCATTATAGGCATTGACTGCGTTTGACACATACTGGTGCCGTGTGGCAATGAAGTGATACGCAGGGTATAGACATGCAAACTTGTCTTGGATCTCTTTAAGAAGACGGTTAACTTCATCAAGATTGGTATCACTGAGCGGTTTCCCCCTATGCTTATCGAGTTCCTTATGCAGATCGGAGTACTCGTTATACATTCGGTTCATTTCCGTGTCCAACTCATTGGTGAGCTTCTGTATCAAATCCATTCGCTTCCTTTTTAAAAGTGCTTGGTTACTATTCCTGCGCATTATCATAGTAAATTGGTCAGAGTTGTCAACTCTATTTACTTTATATATAACAGTCTTATACTATCTATAGACAGTTAGAGATCCTTCCAATATAAGGTAAAACTATGGATGTTGTTGAGTATTTAAAAAGGGCAGAAGAGATTCGAAAGCGTGAGCTGTGGTCTCGACTAGACCTGGTCAATGAGCTAGGGATAGTTTATAACACGTTAATCAGGATCGAAAAGACTCCTGCGATATGTTCCTTGAAGACTAAGAAGAAGCTAAAGGCATTTGTTGAGAAGTGGGAGGAAAAACATGTCAACGGAAGTCGTCATAAAGAGTAATACCCCTGCGATGTCGGAAGACATTCGTGCTATAGCGCAAGCGTTCTTGTTAGCAAAGCAAGAGTTCTTGGTCACCGGAAGAAGTGGTAAGGCTGATCGATATAAGTACGCCAAGATAGAGGACATCTATCACGCTGTTGAGGATGCTCTTGCTAAGAATAATATTATTATCTGGCACTTTGCTCGACCTGAAGGCGGCGTAGAATATCTGTACACACGACTTATTCATACGTTGACAGGCCAATACATAGAAGATTGCCGTATGATGGAAAGCGAGAAGCCGGGCAATCAAGCCAAAGGTTCTGCGAACACCTACATGAAAAGATATGCGCTTCTATCTTTATGCGCCATACCAACTGAAGATGACGATGCTCAGGAAGAGCAGAAGTACATTGATGAGCCATGCATATCTGCCGAAGATGTTATAGCGATCAACAAGGTTCTCTCTGCTGCTTCTAATGGAGATAAGTTGCTCAAGGACATTCTTTCCTACAACAAGGTTAGGGATGTCTCGAGCTTAAAGGAATCTCAATTGAAATCGGTAAAGGACTACATCATCAAGAATAGGAAGTAACATGTATAATTTGTCCGACGAAGGCGCTAATGTTATGGGCCAAATGATGCCCGATATTGAAGAGTATCCTTTATTTTCTTCTCTCCATAAGGCACTCGCTGAAGGGGAAGAGTATGAAGAGTGGTTGGAGAGTATTCCGTTCGAGGTGCTCGAAGCATACACCAATCATGAAGTATGGAAGTCTAAGAAGAAGAAAGATAAGTTGATAGATCAGGACTTCATGGCCACTATTATGGTGTTCAATAATCTTGAAAACGATAATAAGCCGATTGACGAAAATCAGATCACTAAAAATATCCGATGCTTTCAGATGATTCTCACTGCTTTATGGTTCAACAAAAAGCTAGAAGTCGAGTTTGGTACTAATGTGCCAGCATTCTTCCTAGAGGATGGTTCATGGAAAAACTGCTTGGATATTGTTGTGCGTCGCAATGAAGAGATTAATTGGGAAGATAAGTCTGGAAAAGGCAAGAAATGAAGCCTAAGTTCATTTTTATGGAGGCCGAGCGCCTTCAGTTACTAGAGTTCCTCGTGAAGGTAGAGCGATTTGCTATCGATGTTGATACGTGTGCAGAACCGTATATCGATAATCACAAAGCTACAGCTCTTGAGATAACAAGTGAAGTACTTCCCCTTTATGACATGTTCGGAATCACGTGGTGCGCCTTTTGCAACAGAGATGATCTACGAGAGAATCTCTACAGTAGCTATGATCATGATGATACTTGGTGCATGGATAAAGAAGGCTGTGATGAGAATAATCCTGGCGATCCAGATAAGACCCCAAGACCGATGCGCAAGAGGAAGAAGAAGTAAAAATAAAAGGGTACTCTAGCGTACCCTCTAATATCTTGCTTACTACCAAGTTCCATCAACTACTTGCATAATTTTCAGAAACTTGAAATACTCTACGTTAATTTTAGTCACATTATTAGAACTGTTACTTACCAGGTGCCACGTTCTAACAACATTAAGGAAAAACGATGACTCCAATCAACAGCGGGAGTAATCATTTATGTATCTAGATTACCAGACATATTCTTCTTTGCAAGAAAATTATAACTTAACAAATGCGCAGATAAAGGCCTTTTTGCTCATAGCCGAGCGTCTTAGGCGTTTTCCTGCATCTAACATATCGCGAAAGTACATAGCGCAAGTCTTAGAGCTTTCGGTCCGTCACATAGACAACATACTCAAGCTCTTGAAAGATAAGGGGCTGTTGTCCTGGTCTCATCGTCCCAAGATGTATAACGATTTCAATCACTATGTGATCACGCCTACGGGTAAGATATGGATGCCCTACTTTAAGAACACGTACAAAGTTCGTACTGGAATATTTAAGAGAGCAATGCTATCTATAGCGCTGTTGCTCTCACCATCGCCCAGTGAGTTCAGCCTATTAAGAGAAGATATATATATATACCCTACCGTAGAGTGTAAGTTACAAAAACGCGCGCCAGAAAAGAGGGTAGCGATGAGTAGTTCGTTAGACTCCAAAGAGATGATTGTAGCACAAGAGCTCCTGAGCCTCTCCAAGTGGGGCATGATTAGGCTTACTGCATTCCCGGGATCTGCTCTTGAGTATGCTTGTGCTGCATTCAGAAGCAGTAAGAGTGCCAAGGAAGACCCATTCAGGTGGTTTGCAGGGATATGCAATAAGTGGTGTAAAGAGAACAACGTTGAGCCTAATTGGCCCTATATGGCACGATTAGCCAATGAGCATGAGATGCAGAAGAACCT
>Ga0247794_10000001_pt1 | contig 39670 bp, 50 predicted proteins | sample UWRJS046202B6_FD_181720 | JGI IMG/M metagenome (GOLD analysis project Ga0247794, IMG submission 181720) | Soil microbial communities from Arlington Agricultural Research Station in Wisconsin, United States - UWRJ-S046-202B-6 | ecosystem: Environmental > Terrestrial > Soil > Agricultural land... | reverse complement strand
TACCTTGGGGCTAAACTCAATATCTATAATCCTATCAATCCTCTCCGGTAATTCCAAGTAATCGCGAGTTTTCATACTAATGCAAATGTCTTTAACTCTACGGTGTATGGCTTTCTCTGCATTTGGTAATATCTTATAGGTGTGAACGTGTTCACTTATTACTTTGTCAATGCGGAAAAAGTTATCTCGATAGTAAGTGATAGTTTCACCAAGCCTTTTTCCTAAATCAAGTAATTTCATTTGAGGCCATAAATCCATAAGGCTGTTAGGTGACGGAGTACCGGATAACTGTATCATTCGGTAGATAAAAGCCCGTTGGCTCATCAAGGCTTTAAAACGCTCACTGTTGTGATTTTTAAATGAGCTCGATTCATCTATGATCACACAATCAAAATGCCACCTTGGCAATGTAGCAACTAACCAAGGTATGTTTTCACGATTGATTATGTAAACATCTGCTTTTACTGAAAGACCTCTCAGTCTTTGACGCTTTGTACCTAAAACCTTTGATACTGTTAAACCTTTAAGGTGTTTCCATTTTCCAAGCTCATCAGTCCAAACTTTGGAGGCGACACGCAAAGGTGCTATTATCAATACTCGTTCAATCTCCATAAACTCAAAGATCAACCGGTGTATAGCCGTAAGGGTGATCACCGTCTTGCCTAAGCCCATCTCAAGCCATAGAGCGCTATACCTATTTTTTAGTACGTGTTTCTCTGCAAACTTCTGATAGTTGTACGGCTTATATTTTTGCGGGCCGTAATCAATTATTTCAAGTTGTTGAACATTACGCTTTACCAGGTTGGTTTGCATTCTTCTTTTAGTTTATGGAATTTGTACTTTTGTTTAACCATGAATATAAACGTGTCTACGCTGTCCTTACTGTTAAGTATATACGTATCTAAGCAATACTTTTTCTTTAAACGTTTATGTACTGCAACTTGCAATTTCCTCGGCTTTCCTTTTAACGATTTTGTTTCAACCAGGTAAACCAAACCGAATTTAAAGAAAACAGTTCTATCAGGAAAACCGTTTTTACCGGTCTTAACCGTGAACCCTCCAAGCTTCTCAACTTGTTTTAATAAATACGCTTCTATATTCCTTTCAAGCCTTTCGTTCATTTTTCAAGGTGTTTAAATACCGCCATCCTATATTAGATAGCAATATGTTTTGTAATGCGTGAATGTGAAATTTAAAATCGGCTGTATCATCAGGATGTAGCTTATCTTTCTCTATCCTATCGAAAGCGTTCCACAGTTCGGTGGTCTTATTAAGCACATCAGTAAATTCAAATACATCATTCATATTAAAAAATTTTAGATTTAACGGCGTCCAAAGTCCAATGTTTTGCTATAAAGTATAAAAAGGCTGTTTAACCTATTTAACGTATTTTTCATTTTTACCTTAAATACCTTAAATATATATTTCTATCTATTATAATAATAATTGGACGTAAGGACGTAATATGATAGAACATAGACCAGATAAGGTTTTCAGCACGTCCTAAATTACGACCGATTTGTAAAAACGTCCAAAACCAGATGTGACGTGTTCAAGCCGTCAATTTTGGGAGAAAAGGACGTGACGTGAATTTCGGACGCGTTTAAAGCCCCTTTCCCTTGACCCATCAGAACCAAACCTAACCGGCTCCCAGTCCTTTGCGTCTTTCATCATATCGTTAATAGCTCGGCTATCCCTTTTAGTTATATCTTTAACTGAACCGCCAAAGAGTTCACCCCATATTTCCATAACGGTAACTCTCTTCCTCGTTTTATAACCCTCTCCTTTAACAGGGTTTTGTACAAACTCTCTACGTTGCCAATAATCAAGGGTTTCCCAATCCTCAGGTACTTTTAATTCCAGGTATTTTAATAAATCTCCAAGCCTTACATCTTTTTCTGTAAACTCCTCTTGTATCTTGTTTGCTTCCTCTTCTAATTCGTCGTTAAGAAACCTAGTTTCCCCGGCCATATACAAGCAATAAGCCTCCGCCCATATTTGGTCAACTAAGGATGTAAGCTTATCAAAGTCTCTGCCTTTTACCACTCTTACCGGCCAATATCTCCGGCCCCCTGTAGGATCAGTAAAAGGTTCATCCTCGTTAAACGATCCACCGAATATACAACCCCTCTCGTACTCCATTTTATAACGGCCATACGCAGGCCTCATTTCATCACGCTGATTAGATACAAACGCTTTTACAGCTTGGTGTTCTACTTTGGACAGTCCGGCCATCTCCGCAATTTCAACGATCCAAGAGCCTTGCAACATCTCTACAGATTCTTTTTTGCCAATCATGCTAAAAGTAAAAGACCCATTATACCATTTACCACCAAGCAGGTTAAAGAAGGTACTTTTTTTAACCCCCTGCTTACCTTGCAGGCATAGTACGTAATCCATCTTACAACCAGGTTCAAAGATTCTTGCTACACCGGCAGCAAGCCACTTGCGCGTAACGGCCCTCACGTATTCATTATCCTCTGCCCCCATGTAATCAATGAGAAGCGTTTCACACCTATCAACGCCATCCCATGTAAGGCCGTTAAGATAGTTTCTAACGGGGTGGAATATGTTATGGTGTGCAATAATGTCAATAGCGTCTTGAAGTTTGCCAACGCTATCTAAACCGTATTTCTTTTCTATGTAACGCCTAATATTAGATTTATCAATATCCCCGAATAGATAACGGTTAACCTTATCCCATTTAAACGGCTTTAGCTTAACCATATTGTTACGGAATTCGTCAATAGCTATTACCCCTTTTATCTTTTTATCGTTCTCAAGGATCAACACCATATTGTCTACGGTGCTTTTTATGTTGCCTTTGCTGTCTACCTCAAGCGCTTCGAGCCAATCAATATTTGCCGGAGCTCCGTCCTCCATTGGTTCCGTTTGCTGCTCTGGATCGTCGGCCAATTCATCGATGGCAACGCCCTCAAATGCTTTTTCAATCTTATCATTGATTGTAGCCTTTCTAACTTTTTTGTCTTTGAGCGCGAGTTCTCGCATCGCAATAAAAGACGGCCGCTTATTGATCGGGGTGTTTTCATTGACTGCCTCATCCTCCTGCCCGTATAGGTGTATACGTGCAAGGTCAAAGGCACTACACAATTTTTCCGAAACAGGGTCGGTACCGTGATGAGAGTACGCAAATTGCTCGTCATATACGACAAGGCCCGCCGCTGTGCTTCCCCCCATATAGGTAAATCTGTCAGGTAGATCAGTGCTTTCGTATACGTCGCTAAGGTACTTTTCGATACATTCTGTAATCGTGAAAGTTCTATTAAATGCACCAATAACCCCTGGTTTGTCGTGAGGATCGCCTTGTTTTTTGATACCCCTCTTAATAGCCTCAGTTGCTTTTGCGCTGATAGGCCATTGCGACGCGTCTTTCCAATCATAGTATGAATTTAAAATGCCATCAGCACATAATACCGGGCCATCCTGATATTGAAAATAGTATTCACCGTCTTTAGGCGTACTCGGCCAATACATAAGCCTTGAAGCCTGAAAGGTGGTGTTATCGAATATCTCAATATCGAGATCACCGGCTATACGCCTTGAAATAGGTTGATACTCCTCGGGTGTAATCTCCCGGTCTAACGGTATTACAATACGTAGACGAGGGCTCTCACGTACATGTGAATGTGTAGAGTAGATAGCCGCTGCATTTTCGTACAAACAGCTAAACAAGGCCCACACGTCGAAATTCCCTTGCACATAATCAATGTCAAGAGTGATAAGGGTTCGAAATGTGATAGCGCCTTTTTTTCTACGACCACCGGATATGTTACCCCCGACGAAGCCGCCAATGTCTTTAATTTCATCTCTTTTCGATTTAGGAAAATTATGGTACTCATTAACTGTTTCGGCTGTACGATGGGTTTTACTAAGCCTCTGTATTAATTCGCTCCAAAGTATAGTCGTGTTTTTCCATCGTTTCTCCTCTCTGCTTTTTCCAATGGAAATGATAAGTTTTTTGTCTACTTTAATTTTCATGCGGGGGCTTTTTAATCTTTACTTTTGCGGTAAAAGGCGGCTGTAAATATATCACATTTTAGAACTAGCCCGTTTGCCCATTCCGGTGTTTTAGTCATAATTTTACGCACAGTTTCAATAACTGTTTTCTCATCCATTTTACTTTCAACCTCCCCTACAATCTCATCATGTATATGTATAACGAGCATTAACCAGGCAAGCAATGAGAGCCCTTTTAAGCCTTCGCAAAGTACATCTCTCGCTATGCCTTGTACGGCATTCTCCGTAATTTTCCCGCCGTATAGTGAGGTACGAGCCCATTTCTTTGAGCCTTGATCCATTCCGTAATAACTTATTTTCCCATCAACACATTTTGCACCTGGGTAAAACAACTGCCGACCGGAGGGTAACGTAAATTCAAGTGTACCGCGATTATAGCGCACTGCAAGGCGTCTTTCCGCAAACCTGATGGTTTTACCTGGGTGTTCAAACGCGGTCTTAAAAGCCCTCTCACAGCGTACCCAAAGGCCTGTTTCTTTATGGGCAATTTCCGGGTTCTCTCTTCGCCATGTTCCGGCAATAGGGGCAAGCTCTTTCTCACTTAACCCCATTTCAAGGGCTCCCATCCTGATTAAAGCCCCTATCCAACCCTGGTAACCAAGTGCAAGCTCAGACACTTTACCTTTTTTTCTTTCCTTACTATCTTTGCCTATCGCATCAATGGGAATACCGAACATCTTAGATGCCGAGGCCTCGTATATCTTACCATGACCATTTTCACTGAATACCTCCATACGCCATTTACAGCCCGATAACCAGGCAAGTATACGGGCCTCAATGGCCGACCAATCGGCAATGATAAAATACTTATTTGGGCGCGGAACGAAAGCCGTGCGTATTAATGTTTTAAGGATCGCCAACACGTCCGTAAACATCATTGAAAGATTATCACGGTTTATTGAGGGGTGTATTGCATTGCGCATCGTAGTAAGCTGCTTAAGCTTATAGTCTCCTTGCCCTGGTAAGTTTTGCACTTGTACGCCTCTACCTGCAAACCTACCGGTACGATTGGCACCGTAGTATTGGTGTAACCCTCTTATTATACCGTCAACAGACATACGAAGCATTACCGCGTATTTCTTCACTGATGAAAGAGAAAGTTCTTGTCGGTTAGTAAGTACTTCTATTATTTTTTCATCTTTGGTTGATTTAAGTAAACTCTCAATATCTTTGGAATTTAGGGTATCAAGTAAAACCCCTGTATAACTATGATGCCACTCTTTCAACTGTGCTACACTGTTTGGGTTTTCAAGCCCTGTAATTTCTTTGCTTCTCTCTTTTAGCACACTAAAGTGTTCACCAACCAGGCTAACCGCTTGCCTTACAAAATTAACATCTATCATTACCCCATATGAGTTAATGTATTCATCGAGCATAAACATTTCAACCTCAGTATTGGGTAGCTCATACGGAAGTACGTGATCAATTTCTACCTCTACATCCACATCAACGTTGTTATACTTGCTAAACTGTTTCCACTTGTCAGGCGCGTGTTCCGGGTTATTCCAAACACGGTAATTGTCTTTTTTCTTTGGGGTCTTAACAGGAGAGCAAAAATATTTAACAAGGGCTTTACCCTCTTTCATTTTACCAAAACCGAGTTTAAGGGCTTCACCGGCTGTTTCTAACTTCAATGGATAACCGTTATATGCGGACTTTGCCATTGTGCAACGCCAATTAATAAATGGCAAGCGCTTCCCGAGAATTTGACACCACACCTCAAATTCAAATAAAACGTTCCAAGCCTTTTTAATTACCTTTGGGTCTTGCACATCCTTTATTACTTGCGATGGTATTTTTTCGCCTTTGAGTAAATCGATTGTAGTAGTAAAAAGCTCATCGCTATAACGGTAGGAAAATAGAATCGGTTTAAAGCTTTTGGCTCTAACGTACTTGTATAAACTCACTTTTGTAATGTCGAGTTTACAACGGGTTTCAAAGTCCATATGTAGGGCTCTCATAGATGCGGTTGATTTAGGTAGTTCTTAAAGGACTAAAAACAATTAAAGAACAAAGCCAAGTAAATTTTAAGTCTCACTTGGCTTTGCCTGGTAACTAAAAAAACTCCGATCCTTCGCCGTCCTCGTCGTATTTGGCCGGTTTCTTTTTCTTCTTTTTTGGCTTACGGGTTACTTCTTCCTCTTCATCATCCTCCTCTATTTCAATATCCTCAAAAGCCGTTTCAGCAGTTATACCGCTACCAGTAAGCGCTTCACCGTTTTTACTCTTCATTACCCCGTTCAAACCAACGGCAATGCCTATGTTACCTTTCTCGCCAAAGGCGTAGAAATTAACACTGATATAACCAAAGTCCCCGCTTTTAAACTCGCGAGGGTCTAATATATCCTGTTTCTCCCTGTCAACAACAAACGGTTGGCTATCGCTGTTAGCAGTGAAGTAATACATGCCTTCATAAGCCCCATCCCCCTCTTTATCATCCCCGTCGCGCAAAGGTAATTTAATGCCTTTAGTTTTGCCTTTGAGCTTACGTTTGCCGTTAGCGTCATTTTCGATAGCGGCTTGTATAGCCCTTTCCACTGCCCTTGTTGTTTTCTTATCGGTTTTAGGCCAAAGAAAAGCGGTAGAAAATTTTTCTTTACCATCATCGTTTTTCTTTGGCTTGAAAATCCAAGAGTAGGAAAACCGACCAGGGCCGATAGTGATTTGCGCACCACTCATGTTATTTAATTTTTATGTTCTTAAATGCTTTTAACGCTCTATCTTTACCGATGGGTTCTCGTTTGTCCGTTTCCGGTACAAGTGTCGGCGCTCCCTCCGGTTTTTCAACAAACTTACCTAGCACTTTGCCAAATTCAACTACGCCTAATAACTTTTCCATAGCACCTATACCTAGGAGTTGTACAGCAGTAAACTGACTTTCCTTAAATCCTTTTTTCTTCAATGCAGCTTTGATAGCCGTCTCTTTTCCTTCCTTATACTTTCTGTTTGCCCTACCACTTACCAATTTTAGGCCGGGGAATTTAACCCCCTTCTTTGCTTCTGATTGCGCATAATCTTTCACGGCAGTTAACCATGTTTCGAGGGTTTGACCAAGTAGCAATATGTCGGCTATATCATCATTACTCAACTCGTAAGGCATAACAAAGTTGTGCTTTGCCAAGTTCTTATGATGGGTTGCAGCAGCTTTACACTTCGGTAACGCTGCACAAAACCGACACCATTTACCAGGTACGAACTTACCCGCGCCATCAAAAGCTAATTTGGCTTTCTTCTTTACCACTTGGTTAGCCCATTTTACGCATTCATCAACAGTCGTATTGTAAACTGAAATGTTATCAATACGGGGTTGGTGTATATGGAGATTGAGCGTTTTAAACTCATCGCTCAATAGTTCAGCGGCTTTTATCACCCCTAAAGCATATAGGCTTAATTGAGAATTAGCAAGAGCGCTAACCGGTATGCCTTTACCGTATTTAAAATCAATGATGTCAATAGTACCGGCAGAGAGTATGGCAATATCCAGATGACCAAAACCCTCTGGGGCTATATGGGAATAGTCCACTTTTGTTTCAATCCAAATATCTGCCCACCCTCTTTTTTTAGCAGCGTAATAAATATTTAGCACGTATTCTGCAAACGCTAAAGCATAGCCGTTCATTTCGGGATCGTACAATCTATGTAACTTATATTCTGCTAACCTTGTCAGATATACGCGTTTTACTAGCATACCAAGCCGGTACATAATGAGATCAGTAGCAATGGAGTGGCATAGCGTACCCTCTTCGGCGTAATCACTATTCTTTTTTTCAAACTGTGCAGCAAAGCGCGGGGCTCTTGTACAGTTTAACCAGGTGTCAGATGCAGAGGCGTTTAGTAAACTATGCTCCCTTTCCATGAGTTACTTTTTGATTTTATTGAGGTCGGCATAAAAGGCCTCGTAATCTTTTTGCTTTAGACCGGAAACCGTTTTGCATTTGTACTTAGCAAACACTTTTGCAATAGAGGCTTGTTTACCAGCTTTTGAAAGAGAGGCGATCTTTGTCTTGATCAGGTCATCATCGACTTCGCTTTCCTCCTCTTCATCTTCCGTTTCCTCCTCTTCATCTTCCGTTTCCTCCTCTTCATCCTCCTCTTCGCTTTCCTCCTCTTCCTCTTTGACCGGCTTTTTCTTCGTTGGGGCTTTCGCACCTGCTTTGCCGTTAAGCAGTTCGTCAAGGCTTAAACCTTTCTTTGCTTTGAAGTCCTCGGGCGTAAGTTCTATTACTATTTTCATGTTATATGACGGTTACCTATATACCGTAAGGTGTTTTAAAGTAGATTGTTAAAAACTGGAATCATCATCATCATCATCATCTTCCTCCTCGTCTTCTTGATCGGTCTTTTTCATTTTACCCATGACAGCATTAGTGCCATGTGAACTGATAACCTCGGGTGTTTTTTTGATGCTGTTGAACTCAATGTTAAAGGAAATATTTTCTGCACCGGGATTGTGCATTCGAATAAGATGCTCAATAGACTGTTTAAAGGTCAAACCTCTAAACCTATCGTAAGCACTTTGCTTTATTAAAGCCCCGACCTCTCTTAAACGCGTATAAGCTTGTTGTTTTTCACTATACGGCATGAAAGATAACTCACGCCTTAAATCAGCAATCGATTTTAAAGCCGCTTCTTCTATTTCATTAAACATAAACAAAAAATTGGTTTATTAAGATTGAAAATTCAAACCCCTTGGCAGAGGGTAAGTAACAGGTTAAGGAGAGCGATTAAGAGGCATGTTTTGATATTGTTAACGTTTATTGCTTTAGGTTAGTAAGTAACAAGAATTTTCAGTTAGATCATTTGAAGCCAAGAGGGTAACACCAAAAACCTCAACATTCCCATTTGGTAAAATATAAACGTCAAAAGCTGTATAATAGAGGTTAGGCTTCATCAATAACAGCCTTACTTTCACATCATAAGAAACCAATATAAACTTAATTTCTTTTGGTGAAGTAAGGCTATTTGCCTTTGCTGCCAACATTATTTGGTGTGTGACTAGTTGGCCTTTTTCTACTTCTACTTTTATCATGTGATGTAAGTTAGTATTATTACCGATACAACCAAGAGGTGTGAACAAAGTTTTTCCATCCCTATTTCATTTGATACAGGTTTGCAAGCTTATCCTCAAGAATTTTTTGCAAGCAAATCTCATAGTCGAGATATTCTTTAGGAGGTAGATACTTTTGAGCATGGCGTAAAAAACTACTAGACATTTCGCGCCATTGTTTCCACTCGTCGTGCGTATTGCACTCACGAACACCCCGTATTAAGCCAAGGTAAGTGGTTTCCAATTTTCGAATCGTGACAATGCGGAAAGAGTAATAAATAACGGCTATAAGGGTGAGTAAGCCTACTACAATAAATGCAGTTACTAAAATTGCTTTCATGCTGTTAAATGTTTTTTAGGTTTTTTAATGAATCGAAAGTTATTGCTATATCCTGGTTGACCTTTTTTGAAGCGTGGAATGTGGACAACACCAATGCAATATTATCAGAGTTAAAGAAAGTGTAAATCGCACCTGCTAATAAAATGCAACCATTGTATTCAGTGCTTGTTTTTTTCTCATCGATCACGATACCGTCTATTATAACCTGATACACGTATCGGTATTTTTTGTTTTTGCTAAGTAGCTTCCTAAGTTCGTATATCTGCATATATTACGGTTTATCGAGATCGTTATTATGATCGTCTTTAATATCCCCTATTAGACCACTTATATCAAGCAAATCGGTTTGTGAAAGAGGTGTAAGAAAGGGGTCAAACATCCACCGCCCTAGAGGCGTACCGTTTTCAAAAAGCATTATAAGACCAACAACATCATTATCTAACGGCCCATCTACTCTTATTACGGCGTAGCATGTTGCTGCTCTTTTAAAAGCCGTAAACTTTTTACAAGACGAAAGATAGACTTGTCTCATGGTCGTAAGTCTTTAATCTTTGGTATACCGGCAGGCATTGGGAAGGTATCAATGATTATATGCCTTTGTGGCACCGCATCAATTGCACATTCCGGGCAAGGAACCCAAGGGTGAGGCTTTGCAGGTATTTCAATGGTTTTAGTACAGCTAACGGCCATAATCAGGCCAAGAACAAAGATTAAAAGTTTCATGTTATTTTGATTTAAGAAGTTTAACGGCCGAACGGCCCGTGCATTTTATAAATTGTTAATTAATGTTTTCAGTTTTGCAATTACTTTTTCACGGCGCTTAATCGCTGATTCGTTCATTTCGCCTGTTACCTTATTGGGCCAAAAGGTATCAAACTCAAACCATACAGAATATTGTCTCACATCAAAGTTTATTGTTCCGTTCGGGTTATCAGCATAGCCGTGAGATTTTCTAGCTTTATAGCTTTTAGGGAACTTTGTCATGAACTTGTCGCGTTCAGCCTCAACAAGAAATGGGCCGATGCTAATGCTTTTAATTTCGTTTACATCAATACAATCGAATGAGTTAACAGGGGGCAAATGTGCAATAGCCCCTCTCCCAATTTGATTTTTATAGTCTAAACGAGTTATTACAAGGTTCATACTAAATAAGCTTTAAACGTAAAGAGCAAAACCAGTTAGACCGAAACCAACCCGGTAAAGCTCGTAAATTTGAAACCGCCCAATTTGGCTTGCTGCACAGGTGGGGGTCGAACCCACATATTAGCATTACGTTGCTAACTGACTACCCGTATACCTTTCCGGCACTGTGCAACCTCTCCACTCCCCGGAGGAGAGAATATTATCCAAAGATCACCGTAATGCGATCACCATGCTTACCGCCATTTGGCGCTACATTGCTTTTGATATACCAGGTCTTACCGATAGCCCCTTGACTTCTCATCGTAATATCACCTATACCCAATCGATTCAACACATCGGCTGTGCGATCGAGCCAAGAGGTAGAGGATGACCAGCGGCCTGAGCCGGTGTTTTTACCACACACTTGCTCTATGCCTGGGTTCTCAACCGCTGCTAAAGCGCTACGGTATGCAGCATTATTCTTAGCAAGCCGCGCCGGTACCCCTTTTTCAGTAAGCGCCTTTAACGCGTTGATAGCTTCCTGTTGTGTCATTTTAGAAACGGGTGATTTTATCAGCATTAATAAAATGGTTATCGTAAATAGCTTTTAATGCAGGCCTGTGATAAGTGTAGGTATTAGTTATATTGCTACTTATTTGATTACCGTTTAAATGGTATCGGTATGTGAGGGTTACCGATTTTGAATTAAAGGCAATTGAAGTAATTTCAACCCCTTTTTCTTTGCATGCAGCAGTAAACTGTTTTGAGGTCATAATTTATTTTTTAGCTGTTAATTACGTTTCTGAGATCAAAGATACCTATTCCGAGCATATTCCCAAACTTTTTTACTCAAAACAGGTAAAAATTTTTCTTTTTATGCTTATTCCAGGCAAAAAAAATGGCAGACCTTAGAAAAAGTCCGCCTACCTCTAAAGGTCACCGGGATGATTGGTAATGAGTTATACGAAGTAAACTCTCTTTAACCACCCGCGTAAAAATTCCTCTTGTGTTGGATCAGCTTCGCAAATCTCAACATATCGTGCAAGTTGTAGACCGTTTAGCAATTTAAGTAGTGCATCCGGGTAAGGGTGCTCGTTAGTTAGCTTTAGAGTTTGAGAGCCTAAAATACCGTCAGCTGTTATTTCAGGGTATAGTTTACCGTTACGATTAAGCAGGTTTAAAGACTTTTGAAGCAGATTTATTGATACTTTGGGGTGCATATTAACACCGGTATCAAAAAGCTCATTAGCGATTTTTTGATTGATTATAGCCCCGAGGCTTATTCGATCCCAAAAATTAAGCTTGTAGAAATCGTGTACCAACTCAATAGGCGGTTCATGGCCTTGATCGATGATTCGCCAACCAGCCCAATAAGGCCAATTTTTACGGGAAATACCCATGTATGTTTGCCCTCCTCGGTCGAGCTTATGGTTAACCTTCCCGCCCTCAAAGTCCAGGGTTTCTTTATACGCTATTAGGAACTCAGCCATTGCGGTATTTTAAGTAAAGTGATGTAATAGACCCAATAAAAAAAGAGAGCTTTAAAAAGGCTGATACGCCGCGAGGATCAACCCCGGTAATTTTTCCAACCCACTGTTGAAACTTATCAATTAGTGCAGTTGCACCAATATACCAAAACTCTTTTTTAAGAGCATATGAATTGATGAACCCGTCAAAAAGTAACCAGGTACTTGCGGCCATTAGCAACCCCCATTCAACTCCGTACAGTTTATGGATTATGTAGTACATCCATACGTGCAGTATTCCACCTGCAATATGCCAGCGAAGATTAAACCCCTTATTTTTTGGGTCGTTGTTATTTGTCCGGTCATCTTTGATAAAGTATATCATCTGCATTATGAGCGCAAACAGACCGGTGATAATATCAATTAACGGCCACATAGCTATTTCTGTTTAGGCCAGGGGTTAACACAAAGCAAAGTGAACCCGACAGTAAATAAAACCGATCCAGTCACAATTAAAGGAACCGAGGCCTTAGCTCTACCAGTTATTTGCGACTGATCCCAATCAAGGCCAAAGCCCAATATAACGATACCCAATAATAGCAACGATGCCATAATGTAACTCCCGTATTTACTCAAGAATTTTTTCATGATCTTAATTATTTAAGTTAATATTGCAAGGTCATAAATTGAAATAGCTGTTAAACGTAAGCCCGGTGTATTCTTACACGGGGTTTTCTTTTTTAGAGCAGGCCACTTAGTAAGGTTAATATAATCCCGATCGCAGCACCGAAAAACCCAGCTCTTAAAACTCTTCTTTTTTGCGTTTTGTTTTCCGCTTTCAATTTTATATTTTCCTTTTTTTCTTCTATGCTTTGTTTTCCGACAGTATCTAACCTAAAGGCAATAGAATCACCGGCTTCATATAGTTTTTTAAAGTAATCATCATTCGATAGTAGAATACTATCATTAATATTACTTAGGCCATTTTCAGTTTCAAAATACTGTGGTAGATAAGTATAAACAATGCTATCACATATAACTATTGCCGAAGCAGTATCTTTTAACTGCTTTTTTTCTTTATAGCCGGTTGAGCTATTTTTTAACTGCGCTTCATACCTGTTTTTCTCTATTTCTATTTGCCCCTTCTCTACCTGCAATCGCATATTAACTTCTTTTCCTTCCAAGTACAGTGCTCTGTACGATTCTACTAATATAGAATCATTGAAGTGCTGTAAAGCTAGTTGCGTGATCTCTTGATCCCCATCATCTTTTTCTTTAGCTGGTAATAGCAGGTAAACACCCATAACTATGCACGTTATGAATGCCAACCAGCCAACTGTGTTTTTTGCTTGTTGCATGTTATATTGATTTTTAGGTTAAGCTATCTGTTTTCTTACGGTCTACTTTGGATGCACCGAAGTAATACGCGATAACTCCGGCTTGCATACTAAGTGTCATGACCACAGTTGTTACGGCAATGTCGTGATTTTTCTCAGGTATGTTACTCCTGAGTATCATTACCTGTATGGCAAACGTGCCAAGGATGATGATAAGGGCGAGTACATTTCTTATGTCCTGCTCTCTCAGAGATTGAAAGAATTGTTTCATTTGGTACGGTTTTTTTTGATGTTGAAATAGTAATTGATACAGGCCATAATAGAGGCGCAAGCGCTAAGGATGAACAGTACATTATCCTTTGTGGCGAGGTGTAAAATACCTAAACCATAGCCTAACCAAAGTTCAAGGTTTCCAGATCGGGTAATCATTAAAGTACGTTTCATGCAAATTACAAATATTTTTACACCTAATACTTTAGTAAAATTACGTTGTAGGTTTCAGTCGTATTGTAGTTTGCTGATCCCGTCGAAACATTATGCACACGTATCGTTACCGTGTTTGAAGAGGAGACCCAGGCATCGTAAATTTCACCATTAGAATACCCCCCGGTAACTTTATTAACGTGCACAACATCGGTAGTTACGGCCCCTGTTACTGTTAATGTTGTTGATGCGCTACTCCCTGCCCCTACAATACCAGGTTGCCAAGTTGTGGAGCCTTTTAGGAATTTCAATACGGGAACAACACCTACCGGCCTTGATTTACTCGTCGCATCATACCCCAAGGGGGCAAAAACACTATCAGCCGTTGTAGCTGGTATAGCTGAAATGTAAACGCTATCACTGGACACAACTGCACGTTGCTTAAATACCTGAACATATGAATGTTGATTAGCGCTCACGTTTTTGTACCTAATTGCAGCGCCAAATGTACTATTTAGTGATAACTGCATCGTTATACTGTCTAAGCTATTGGCAGCATTCATGTAGACTGTGCTCAAGCTTGTATGATTACTTGGGTCGTTACTTACGTCACCGTCCATGTGAAGGGTTGAGAACTTATTTAAAAATGACGGAAACGCAAGACCGCGAGTAATCAAATTAATACTTGACGTTGAATCGATTAATAAGGAATACCCGGCGCCGCTATGCGATCTGTCTGTTGTGAATCTCAAGTTAGAATTTGCAAAATTTGGTATTGCAGTAACCGGCAATTGATATGTCCCTGAATCAGTTTTACTATGCACTAGTAAATTATAATCATTCGCTGGTGCTGTAACTCCTGACAATTTCATAAGGCCGTTAAACCATGATGTACTATTTATCTGAAACTTCCCATTTGCTCCGTTATCTGTATCAGTATTAAATAGATAATTGGTTGTTGCTCTTACATATCTTCCGTATGTACTCCCGTCACTCCCTTGCGCAAGCCTTGAGAAAATAATATCGCCGGCGCTTGCGCTTAGTACTATGCCCCCAGTCGAACCACCAAACATCGTAAAGGCACTTGGCCTGTATGATGAAGCTGCCGAGTTGGTAGTATAAAGAAATCCTAACGGGCCGGAGTTATTATAAAACCTTATTGTAGAAAATGCTCCGCCACCTGTATTCGTGTTTAATATTTTTATACCTGCTGCCGAACTGTTTTTGCTTGTGTTTATCTCTAGGTTAAAAGATTCGGTGGGTGGGCCTCCAATGCCTACGCTTCCACTATTCGCAAAATAGATGTCATCCTCCTGCGGTTGCCAGATATTTTTATTATTTGTAAGTATTGCGTTTGCCGTCATTTGCCCGACCTCGTTTAACGCGATTTGATTGTAGTGGATGCCGTCACCTTGCATTAAACCCCGAGTTACAAAATTAGCTGCATTGTAGTAAACTACTTGGGTCATTGAATCACTATTAGCGATAGACTGTTGTACGTCTCTTATTTGTTGCCAGTATGAATCGATATAAGGTGTGGATGTTCCAACCCGTATAATGTTAAACGGCATAGCAGCACCAAAGTTTTGCCTGAACTTTCTAATCATTTTAGTGAATGCCGCCGTGTAATCAGCCTGTGTTATAGTCCCGGCCTGTAACGCAATCGCGTCGTTCTCGCCTTGTAGCCAAACTACGCCTTTAAATATCGGGTTATAACCCTTGGTAGCTAATACACTCATTGCGCTATTAACACGCGCAACAGCAGAATCGAATAATACACCGGTAGTGTCCCAGTTACCGGCCCCTACGTCCGCTGCCGCGCATTGCGCTGTACCGCCTTTATAACTTGGGATCATGCAAATCATCCTACTAGTCTTATTAAAATAAGTGTTCCCAAATGAGGGCCATGCTGAACCGTATTGTGATTTTTCATTACTGCCGGTAACATTTTCCCCCATCGGATCATTAGCATCTTTGATAACCCCTGTATTTATTTGAAGAACTTTTCCGGTTATAGCTTTTGGTGATAGTGTTGAATCTCCTTTACCTTTTGCATTACTTTGACCCGCTATTAGAAACACATCGATATTCGGTTTTATGACATTCGGCCAATGATCAAATTTAATAAGCCTACCACTTGGATCAATTACTGTGGGCTTTGCGTAAGTCGTGTCTGATACAGTGGGAAGATTAGGATAGTTATGCAGGTACACAGCGCCGTCATGATCAATAGTAACCCTGTCTTTCATAGTAGAACTATCGTTATCAGTAGTCGAAAATACTAATTTAGTTCCGTGCGTTGTATCTGTCCAATCTTGTGTTGTACGTGAATATATGTTAGCCCTACTACCTGTATAAAAACTACCTGTATAACCCCTACCGCTAAAATTCCAAAGGTCGGTTCCTTCGGTTATGGCTAAAGGTAACCCCACTGATCCTAAAGACCGTCTAAAAATAATCGTGTTTGTACCTGTACCAAACGAAGTAAAGGCGGCTGCGTTCATGTTATCGCTTGTAGCGTTGATCTTGGATAGCCCGCCATCGTTTATAACGGTCGGCCCTACAATTAAACGTGAATTGTTTGATCCTTGGCTTTGGTCAAATAAGAAATTGCTATCGTTAGCAAATCTACCCGCCCCATTACTAAAAGGTACTTCGTAAATGTCCCCGGCCCCTTGCTGGCCTCTTATTACGAATTGACGAAACACACCGTTTTTACGATAGTGAAAAATAGAATCGGCAGTCACCCACAAGGTATCAACCCCAAGAGAAACGGAGCCGCCACCGTTCGCACTATCGAGAAAGTCAATTATACCACTTAAAAGATTGTGTAATCTAAGATTGGTAAAAGCCCTCATAGCTTCATTAGTTATAAACCGGTTATTGAAATTCCTTAATGAATCAGTTCCCGGAAATTGCGCCTTACTTGTACTTACTACAGTTAACAGTAGTAAAGATAATATTAGCTTTTTCATTACGATGCTGTTGCGTTTATTTGATAGGGTGAATTAAATATTATAGGATTAAATGTAACTATTGCACTCGCTGCAACCGTATCAACAGTACCAACCACATTTGAACTGTTATCTAATACATCAATGTGTTTATGCACTACCAGGCTTGGGCCTATGATACGGGTTTCTACTGCATCACCAACAAGCACAGTTATTGAACCCGTCCCTGTGGTTGACTGCGCTACTACTTGGACGGCATTTACGAAAATCAAAAATGAGCTATTTGCTGGTTGCCCTCCCGCCTCTGTATAATCGTAGTTTATAACAATAGCATTCGGGTTATTTGCAACGTTTATGCTTGTGCTAAATGTAACCGTACCACAAGCATTAGTGACGTCAAATGAAATCGCTTGCGTATTACCAGGAAAGGCCAACCCGCCAAGTGTCACTACACTGCCGTTTAGGTGTAAACTCATCCAAGCGGGTTTGATAACGTTTGTAATGGTAAATGGTTGTGAGCCGTTTAAGTTAATTGTAGCATTGTACAAGGTGTATGCCAGGCCATCACCAACGTTATTTGAGCCTATTGTTGGCGGTACGCAGGTAGGGGGAGGGTTGTTTACGCCTAAAGCAATTTCAAGATCACGATCAGATGTAAAGTCATATATCTGCCCCCCAAAACTGGATTCATTGAACAGCCCATTATTAAAAGGGGATGTTTTTGTAGGAGGAGCGTTTAGTACCATTTGATTGCCTATGCCCTCAGTAGAAATACTAAACCAATAATACCAATTGCCTTTAGGTACTGGTACCGTTATATCTACGGGATTTGCTAAATTACCCCCACTTGCCTGTGGTAGCGTATCGGTTTGAAATACGGCCTCCCCGTCTGAGTTAATTAACCGGAATTTAAAAAATGCCTGAATGCCTGAACTACCGGAGGTATGTATACGAAGATTAACGAACTCTGGTAAGGCATCTGCGGTTGTGTATTCCCCTTGCCCAAGCAGCTCTACTGTACCGCTTGCAATTTGCCCGGCGCTTGTTTCTATATTACAACTCCTAACAATAGCTTGCCCCTCTACTACTTTATACTGGTTAGCTTCATCCTTATATAAGGCTCTGAAAGGTACCTCTAAAAAATTCTTTTGGTACTCTGCAAAACTGAATATTACAGGGCTTGTACCATCCTCTCTGTACAATACTCCGTCTAACGAACAAGTATAAGTTATCTGCTTGTAGTCGTAGCTTTTAAATTTCCCATTACCTGGCCCTGTAATCTCTTTCTCAATAGTAGTAGGGTTAAGGTTAAAACTCCTTAAACACATAACAGTAGTGTATACCCCATCTACTTTAACCTGAAATAAGCAACTGTTTGATTGTATTAAGGCCATTTATTTAAATTTATATTTGAACTCGTGTAAATCCCCCTCTTGGTTGCCGTCGTTTTTACCAGGTGTAAAACTCTCTCTAAAGTTGGCTTTCATATCTCCGTTATAATAATCTATCGATAAAGGAGGCACTAACTGAAATATGACACCGTTTAATTTAGGGATGTCAGTAAAAACGAAATGCTTATGGAACCCCACCGGGTAACGGATTGACTGATCGTTTCCAGGGTAATAAGCAACGCCTCCTAGGGTGCCTGAAACCTCCCACATTCTACGATAAGATTGGTTATATCTTGCCATGTTGAGGAGCTCTTTAAAGCCTCTGTTCTCGTTTACGTTTTGCCTATGCCACGACCTTGTAGTAAGCGTTGTTCCGTCATTTCTGTATAACGCTCCCTTCAGTACTTCAATCTCGGCATCAGATATAAAAACCTCCTCGTCTATCTCATCAAGGTAGTTGGTATTCTGTTCTGTGTTCCAAAAATCTCCGGTTGCTTCTATATATCCCCCGGCTACGAATGGATGGTATGTAACGCTGAAATTCCTGTAAAACGCATGGGTGTTCGTGCTATCGTAATTCATAAAACATATGTACATCATTCCGCGTTCGGGTGCTGCCGGTACATTCACGTTAAAAGAGCTCCAATTGTTCCAGTTTTCCCCGTCATAGAATTTACTTACAAACCTCATCCTTGTTTGCTGCACCCACCTAAACGGGCCTCCTCCATCAGGGGGATTGTTATTCTCAAGCCAATAAGCTATGCCTCCATTACTTGGTTGAAATACTACCGCTAAATAGTCCATTGTGCCTGTACCGCTCCCCCCTGTACGCCTAAAGTCGAAATCAATATCATTTTTTGAACCTGCTGCAACAGGAAAAGCCGTCGCGATAAGGAAGGTGTGACCAGGTGTGTTTCCATTTTCTAAAACAATCTCACGAGCCGTTTCAACCCCATAAATATTATAAGTGGATAGACGATAAGCCCTGTCTGTTGTTGGCGCTGGGTGGGGCGGGTCTTGTGATGGATCGCTCGGGTTGGATATGCCGAAAGTCCAATCATCTATTGAATACGCTTTTTGATCCGGGTTACCTATACCAGGTATAAAAGTGCCTCTTTCAAAAGTATTGTTCTTCGGTATCTCCGGCCAAGGTACGTAGTTATAAGTGTGTCGAGCACGTCTAACCGAATAATTACAACCCGCTTCTAAATCCCCGTTAATGGGGTGTAAAGTTTGTTGAGTTGCTATAATGGCGGGGTCGTGATCCAACATGCCATAATCAACTATTAAGCCTGTCCAATCGTATTCTGTAAACCATATCTTTGGCCCCGGTGAATCTTGCATTTCACCCAATCGCATGATAACCCACTTACCGTTAAACTGTTCTATTTGATACCCCTCTTTTAATATTATCTCTAAACATGAATAACAGTCTTTAAAGAGTATAGGATCAGCTAAAAAGGTTGCATAATTCAATTTGGCTTGATTGAAAGTATCGAAGTAAGGGAAGAAATTCCTGTCACCCATACTCGCATCATATATATTCGAGTATACGACAATATTAAGTTGCATATTGGTTTGTGCAAGACAACCGCATATGTAATCAATTAAACGATCTGGCCCTCTGAACTCGCTACCGTCATATTTTTTAAGTTTAGGTTTTTTTAATAACCCTAGATTATCGGTAGCAGTTAGTTTTATATCTTGTCTTATGCCTATTAAACTACTTGTCCCTTCACGAGGCGTTAAAAAACCAACAAACTCGATTTGCCCGTCTGTAATAAGTATGATCTTCCATTCATCATGAAACGAAACTATAAAATCATCCCATTCAGCTCCACTATCCTCCCGTAACCAGAGTGTGAAATTAAGTTGTGTAGTTAGTATCGTGTCGGCCCCTCCCCCTTCCCCGCTTAACACCTCCCTGGTAAGAGATGATAACTGTAAAGGCGTTACTTCATCAGGTATAATGTCTTTACGGTGCATTTCAATTCTCACCCGTTCAGTGACCGGCGTTTCAAATTCTACTATATGGGTTAAATGGTATGTCATTATACTAATCTGTTAAATCTATTTGTTTCTTGTTCTAATAATGCAACCAGCTCACGGCCCTTCACACTCAATGAGCCTTTTACTACAACGTTTGTTTGCCCTCGGCCTCCTATCATATCTGGTAATTTGTTAAGTGGGATAATAGCCTCTTTACCGGCCTCACCAACTAAACCAATTGTTGGCCCTGTAACAATACCGCCTTTAGCAAATTTTGGCCCTTCAAAAGTTGCATTCTTTAAAGCCGCCCCTGCTGCTATAAGCCCGATGCCCGCAAGGACTGCCAAAGCAGGGTTCTTAACTGCCCACGTCTCAAGGGTCTTTTTAAGCAGTTGTATTTTAATCGCAGCAGCTATAACGTACTTTCCTATTTGCTGCATCACAGAGCCGAGTATACTTAACATTTGCCGAGCGGCATTTTTTAACCCCTCTCCAATATCTTGCCCACTTATAGCATTTGTAAAAGCCTCGCCTAAACTCTCTCCGAAAGTGGAAAATAAGTCTCCTTGTAGGCCTGCTAACGAACTTCTTATATCTTCCGAGAGTTGTTTATTAATTTCCTCTACCCCTTCAATCAATCTAGTTTTCTTACTACCTAATAGCCTTACACGAACATCATGCAAGGTAATAGTTATCTTTTCTAAATTGGTCGCTTTCGCTACTCGGTCTTTCATATCCGTTACATCTACGGAAACGCTACCAGGTTTGAAAACTATTCCCGTACTATCTGTGAATTCTATCGGGGCTATCTTAGTAGTGAAAGACTTTTTTATTATCTCGTTAAAATCGAGTTTATCAATAATAGGTGAAAACTTAACTTTTGGTGAGGCCTCTAATGAGGTAGCCTGATTTAAAAAAGCCTCGTTTAATTGATCCTGAAATCCTCTTATAAGGTCGTCAAATTCGCCTTGTGTTAATCTCTTCTTATCATCTCTCGCGGCTATCCTTACCTGTAAATCGAATATCTGCTCTTGTAGCTGTACTAATTCACTGGTATCTTTGGTTGACTTTTTTATCCTTTCGAGTAAAGCAAGGCGCTTCTTTAAAGCGTCCTCCTCCTTTTTATTTTCAGTGGTATTTACTTTAACACTCGGGCTAAGTGCCTGAATGTTTTTCATTATGTCGTTAATCTGTTTATCCAATCCCGATAGCTCCCTTTCAGTCTTTTTTACCTGTCCTTCAAGTAAAGCGATTTGAGCCGGGTTCACTATACCACCTGCTTTTTGTATAGCCTGTAATCGCTCAAGCTCTTTTCGTGTAGCCGTAAGCGTTCCAAGGGCATCTATCCCTGAAAGGTTTGCGCCTTGTTTCTTTATTTGCTGTTCGATTAACGCTTCTAATTTTGCCTGTAATATGCGAACGGCTACTACATTTTTAATATTTGCCAAAAATGCGGTGTAAGCCTGATCAAGTCCGGTTACTGCATCCCCTTCTAATTTTAGATTCTTGAATATCTCAGGGGATATGTTTTGTAACTGTTTAATTGCGGCTAATCTGCGCTCTCGCGTTTCTGTTTCATTCCTTAACACAGCAACGAGCGTGCCTACTTGAGCGGCTTCCTTAGCGGTGGATGCAAAAGCGCTGTTAATTGCCTGGTTTAATTCGTCTGACTTCTTTTTTAAATTCTCAGCTTCCTTACTTGATTTAAAAAGCTTGTCACCAAATAACACAAGTGCTGAGGAAGCCAAACTAATGGCAAGGCCTAAACCCCCGGCCCCAAGCAGAGAAGAGCCAAGGGCTTGCATTGCTGCTTTATTAGAGCCTGTTTCAGCCCTTAAACGTTGGAACGATTCAAGTAATGGGTTAAGGTTGTTTGCGATGCCTATAAAGCCGAAAGGGGCATCCTGCACTACCCTGCCAAGGTTAGTGACTGAGTTCGTGGCTTGATCAATGCCTCGTTTGGCATCAGGGGTTATAATTGGCCCAATACCTTTAATGCGTTTGATCTCGTCCTCGGTTTTCTTTAACTCAGCATTGAGCTTTGCCACACTTACCGGATCGGTTGCGTGTTCAAGCTCTAATTTAAGGACTTTTAAATCTCCTTTTAGTTCTTGCAGGGTTTTAGTAATAGGGGCAATATCGCCCCCGACTGATACTTTAAATTCGGGCATCGGATTATTTTATAAGGCCTTTAGCTTTAAATTCCTTTAATACTGCGCGTGCTTCTGCATCCCCTCTTTTTGCTTGCTCTTCTTTAGCCTCTTTTAACCATTCTGCTCTTTCCTCTGGTGTCGGGTCATCTGGTAAAGGATAGAAATCCCAAACATTCTTTTTACCGTCGCTTTGCATATACATTATTAACCGAGTTCTACGCCATGCCTCACGGTTATGGAAGAGTGCTATTTCTTTTTTCTCTTCTCTTTCTTGCTCTTGTTTCCTTTCATAACCCTGTTTCCTGAGTTCAAATTCCCGAAAGGTACATGCGTAGAATTGTTTTTGTGTGAGGCCGAGTTCGTAGAGTGCATAGGATTCAATGAATTCCCAATCAATTGTTTTTTTTTCTCGGCCTCCTCTGTTGCCGCTTGGGCCTTGTCTACCATTACTTTTGTATAACGTGAATCAGTAAACACTTTAACAATGCGCTCGGCTTCGTTTGGTGCATCAACTAACGTTTCTTCTACGTATTCAACAAAAGTCCCAAGGGTAAAAACAGGTACCTTATCATCTATTAGGCACTGGTTTTCGTATGCAGCAAGTAGTAATTTAGCCATACCAAGAGCTAATAAATCTACTCCCGAAAAATACTTTTCGTTATTGTCCGAGAGTAGCATACTAGCATACTCCTGACACGCAGGCATCCCAAAACGGATTATTGTTTCCTGACCTTTTACCAATATCGTAGTAACTCCCGAGGTATTAATTTCCATAAATTATGCAGGTGCCAATTGGGGCAACCCAGTTCCTTTAAGTGAAAAATCAAATTTAACCAGGTCGTTAGCGCTGTTTTTCTGGTTAACGCTTTCAACCTTTAAAGAGCCTTTCAGGTACAGTAGGCTACTTACAGAGCCGGTAGACGGCCAACGAACACGACCAAGGATAGTGCCACCAGTCAGTATAAGCGCCTCTAAATCCTCCTGACTTACCTGTGAAGCGTCGGGGGCAATATCCGTAACGGCTTCACCGGAAAAATCGAATTTAGGAGCACCAACACCTTGCAGAGTACCGCAATTTAGTGTTTCGGTTTCCGTTAGTGTTGCACTTAAATTTCTTGTCCAGTTAGTAGCGCATACTAACATTTTCCAGGTAGTTCCCCCGTCAAAACTTAATTCAAGGGGGTTATCTGCTGCGTTTACATAGACACTCATTGTACGGAATTTAAATTTTAGTAATTATTAATGAGAATTGAAGCATTTTAGTGACTACCGTTCTTGCTTTTGCCTGCCCTAAAGTCATTGTCATGCTGCTAGCGCTTTCAAGTTGCACAGCATTATAACGCCAACCATTTTTATCAGGTAATGCTGCACCGTTAGGGTGACCGGTAGGATTAATCAGGTTTTCTATTTTATCGGAAACCAAATCAACGTAATCGTAAGTAGCTGAATTCTGCTGAGTGTGATAAATCTCAATTTCAATATTGCACTTCCAGCTTTCACGAGCAAGGTTAGACCGGTTTTGTGCGAACTGACTTGTTATGAGGACGTATAAAGGTTCCTCACTCTCATCCTTATTCGAGAAAACAGGAACAGTAACAAGCCCGTCGCCAGGTATGTTTACACTCATTCCGTCTAAAGTTTCAAAGAAACTAGTGCGTACGGCTTGCTCTCTGTTCATTTGTTAAATAGGGTGTTTAATCTTGTTTCAAGTTTCTGCGTTTCTTCCAAATACGCAGGGATTAAAAACGGGTGTGGGTTTCGGCCCTTGTGTAAAATTTTTAAGTAAACTCCGTGTATATCTGCACGTTCCAAACCTCGACGAGCCCCCCATTGCTCAATACTTTGTGCTAAGGTGAGGCCTCCTGAATTTATTTTAATGCCTTTAAAAGTGTTTGCAAACTGTTGAAACTCGCTTGGTAGTGTTGTTACGTAGTTTGCGGCTTCTTTCTTAGTACCAAACTCCGCAAACGCGCTATATTGCGACGCGCTTATAACCTCAAAATTGAACAAGCTCTTTTTTACGTAAGTAATCCCCCGAGCGAGTACCCCCATATCCTTTGAGGTTTTTTGCTTTGCTATACGGACTATGTTGACGGCAGCGGCTTCCATTTCATACGAAACCTCTAAAAGAAATTGGTAATTTTCTTTTGTTAGGTCTTGCATCATTTCATTTATCCTAACCAAGTATATCGCGCCAAACTTTATAGCCATTACTTACCGTATTGTGATAACTCAAAAACAAAATAAGCCTCTTTACCATCGTCCACTACATTCCATGCTAAGAGTGTGTACAGTGTCGGGGCAGTATCGCCCCTATGCAAAATAGTAAACCTGGTTTGCATATCTAAAACGGCCATTATTGCTGTTTCATAGCGAATAGTATACTTACATAAGTTTATACTAATCACCGCTCCGCTTTCCAAAACCCTTGACCCGTTTTTTTGTTCGAACTTGCCTCGTACCGTTTTAAAATCGTTATAAACATCTTTAAACCCTGCACCAACTGCCCCTGATCCGTTATGTGTTTTAACGGCATTTATTTGCAGTGTAGCAAATGTCTTAAAATCACTTACCAAAATTTTTTTCATGGGTATGCTCGGTATATGAACGGTGTTAAATAGGCTTCGGCTTTTCCTGCAAACTCTTGCGTTTGTTGTACATCGTTACGATTTTCGTACCGGTAAGTAATTTCCGATAATATTGCCTCTTGTAAATTAGCAGGCAGCTCTTCGTACCCTGCTGTGTATTCGACAAGTAGTATACCGGTTTTTTCCAATAACAATTCGTCTCCTATTAACTCGTATTGGTCAGTTGCTAATACCTCATAAGTATTCGGTGCTGTTTTTAAGGAGACTGAGGTTATTTCAATTACCGGTATTCGTGGAATGCGGAAACATGAGTTGTTGACATTAGCCCAAACCTTAACAACTGTTTCAGGGTAAAACACGTTTTTAGTGTATTCCTGAAACGCTACTATAACGGCTTTACGTAAACGCGTTAATATGCCGTTATCCTCATCATGGTTAATTACCAATTCGCTTTTAATTGTGGCTAACGGTAATATAGCCTCAAAAGCGGCATCCTCAAGCGCGTTTACTTTAATGTCTATAATTCTGTTTTGCATCTAATAAGAATTTTTCAAATTCCCGCATTTGTTTTATATAAAAGTCCTCAAGTTCTATGGCTCGGTTGAAACCGGCAATTGAGCATTCTTCGTAAAAACTTTTATTGTCAAGCTCTTTAATAAAATACTTAAATAGGGAAATGTCGTAATTATCGCCGTCGTGGGAAAGTATGTTGCCGTACTGATCTGTTTCTTTTTTGCCGCGAGGATTTACGAAAGTTGCACCGCCTTTACAGTTCTCTATGAGGCCTTTGGTTGGACAGGCTACGACAGGTATGCCGTTTATCATTGCCTCGGTTGCTACCCTGCCCCAGCTCTCGTAACGCGAAGGTACTAATAAAATTCGAGTTTGCCGGTAAATCTCCTTTACATTGTTGGAATGCTTCACTACTTTCACATTCGGTAAGCTTTCCAACATTTTTACAATGGTTGGTTGCAGCCCCCCGTCATCGTATGAGCCAATAACACCGAGAAATTTTCTATCTGGCATCTCTTTTGCCAGACGGTAAAAAATCCAACCGCCTTTATTTTCGTTAAGGTTAATGAGGGTGATGTATTCGCCCTGTTTCGGGTGAAGCCCAAGCGAGTACTCGTCTATTGGACAAGGGGGGTACAATACCATGTTATGGTGATCGTAGCGTAACTCTTCTTTTACCCAATGGCTATTATACACTACCGATTGTGGCTTTATGGCTTCCTGTATTTCAGGGTATTTAAAACTGTTATGTACAAAATGAACAACGGGTTTTTTTACGATACTTGAGACGTTGATCGTGTACTTTGTAAAGTCCAGGTGAGTTAAAACAACATCGGCCCAACGATAAACATCAAGATTGCTCATGTTGGCCGGTACGTTGCCGAACACGTCTACCCCTTCATAGTGATAAGTGTCTTTACTACGTAAATTAAGTATGCGCACCTCATGCCCCTTTTTTAGCAGGTACTTATTTATGTTATGGGCTACGTACTCAGCCCCGCAATTATGCGTTGGTGGGTATAGGTGAATGCTCCACATTATTCGCATTGTCTATAGTTTTATAGGTTATCATCGCTGTATGGCAGAGTATTTTATCGGCCATTAAAGGCTTATACTCTATATCTATTAACTCTTTTAGAGAACCCTGTTTTTGTATTTCAGACAAACTTCTATTTACACTGTTTTCGAATTTTTCAGGGTCAAGATTAACAACGACTGTTATAAGTTTCATAATATAGCTGTTTACATTATTTTCCAGCCATCGCAATAAATGTCTTTGGCTGTTATGTTAGTGTATTTCGGCCCAAACCAGGTAGCGGGAGCGATTACCTGCTTGTCTTTATTTTCTGATAAGATCGCAGCAGCAGCGCTATACGAGCTGTTACCGATGATGAAGTGCTCACATTTCTTCATGATAGCAAATGAATCAAGGTAATTGCTATAAACCGGCACCATGTTGTTGGCTTGCTTCATAAGACCGTTTATTTCGCACATATCTGCGAGTTGGCTAATAAAGCACTTATCATCACTGAAAACAAGGAACCGGCTGTCACTTGGAAAGTGTTTTATCGCCTCAACATACCAGTATACCGGAATAACTGGGTGATATTGGTTATCGTAATCCCCCCGTCTTGCATGAATGGCAACAAACGGTTGCACTGTATCTTTCTCCTTTTTCATTCGCATAAAATGCCGTACCTCATCAATGCAATGGTCAAAGTATTTTAGGCTTTGGAAATGCCCGGAAAGATCGTAATTGCCAGGCGGCAAAATAAGATTCTGATAACCCCACTCAACCCCTACGCCCTGCCAAGGCTTTTTTTCGATGTAACCTACATCAAAACCCGTAGCAACGGGTAACTGATTAACAAAGTGCTGATACACGTTTATATCCTCTTTAGAACCGAATTTTTCACCGTGATCATAATTACGCCAAATAGGAAAAACCGGCTCCATAGCGTTTTTACGAGCGATACCGATAGTCCCGGCCACCTGGAATACCTGATTTGCAAAACGGCCATGCCTCCCGAGCTGGGAAAAAGTACAATACCCCGACATAAAAAATTATTTGGATGGAATTATAAAAGAATTATCTTCGTTCAAGCAGTTCGTTAGAGGAAAGTACTGACTAGTTTTGTTTTATTTGCCGACCTTAAAAGCCCCCGATGGTTTCTACTATCGGGTTTTTCTTTTACTGCTCTTTTATCCACACACCATAAGCGCAATCTGCTTCGTGGAAGCCCTCAACGGAACCCCCGGCGTAGAGATTAACAGAACTACCAAACCAGCGTTGAAAGTCTTTTAAGCCATAGGTGTGAGGGTGATACTCTGTGATCGGTTGATCGATTGGCTCAAAAAAACGTATACGATCACCAAACTGTTTAGCAGTGTTTACAAAAACCTCGGGATCGATCACATGTTGCATTACATTCAATAACCATACTTCTGTGAACCCTTCAATCTTTTCAATGTGGGTCATCGCTAGCTCAAAAGCCTCAGTAAACAATTCAAAGCCGTAAGCTTTACAAGTATTTAACAAAATTTCAGAAGGCATTGGCTCAATTATAATCGCTCTGCCCCAATTTGAACACCCTTCGAGCGCCGGGAAATCAGCAGGCCCAACTTCTATAACATTCAGACCGTGTAGATTATTACCGAGGCCTAAGAACTTGAAGTAATTACGGTAGGCTTTGCCGTAATGGATCACCCCTTCGGTATGATCAAAAGTGTGTTGTGCTCTTTCTGCCTTCTGCGCTTGCTCCCATCGCCCTTGAGTAATTGGTAACTTTTCTCTTGAGGGTAAATCCTTGAACAGTTGAGGTAGTTCATCCTTACCATACCTTTTTGCCTCTTCGGCCAAAGGGTCTTTTCCGATTAATTCATGTACTTTTTCTAAAGGAATGATAGCCTCTTTACCCTCCTCACCTGTGGTTGCTCCTTGTACATCGCTTACTACGCCCCCTTTCTCAAATGATGGTACGGGCTTCTCTACATTAGCCCCGGCCAAATTTCGGTTTCCTGGTTTGTCTCCTCCTTTGGAGGCTCCTGTTTTTTTTGACATATAAAATTTAATGTTGGGTGATAAAATGCTTCGCCTATGGATGAAAGGTATATCTCTCCTGATGTTTTAGCCTTTCTGAATTCTATATCGTAAAAATATAAACTACCGCCTATAGGTACCTCCTTAAACCCGTCATGTTGTACTATTAGTACATGGGTATCACTGTTTACTTCAAGTTGCCGGATTAACTCAAGTTCCTGTAATAATGCTTCGAATATTGCAGGATCGGCAATAAGTTCAGGATTGACAATTATACAACCTTGTTTCATAGCTGTTAAATGTTTTTTGGTTGGTTCATAAATCGTTGTATTGCTTGATCTATAGGCAACCCTAACCGCTGCGTTTCAATTAACCATTCTTCGTTTCTCCGTCTGTGGTGGTAAAACATTTGCGGGTAAGTGTCATCTGGGTGATACCCTTTTAACGGCCCTCCGTATTGTGCGGGCCACCAATGTAATTTGATACCATCCTCAATGGCAAGGTTGGTAATAATACTTTGATCATTTCTGTGTTCTCTGAATTCAGGTAATTGGGTTGCATTTAATTGGTCATCAATAAAACCAGGTATGCACGACCAGGCTAACCACCGTGAAGCAAACTCGCGAGTATACTCGTTAACCCGCATAATAATAACCGATGCTTGTACTTGTTTATAATGCGTGTAACCTTGGCCTGCATAATCCCATTTACCAGGAACCCCAAACATCTTGGACATTACTTCGACTTTACACCAATCGATTTGTCTGAAACCATTAGAAAATAGGAATATGTCATTTTCCCCCTCGTAAATCTCAGTAAAAAGCTGATCTATTAAACGGTACACCGAGTTAACCCACTCTACTCCGCTATCACAGTATATCAAAATGTCCCCGGGTTGGGTTTTTCTGATATAGTCATCAACGATATAGGGTTTCCACAACCAGTAACCCCTCCCGCCTCCGCGCTGCTCTGCTTCTAATATGTTTCTATACCGCTTAAAAAAGTAGGGGTCAATGTCATGTGGACTGTACTCTACTACTTTATCAATTTTGCCGACCTCTTTAGCTGATTTTGTACAAAGCCGTTGGCTGATAGACATATTACTATCAGCATAGCAAATTAAGTGCGTTTGCATATGTGTTTTAAAATTATATCGGAACCTGTGAAAATAGTGTCATAGTTTGTAGTGCTATTCCAAATCAGGCTTTTACCGGGGCGCTGATAAGCTGCCATCGGTGACACTATGTACGAATTAAAGCGGGAGAGGTTACCAGAGAGCCAATTATCAAACATTTGCTCGCTTTCACCTGGGACGTTCTCAAGGATGAAAGTAATACATTTCTTGGAAAATCCAAGGGCATGAGTTGCCCACGCGTTATGCACACGGCAAAGGTGTGGGCTGTAATACTCCGGTTTAGGGTCACCGGAATGCAGAATATTAGCACCAAGGTACAGTATATCCCAATCCTCCGGTAACTCACTGAGAGCCTTTTCTACGTGATCAAGCTTAACAAAGGTAACATCATCCTCAAGGAGCAAAAACCGGTCAAACGGGCTCCTCAAGAAGTATTGGAGCAGGGTTTTAACGGACAGGTTAAAAGATTGGTGGGGGCCGATTGAGGGTAGCGCCTCAAAACGTACCACGTTTGTTAAACCGGCCCGTTTAAACTCTTCTATTGAAAAACCCCACCGCTCAGTTGCAGTGGGGTGATTTAAACAGGCTTTAAAAGGAAAATAGGTGTCGAGGGTCATTAGGCTGTTTGATAGCTAAACGCCTCTAACCTGCGTTGCAGCAATGCTACTCTCGCCTCAACGCGCATCGTATGAATATTGTTATACACTGCCTTATCATGCTGAGTGAATACCTGCACTTTCAGACCTTCACCTGTAACCTGCATGATACCGGCTTGACGGGTGTCACCTGTTACAAATTTAGCATCTGTTAAAGCGTTGGTAGCAGTAACGTAAACGGGTACCCCTAATACGATGACTGCACCAAGCGGGCTTACCCCAACAGTATTAACGGGCAAACTGTAATCGGCGGGTTTAGTTATCAGCAATTGCGACCAAAGAGCAGGCCTCATTGCGAACATGTTAACCCCGCGTTTTGTTTGACGCATAGCGGCAACACTTTTGATCATTGTCTCAATAGGTGCTGCACCAGGTGTTACGGTTGGGCCGTTAGACTGCAAAAGCAAGCTCTCCCACATTTTGAAAGTCTCAGTATCAAGATAATCTTCGATCAATTCATTACCAACATACGACTGTAACATAGGTATATCGGTAAGCGCTTGACGAGCGATATCTACGTAACCGGCCAAAAACTCAGCATCTACTTTAACCGGCGTAAGGTCGTAGTCTTTCTGCGATTTAGCAGCGCCGTGAGTAGTTTGGAAAGTAACCGAGCCATCCCCTGTAGGTGTATTGGCTCGATAAAATACGTAACTACCTGTTGCGCTGTCGAAAATAGGAAATATGTCACGGAAATGCGTTTCCACGTGACCGCGAGTAGCAATGTTTTGATCAATGGTAGGTATGCCAGAGATTGAAACACTACCAACATTATTTGCTAAGGTCAATGTACCAGCGGCTTTCACTTTACATTGCCGACCTATTTTCTCGGTGGCAAAACCTGCAGGGGTTTGATCATCCACTTTGGCAAGCTTTTCAGCGTTATCCTCAAGTGATTTATAGATAAGACTTTCAAAGCTGTTTACTGGATTGCCGTCCGCTCCTAAAATGCCCCCAATGTTACGACCTGCTTTTGCTTTTAATTCAAGAACCTCTTTTTGGATATCCCCGAGTGTAGCTTGTTTTTTTACAAGCTCTTCATTAAGCGAAGTAACTTTTTCCGTATACTCTTTAGTGAGCCGGATCACTTCATCTTGTGCGTCTTTAAGCGCTTTCTCCTGCTTTTCTTTGTACTCACCTACCTGTTTAGAAATGTCGGAAAGTGTTACCTCGCCATCTGTTTTGTAAGCGGCAAAGCCCTTACGATGCACCCCCGGCATACGGCGGGTTATCATCTGCATTGCACTTGCTTTTGTGAACGGAATGAAATTTTGTTTCATGATAATAACAACGTTTGAATGTTTAACAATTGTAATTGGGTTGCTTCATCATTTGGTACATTCGACTGCTCTCTCGGTTGGCCATCCTTGAGAGTGTCGTTTCCGTCCATAAAGAATAAAGCCTCTATCTGCTCGGCTTCTGCGATCACTTTTTGTAAAGTGGCATCAGAAGCCGTTGAGTTTCTTGCGAATGATTTTAATTTTTGCAGGTGTTGGGAAAGTTCATCAGTAGTCCACGATTTTTGCCCCCATACTAACTTATCTTTAAACCTTGCCACTGTGTAAGATAAGTCTTGTATCAAATAGTTAACCCAAGTATACAGGTCTGAGGTTTCAGGCAAAGAAGCGCCAAAGTTTACCAAAGATACGAGGTTGCCGTTAAAACTGGAAATAAAATCTCTTAAGTAGGTAACCTCAGCCGGGTTTAATTGCTTTAATATTTGATCTCCGATAACAATATCCTCAGCCGCTTTTGATACTGAGACTATTTTACTTTCAGGGTGCGCACCCCAATGCGTTAATACGCTTACCTCTTTTAAAAACACTTCCCTGAAATCATAACCTCCTGCTTGGTTCTTTGTGTACTTACCAGATATGGGAGCGAACAGATATGAGCTATCAGTTATTATCTTCTCATCCATCATTTTCAAAGTATCATCACCAAGAGTGTGCGTACCAAACCACATTTTAGCATAGGCGTGCCTGTCATCCTCCCAAAAGCTTTCTGCCATTTTACCAACTCCGTTACCAGTGTAGAGCCTACCGGGAGCAAGGGTTTTATCATGGTTTTGGAATATTCTCACGTCCTCAAAATCATTCCACGACTTTGTAAACATGCCTTTAAAGGCTCGGTCTTTATCGCGATCAAATGAATTGTAGGTAGCGTATGCCGTTACCGCTGTACGCTTACCAAGGTCAACATCTGCAATTGAATTTTGTGCAGCCTTTTTTGTTTTCATTGGGTAACTCATGATGGTTTATATTTTTGTTGTTTTGGAATTAGTCTACCGTTTTTGTCCCGTTTTGGCTCTAACCCTCTAGTACATCTGCAATTAATAACATTTTCGGGGGAGCCTGCTGGATCGCCGGGGCCGTTCATCAGATCAACCCCTATTTGCAATTTCCCTCTCATCCTTGGTACGTGAAAACTTGCATCCCCGTCTACCTGTACCCCATCCATCTTTAAATGAGAATCTCGGGTACGTCCGTCATGCGCTGAAATCCATACTTTCTCTACCTCAAATGGTACGCTATCCTGTACCATGTTATCAGCATGATTAGCCGCTATCGTTAACTCCGTTCTAACGGCTCTTCGTGCACGAAATAAAGAAATTTCTTGTTCACCACTTGACTGCAACTCTTGTATTATTCGATCTATGCCCCACCCTTGGGCCTGCCCTTCTAATAAGACTTTTAGTATTTGTTGTTTTGTACCGTCTGTATAAGGTAGTACTGCCCTGGTTAGTAGGTACTGATTAAGGTACTCGGTAATTGATTGGTTCCATGCCTCGCTAAACCCAAAAGCCCCGCTATCTTTACGTGTTTTTTTGACTTTTACAGCAGCTAACTTCATCAAGTTGTTGTAAACTGCCGTAGCATAAGACATTGCGAACTTTCTAAACAGGTCACTAACTACATTGCTTACTTCCTCATTTACTATAACAGCATTTACTGAGTTTATAGCGGCCCTTACGCCCCTTTCTTGTAATACCGTTATGCAATCATTAATTTGGCTTCTAAACGCCTTATATAACTTGTTTGTGTAAGCGATAGACCACCAACTTAATAAAGCATCATAGTTTTTAGCGATTTGCCGCCTTTTTTTCGAGTTCATTAAGCACGGTGTTTTTAAGGCTTTCACTTTGTAAGGCTGCGATCTCTTTTTTCATCTTGATCACAAAGGCCCAACGGTTATTTTTAGCTCCTATCTTTTTACTCGGGCACATATCATCAGTGATTGGGAAAAAAGTCTCACTCGCTGTTATTAGACGTGCCTCTATTGCCTCCGGTGTTAATTGGGTTACCATTATTATCAGAGTTTAGTAATTCCTGTTGTGCTTGTTGCGAAAATTCCAACTGTTGCATTACCTCACTAAGCGGCTTCACTCCATCGGGTACCCACGGCTCGTCAAAAGTCTTATCCTTGATAGGATCGAAGCCAAGCTCAGTAAGCTTACGATTTGGTGGAATGTACCACGCATTCTGAAACGCCGTAATAAGCGCAGCAGTGTCTTTGCGCATCTCTGGCAAGCTGGAAAAGTCGGAGCTTATAACAACTGAGGGGAAACCGTCCGCATCAATCAAACTAAATGCCAAAGCGAGTGCCTCAGTCATCTTATCGTCTATGTTTAGGCAAGCCGGTGCAATTGTGTTACTGACCCACCCTTTTTGTGCCTGCTCTTTGTTAGCGTAAGTTGTTTGCGTATCGAATAACTCAAACGGTACGGATAATAAAAAACACAATTCCTGCCAGGTCATTTTTTTACCTTCCAATAATGCTTCATCTACACTTGCTTTTGCTATGTCCAGGTAAGACCATTTGCCCCCAAGTGTTGCGATCGCTCCTTTTACTTCGGCGGCATTATTCACGCGTTCGTCTATAAGGTCTTTTATATCTTGCTTTTGTTTCTCAGTTAGATTATCCCATTTCAAGTTATCGTTGACAAGCACACCTTTAGCGCCATCATTCTTAAACATGCGATCGGTGGCCGCTACTGCATCCTTATTTTCTTGAATCGTTCTACGGCCAACATGCAGGGGGTTAAGGCCCATCAGGTGTTCAGCATTGGAAGGGTCAAAGACAGGGTTTTGTCTTTTCCAATGTATCACATCGCATTTACGTAAAGGTATTTTTTTACCATTGACATCTAACCAGTACGCAGCTACGCCAAACATATCAACAGGGTCAGGTATAGCGCCAACAAAACCAGACGGTATAACGAACATTTCAAGCACAGGCAACTTAGCAATCTCCTCATCAGTCCTTTTACGAAATTGCCCATATTCCATTTGACCGTTGGCCGCAATGCGAGGAGCTTCATAGGCGGTAAACTCTTCGGCTACATCTCCACGATTGAGCCATATAATACCGTCTCCTGTGGACTTGTAAAAGACCCGTAAAAGCTCGTAAAATTCTGATTGGCTTTGATTCTTATTGGGTCTACGTAATAGCCTGGCAAGGTCTTTAACGCCTTTACCGTCAACCAAACGTTTATCATATACGCGATCACTTATTTTGCTTTCAGCACTGTATATGTAACGAGGGATTGAGGCAAATTTCTCAGCGTCGTGATTGATGATAGAAAACAGAGCGGTATTATCTGCATAGCCCTGCTCTATGGAGAGGCGTTTATCTATGTCCGGCCATACTTCGTTTACCCACATATTCCAAGTAAGCGAAAATACTTGATTGGCTGAACGCTCTATACTGCGTATACCTAATACTCTGTTAAGTACGGATTGTAAGATATTTGGCATTTGTTAAATATTCATAGTTTACGAAAAAGAGCGGTCAACGTTGATACGTAACCGCGTAAAAACATGCAACCAAACACATGTTGTTTATTACTCAAAGACAAACTTAAAAACCCCATATTTGCGGCTCGGGGTCAAGGTCAAAGTACTTACGCATACTGATACAGTCCCAATAGTCTGTTGATCTACCTATAATTTTCTTAATGTCTTTTTTACCAAGTACGTCGAGCTTACCATCTGAATCAATGTCTTTGCACTTTACCTGTTCTAAATCCTCTGTCAACCGGGATTGCTCGGCCTCATCAGTTTCAAGACCGGTGTTCATGATCTGTACTGTGATAATGCCGTTATTAATATCCTCAGCTGTTCTAAACGAGCACTGAGCTTTTAAATTCTTATAATTCTCTGGAATTGGTTCCCCTGTTTCTTCGTCGAAATTGGGGTTAACAGGTGAGGGGAAAGGACGTGAGTTATTTACAAATTGCCGACAGTCTAAAATATCTACTACACCGCCGCCTACTCCATCAGCATCAACTAAAACCCTGTGCATAGGTACTTGGTGGCGTTCAGCAAATATACGTATTTTTTCGGCAGTTTGCTTAACGGATAAATTTATGTACCTGTAAAGCTGCACATGCCTACCACTCCATAAGCCAATGACGGTTGAATCGGGGCCATACCTAGCCACGTCCACGGTAATGTGGTCTACAGGCAACCAGACAGTAGGCGTGCGGTAAATACGGCTTATAGCTTCATACCCTATCAGTGCTGAGGGGTCGGCGTCATACTCCCAAATACCGTAGCGCAGCCTTTGCAGAGTAATACCCTTAAACCCTTCTAACTTCTTTATATAACCGCTTTCTCCTTTCTTGTTATCGGTGACCAAAGCCTTAATAAATGCCTTGTTGGCTGGTAGATTATTGTTCTTGTGAGGTAAGTAATACTGATAGTAAAGCCAATTCTTTTTAGGGTTGCAGGTTATAAGGGTCTTACCGAGAAGGTTATACTTATCGTTATGCTGCCGACCGGTACGGCTTGAGATCATATTTGCTGCATCCTCATGCACTTCCCCGGCCTCTTCGACCCAGCCCTGTGTATATTCCAGCGATCCAAAACGCTCGAATAATGGATCACTGGGTAAGTATTTCAAATCGATAAGGTCAATACGTGAGCCGTTCTTAAAATTAAAACATTGGTCTTGACCGTTGAACTTAAAGAGGTTCTCTTTTTTTATTTTATGGTAGTTACAGACCTTGTAGAGAGTGGGTACAGTGGACTTACGTAATTGCTTTAACTCACTTCTACCCACAAAGTAAGTGGTGCCTGGAAAGCTCGTTGCATTACGTAACAACCATTCACACCCAAGCCACGACTTACCGCCACCGGCAGCACCGCCATATGTTATGTATTCGGTTGTGTGATCCGTTAGTTTAGTGTAAGCGAGATGTTGTTTCCACGAGGGGTCAATTGTAGGTATCATGTATCACGGATTAAAATGCAAAATACGTCACGGCGAAATATTGCGCCGTGACGTAAGTAGACGAAAACAAACAAGTAGAAAAATGAATTACCCTTGGGCAGCGGGTTGAATCTCCTCTTTAGCTTGCTCCGGTACTGTTTCAGTTACTAAAACACATCCGGTATTTTCGAATACCACATTGCAGGAACCGTAACTACCGTCTTTATGCCCGTTTGCCGCTAACTTAAAAGCGGAGGTATAGGCATTAGGGTGTGTGTTGTAGTTTCCTTCTACAATCTTTAACAACCCTGGTAAAACGTTATCAAATTCAGTTTTGCTTGCCCCTGTAAGGCGCTCACTTTCTTTTTTAAGTGCCTGTACAATAGCGCCAGGAGTGCCAATTAAATAGACTGACCAACTCATAATGTTAGATGTTCGGTTGCCCGTTCCCGCTTTTAGTTCTTCAATACTTGGTATGTATAATAGGTTTCTGTTTAATCGCATTTCTATACGCAACTTGGCAAAAGCCGTTGGGTCAATAGGCCCGCTTTCTTCAAACCACGTTACGTTTAATTCAGGTAGGCGGGTTGTTTTCCCTTCGTATAACTCGTAAGGTACCTTGAACGTTTCACACAGCTGTTTAGTAAATAGCTCACTTTCCTGTTGTTCAAAATCAGCTAATTGTACTTTTGCCACCTCCCATTCCCCTTTCAAAACAGGTGCAAACCGCAGCCCTTTGAGTTTACGTTTAAATGTCCTTGTTGCGTGGTATCTTCGTTCCCGTTTTGTCATAATATTAACATTACTGTTCTACCAGTTTGCAATATATCGTTTCTCATCTGGTAAACGATCTTACGTGATTTAGCAAGCTCCCAAACACTAGCCCGCTTTATTTCCAGATAGCCAAAGGTCTTATAACAAGGCATAACGATAGTACGTACACCGTAGAAGTCTGTAACAAACTGCTCAGGGTTGAGCACTCTTACCTTGCGCTTTCCTCTCCATGAGCCGGAGTAACACCGTTTAGTTTTGATTGTTTGCATAATCGTCTAATTGTTTAAATGAGAAGTGCAAACCACCGTTGCCCGAACGGTTTCTTTCGTACTCCTCGATAGCTTTGCTAAGTTGCGGAAGTCTTTGCTCGCTAAAGGCATCGCACACCCATAATTGAAAGCAATTAAAGGTGCCTTCGTTTCTACGCATTATCTTAATAGCCTTTTTCAGCAATATGTATTTATAAACGCGTTTGGTCATGGTATTAAGTGTTTATTTCCGTTACCGTAGCGGCTTAAATCTCGTTTATCTAACATAAAACACAATACCGGTTTATCGGAGTAGTAAGTTGGTACATCTACATCTACCCTTATACGATAGCCGTTGTAAAGTTTAATAATCACATAGTATACCGGGTCGGTATGCGTTTTATACCCGCTGGTAGGTTCATCGTAGCCACGACTTACTACTTCGCCGCAATACTGTTTAGGCTCTCCTCTTGCTTTATTTTCAAAGTATATAACTACCCACAATATTACTACAAAAATAACTGTGGTTACGGATATGGTTACTACTATCTCTTTGTATTCATTAAAGAATTGTAAAAAGCGTTTACTCTTCATCGTCATCTTTTGGTTTTTTTGGTGTGATGTAATTCCAGGCAAGTATTCCGGCAACAGCTCCACTGTCATCTAGTAAGTTGGTATCTTTCCAGCCCATGTTTTTGAGTGCAAAAATAGACCCTGTTGGTTTTTCACCGTGTAAGTTTTTTTCATACCTGTTCTCAACTCTAAGCTTTGCTCTTTTTATTATACTCGCAAACTCGGGGCCTTTCTTGCTGTAATCACTCAATGAAGTTGTACTCTCGAAACCCAAATAAAGAGCCAACCCAGTAACCGTAGGCGGTTCAGGTTCACGTAAACAAATAGTCTCTCTGAACTCTTGCTTTTTACCTTTAATAGTTATTTCGGTTACTCGCTCTTCATACTCCCCTTTTATCCACTCAAAATATGAATTACATTCTTTTTCCATTGCCTCCGGGGAATCGTAAAAGGCCGGTGCTCCTGTGGAATACGTGATATTATAACGGTGAGACTTAACCGCATAAGTGTTTTTGGTTTTATGGTTTGGGTCTTTCTTTTTAGCCTTAACTCGGCCTTTACCTGTTTTCTTTTTAGTAGGCATATTGTACGGATTAAGTAATTTATTCTCCTAGCCAATCCAGGAGATAAAATAAAACTGCTATGATGATAAATGTTAACATAAAAGTAAGTTCTATTTTTCAATTAAGCCTAATGGTATTGTTAAAGGGTATCTTGATTTTGCCTGTATTATATAAGTGGTACAACAATTACCGCAATATACTTCACCGTAAATAATATCATTAGCAATATCAACAGGTACTTCGTTAGCACTGTAATTGTTCAAAAGTCTTTCCCCTGCTTTGCTTTGCTCTTCAATTACTCCATTGCATTTAGGGCAATTAAATATAACCGTATCATACATACCCATAAAAGTAAGTTTTATTTTTTATATTGTTTAATTAACGCTTTGGTGGCTCTCATTAATGCGCTTTGGCCTTTTTCCTTATTTACATTGCTTTCAAGTATCTGCTCATCAATAGTACCTACTGCTTTTAGGCTATGGCTGATAACGTTGTGTTTTTGCCCTGGTCGATCAATACGCCCATTGGCTTGTAACAAAAGCTCAAGGCTCCACGTATTTTCAAACCATATTTGCTGATTGCCCCCAAACTGTAAATTCAATCCATGACCGCCGCTTTGAGGGTGCAGGAAAAATAATGCGGTCTTACCCTTGTTCCATGTATCAATATCACCGTCAGTGCGAAGCAGTAAAGGCTTATATCGTTTAAACTTCTTTAAAAGCATTTCTTTAGTGTGCTTAAACCAGTAAAATACTAACAATGGTTGGCCGTTAAGAGCTTCTACGTACTCCTCCAAAGCATCATATTTAAAACTGTGAACATTATGCGCTTTTTTATTCTCGTCATACACGAACCCGCTTGCGAACTGTCTCAACTTGATTGAAAGTGCCGCCGCTGTTAAAGCGGTAATCTCCTCACCGGCTTCAATTAATTCAAGTACCTGCTCTTTTTCAAACTCCTTATATTGCTTCATTACCTTGGGGCTAAACTCAATATCTATAATCCTATCAATCCTCTCCGGTAATTCCAAGTAATCGCGAGTTTTCATACTAATGCAAATGTCTTTAACTCTACGGTGTATGGCTTTCTCTGCATTTGGAATATCTT